>Ga0209385_1001491_pt1 | contig 9981 bp, 10 predicted proteins | sample NGEPerB_FD_184506 | JGI IMG/M metagenome (GOLD analysis project Ga0209385, IMG submission 184506) | Arctic peat soil microbial communities from the Barrow Environmental Observatory site, Barrow, Alaska, USA - NGEE PermafrostAB12-B... | ecosystem: Environmental > Terrestrial > Soil > Wetlands >... | reverse complement strand
ATAATTTTTATGAGTATCGGCATTCAATAATAAACTATTTTAAGTGATTAAATATCAATCATATAATCTCATGAACTCACCCCAACCCCTCTCTTCTCCGCAAAGAGGGGCTAAGAAGGATATCTCCCCCTTCGTTTGCCTGCAAGAGAAGGGGGCAGGGGGGATGAGTACATGCATAATAAAAGCATTTCTCAGATAAATATTATTCATTCCTGATAATTCTTAATAATTTTTATGGAAAACAAAACTAGTAAACGGGGATTTGGCAGTGACAACAATGCAGGAATCCATCCTGAAATTCTAAAAGAAATTATTGCTTCAAATGACTGGCACGTGACAGGCTATGGATCAGATATATACACTGAAAAGGCGCTGAGTGTTTTTAAGGAACAATTAGGAAGTGGGACAGAGACATTTTTTGTTTTTACCGGCACGGCAGCGAACGTGCTTGGACTTTCAACTTTAACAAAATCATGGAATTCGGTTATTACTGCCTCAACTTCCCATCTTGAAGGTGATGAATGCGGTGCACCTGAGAAGTTTATCGGTTGCAAAGTTCTTGTTGTTGATGCCCCCAACGGGAAAATCACTCCGGAACTTGTTGAAAAGCACATGCACGGATTGGATTTCGAGCATCATTCTCAGCCTAAAGTGATTTCGATTACCCAGTCAACTGAGATGGGTACTGTTTATACGGTTGAAGAAATAACAAAAATTGCTGCTTATGCCCATGAAAGAGGAATGTTGCTTCATATGGATGGAGCAAGAATTGCTAATGCAGCTGTATCGCTTAATATGCCGTTTAAGGCCTTTACAACCGATGCCGGTGTTGATGTTCTTTCTTTCGGCGGAACAAAGAATGGAATGATGTGCGGTGAATCAATATGTTTTCTTAAGCCCGGACTATCAACTGATTTTAAGTATATCCGTAAACAGGGTATGCAACTTGCTTCAAAAATGAGATTTATTTCCGCTCAATATATAGGATACTTCCGGAATAACCTTTGGAAAAAATGTGCATCAAATTCCAATGCAATGGCCAGGCTGCTTGCTGATAAGCTCAATGTCGTGGAGGGTGTAAAAGTAACACAGGATGTTCAGTCAAATGGAGTATTTGTGATTATGCCTTCCGGGGTCGCTGAAAAATTGAGAGAATCTTACTTTTTCTATCCGTGGGATGAGAAAAAATCAGAGTGGAGGTTAATGTGCAGCTGGGATACTGAGAAGAAGGATATTGAGGATTTTGTAACTCTGCTTAAGAAGGAACTAGGGAAATAATAAAATAGAAAAGGCTGAATCTTTCGATCCAGCCTTTTTCCTATAACCAGGAAACTTGGATTTTACTTAAGAGTAAACGCAATTGGAACCATATACCAGACAGGTACGGGTTTTCCACCCTGTTTACCCGGTTTGAATGGCGGGAGAGTGGTCACAACCCTCATAGCTTCTTTATCAAGCTCGGGATCAACACCCTTCAATACGCTTACCTGGCTTACACCCCCTTTTGGAGTTACACAGAATCTGACTATAACTTTTCCCTGGATATTATTTTCCTTTGCAATCTCAGGGTACTGGGTATGTTCTGAAATAAACTTCAGGAGTTCTGCATCGCCACCGGGGAACATAGGCATCTCTTCCACAACAACGAATGGTTGCTGTTCAGGTTCTGCTTCCTGTACCTCTTCTTTAACCTGCTGCTGTACTTCAACAACATCTTTATTTGTAACTTCAGTCTGAGCCTGATCGGCTGTCATAAGCTGTTTTACATCTTCAGGTTTGATAGAGTCAACAACCTGGGGTGGTACATATTTCTGCTGCTGTACGACGTCTGTAGGAGGTGGAGGAGGAGGTGGAGGAGGAGCAACCTGTTGATTCGGCTGATCGAGATTCTCCAGCTTAACCACTACCTGACGTTCAGCACGTTTTGATCTGTTTTCAGCTGCTTTTGCATTAAGGTAGGGTGTAATAATAGCAGTTCCTATTATTAAAATACCTATGAGCAAAGCTATAGATACATTTCGGTTGTATCTTTTACGTAGTTTATAAGCTCCGTATTCCTTGTTCCGAACCTCAAATACTATATCATCAAAGGCAGGAGCATTTATCTTTTCTGTTGCCATTTTTTTAAAGGTTTACGGTTTATTTCTTGGCAGGAGGAGTAGTAACAGTCGATGCAATACCGGCTGCGGTTTCCACCATCTTCTCTTCGTACCAGGCAATATCAACAAACGTATAACGGGCGATTCCGCAGATATTCATCTCATCGAGTATATCCACAAAATTTCCGTAAGTTGCTTTCTTATAAGCTTTTATAAGAACAATAGGGCCAGTATCATCATCAGTCTTAAGTTTACTGATCGATTTCTGAACAGAATCCGGTGGCATAACAATTTTCCCCTTTACCACCTGACTTTTGAAATCATCGATCTTTTTGAAAAGAGCTCTGTTTCGTTCAAGCAGTAGCGTACGAATACCATTTGGACCAGCGCTGTAATCCGTTTCCTGCAAAGGAGGAAGACTATTGAAATCCTCTGGTTTGACAGTTCCAGGATAATAATAGAGTTTGTTATTCGGGCCAAGAACAATGTTCAGAGTTCGGCTAGCTGAAATTTTAGGTGGCTCAACATTTTTATCCTTGATCTTCTCAGGAAGATTGATCTCCATTACTTTAGCTTTGCTGAAAGCCGTTGTGAGCATAAAAAATGTGATCAGCAGACACATAAGGTCAACCATCGGTGTCATGTCGATATGCGGGGCGTGTTTCTTCGCTTTCTTTTTCCCGCCTGCTTTTTCCTCTTGAATTATTTCTGCCATATCACTTTTGTATTTCTGCGAGGTTAATTTTAGCGGCTTCAAGAGTTGTGATCAGGTTAAACTTAAACACATTCTTGTCCGCCATTATATCAAGCACTCTCTTCACTACCTCGAAACCGGTTTTTGCATCACCCTTAATCTGTGCTGAAACATTCGGATTTACTGTACGTGTACAGAAGATCCAGTCGGCTAGCTGATTATCAGTTGAGTCAATTGGAATACCTGTTTCCATAGCAGTTCTAACCTTGTTATCTTTCGTGTCGAGGAAATCTTTCATCTTCATGATGGGTACTCCAATAGAGGAAGGGTATTTTTTGAATTCTAACAATTCCGCATCAGTAAATTCAATATTGTACCTTTTTCCCATCTCCTGAAGGATCTTTGGCCTGTAAGCCAATAAAGTATCTGGACCATTATCGAAATTCAGAAATACTTTGTCGTCTTTTGAAAGAAGAAGAGTCATCCAGTTAGCATCAGGAGTCGGTTTCTCTGATATTGAAGAAGGCGTATCAACAGGAGCCGGTTCAGGCTGCCTCATTGTGGTAGTCAACATAAGGAATGTCAGCACCACTGAGAACAGGTCAACCATCGGCGTCATGTCGATATGGGGCGACTTTGTTGGTAATTTAATCTTTGGCATTGTAGTTTCTTATTTATATTAGTTAACCAAAAGATAAATTTAAAATTAGTTGGATCTCAGTGAAGCGGCAAAATTCTGGGTCAGACTGAAGCCAGCTTCGTCAATTTTAAATGTATAAGAATCAATTGTTGATGAGAAATAATTGAATGCAATAATTGCTAATGTAGATCCTGTTATACCAAATGCTGTGTTAACAAGAGCTTCAGAGATACCGGTTGCAAGAGCAAGGGCATCAGGAGCGCCTGATTGTGCAAGAGCAGCAAATGCGCGGATCATACCAAGAACCGTACCGATAAGACCGATCAACACTGATATTGAAGCAAGGGTAGAGAAAATAACCATATTTTTTGACAGCATAGGGAGTTCGAGAGCTGTAGCTTCTTCAAAAGATTTCTGAATTGAAAGGATTTTCTGATCCTTTTCAAGTTCTTTGTCTTTCTGAAGGTCACGGTAACGGGTAAGACCGGCTTTCATAACATTTGCCAGAGAACCTCTCTGTCTGTCGCAAGCTTCCATGGCTTCTTCAATCTTGTCTGATGCCAGGTCAGCCTGTAACTCACTTACAAACGTATTCAACCTGCCTTTACCTTTTGCTTTCGAAAGGGTGATAGCCCTTTCAAAAATGAAAATGATTAGGGTTAAAACGCATGTCATCAGAATAGGAACAATGTAACCACCTTTATAAATAATACCAAGGAAGTTACCTTCCAGAGGTTTTCCGGCGTGGTTGCCACCTTCAAAATTTACAGGACTACCCATTATTTGTGTGAACAAAATATAGGATACAATAAACGCTATTAAAATAGCACTAGTTGCAAAAACATTCTGCAACGCATCTTTGAACGAACTTCCTTGTTTACTCATTTTTATCGATTTGTTTAAGTTTAAGTTTTTACGATTTGCAAATATATATTATGAATTGTTTTTTTCCAATAGAGCGAACAATTATGTTAAACTTTTTGGTATAGTTTAGAATAATTCTCATAACAGATAGACCCTTAATTCTATATTATACTATATTCTCCTAAATTAAATAAATTAAACCAATTTTCTCCTTTGATCTTTTATTGTTCAAGTGAAACATTATAAACTCTCGATTTTGTAATAGGTATTTCCTGTGATTTATACCCTTTAGCACTGATAATCAATATTTGAGAATCCTGTGGAATCTCAAACTTGAATTCACCTTTCCCGTTTGAGAGGTTTTCGGCAGCAGTGTCTTTAACTCTTATTGAAGCATAAGGAAGGGGCTGACCGGCTTTATTGGTAATTACGCCTTTGATTTCATTCGGATTGATACCTTTTTTGATCGAGGCTTCGAACTCGTGGACATAATTAATCTGGCTTTTAGCAGATGCATTGGAAGGATCGAGGGCAAGAATTTTATTATAAGCATCGATAGCTCTTGATAAATATGGCAGCCTTCCTTCATTTGTCTTTTCAGTTGTGGTTGACCGCAACTCAACCGAACCTATACCCGTATATCCCTTAATCTTATATTCCTTATTATTTGGGTCAAGGTTGATCATCATGTTGTAGTAATCCTTTGACCTGCTGAAATTATTGTTCATCATATGGTAATAGCTCAGATATCCAAATGCATCCATCATTGCCGGTTCATTTTTTATGGAGTCGCGTTTCGCAACTTCAATAACCTTCTCAAATTTAGGTTTTGCAAGGCCAAGTTTAATGTCGGGATCCATTTTGGAATATGTGTTGGCTATCCAGAGATAAGCAGGCACATAATCGGGTGATTTAACCGTTATTGAGGTAAAAACCGAATCGGCGGTTTTATATTTTTCTCCGTTGTAATATGCCCGTCCGATACGAAGAAGATCTTCTGTATTGTCTTTGGCCGGGTCGAGCATCATGCTCAAAGTCTTTGCAACTCCTTCGTACCTCCTGAAATTATTATAATTGGTGGCAATCTCACTTAACAGAGCCCTGTCTCCCGGTTTTAAAGCCAGCACCTTGTTGTATTCTTCAAAAGCCCTGTCGATCTCTGCATTTGATTTTGCAAGTTCTGCTTTTGCAGCGGTTTCCCTGGTAGTAAGGTCTTCAATAGCAGCTTTTTCCTTTGTTTTATCAGCTGCAGTAGATGCAATGGCTAATTTGTTTTTTTCTTTATCAAGCTGCTGGTCAAGACTGGTAACGTCATCTGCCATTTTCGCCCAGTTTTGGTTCCTTTTTACCAGTATTCTGGCCATGTAATGGTAGTCTTTCCATAATATCCTGTCAGGGGCAACTGTTTTGAAAAGAGTCTCCATGTAGGCGAGAGCCTTGTCATAATCGGGCGGATTCTTTTCATAGGCGGAATAACCTGCTATACGGTTCAGGTAGGTTCTTGATTTTTCAACCTTGAAGATATCTTCAACATTCTTAATAACATTGTCATAATCTTTCGCATAAAAAAGAGCATTCACATATCTTATTTTTGCCGGAATGTTTCCTGCAGTAAGATCCAGGTATTTCTTGAAATTCTCTTTTGACTGATCAAATCTCTGGGCAGAAAGATATAACTGACCAAGTTCACGATACGCCGGAGCATAGTCGGCATTTAGCTGAATCGCCTGTTCATAATAAGGAATTGCAGCCTGAAGAGCACGCCCCTTGGTATATATGTTACCAATTTTCATAGCGGCTGTAGGTGATTGTGGATCAGCAAACTGGGCCTGGTTGTAAAATGAGATAGCTTTTGAACCATCATTTACCAGGATATAAATGTCTCCTCCGATTAAATATACATCTTCATTTTTATTGTCAATTTTAAGAGCTTCCCTGATAAACGGTAATGCAAGTGAAGTATCCACTTTACCTTCTTTTATATATGATTCGGCTATTTTAGCGAGTGCGAATGCATATTCAGGAGCAGGAGGCACTATTTTTTTAATGTTCTTGAATGGGAGAAGAAGGCTCCTGGCTTTTGTACGCATATCAGCAGCTGTTTTTGCGTCGCCGGTATAAAATGCAATTTTGGCCAGTCCTATATAGTTAAGAGGATCACTGGCATTTGCACTTACTCCTTTATCGTATTCATCTTTTGCTGATTTTGCAGCAACTGTTAAGGAGTTTGATATTGTGTCAGCAAAATAATCAAGCAGGTAGTTTTCACCTGCAAAGAAAAAATTCTTGCTGTTTGCCGGTTCTTTCTTGATTAAATCCTGGTACATTGCCTGGGCCTTATCATACTGTTCGCTCTTAGTGAGTGAAATTGCAGTCTTCAGATCCTGGGCCTTAATATTAAATGAAAAACCTGTCAATAAAACTGCCAGAAAAATTGCTGGTCTTAAAATTAAACGTTTCATAGCGATCATTATTTGATATCAATTTAAGTGTTATTTTCCAATTCCTTTATATTATAATTATTTCCAATAACATTCCGGTCGTTTCACGTTCTTCGTTCTTCTTTGCCCTGCGCCCTGTGCTCTGCGCTCTGCGCCATATGCCTAGTGCTTTATCTGCACCAGTCTAATCGGCATAGTTGCAGGCACAAGACCCGATTTAAGCACTATTTTTTGCCCCTGTTCTGCACAAGCCCAGTTTATAAACCCTGATCCCAGTCCGGCAAACGTCTCCCTTGATATAAGGTAGATCTCTCTGACAAATGGGTATTCTTTATCATAAATGAACCCCGGCTGTGGCCTGTAATAACTTCCATCATTAACATATTGCTGTGAAACCGCAACTACATTAACCTTATTAATAAAACTCATTGTGAGAGAATCATTCTTATCACTTATCCAGTTTACGCTTATAATGCCAAGTGAATTAGGATTCCTTGAAACGAAATTTATTACTTCTGCATTATTATTTACAGCATAGAAATTTCTGCCAAGAGAGTCTTTAATATCAAAAAGTTCCTTGAAATACCTGATGTTACCCGATTTATTATTGTCAAAAATGACTTTGATATCGCCAAGTTTCGATTTTTCGTTGATATCGCTCCATTTCTTAATTTTCCCGAGGAAAATATCTTTAACTGCATTATATTTTATAAGAGTGTCTTTATTGCTCCGGTTTGTAATAAGAGCAAGCGCGTCGTAAGCGAAGGTTGATGTTCGTGCTATAATCAGAGTGTCGCGCAGGTATTGTATCTGAGAATCTGAAAGCTTTTTACTTGTAACGATGACTTTCACGGAATCGGTCATAAAATCATTTATCACATCATATTCAGGTTTAAACAGAGGTTTGATATGTGCCCCTTTATAAAGATGTGTAAAAGTAAATACTTCAGTTTCAATTAGCGGTTGAAATGATTCATCAGCGACTATATGTATATTGCCCCTGGTAGGTGTTTCATTGGTTGCCGGCTTACCCATAGTGCCGCAGGAGGCAAACATTAGAGCCACTCCCAGAAGGGAAAAAAGCAATAATAATTTATGGCTGAAAGTCCAGTTCACTGCATTCGTGTGTGTTAGTCTTTTATTCTGGCACGCAATAATAATAAAATTTTGAATAACTGATACTCTGTTCATATTTCTAAATTTATTAAAGGGAAACATTTCCATTCTGATTACTGCAAAGTGTATGCCAAGACCCTGGTAAGGAATGAAATATTTTTATTCTTCATCTTTGTCTTTTGTAAAGAAAACCTCCACAATTTTGACATAGGTTCTGAATGCCCTGTATAAACCATAAAAAATGAATGCTGACCCGACAATTACTCGTACCGGTTTGTCAATATAGCTCAGATTGAAACGAAAAACTAAAAACCAACCGACTCCAAGGTAAAAAAATACCATAAATACCGAGAAAATGGCTATTACCTGTTGCATTAACCTGTTTCCGTCCATACTGAAATTATTTTGATATCAAAATAACGAAAATTAGATTTATTATCAAAATTAAACTAAAAATTTCGTTGTGAAAGCTTAATTTGATGAAATGCATTGTTCTATTGATGAATGATATAATTATTTCAATAAAAGCGAAGTATCGCCGTAACTTAAGAATCTAAATCCGTTCTCAAGCGCAAAAGTATAAATATCTTTCCATTTGTTACCGGTGAAAGCTGAAATCAGAAGCAGGAGAGTGCTCCTTGGCTGATGAAAATTGGTGACAATTCCATTTGTCATTCTGAATTCATAGCCCGGGATAATCATTATGCTTGTAACAGCTTCAAGATAATTAATTTTTCTTTCATACATATATCTCAGCACGGCTTCCAGTGATTTTTCCGCAGATACATTTCCAGTCAATTCATATGCCTCCCACTGACCAAGAGAAAGACCTGAAAAGTTATCTGATCGTTTTTGGATCAGCTTAACTCCCAGCCAATAAAGAGTTTCGAGTGTTCTTACTGATGTCGTACCGACAGCAATTACCTTTCCGTAATGTTGCAGTATTTCTTCGATTGCGCTGGCATTAACTGAAAAATGTTCGCAGTGCATTTCGTGTTCATAAATATTCCTGGTCTTTACCGGCTGAAAAGTTCCCGCACCGACATGAAGGGTCAATTCTACTGTTTTTATGCCTCTGGCCCTTATGTTTTCAAAAACATAATCTGTGAAATGCAAACCGGCTGTGGGAGCTGCAACAGATCCTTTTACACTTGAATAAACTGTTTGATACCTCTCTGCATCTTCTGCAGCATCCTTTCTGTTAATGTATGGCGGCAAAGGAATGTGACCTGTTTGGTCCAATACTTCTCCGAAACACAGTTCACTTGTGTTCCAGCTAAACCTTATGCGCAATGTTTCATCAAAGGATTGGATCCGCTCTGCACTAAGCTTATATGACTTTCCCTTATATTTAAACAGAGATTCAAGAGTGCCGTTTTTCCACTTTTTCAGGTTTCCGACGATACATTTCCATTCAACCGGTTCTTTTGAACTGAAGGAGAGTGAATATTCTTTTGGAGAGAGTGGTTCAAGGCAAAAAATTTCAACATTTGCACCGCTCTCTTTCTGAAAAATAATGCGGGCACGGATTACACGCGTATTATTAAAAACAAGAAGTGAACCGGAGGGGAGGTACTTATCAATGCTACTGAAATTATCTTTTCCTATTTTATGATTTTTAAAAATAAGAAGTTGGGACTTATCTCTTTCTTCTGCAGGATATTGGGCAATACGATCTTCCGGGAGATCATAATCATAGTCATTAATGTCAATATCTTTCATAAGTGTCAATTCATAAAGTGCCTGGAGTATTAAAATCTTATACTAATAATCACTAGTATCCGACTAAAATTTGGAGATTCTTCGCTTCGCTCAGAATGACAACCGGTTAGAGAGTTATTTAGTCGGTAGGGGGTGGATGGAGGCACAGCCTCCATCCACCCCCTACCTTAAAAACACAAATGTCTGTCATTCTGAACGAAACGAAGTGAAGCGAAGAATCTCTATCTATATTCATATTTTAATCGTTCAATAGTAATTAATAATAATAACTTTAGCTCCTTCAAACTCCTTTCAGGGTGCAAAACTAGCCATTATTATATAGTAGATTCCAAATACCCCGCAATTTCTTATCTTTGCAACGCAGCAGGCTGTTCCATCGTGGTGCTCTAAGCGCCAAGGAAAGTC
>Ga0209385_1001490_pt1 | contig 9981 bp, 11 predicted proteins | sample NGEPerB_FD_184506 | JGI IMG/M metagenome (GOLD analysis project Ga0209385, IMG submission 184506) | Arctic peat soil microbial communities from the Barrow Environmental Observatory site, Barrow, Alaska, USA - NGEE PermafrostAB12-B... | ecosystem: Environmental > Terrestrial > Soil > Wetlands >... | reverse complement strand
GTCGTACGAAACCGACGATGTGCACTTTGACCATTGGCTAGCAGCCACACTATGCCGCAGCCGCCAATCGCGTCCGCTGCAGGAATGTGTTCGCGGACACGCAATGACCTCAGCCACTCAGGCTGAGAACGTCCCGCCAGTGCCCAGCCTGCACAGCTGAGGTAGGAAATCCAGCCTGGCCGGCGCCCTACTCTTGAGGATCGAGGCCAAGCCGAAATAGTTGAGACTCGATCCCCTTCCAGCCCGCCATGGGAGATGCCCCAGTGGCTCCTTGCAAGCCTCGAGTCTCGGCCCAAAGATGAGTGATAGCCGACTTGAGATGCCGCTCGTCCTCATCGAGGAGTGCTTCGTAGGTGTCGTCCAGCAGGAAGGCACTGGCGTCAGTCGCCCTAAAGCCGACGAGATCCAAGAACACCTGCACGAGACGCCCGCTCGATGCGTCGTCGAGACCCTCACGAGCAGAGCTGACTGGGATCACGTTGGTCTGGTCAGTCCAAAGCGCATCGAACAAAGGCTCCTCGCGCAGCACGAGCACACGCCCCGTGCGATCGCCTCCCCCAGAGGGGCTGCCAACGCCATCCGGCGCGTCCTGGTGGTTCCACCTCGGAATGGCATCGCGCACATCGGACATCACCCCGTGGAAGTCCTCATCGCTCAGCGAGTAGCCGACAAACAGCATCACCTTCGTCAAGAGCATGGCCTGCAGCAGCCCGTATAGGGCGCCCGACTGGCGCGGCGCCCCCAAGTACTCGTCACGCGTGATCACCATGCTCTCTAGGTGCTCCACCCCGCCATGAATCTTGAGGAGCCACCTCCCTCCTGGTGAGCCCTTTTCGAATGGGCCTCACTCGGGAAGACGTAGTAGCCACCCCGGATGCGCGATGCCCCTGCGATCACCTGGACCGGGCCTGATCGCCCCTCGGTGGTCCTGAGCAGCGACCTGGCCACCTGGAACAACCGAGCCAGCTCGGCGGCATCATCACCAGTGCTGTTGTAGAGCTCCCACCGCACCCACAGACCCTGGAAGGCCAGCACCAACGTCCCCGCCCTGCGGGTGAGGCTGTAGGCATAGCTGTTGTCTCCGTGCCCCCAGTACCCGAAGCACCACAGGGGATCCGACGCCGGCCCCGCCCGGAGCCGCTCCACGTGCCGGTTCAAAGGTGCGGGTACCTTGTGCATCGACCCGGGCTCACCGTGGCAGAACGCCTGGATCGAGTCGTTCGACGGTCGGCTCCGCGACGAGCACCTCAACGGGCAGCTCATCGACAGCGTGCTCGAGCCGAGGGTGCTGACAGAGGCCTGGAGAATCGACTACAACATCAACCGACGACACAGCGGGCTCGGCCGGCAGACTCCGGCCGCCTTCGCCGAAGCCTGGAACATCAGGAACCAACTGCAACTCGCATAGCGGGTTGACCAACTATCGGGGTCCGGTCAGAAACTGGTGAGCCCGGTACACCACCGCCAAGCGGTTGCGATGCTCATGGATCGCCTGGGGATCTCTGAGCGTCGTGCGTGTCGGGCCATCGGACAGCCCCGAACCACCCAGCGCCGGGGCATCCCGGTGCCACCCGACGAGGAGCAGGTCCTTCGGGCCCGCCTCCGGGAGCTGGCCCGGGCCCGCCCCCGCTATGGGTATCGCCGGGATGACCGCACTTCTGCGGACCGAGGGCATCACCGCCGATCACAAGCGGATCCAGCGCCTGTGCAGGGACGTAGGCCTCCGGGTGGTGCGCAAGGCTAAGAAGCGGTCCCGGGTGGGCACGTCGACGGTGCCGGCGCTCCGGCTTCGAACCGACCACCCGGACTACGTCTGGACCCTCGACTTCTGCTTCGACGAGACGACCAACCTGAAGACGCTGAAGGTCCTGGGCGTCGTCGACGAGTTCACCAAAGAGGCCCTGGCCCTCGAGGTCGACCGGTCGATCACCGCCGATCACACCGTATGAGTGCTGGAGCGCATCGTGGAGCGCACGGGACGGACACTGGAGCACCTGCGGATGGACAACGGCACCGAGCTCACCGCCCACGCCCCTCGGGACTGGTGCCGGTTCTCGACGACCGCCACCAGCCACATCGAACCCGGACGCCCCTGGGAGAACTCGTTCATCGAGTCATTCAACGGCAAGCTCCGTGACGAACTGCACAACGCCGAGGCCTTCGAGACCCTGCTCGAGGCACAGGTGCTGGCCGAGGACTTCCGAATCGACTACAACACCAATCGACCCCACTCATCACTGACGTACCGGACACCGGCTGCCTTCGCTGCCGAGTGGGCCCGACAACCAGCTGGAATCACATAGAGGGTGGTACCGGAGTCGGGGTCAGGTCAGAATCGCTCCGTGGGCTTCAAGTCGCCTGCACCTTCGTACTCGGCCTGGAAGCAAGATGTGTCCGAGCTGCCTTCGTGGTCAACGCCATTGCTGGCATTGCCCCTCACCTGAGATCAGAGATAACCACCGGTCGGAACCTGTCTTGGCGGCAGCGCCTGACCCAGCGCCACCCGCCCTCCGAAACGTTCCTGGAGCTTCTTCGCGTAATCGTCTCCGAGCGACACCACTGCCCTGAAGGCTGTCGCCAACTGCTCGGTGACGAGTGGAGATCCCACCACATCGGCCACAAGCACAACGCCCTTTCCGTCCCAGGCAGCGCGACCGAACCGGATGGAGGAGTTGATCTCGTTCACAGCCTGGAGGATGTCCGGAGGAGAACCGATGTCCCAGATGATCGGGGCGAATATGGACACGATCGGGGCGTCCTTCTGGACTCTCACATAGCTGATGACAGTTTCGCCACGTACCGGGATGTCATCATCCTCGTCGGTGACGATCGTGTCGAGGCCGAGCACGACCTTCATCGCATCCTTCACCTGTTCGAGGAGCTCCTCACGATTGGCCGGTACCGCCTGGACCGGCGCAGGAGCCGGCTGAGGCGCCTGAGCCGGTGGCCTTTGTCTCACCAATCCGAGATTGGGCAGGATGATCTCGGCTCCACCCGTGGCGAACGCCCTGTAGGCAAGAATCCCCGGGTGACGGGCTTCGAGGACATCGTCGAGTGTCTGTACTCCCAGATCGGCAATCTCCCGGTAGGGCACCGGGAGTTCCCAGTCCCGGAAGTAGTTCGGCGATCCCATGGAGTCCTGACCTTTCCGGTCGCCTAATGTCGGGGGTCGCCATCCGATCGACAACAGCCGCGCCTGGGCGTCATCATCGAGTTGCTCCCACTCCTCGAGAAAGTTGTTCGATACGGTTTCGGCCCGAAGTCCGGACGGACCCTGCTGAGCGAACTGGACGAAGTAATCGGGTTTGTCCCTGATGCTGAGAATCAGATACTGGTCGACCTCCAGCTGCGCCAGCGTCACCGCCAATGCGTCGGCCAATGATGCCCATGCTTTCGACGAGCCGAGGGGGGAGGAGCCACGATTGTTCGCCTTTTCGATTGCCGGGACCTTCGGAGCTCGTAACTCCTCGCCCGCAGTCAGAAGATGCGCCAGGACTACGGCGCGCAATGTTGGGCTGTTCCGGCATGAACGTAGGTAGACGACCTCACCTTTCGCCGTACCAACCCTTGTTTCCATCCGCCCCAGATTCTTCGCTCGGAGTTCGGAGACGACCGACTTGCGCACCACGGGATCCTTGGCGATCCATCGCTCCCGCAGGGGCCCCCAGGCCTGCTTGACGAACTCATCCGAAGGTCGAGCACCGAAAGCCCTCTTGAGTGCCGCGGCCGGATCTGGACCAGTCAGCCCTAGTTCGCGCTGAACCTCGCGCAACAGCCCGCCAGGTAGGGCCGCCCAATCAAATCGATACCTGGGCACTCCGCCTCCTTCATTGGTCGCCCGCACGGCCAGCGTAGATCAGGTGTCCAACTGATCCCTCTGGCACTGCCATTCCGATTGAGGGAAGTCTTCCACCGTGGTGTGACAATTCGAACGGTCACACCTGCAAGTCCTCAGCTCCCTTAGCTGAGAACCCCAGTCACTGCCATCAGCTGCGGAGGCTGAGTTCAGCCCTCAGTCGAATGTTCTCAGCTATGGAGGCTCAGAACGGACAGAATGAATCTGACCCTCAGCTTCGGTAGCTGGAGACAAGTCCAGTCTTGACAACCGCATTGTTTGATGATTTTCCTTCTCGCTGCTGGAATCTTCATTGTCTACGTGCTGTCGATCCTGATTGCAGGGTGTCCGCAATCAGCACAGCTGCCACTTGGGGATCGATGGTGTTCGGAACGTCCAGCAATGTCCAAGCGTCGGGCTCCTCCACTGCTCCAGGATTGTCGCAGATGACGGACGTGCCGTCTGGAAGGGTTCGAAACCCTACGTAGATCCGGTGGTAGTCAACGCCGAGGAATCGTGCTGCGACCCTCAACAACGGATAGCCACCGCCAGCGTGTGCCAGACTCCAGCGATAGAGGCCTGAACGCCGCTCTATGTAGATTCGATGTTCCAGTTCGCCTGCCACCGCTACAGCCTTGGCAACATCCTCGAGCGGTGACCACGTTCGGTTGCTTTGGATATGCGCAACCCGCGATTCGAGAGATACCTCGCTCATCGTTTCCTCCTCATCGATCCCGGCATTGCCACCGTGCCTCTCGGTCGGTTGGCGGAGCGTCATCGGGCCAGGTCCCTCGACTCCTCTGGATGTGTCAATGGAGATTGTAGCTGAGGCCTGTAACAGCGGGTCGGCCACAGAACGCTCGAATCCAACTCCTTCTACTGGACGCAACTGGAACATTGTCCAGGCGAACTACGACAACACGCGCGGCGCGAAATCCTCAATGGGACGAAACGCTGTCGCGGACAGCCACTCCCTGATGACGGCGGTCGCCTCGACGTCATCCTCGTTGTATGCCAGCAACCGGGCCCGGTTCTCATCCCGGACCCGCTGGTCTGGGTGATTCACCGCCCGGTCGTACCAGACCATCGACTGGTCGCCTCCGGGGTCGTCGTCTCGCCACTCGAAGCCGGCCAACGGTGCGACCTCCTTCAACCCCAGACCGCTACCGGTGATGAGCTGGTTCTTGATGACCGCGTGGAGGTCGACCCAGTGCTCGCTCCCGATGAACGCCTCCACCTGCGGCCTGGTCGGACCGACGTTGGCCCGATCGGCGATTCGGAGCATCTGGGTGTTCTCCGCCGAGCTGTAGCAGTATGCGGCGAACGTGCGGCTCTCGGCAACCGTCGCGTCCCGAAGACCGATCATCCAGTTCCAAAACCGGGCGAAGATCTCCGCCTCCTCCTCGCCGCAGAGGGGGTCCCAGCTCGCAAACGAGAGGTACCTCGGCAGTTGCCCGGCTGATGCTCCCCCGCTGATCCTCACCCCCCACAAGTAGACGCCCGCGTCGCCGTTCTCCATGTCCACGTCGATTTCGACGTCCGCCCTCGGCACCCGGAGTCGGTCGACGCCTCGGAGCAGAAATGGTCGACCGTCGACTGCGGCACGAGCTCGGTCGATGAGACCGGGCAGGTACCCGATGCGGGAGCTCGAGATCTTTGTCGTCCGGCGATCGAGACGGTCGAGGTCGCCGACCGTGCTCATTCCCTCCGACTCCAGTCGCTTCAATCGAGTCCTCTTGCTTCTCCCGAGGGCCGAGCTCAGCGGAGTTGGCGTCGGCAGCCCGGCGGTAATGGCCAGCACCTCCGCAAGATCCACCCGGGAGGCCGTCGGGGTGTCGCCGTGCGCGACGTGGGCCGTGTCCCAGTCGAGTCCAGCGAGATCGAAGCGGGACGCCACACCAATCTTAATCAGTCGCAATGCGCTTGACCAGGGAAGACCGCCGAGTAGCGAGACACTGTCGACTTCCCGCAGTTGTGATCCGCAGACATCACGCCACGTGCACCCTTTGCACTCACCCTTCTGGAGAGGAACGACCAGAGGAGGTCGCTCGTCGCCCCCGTTCCGTTCGAGCTGACGACTGATGACCCTCAGCCGCAGATAGAACTCACGGTCGTAGATCTCCAGCGTCGTCCGAGTTCCCCTCTCCCATCGTGGTTCGGCAAGGTCGATCCACCAGAGGGTGCCGTCACTGCCGATGATGCCCCCGATCGGATCACCGGATGCCAGTCCCGCAGCTTCGAGGAGACGCCGGTAGTGAGCGAGTTGAAGGGAGTCTCTGAGTGCGTTGACCGACGGCTGGAGACCCTCCACCCAGTCTGCGTTGGCCGGCTGGAGGTCGCTCAACTCGGAGATGCGCTCGCCTCCCGTCCCTGCCTGCTTCACCACGCCATGGTGCTTGACGTCGACCGGCACCCATCCGTTCTTCACGCGCACGAGCACGTCGGGAACGCCCGCTCGGTGGCCCTTGATGTCTTCAGGCAGCCATCCACCGAGCACGATCGACGCGGTCGACGCCATGGCGACTTCGGTGGCTGCCTGCTTGTCGGCCCGCGAGCTTCCCTCGACACGGGTCACCACCTCGCCGTGGAGATCAATGATGGCGGCGAAGATCTCCTTCTCGAAGGCATCTCCCTTATCGGCCCGAGCCTGCTGGGCCTCCGTGAGTGGCTTCTTCTCCATCTCCAGCGAATCGTCGGCATCGAGCTGCGCGACGACTGGACACCGCTTGGCGACGTAGGAACCCTGCGGAGGGACCGTGTCGAGGACTTCGCCTTCTCCCATAGGGGTAAGACTACGGAAGCGATCGGTGCTTAGGCACCGATCTCAACGGCGCACGACAGAAAGCCGGCGAGAGCTCAGACGGGTCGTACCTATTGGCAGACGGACAACCAGGCAGTCCTCCGATTGGCGAGGAACTTCGTGCCGAGTAGTTCAGCGGCGGCCTGATCGGCTTGAGTGGTCGCTTGAGCGTAGACAGCCAATGTTCACCAGTCTCAGCCCGATGCGGCCTGAGAAACCCAAACACCAGAGCCTAAGTCAAACCCAGGCCGGTTCAGAGTGTCATCCTGTCTGTTCCTGCGTTGGGCAAGGAGACGACCTGGCCAGTGCGCACCGATATCGTCACGGTGCCACAACATCTGAGGTTGTCAGTAGCCACGAGCATGGGCCCGCATGACGGCTGCCTCCGCCACCACCATGCCCATACTTCCGCCAGTCATGGGCCCACCCCCGAATCCACCACCGGCAATCAGCAGGGCGCTTGCGATCGTCACCCCCAACGCTCCAACCAATTCAGCCACGATGGGTCTCACGGTTGCTCCCTCCGCCGTGGAACTTTCGCCGCCTTCAATAGTGCGCCGACCGTGGCGCGTCCCTGGCCTACGGCCATGGCCTCTTGCGTTAGACAGGCGAGGGTGACTGGCACCGGTACGCCTTCTTCCTGCAGCCGCATCAATGGTCTTGGGGCGCCCAATGAGCGTCACCCGGTGGGACGGCAAGCTGCACCCCCCGCCCAAGCCCTGCAGCATCGACCTGCCTGGCGATCTCGTGCCAAAGATCGCTCAGCTCCGACTGGGTGGCCTTTGTCGCCTTTGCTCCCATCGGTAGATTCGGATTGATCCACCTTCGATCCAACTGAATGGTCGGCCGATGGAAGGCTGAGCCACCCTTTTCATAAGGGCGGCAAGGGACGAAGCAAAATGGACCAGAGGCTGCCTCGTCATAGGTCCGTCCGCGGTAGAGGCGAAACTTCGTGGTCGGTCGTTTCGGGTCACGGCGCAGTGGCTCGAAGACGACGTCTTGGACCCAGGGTGGACAGTCGAGGTCGGTTGAGGAGTCGACCGTGAATTCCCCGACGGTCTCTCCAACGACAAAGACCGTGTCGAGCACAAATTCGAAGTCCCCTCCAACCCCTTTCTTCCTGGAACCGAAGCAGACGATCGAGCCAGCACGCAGCCGCCGGAGCTTTTCGTTGTGCGCTTGCTTACAGTTGCTATAGAGAAAGTGCTCTCCGAACACCAGCGGATCAGTGTTCTGACGCCATTCGTGATCGTGAGGCACTTCCAAGAGCGGCTCGTGAAGGCAACGCGGCCACCCAGGAAGATCCGAATCGAGTGGCTCGACCATCCGCGACGGTGGTTCCCACTCTCCCCAGAAGGAGAACGACCCGACTCGAACAGTACCGTTCTCCAGGTACCGCACATCCGCCTTCAGGAACTTACGGGCGTGATTCTTGCGTCGGCTCCATCCCATCTCCGGACCTTCGAGCTTGTGTTCGGATCCGGGATGCGGAAACTGCACGAACATCAACTCATCTGGCATCAAGAAGCTCCTTCACCGCCGCGCCGATACGGAGCTTGTCGGCACTACTAATCAAGGAGAATGGCTTCTGGGCCGCCTTGCCAAAGATCGCGGTGGTGGTCACATTCCCGCCGAGGCTGAGGCGCCGGTGCCTGACGATGTACGGATCTCGCCGCTCGACCCGATCTAGCTCGGCCCACTCACTCTCTGACGCAAAATCGAGGGTGTCCAGATACCGTCTCGCCACCGAAATGAGCACTGCATGGGGTTCCAAGAGCTCCATGAGCCCGTTCCAAAGCGCCCGACCGGGCTTGACCAGCGCCGCACGGGCTGGCTCCGGCAATTTGCTCCAGGTCGGGTTCGTGGCGACGGGACTACAGATGTCGGTGTGTAATGCCGTGTTCGGACTCCCGTCGTAGAAGCTGGCGTCCATCCCGTTGAGTAGGCCCTCGAACGTACCGAACCACGAGCCATACGGCGCTTCCCTGAAATAGGAGCTGAGGGCACGGACATAGTTGTCGTGATCGACTGCAGTCTCCAATCCCTTCAGTTGCGTCGCCGCTGGGAAACGCTCCAGCGGACCAGTTGTCGGAAACTCAGCGAGCGAAGGATTGAGGCCAACGGTCACGATTCGTAGCGGGGAACGGCGGTACTGCTCGATGTCGCCGAAGAACAGTATAGGAATTGCAGGTCGAACCACCACCTCCGGCACAAGTTCGCCGGCCTCATCCAAGGCGAGAAATGCCTGGTCCGAGAGTTGCGCGAGAGACAGCGGCGCCTTTGTGGATGAGTGAATGCCCACCATTGCGAATCTCTCCGATCCCATCACCGACGCTGGAAAGCCTGTCACCAATGCGACGGCGCGCCTAACTCCAAGGATTTCAGGAGTTGCTTCGGCACAGACAGCTATTCGAGGCTCTTCGGAAGTCCGGGAACCGACCGCAATCGTCTTGGACATGCTCCGCGAACTCGAACTGGTCGAGTTCGATCGCATTGCCGACGCTCCTGTCGAGCATCTCTATGACCCGGTAGTAGCCACGGGTGTGATCCCCGGACTGCGGAAGCTGGAACTGGGTCCGGCATCTCCGCCCCGCTCGGGCAGCCTCGTTCAACGCCCGCGCCGAGTCGGTCGCCACGAAGCCGATGTTCCGCTCAGCGTTCACACGTTGGCGGGTCCCGGTACCGGTCGACGCTTTCTACGAGTGGAAGCCCGGAACCCCCATGCAGCCCTACGCCTTCTTTGGGCCGACGGTGAGCCCGTTGTGTTCGCCGATCTTCAGGAGTTGTGGCGGGATCCGAAGGGCGTCGAGCTGCACCCGGCGACCATCATCACCACCGAGGCGGGACCGGATACACCGATCCACAATCGGCAACCGGTGGTGCTCGAGCAGGAGGTATGGGACCACTGGCTCGATCCCGATGTGACGAACCGTGAGGAGCTTGAGCCGTCGCCACCGCAGACCGAGGAAGGGACACTTGTCGACCACCCAGTCGATCGGGCCGTGGGGAACGTCACCAACGACGGACCGGAGTTCGTGGAGGCCGCAGCCCCGAGCGACGACTGGGGCCTAGACACCTTGTAAGCTTTCATGACTTCTGGCAGCACGTGGCCGCGCGAACCGGAATCGAGGAGGGCGCACGGCAATACTCACAATTTGAACTGAAGCACCACATGTCGATGGCGCTGAGTGAGCCGGGCGCCAGCTCTCCTGCTGTGCCCTCAGCGTACGAAGCTGAGGTCACTGCGGACTGCGCGCACAGAATGATGCGAGTTGTGCCTGATTTCTACTCCCCAAGCGCAAGTCCATCCATGATGGCAAGGGAGATGTCGTCCATGCGGTCCCCT
>Ga0209385_1001489_pt1 | contig 9984 bp, 11 predicted proteins | sample NGEPerB_FD_184506 | JGI IMG/M metagenome (GOLD analysis project Ga0209385, IMG submission 184506) | Arctic peat soil microbial communities from the Barrow Environmental Observatory site, Barrow, Alaska, USA - NGEE PermafrostAB12-B... | ecosystem: Environmental > Terrestrial > Soil > Wetlands >... | reverse complement strand
CCGAAGTTGAAGTTCTCCCCGACCACCACGACGCGGGCGTGCAGGGCAGTCGCCAGCAGGTCGCCGCAGAACTCGGACGGCGTCATGGCGGCGAGCTTGGTGTCGAACGGAAGGACGATGAGCTCGTCCGGCTCCAGCTCGGCGATGAGCCGCCGCTTCTCGGCGGCGCCGGTGAGGAGCCGCGGGACGCGTGCCGGGTCGACGACGCTGAGGGGGTGCCGGTCGAAGGTCAGGACCGCCGACGTGAGCCCGCGCTCGCGCGCGACTTCAACGGCCCGGCCGATGACGGCGCGATGGCCGGCGTGCACGCCGTCGAAGGTGCCCAGAGCCAAGGCCCGCGGGCGCGGCTCGAGCTCTACAAGGTCGGTGATCAGGCGCATCAGAGCTTGACGAGCAGCTTGAGGGCGTGGCCCTCCTCGGCCGGGCCGTAGATGGCGATGAGCTCGCCGCGGTACGTCAGACGCACCGGCTCGGGCGGGCCGCCGGGAAGCCGCGCGCCGTTGCGCGCGGCCGTGACCTGGGCGGCCGAAAGCTCTATGGCCGGCATGAACTGTAGAGCGGCGGCCGCACTGATGAGGCCGGGGATGTGCTCGTCGCCGGCCTCGCGCGCCTCGGCCTGCTCCTCGAACTCGGCCAGGGTGCAGGCGTCGGCGAGGTCCAGGTCGCCGGTCGCCGTGCGCGAGAGCTGCTGCAGGTGAGCGCCGGCGCGGACGGCCTCGCCGAGGTCGGTGGCGAGCTGCCGCACATAGGTGCCCTTGGAGCAGGCGATGCGGCAGCGCATGGTCTGCGGCGCGTCGTCGAAGCCGAGGATCTCGATGTCGTCGATGCGCACCTCCTTGACCGGCGTCTCGACCGTCTCGCCGCGATGCGCCTTCTTGTAGAGGCGCTCGCCGTCGACTTTGACCGCCGAAGTCATCGGCACGCTCTGGTTCACCGTGCCGAGAAACTCGGGGATGGCCGCCTCGACGGCTGCGCGCGTCGTCGCGACGCCGGTCTCGACGAGGACGCCGGTGAGGTCGCCGGTGTCCGAGCGCACGCCGAACCGCATGGTGCACTCGTACTCCTTGGGGAGGTCGACGAAGAAGCGCGCCAGCTTGGTCGCGCGGCCGACCAGCACCACGAGCAGGCCGGTCGCGAACGGGTCGAGCGTGCCGGCGTGGCCGACCTTCTTGACCGCCGGCCGCAGCTGCCGGCGCACCCTCGCCACCACGTCGTGCGAGGTGAAGCCTTCGGGCTTGTCGATCAGGAGGACGCCGTCGAGAGGCGTCTTGCGAGTTCGGAACTGAGCCACGCCCTCACCTCCTCGGGACTGTCGTCGCTGGAGAACCCCGCCGCGAGGCGGTGGCCGCCGCCGCCGCGCAGGGCGGCGATGGCACTCACGTCAAGCGCGTGCGAGCGGAGGCTGGCGCGCACGCGCGCGCCACTGCTCTGCTCCTTGACGACTGCGGCGGCCTCCACGCCCTCGACGGCGCGCAGGCTCTCCACGATCCCTTCTGTCTCTTCCTCGCCGGCGCCGCAGGCGGCGTAGTCGCCGCGCACCACCGTGGCCACGAGGGCGCGGCCTCCGGCGACCGCGTCCGCGCCCTGAACGGCCCGCGCCCAAAGTCGCAGCGCACCGGCGGAACGACGCTCGTAGAGATCGCCGTAGACGGCGGTGACGTCGACGCCCAGCTCAGCGAGGCGACTCGCGCACGCGAACGTGTGCGCGCTCGTGCTGCCGTGGTGGAAGTGCCCGGAGTCGAACGAGATGCCGGCGTAGAGGGCGGTCGCCGCCGCGCCGCCGGGCTCGAGACTCATGACCGAGAACAGGTCGCAGACGATCTCGCAGGTGCTGCTCGCCGACCCGCGGAGCAGGTTCAGCTCGCCGTAGCCGGGATTGTCGTGATGGTGGTCGATGTTGACCGCCACTCGCGCCGGCGGAGCGGTGAGCGCGAGACGCGGCGCGGCCCCGCAGTCGAGAGCGTAGACGCGGAGCGAGGCGGGCGGGTCCGTGCGCAGCACGCGCCGCCCGCCGAGCAACAGATCTTCGAGCGGCAGGCTCTGCTCCGGAGCGACGTACAGCGCCGCGGCGACGCCGAGCTGGCCGAAGAGGTCCAGCATGCCGGCCGCGGCCCCCAGCGCGTCGGGGTCCGGCTTGTCGTGCACGGCGAGCGCTACGCCGGTCTCGCCGCGCACCGCACGGCAGACGGCGTCCAGGTCGGCGGCGGCAACCCTCACTCCGCCTCCTCCTCGCCGTCCACGTGGATCTCCGGCTGCACGACCCCCAGGACCTCTTCTTCGCGCTTGAGCAGCTTCTCGATGTAGAGCGCGTTGTCGAGCGTGTCGTCGTAGAGGAAGACGAGCTGCGGCGTGCGCCTCATGTGCAGCGAGGCGTTGAGGCGCGACTGCAGGAAGCCGCGCGACTTCTCGAGCGCCTTGAGGCTCGCCTCACGCTCGGCGGTCTTGCCCAGCACGCTCACGAACACCTTCGCGTGCCGCAGGTCGGCGGACGTCTCCACGCCCGTCACCGTGACGAAGCCCACGCGAGGGTCCTTGAGGCCCTCGGCGGTGATCACCGAGGAGAGGATCTCCTTGATGCTCTCGTTGATCTTCAGGAGTCGATGTCCCACAGCCCGTCCACTGGATCCGTTGATTTGAGGAGTACCCGCGAGACCTCGAACTCACGACTGTGCAGGTAGCGGTCGAGGTCGTCCATACGCTCGCGCGCGTTCTCGAGCGAGGAGGCCGCGAGCACGATGAGGACGCGGGCGCGCTGCCACGTATCCTGCAGGCCGACCTCGCTGAAGGAGGCGCGGAAGCGCGCGTGGATCGCGTCGCGCAGCGACGCGAGGGGCGCGCGCTTCTCCTTCAGCGACCGGCTCTCCGGGAAGTGCAGCTCCGCAAGCAGGACGCCGATGCAGGCGTCAGGCTTCACGCGCGACTTCTCTGGTCTCGTACGCCTCCAGCACGTCGCCTTCCTTGACGTCGTTGAAGCCGTCGAGCAGGATGCCGCACTCGAAACCTTCCGCCACCTCGCGCGAGTCTTCCGCGAACCGCTTGAGGGAGCCCATCTTGCCGTCGTGCACGACGACGTCGTTGCGCAGCACGCGCACCATGGCGTTGCGAGTGATCGTGCCGTGCGTGACCATGCAGCCGGCGATAGTGCCCAGCTTGGAGGCCTTGAAGATCGTGCGCACCTCGGCCTGGCCGAGGACGTGCTCCTCGATGGTCGGCTTGAGCATGCCGACCAGGGCCGCGGTGATGTCTTCCGTGACCTTGTAGATGACGCGGTACGTGCGCACGTCCACGCCCTCGGCCTCGGCGAGGGAGGTCGCCGCCGGGCTGGGACGCACGTTGAAGCCGATGATGATGGCCTCTGAGGCGGCCGCCAGCATGACGTCGTTCTCGTTGATGCCGCCGACGCCGGAGTGGATGACCTGGACCTTGACCTCGGGGTGCTGGATCTTGAGCAGAGCGTCGCTGAGGGCCTCGAGGCTGCCCTGGACGTCGGCCTTGACGACGAGGTTGAGATCGAGGACCTTGCCCTGGGCGATGCGCGCGAACACGTCGTCGAGCGTCAGCGCGCGCTGCTTCGCGAGCGCCTCGGTGCGCACGCGGTTGGCGCGCTTCTGCGCCAGCGAGCGCGCCGCGCGCTCGTCCTTGACGACGCGGGAGAACTCGCCGGCCACCGGCAGCTCGTCGAAGCCGATGATCTCGACCGGCGTCGACGGCCCGGCGCTCTTGAGCGGCTCGCCGAGGTAGTCGCGCATGGCGCGCACGCGGCCGCTGGCCTCGCCGGCCACGACGGCGTCGCCGACTTGCAGCGTGCCGCGGTTGATCAGGATCGTGGCGACCACGCCGCGCCCCGGGTCGATGCGCGATTCGATCACGAACCCGCTCGCCGGAGCGTCCGGATTGGCCTTGAGGTCGGCGACCTCGGCGACGAGCAGGAGCATGTCGAGGAAGTTGTCGAGGCCGATCCGCTTCTTGGCGCTGGCCTCCACGAACACGTTGTCGCCGCCCCAGTCCTCGGGGACGACGCCGTGCTCGGCGAGCTGCTGCTTGATGCGCTCTATGTTGGCGTCCGGCTTGTCGATCTTGTTGATCACGATGACGATCGGCACACCGGCGGCCTTGGCGTGGTCGATGGCCTCCACGGTCTGCGGCATGACGCCGTCGTCGGCGGCCACCACGATGGCGGCGATGTCCGTGACCTTGGCGCCGCGGGCGCGCATCGCCGTGAAGGCGGCGTGACCGGGCGTGTCGATGAACGTGATGGGCTGCTCGTTGTGCTTCACCTGATAGGCGCCGATGTGCTGCGTGATGCCGCCGGCCTCGCCGGCCGCTACGGCGGTGTCGCGGATGGCGTCCAGCAGGCTCGTCTTGCCGTGGTCGACGTGACCCATCACCGTGATGACCGAGGCGCGCGGCTTGAGGTCCTTGGGGTCGTCCACGGCCTCGAGCTCGAGCTCGGCTTCTTCATCGGCCGCGCGCGTGATCTCCACCTCGCGCGAGAAGTCGCCGGCGAGCACCTCGATGGCCTCGTCGCTGAGGGTCTGCGTGATGGTCACCATCTCGCCGTAGCCCATGAGCGTCTTGATGATCTCGGGCGTGGGGACGCCCATCAGCTGTGAGATATCCTTTACGGTGGAGCCCGAAGGGATCTTGACGAGGCCCGTCGGCACGACCGGCGCCGCTTGCTCCTCGCGCTCCTGGCGGCCGCCGCGCCCACGGCGCCTGTCGCGGCCGCCCTGAGGGCCTCCGCCGCGCCGCGAGGCGCCGGCGTCGATGATCACGCGGCGCTTCTTGCCGCCCGCCGGGCCGCCGGCGCGTCGCCGCACCGCGCCTCCGGGGGATGCCGCGAACGCCTTCTCGAGCGCCTCGTCGTCGACGCTGACTTCTCCGTCAACGACCTCGATGCTGGCCTTCTTGAGGTGGGCGAGCACGTCCTCTACGCTGGTCCCGCGCTTTGTCGCGATATCCGACACCTTGCGTTTCGCCGCCATTCACCTCACCGCCTTTCGTCGCTCGTGCGCCGCGTCACTGCGCCGCGCACGGTAGGGTCTAGGGTCACTGGGGCGCGGAACGCGCGCGCAAAGGCGCGCTTCTTCTCCGCGCTCTCCAGGCAGTCCATTTCGGGGCACACGTAGGCGCTGCGTCCGTGCGCGCCGGCGCTTGCCGGCACGACGCGCCCCGCCGCGAGGGTGAAGCGCACGAGCTCGGCCTGGGCGCGCTTGCGCCGGCAGCCGATGCAGGTGCGTTCGGGCGCCGCCATGCGCGTCACTCCCCGCCCTGCTCCGCGCCGCCGGCGTCCGGCGCCGCGTCGGCGGCCACTGCGTCCGCCGCGGCCTCAGACTTGGCGGAAAGCGGTTTCGCGGCCGGTTGCGGCGCCACGTAGTTCGCGTGGATGCTGCAGTAGCGCGAGCCCGGCTCTGCCTGGTTGGGGCAGCGCTTGCCGGTGCGCATGACGGCCATGCACTGGCCGTCCACGCCCTCGTCGTCGCCGAACTCCATGTTGTCCTCGGCTTCGGCCATCTGCTGCTGGCTCTTGATGTCGATGCGCCAGCCGGTGAGTTTGCTGGCGAGGCGCGCGTTCTGACCTTCCTTGCCGATCGCCAGTGAAAGCTGGTCGTCCGGCACGATGATCGTCGCGTTGCGCTCCTCGTCGTCGACGATGACCTCGCGCACGCGGGCCGGCGAAAGCGCCTTGGCCACGAAGCGCGCCGCGTCCTCGTTGTACGGGATGATGTCGATGCGCTCGCCGCGGAGCTCGCTCACGACCATGCGCACGCGCGACCCGCGCGGCCCGACGCAGGCGCCGACCGGGTCGACCCCGTCGGCGTTGGAGATGACGGCGATCTTGCAGCGGCCGGGCACGGGCTTACCGTCCCTGCCGCGGTAGCCGGTCTCGCGCGCCACCTGCTTGATCTCGACGAGGCCGTCGGCGATCTCTGGGACCTCGAGCTCGAACAGCTTGCGCACGAGGTCCTCGCTGCGCCGCGAGAGCTTGACCTGCGGACCCTTGGCGGACTCCTCGACACGCACGATGACGGCCTTGATGCGGGCGCCGTGGTCGTAGTGCTCGGTCTCGATCTGCTCGCCGCGCGGCAACTCCGCCTCGACACGGCCGAGCTCCACCAGCGTGTTGTGGCGCGGGTCGCTCTGCTGCACGATGCCGGTGACGAGCTCGCCGACACGGTCCACATACTCCTCGTACATGAGGTCGCGCTCGGCCTCGCGGATGCGCTGCAGGATGACCTGCTTCGCGGTCTGCGCGGCGATACGGCCGAAGTCATCGGGCGTGACTTCGACGCGCTCGACCTCGCTCATGTCGACTCCGCTCAGATCGAGGCCGATCTCCTCGCCGGTCTCGTCGTCGTGCACCTTGAGCGCCTCGACGTCGATGTGGTCCGGGAAGATCAGCTCGTAGACCCGCATGTCGCCGGTCTCGGTGTCGACCTCTACCTTGGCGTGCTCCACGGCGTTGGGAGTCTTCTTGTAGGCGGAGAGCAGCGCATCTTCGAGCGCGACCACAAGGGCCTCGAAAGCGATGCCCTTCTCCTTCTCTATCTGCCGCAGAGCCTCGATGATGTCTCTACTCACGTTGGCCTCCGTCTTCGTCAAAGTTGTAGACCACGTGCGCCTTGGCGATGTCCGGCAGCGCCAGCGTGGCGCTGCCGTCGCCCAAGTCGAGCGTCACGGAATCCTCGTCGGCCGCGACCAGGACGCCGCAGAAGTTGCTGCGTCCGTCGCGCGGCGCCGTCAGCTTGACGGCCACCTCGCGCCCGAGCGCCGCGGCGAAATGCGCGGGCTTGCGCAGTCTCCGATCGAGGCCCGGAGAGGACACCTCGAGGCTGTAGCGAGCGCGGACATCGTCCAGCGCGGCGCTCACGGCCCCGCACAGCTCGAGATCCACCCCACCGGGACGGTCGATGAACAGCGTCAGCGTCCCGCCCGACCCGCCGCGCGCTTCCAGGTCGACGAGCTCGACCTCGGGGAAGCGTTTGGCCAGGATGGCCTCGATCATGCTCTCCAGTTCCTCCCTGCTCTCCCTCATAAACGACCCCTGACAAGACAAAAGTCGGTGACCCACCGACTTTTCGCGCAAGAGTCCGCCTCGTGGTGTGTTTCCAGCCGGAGAAGTATAGCACCCGGCTTGTTCACCGTACAAGGAACGCCGCCGTGGCCTCCTCAACCGCCCCGCGAATCTGCCGATACTCACTGGGACACACACCGTCCCGAGAGGCAGGCCATGGGAGAGTACACGACCTTCGAATGCCGCGAGTGCGGCTACACCGCCGACCGCATCCGCTGGGGCGTCAGCGTGCACGATCCGCGCCAGCGGTTCATGCCGGCGTACTGCGTGGAGTGCGGGGCGATCGTGGAGGTCGACATGACCGGCGCCGACATCCACATCGACGAGTTCAAGTGCGTCGTCTGCGGCGCCGAGCTCTTCTTCCTCGAGAAGGCTGCGTCCTACACCTGCCCCAAGTGCAAGGCCCACGACATGCTCATGCACCAGGGCGAGTACTGGTAAGCCCTACTTCTGGATGATGACCGGGCTCCCGGTGGGCACGAGCCGGCTCACCTCGAGGATGTCCTTGTTGTGCATGCGCACGCAGCCATGGCTGATGGCCTTGCCGATGAGCGCGTCCTCGTTGGTGCCGTGGATGCCCACAGGGCCGCCGCCCGGGAATCCTGAGACCGTGTGCTGGTAGGCGCTGGTCCCCAGCTGCAGCACGCCGTAGACGCCGTTTGGTGACGGCGGCCGCAGCTTCTGCGTCACGTAGAAGAAGCCGGTCGGCGTGGTACGGCCCGGAGCCCCTACGGCGACCGGGAAGCTCGCCACCTCCCCGCCGCGCCGGTACACCGTGAGGCGCCGCTGCGAGAGGTCGATGACGATCTTCGACGTAGTCGGGTACAGCGCCAGCGGGCCGTCCGGCACCCATCCCTGCGTCCCGTTGGGACGCATGTCGAGCCACACCTTGCGCCACGTCGAACCGCCCATGTCCTTCGTCTGGTCGACAAGGACGACCGTGGGATACCCGACCGAGTTGAAGCCGGGCATCTGCGTGAGGACCTTGGCCGACAGGCTCGGCTTCTTGTAGGCGGTGAAGGGCTGGGTGGCGACACCTACCATCCAGCGTTCCTGCTGGGCGGGGCCGGCGGACGCCGTTGGCAGCGCACTCGGCGTCGCGACCGGAGCGAGCGACTGGCCCCGGCCGCCGCCGGCGGCGCGGGCGCGGACCACGGCGTAGCCGCCGAGGGCCGCGCAGAGCACGACCGCCAGGCCGGCGCAGAAGAGCAGGATGTCGCGCACGCGAGGTCTCATGTCCTCAAGAGGATAGAGGAGGCACGCGTGCGTGTACACTTGGACGTGCACTGCACCGCCAGCGTACGGAAGGAGTAGCGGGTGATCGCGATCGTCATCATCATCGTCATCCTGGTCGTCCTCGCGGCCGTCTTCGCGGGGATGTACAACAGCCTCATCGGCCGCCGCAACCAAGTGGACAATGCCTGGAGCCAGATCGACGTCCAGCTCAAGCGCCGCCACGACCTCATCCCGAACCTGGTCGAGGCGGTCAAGGATTACATGTCCTACGAGCAGGAGACCATCACCAAGGTCACCGAGGCGCGCGCCGCCGCCATCAACGCCGGCCAGCAGGGGCCGCAGGCCCAGGCGGAGGCGGAGAACGCCCTCACCGGCACCCTGAAGTCGCTGTTCGCCGTCGTGGAGAACTACCCCGACCTCAAGGCGAACCAGAACGTGATGAGCCTGCAAGAAGAGCTCACCGCGACCGAGAACAAGATCTCGTTCGCACGGCAGTTCTACAACGACACCGTGCTCACGTACAACAACAAGCTGCAGATGTTCCCGTCGAACCTCATCGCCGGCATGTTCAACTTCACGGCGCGCCAGTACTTCGTAGCGCCCGAGGGCGACAAGGAAGTCCCCAAGGTCGACCTGCGCTAGGCGGCGCGTCCGGGGACACAGACGATGTACGAGCAGATCCGCCGCAACCGGCGGGCGTCCTGGCTTCTGATGGGGATGGTCGTCGCACTTCTGGCCGCGCTAGGCTATGCCATCGGCGCGGCCTGGATCGGCGGCTCCAGCGGCGGCCTCGGCCTGCTCGGCGTGTTCGGCGTCGTCGCCATCGCCTGGAGTGTGATCGGCTACTACACCGGCGACCGCATGGTGCTCGCCGTGAGCGGCGCGCACCAGGTGACACACGACCAAGCGCCGCAGCTCTACAACGTCGTCGAGGAGATGACGATAGCCGGCGGGCTGCCGCAGGTGCCGGCCGTCTACATCATCGAGGACCCCGCCCCCAACGCGTTCGCCACCGGGCGCGACCCCAAGCACGCGTCGATGGCGGTCACCAGCGGCCTGCTGCGCATGATGGACCGCGAGGAGCTGCAGGGCGTCGTTGCGCACGAGCTCTCGCACGTGCGCAACTACGACATCCGTTTCGCGACGCTGGTCGGCATCCTCGTGGGCATGATCGCGCTCGTCGCCGACTTCTTCCTGCGCTGGAGCTTCTTTAGCGGCATGGGCGGGCGCGGCAGGCGGAGCAGCGGCTCGGGCGGCGACTCCAACGCCATCTTCATGGTCGTCGCCATCGCGCTCGCGATCCTGGCGCCGCTCGCCGCCTACGCGGTCCAGTTCGCCATCTCGCGCAAGCGCGAGTACCTGGCGGACGCCACCGGAGTGCAGCTGACGCGCAACCCGCTGGGCCTGGCGCGGGCGCTCAACGTGATCGCCGGCGACCCGGACTCCCTGCGCACCGCCAACCGAGCCACCGCGCACCTCTACATCGCCAATCCTCTGCGCGGCAAGAAGGCCAAGGAGACGGCGGGCCTCTTCGACACGCACCCGCCGATCCAGGAACGCATCGCGATCCTGCTGGCGATGGCGCACGCCGGCCCCGACGCGCTCACCGCCGGGCCGCGGCCTGCGGAGGCAGACTCGGCCGACGCGCAACAGGCCGGCCGTGCCGTGCCGCC
>Ga0209385_1001487_pt1 | contig 9989 bp, 12 predicted proteins | sample NGEPerB_FD_184506 | JGI IMG/M metagenome (GOLD analysis project Ga0209385, IMG submission 184506) | Arctic peat soil microbial communities from the Barrow Environmental Observatory site, Barrow, Alaska, USA - NGEE PermafrostAB12-B... | ecosystem: Environmental > Terrestrial > Soil > Wetlands >... | reverse complement strand
CCGGTGCGAAGCGGTTAGAACCCGCATTTTGCGGATGACATCGAATTGAAAAGATGGCGTTTTCTGGACCGCCGGGAACCTGAATGGGAGGTGTGGATAACTAACAGCCGCTACGGCGAAACCCAGGACCATGTCGCTGATGGGTCAATCGCTGCGTAGCTTTTCAGCCTCCCCGACGATGTTTGTCCGTTGTTGGTCCAATAGGCGACAAGTTTTGCGGCGCAGCGAAATGACGCGATGTGCCAATAGGCGTCTGTACGCCAAACGACATGGCTACCATAATGCTGGCCTGCAATGGCGAGCCGGCGGGAGACCACGATGACAGCAGCCAGCGCGCAACGCTGGCCCGAACTGCCCTATGCGACTTGGAAGGACACGCGCGACACGCTGCACTTGTGGACACAAGTGGTCGGTAAGGTCAGGCTAGCGCTGACGCCGTGGCTGAACCATTCCTGGCACGTGGCGCTGTACGTCACCGCGCGCGGTCTGACCACTTCGCCAATCCCCTATGGCGATGCCGCGTTCCAGATCGATTTCGACTTCATCGACCACGTGTTGTGGGTGCGGACGAGCGGCGGGCATTATCGCCAGGTGATCCTTTCGCCCATGCCGGTGGCGGAATTTTACGCCGCGCTGATGGCGACGCTGGGCGAACTCGGGATCAGCGTGCGTATCAGGACGATGCCGTGCGAGATCGTCGACGCAATTCCATTCGACCAAGACCGCGCGCACAGCGCCTACGACCGCGTGTACGCCAACCGGTTCTGGCGTGTGCTGGCTTCGACACAGCAGGTGATGGCGCATTTCCGCACTGGCTTTCTCGGCAAGGTGAGCCCTGTGCATTTCTTCTGGGGCAGCTTCGACCTAGCAGTAACGCGGTTCTCGGGTCGGCGCGCGCCACGCCACCCCGGCGGCGTGCCTCATCTTTCCGACGCAGTGGCGCGGGAAGCCTATTCGCACGAAGTGTCAAGCGCGGGCTTCTGGCCGGGCGGCGGCGGGCCAGTGGAATACTCTGCCTTTTATTCTTATGCCTATCCGGCGCCGGAGGGGTTTGCCGAGGCGCTGGTAAAGCCGGCGGAGGCGGTCTTCAGCAAGGAACTGGGCGAGTTTATTTTGCCTTATGACGCTGTGCGCACGGCGCGCGAGCCGGACAGCGCGTTGATGGATTTTCTGCAGAGCACTTATAAGGCGGCGGCGGATCTGGCGAAATGGGACCGCAAGATGCTGGAGTGCGACTTGGGCGAAGCGGGGAAGGTGAGGATGGTGTAACGATCCGCCTCATCCTAAGGAGCCCGCAGACAAGAGCGTGTGGATGTCCGCTTCGGGTCTTGGCCGTGTGAAAACTCCAACGCTTGCCGCGCGCATAGGATAATTTTGTAAAAATTGCGCGTCATGAGAACTGATAATGCTGTGGGCGTATGGCCGGATGACGCGCTGAAGAATTTTATTTTCTACATTTTTTCGATGTATGAGTTTTCACACAGCCTAGGTCATGTGTGGACGGCTCCGAGTTGGCAAGGATTTTCTTCACGTATGCAGCATTGGTCGGTGCAGCCATGTGTTCGGCCTTTAAGCGCGGCACACGAGGCCGCTGGCCATAATGCCCTCCGCGGATCAGGTCCCGGTCATTAGCACGCATTCGACAATGCGATGGCACAGGTGGGTTGTCCTGATCGCCGGATCGACCGGCTCTGCATTACGTGCTGTTTGCCCTCCCAACCTTCACATCACGCCGGTTGTCCGGCGCGATCTCGCCAGTGATTGTTTTGAGATCCTTGAGTACAGCAATCGTCTGCCGCACAAGCGGCACACGGTGAGGACGCCGCATCTTCATTTTCTCGGCAGGAATAACCCATTCTGCCTTATCAAAATCGAACTCTTTCCACTCGGCATGCCGGAGTTCTCCAGGCCTCACAAAAACAAGTGCCGCAAGGCGCAACGCGGCTTTCGTGGTGGGCTGGCCGTCAAAGTCGTCGATGGACCGCAGCAGCGCGCCAATGGCAGCGGGCTCAATGATAGTCGCGCGGTGCTTGACTTTAGGCGTCGTCAACGCGCCGCGTAAATCGACTGACGGATCGCGCTCCGCTCGCCCGGTGGCAATCGCATAGCGGAACACCATGCCGCAGGTACTGCGCAATCGCCGTGCGGTTTCATAGTTCCCGCGCGCCTCGATTTTTCGCAACACCGCGAGAAGCTCGGGCGCGCTGACCTTGGCGATGGGGCGATCGCCAAAGGCCGCAAATGAGTACTCAAGCAGCCACCGTGTTTTCACCAGTGTGGTGTCCGCTCTTCCCTCGCGTCGCATCTTGTCAAGCAATTCCTCAGCGACCACCCGAAAGCTGTTTGCGTTAGCGGCCTTGTCGAGCTTGCGCCTCGTGGATGGATCGACGCCATTTGCGAGAAGCTTTTTGGCAGCATCGCGCCTGGCGCGTGCGTCCGCGAGGGAGATCACCGGATAGATGCCGACGGCCAATGCTTTCTGCTTGCCGTCGAACCGATAGGCCAGCCGCCAGAGCTTTGCGCCACGCGGTTGTGCGAGGAGTTGCAGTCCGTCGCCGTCGGAAAGCTTGACCAGCTTCCTGCCCGACTTGGCGTTGCGAATGGCGAGATCGGAAAGCGGCATGGGTTTGATTCCCGATGAGGCAAAAGACCAACACGATCCGGGATACCAACAAAAATACCAACAAATCGCCCGGCTGGCCGCGATTATGGCCGAACAGGCGCGATCAAATCTAGAGCTATCGGATTGTTTTTACAGACGTTCCGGACAACCGCGAACATCTGCGAACATGAACTGGTGCCCAGGGGCGGAATCGAACCACCGACACTGCGATTTTCAATCGCATGCTCTACCAACTGAGCTACCTGGGCGCCAAGTCCGCTCAAAGTGAGCGGGCAACAGAAGCGCGGGCGTTATAAAGGCTCGATTCCGCACTGTCCAGAACAGCGCCAGCCTCACGCAAAGCTCATGGTCTGAGGCCAATGGCCGCGCGGAACCGGTCTTTCAGCGCGACGCCGTCGCGCAGCGGCAGCACCCGCGGCGGCTCGTCCGCAGCGATCAGCACGCGCGCGAACAGGGTCTCGCGCAGGCCTTTCAGGCGCACGGCCAGATCGCGCAAGGCCGCCTCGTCGCGCACGTCGAGGCAAGGCCCGATGCCGCAGGCGCCGGCGACGGCGAGCAGATCGACGCCGCTCTGGGTGTGGCTCGGCTGCATGCCGGTCTCGCCATAGACGCCATTGTCGAACACGACGATCGCGAGATTGCCCGGCCGCTGAATGCCGATGGTGGCGAGCGAGCCCATGCCCATCAGCATTTCGCCGTCGCCGGTGATGACCGCGACGCGCCGCTTCGGCTGCGCCAGCGCCAGGCCGAGGCCGATCATGGCGGCGCCGCCCATGGCGCCCCAGAGATAGAAGTTGCGGTCGTCGTCGCCGAGCGCGGCCAGATCCCAGGTGGTCGAACCGAGACCGGGCACGACTAGGAGATCATCGCCGCGACCGGCGAGCAGCGTGGCCATGGCGGCGCGACGCTCCAATCTCATTTGATCCACACCTTCATTTTGTCCAAACTTTTTTGCCGATCAGCTGCTGCGACAGCAATACGGCGGCGATGCGCTCGTCGCCGAACACGTGCTGCACGGCGCGCTCGGCCGCGCCTTCGACTTCGTCTGCGTTGCGCACGCGATAGACTTCCGCCTCGCACAGCTTGAGCACCGGATCGACGATCGATCCCATCGGCACTTGCCAGGGATTGAACTCCTCCCATTCGCCGCGCATGGTGATCAGCATCAGCAGCGGAAACCGGCAGGTCCTTGCAAGCGACAGCATGTTGACGCAATTGCCGACACCGCTCGATTGCATCAGTAGCGCGGCGCGTTCGCCGCCGAGCCAGGCGCCGGCCGCCAGCGCCACGCCCTCCTCCTCGGTGGTGAGCACAACGTCGCGAATCTGCGGATCGGCGCGACAGCGATCGATCAGCCGGGCATGGCCGGCATCGGGCACATAACCGACCTGGCGAATGTCGGCGCGCTTGAGCGTGGCGAATAGCCGGTCCGGCCAATCGGCTGGCGCGCTCATGATTTCTCACCCGGCTCGCCTTCGGCCGGGCGCTCGCCGTCCTCGTCTTCGTCTTCCTTTACCGGCACCGCATAGACGCCGGACAGCCAGCGATTGAGATCGATGTCGGCGCAACGTTTCGAACAAAACGGCTTGAACGCTGGCTCGGTCGCCTTGCCGCAGAGCGGGCAGCGCGGGAGGGAAGTTTTGCGGTCGATTTCGTTCATGACACTTTATTTTCTTTGCGCCTGATCTTTTCCGAAAACCGGTTCCCATCCCCGATCAAGTCGAGGACAGGCTTTTTCGGGATCATGCGCGGGCACCGTTACGCGAAATTCACGTCGCGTTGAGCCAGCCGAAACGGATCGGGTAGCCCTCGCCGCCGAGCAGGCTCATGGTCTCGTACAGCGGCAGGCCGACGATGTTGCTGTAGGAGCCGACGATCTTCACGATGAAGCTTCCGGCAATGCCCTGCGCCGCGTAGCCGCCGGCCTTGCCGCGCCATTCGCCCGAGGCGAGATAAGATTCGATGTCCTCGTCCGACAGCCGCTTGAAGCGCACGCGCGTTTCCACCAGGCGCTGGCGGAACGCCTCCTTCGGCGTCACCAGGCAGATCGAGGTATGGACGCGGTGATTGCGCCCCGACAGCAGGCGCAGGCACTGCGCCGCCTCGTCGAGCAGCTCGGCCTTCGGCAGGATGCGCCGGCCCACCGCCACCACGGTGTCGGCGGCCAGGATGAAGGCGCCGCGCAGTTCGTCGTCGAGCTTTACGTTGGCCAGCGCCACTTCCGCCTTGGCGCGCGCCAGCCGGTTGGCATGGGCGCGCGGGATCTCGCCGCGATGCGGGCTTTCGTCGATATCCGCGGGCTTGAGCGCGTCCGGCTCGATGCCGGCCTGATTGATCAGCGCGAGCCGTCGCGGCGAACCGGAAGCGAGCACGAATTTGGGCCGGCCGATCATTTGTATTGCGGCGCCGATAGGAGGGTTAAACCGTTGCGAATGCGCGCGGAAACTAGCGGAACGGGGCTGGTTTCACAACTCATTCATTGCCGCCGCCTGTCCTGCTCCCGAAGCGCTCCCGTATCCGCGTCATCAACTCATCGCGAACGCTACGATAGGCGTCGAGCCGCTGCTCGCGGCTACCCTCCACGCCGGTCGGGTCGATGGTCGGCCAATATTCGACCTCCGCCGCATGGGTGCGGGTCAGCTCCAGCGCCTTGTGATGCGCGGGCGGCGACAGCGTCACGATCAGATCGAAATTGAGCCCTTCCAGGTCTTCCACGTCCTCGAAGGTGACCGGCTTGTGCCGCGTGATATCGATGCCGATCTCCTCCATAACGGCGACCGCGAACGGATCGAGCTCGCCCTTCTGCACGCCGGCGGAGCCGACATAAATCGATTTTCCGAACAACTGCTGGAACAGGCCGGCGGCCATCGGCGAGCGCACCGCGTTCATGCCGCACGCGAACAGCACCGCCTGGGGGCGCGAGCGGCGCTCTGACGTAACCATCGGCTTATTTCCGTTTGCGCATGATCTTGTCCGAAAACCGGTACCCACTTTTCGGGATCATGCGCTAACCCTTCCAGTGCAACACGCAGATCAGGGTGAACAGCCGGCGCGCGGTGTCGAGATCGACCGTCACCTTGTCCTTGAGCCGCTCCATCAGGATGTGCGAGCCGTCGTTGTGGATAGCGCGCCGCCCCATGTCGATGGCCTCGATCTTGTCGGGCGTCGCGGTGCGGATGGCCTGATAATAGCTGTCGCAGATCAGGTAGTAGTCCTTGACGATGCGGCGCAGCGGCGAGAGCGAGAACAGATGCGCCATTACCGGCGTGCCGTCTTGCAGGCGGATGTCGAACACCAGCCGGTTGCTGTTGATGCTCAGATGCAGCGCGTAGGGGCCGCCGTCATGCCCGACCGGCTTGAAGGTGTTCTGCTCAAGCAGATCGTAGATCGCGACCTCGCGCTCGTGCTCGACGTCTTCATTAGAGCGGCCGATCGATGCCTCGTCGAGGGTGACGGAGACCAGGCGCTGCTTGCCCGCGGCGGGCTTTGATTTCGAAGGATTCATCGCTGATTGAGGCGGATCGCCACCGAGCGGGCGTGGGCGGTCAAGCCCTCCGCCTCGCCGAGCGCGATCGCGGCGGGGCCGAGCGCGCGCAACTGTTCGGGCCCGCATTTGAGCAGCGAGGTGCGCTTCATGAAATCGAGCACGCCGAGGCCCGAGGAGAAGCGCGCCGAGCGCGCCGTCGGCAGCACGTGGTTGGAGCCGGCGATGTAGTCGCCGATCGCTTCCGGCGTGTGCGCGCCGATAAAGATCGCGCCGGCATTGCGGATTTTCGAAACCAGCGTCTCGGCGTTCTCGGCGACGATCTCCAGATGCTCGGACGCCAGTTGATCGACCAGCGTAATCGCGTCGGCAAGTTTCGCAACGGTGATGATGGCGCCGAAATCGCGCCACGACGCGCCGGCGACTTTGGCGCGCGGCAGCGTCTTGAGCTGCGACTCCACCGCCTTCTCGACTTGCACGGCGAGCGCGGCGTCGTCGGTGATCAGAATCGACTGCGCGCTGGCGTCGTGTTCGGCCTGCGCCAGCAAATCGGCGGCGATCCAATCGGGGTTTCCCGTCTTATCGGCGAGGATGAGCACCTCGGACGGACCGGCGATCATGTCGATGCCGACCTGGCCGAACACCAGACGCTTGGCGGCCGCCACATAGGCATTGCCGGGCCCGACGATCTTGGCGACCGGCGTAATGGTCTGCGTGCCATAAGCGAGCGCGGCGATCGCCTGCGCGCCGCCGATGCGATAAATCTCATCGACGCCGGCGAGCTTGGCCGCCGCCAGCACCAAGGGTGAGAGCTTGCCGTCCGGCGCCGGCACCACCATCACCAGCCGCGCACAGCCGGCGACCTTGGCCGGCACCGCGTTCATCAGCACCGATGACGGATAGGCCGCGGTGCCGCCCGGCACATAGAGACCGACGGCTTCGATCGCGGTCCAGCGCGAACCCATCTCGACACCGAGCGCGTCGGTGAAGCGTTCGTCGCTCGGCTTCTGACGAAGGTGATAGGCTTCGATGCGCGCGCGCGCGAGCTTGAGCGCTGCCAGCGCTTGCGGCTCACAGGACTTCGCCGCCGCTTCGATCTCGTCGGCACTCACGCGCATGCTGACCTTGGATAGATCGAGGCGATCGAATTCCAGCGTCAACTGCAAAAGCGCGCGGTCGCCATGGGCCTTCACCTCGGCGAGGATGCGGCGCACGCTCTGTTCCACGTCCTGCGCCGCCTCGCGTTTAACGGCGAGGAAGGCGCGGAAACGCGTCGAGAAGTCGGCGCTTTGACTATCCAATCGAAGCGGCATGGCCTGAAATCTAACCGGCAATGGCTAAACCGGATCCCTACCTAACATTTTTTCTGGCGCGTGATCCCGAAAACCGGTTCCCACTTTTCGGGATCACGCGCTCGCCCGGATGACAGGTCAATGGGTGATGCGCAGGGTCGCGTCAACCCTTTCGCGCGGCTTGCGGCCTGACCCAAAAACAAAAGGCGCCGCCCGGCGGCGGAGCCTTTAGCGCAGAACGTTGCGACCGCTTACTAGTTTTTCTTTTTGTGATGCCGGTGCCTGTGCATTTTCGGCGCCTGGTAGTCGCAGGGCACGAGACAGAGGCCGCCATAGTTTAAACACTCGCCCACACCGGCGGTGCAGATCGAGGGCGCGCCGAGCTTGACGCATTGGCAGCCGAGTTCGGCCTTGGCCGGCGTGCCCGTGAACAGCGCGGCGCCCATCAGCAGCCCCGCGAGAATGACGATTTTGCGCATAGGATAGTCCCCCAATTTACGAAACGCCGTCACTACGCCACCGCAACCGCAGAATATCAAGGGAGACACCGTCCCGCGGGCGCGCGCGGGGTTCTGAACCGGGAATTATGGGTCTTGGGACGAAGTCGGACGCCGCTAGCGGCGGCCGGAATTCGGCGAACCGTTTTCGGCGACCGCGTGCACCGGGCAGGCCGCCGTGGTCCAGGACGGTCCGAGATCGGCCAATTCCGCTTCCAGGCACTCGACCTCCAGCCGTAGCGTCGCGCCGCCCGAAAAGGTGAGCGTCACCACGCCGGACGGCGCATCGGTCTCGGAAAACTCGACCGCCAGCAGGTTGAGCACGGCATCCTTGCCGGCCGGGTTGACGTCCCGGCATTTGCACGACAGCACCCGCTCGAAACGCAGCGCCGCCCGGTGCCGGCGGTATTCCGGCGTGGCCGTTTGGGCGCCTTCCCAGTCGAAGCGGTTGACCGCCAGCACCAGGCGCTTTTCCTGCGGCCGCCACAGCACGTCGGCCACCTTGGCCACGGCGTCCTGCAGGTGGGTCGAAACCACCTCAAGGTCCTCCTCGTCGAGGACGATGAATTTGAGCTGGTGCATGGACATCAGGGCTCCCGGTCCCTGCGTAACTAGGCAAGGCGGCGCGGCGGCGCAAGGTGGGTGGACGTGCCCCGGACGCGGCGCAGCACGAAGTGGTGCGCCGCAGATCCGGGGCCGTTCCGATCTCCGAATTTGTGACGGTCCCGGGTCTGCAGCGCACCATTCGCTTCGCTCACGATGCGCTGCGCCCGGGACACGCGGCTCCTAAAACGCCGGCTCCAGGCCGGCCGCGGTCCAACGCGCGCGAGTGGCGGGATCGGTGAGTGCGCGCAGCAAGGCCGTCGCCGCGGCACGCGATGCACTGCCGGCCGGGATGGCCGCCGTATAGGTGTTGGCGGTGTGCAGCTCGCCCGGCAGTGGGCCGATGACTTTGACGCCCTGCACCGGCAGAACTTCGCTGATGAAGGTGGTGCCGATCTCCGCCCGCCCTTCCGCGATCGAGCGCGCCACCTCGCTGCCGCGCTTGCCGAGCACGGCCTTCTTGTTGACCTCGTCAGCGATGCCAAGCCGCTCCAACATTGCGGCGAACATGATGCCGCCGGAGCCGCCCGCTTTTGGGTCGGTATAGGCCACCGTCTTGGCCTTGAGCAGCGCCTGCTTGAACGCCGCCGGCGTGGAAATATCCGGCACCGGGGCACCCTCGCGCACCGCCACGCCGGTGACGGTGCGGCCGAGATTGATGATGCTGCCGGGCACGAACATGCCGGACTTGTCGAGCGAGGCGATGATGGATTCCGACAGGATGACGAGGTCGGCGCTTTCGCCGTTCTTGACGCGGTCGCGCAGCGCGCCGGCGGTATTGAAAATGAGATCGAGTTTGTTGCCGCTGGCGCGCTCGAATTCACGGCCGAGCGCCTCCACCATCGACTGCACGGCGCCGGCGCTCAGAACTTTGATGGTGGACACGAAGCTATCCTCTTTGTTGTCATTGCCGGGCTTGACCCGGCAATCCATGATGATGCGCAGCAAACATTAAACTACGTAAGGCCCTCAAGTGCCGAAGTTCATCATGGATGCCCGGGTCAAGCCCGGGCATGACGCCGAATGTTTGGCGCGCGTGTCGCATCGAATTCAGACATGCGTCGTCGCCCGTGTTCTTTACGGCCCCGGGCAGGCCGTCTCCATTCTGCTGCCGCGCCGCCCCGAAAAAGAACCGAGGGCGCGCGGGACGCCAGGGTCCTGACGGACCCGCGGACCTCGACACCTCGCAGCATCGAGGCGTGCTGAAGTCCGAATAACCGCAAGTCCGCCGTTTCCAAGGCGTCCCGCGCGCGGTGTTTTGAGGTTTGCTCCGCCTCGCCCCCGGTGGACTTCCCGTTTCAGGCGACCCGCCTCTCCTCTCGAATTGGAAGGCCGCCTATCCACCGCTGTGGGCCCAGGTCGGGTCCGGCGAGCCTGTGACCGGTGCCGTTCCCGCCATCACGGGGCCCGGCGACGCGCGGTTGGCGCGCCGGGACGAGGCGGCTTGGACCGCCGGTTGGGTGATCGGCGCCGCATCTCCAGCGCCCCCA
>Ga0209385_1001484_pt1 | contig 9994 bp, 6 predicted proteins | sample NGEPerB_FD_184506 | JGI IMG/M metagenome (GOLD analysis project Ga0209385, IMG submission 184506) | Arctic peat soil microbial communities from the Barrow Environmental Observatory site, Barrow, Alaska, USA - NGEE PermafrostAB12-B... | ecosystem: Environmental > Terrestrial > Soil > Wetlands >... | reverse complement strand
CTTCCAGCAGTTGGTCGCGCTCGCCGAACTTGGTGGCGCCAGTCGGGCAGATTTCCGCGCAAGCCGTCTGTTTTCCGTCAGCTACGCGCTTGCTGCACATGACGCACTTGCGCACGCCCGGTACCGCCTTCTCCCATTCGTACTTGGGCACGCCGAAGGGACAAGCCGCCATGCAATAGCGGCATCCCATGCAACGGCTCTTGTCGTAAGTGACGGGCCCGAGCGCGGTCTTCTTCAGCGCGCCCACGGGACAAACCGAGGCGCAGGCCGGATCGTCGCAGTTCATGCACAATTTGCGCATGAACTTGTCGTCTTTGATCAGGATGGCGGTGTACTTGTGCGCCGATGTAATCTCCTGGGCGGCGATGCGGTCATCGTACGGCAGGCCGTTTTCGGTGGCGCAGGCCTGCTCGCACTGCTTGCAGCCGATGCACAGGGTCGCATCGTAGAGGATTCCCTTACTCATGTTTGTCTCCAGATCGCCCCGGCGGCGCGTCTACCCAAAACTCGCAAATACGGTGCGTCTTGGGGGACGCCGGCCCAGTCGGATCTCGGCGGGTGCAAGCGGCACCAAAGGGACGGCACCGTCGGGCGACTGCGGAACTTCGGGAATGTTCCGCTCCAGACCGGCTCATGAACTGGAGCCGGCTTGGAGCGGAAGCCAGCGTGAAGATGAAGCCTATTTCAGGCTCTTCACGTAAGTAGCCAGCTTGGCAGCATCGGCCGCACTAACGCCCTTGGTAGAGAAGGCGTGCATAGCCTTCTTCTGCGGCCCGCCATTCTCAATGTAATCAACCAGATCGGCGTTCGACATTTTCTGCACGGCAGCGGACGAAAACTCCAGGGCTCCCATCTTCTTGCCGGCAGCGGTGCCTTTTCCATCCGCACCGTGGCAGGCGGCGCACTTGGCTTTGTAGATGTCTTCCTGCGCCCAAGAAAGGCTGGGAAGAATCAGGAACAGCGCGAAAGCGGTAAGTAGAACAGCTAGGATGACCTTCTTCATCACTTCTCCGATTAAAGATTTATGAAAGCTGGGTTCTGTTCGGCCTTCGAGCGACTACTACTCGCCCAAGAGACCTGCCTGTTGCCAGACCCGCACACCTGAACCCTCCATGAGTACGACTTCAGTGTGGGCCATGGACTTAGGGGGCGCTGTGACGAGGGTCACACGCCGACGTGATGGGTTTCGCAACAGGCCGGACGAGCGTTTCGAAAGGGGCTGTGGCGGTTTGCCGCAGTTGGTGGCGACTAGTGGGGGAGGAAAGTGCGAACAATCTCCACAGTCGTCAACTCTCGCCGATGAGTTTCTCCGCGCCAAGTCAAGGAATGTGGCGATTTTCAGCTATGTCGCTGTCGCTGGTACGGACGTCAGGGGATACAGCAGTTTTGAGGGTTCCTGTCGCTTGGTGGAGAGGATCTTCAGGTACGCCGTAAAGCTCTCTAGTTCTTGTCATCACGAGCACTCGACCCGCTGGGGGCAGGTTGAAACGGTAATGAACAGATTGCGGAGTTACACGGTAGCATAGGAGATGCCGCGCTGTGGGAAGTAGACCGTCAGCCCCATTGGTGCTTTGCAGAGCCCGGTTCACGAGCATGGTTCCAAGTTGTGTGGTCGAGACAGTGGTGACGTTGCCTGGCTGCTGAGGCAACGATCCCGTTTAGGAGATTACGCTTTCTCCACGACTTGGCCCGCAGGGCGGCGGAGGAGACAAGAGCCATGAAACACAAGCGCGCAGGCCGGGGTGGTGCAGTTCCAAGTCTGGAATGTATCGAGCCGAACGCAGCCGGCATCGATGTGGGGGCGCGGGAAATTTACGTCGCCGTCCCGGCGAACCGAGACCCGAAACCGGTTCGCTGTTTCTCGACGTTTACCCAAGATCTGCAAGCGCTGGCGGCATGGTTGCTCGCGTGTCGCATTCGGACGGTGGCTATGGAGTCGACCGGAGTGTATTGGATTCCGCTGTTTCAGATTCTGGAAGCCGCCGGGATCGAGGTCTGTCTGGTCAACTCCCGACACGTAAAACACGTGCCCGGACGCAAGAGCGATGTGTTGGATTGCCAATGGTTGCAGTACCTGCATTCGGTGGGACTGTTGCGCGCCTCGTTTCGGCCGGAAGATGTCATTTGCCAAATCCGTTCCTTGCTCCGTCACCGCGACGGCTTGGTGGAAATGGCCGCCCAGCATGTGCAGCACATGCAGAAGGCGCTGAGCCAGATGAATCTGCAACTGCATCACGTGCTCAGCGATCTGACCGGGCAAAGCGGGCTGGCTATGCTGGACGCCATTCTGGCTGGCGAACGCGACCCGCGGGTGCTGGCGGAACTGCGCGACGGACGGGTCAAAGCCAGCGCCGAAACCATCGTCCAGGCGCTGGTGGGCGACTACCGCCGGGAACATCTGTTTACGCTCCACCAGTCGCTGCAAGCCTATCGTTACTATCACCAGTTGCTGGCGGCCTGCGATCAGGAGATCGAAGCCTACTTGCGGGAGTTGGACAGCAAAATCGATGTCGAACAGAACCCTCTGGCTCCGGAACCCAAGCCCCACCGGCCGCGCAAGAACGAGTTTCGCTTCGACTTGCGCAGCGAGTTGTACCGCATTCTGGGAGTCGATCTGACCGCGGTGCCCGGACTCAACGCCCTGAGCGTGCATACCTTGCTGGGGGAAATCGGACGCGATGTGTCGCGTTTTCCCAGTGCGGCGGCTTTCGCCTCTTGGTTGGGACTCTGTCCCCAGGCCGACAAGAGCGGGGGCAAGGTGCTGTCGGCCAAAACCCGCAGGACCAAAAACCGGCTCAACCGCAGCTTGCGCCTGGCGGCTCAAGCTTTGCACCGGAGCCACTCCTATCTGGGAGACTACTATCGCCGGATGCGCAGCCGGTTGGGAGCTCCCAAGGCGATCACGGCGACGGCTCACAAACTGGCGCGCATCGTCTTCCATCTGCTGCGCACGGGAGAAGCTTATAACGAAAGTATTTTTGCTGCGGAAGAGCAACGCTGCCGGGTGCGCACCGAGCATCGCCTCCGCCGCCACGCGCGACAGCTGGGATACGACCTAGTACCCCTTCCGGCTTAGCGCGCCTGTTCGGAGTTGTTCATTAGGAGTGGGCTTCAGCCGGCTTCAGCCTGCGAGGGATCTGCTTTACCGACTTTTCGGCACCCTGTCGTCGGCTAAAAGCCGACTCCAGCTCATAAAAACAAAAGGCTTGGCTGCGGACCTAAAGGTCCACGCTACCCGAAAAACTGCTTTAGTCCCCGCCCGCCGTGGGCGCCAAGGCTGGCGCGCTGGATGGTTTGTCCTGGGTACGGCCGGGGTGAAATAGGTTTAACACTCCGCAAATCACCCAATATCCCATCGCAACTCCGAAGGCAAATGCCGCAACGATGGTGAACAGAAGCAGGGTCGAGAGCAAAAACGTCGTCATATCGTTCTCTTCTTTGGATGCGCCGGAACCCGCGGGATGATTCCCGGAATATCTCTGAACCTCTTCATCCGCTCCTCCGGGTGCGGGTTGAATCCAGGACGCCCAACCATCATCTACTTCGATAATGCCACTTTACCTCGCGTTGACGCCTCTTGCTGTTGGCAACTAAGATACATGAGTAGAATTGCGTTTCCCCTCTCGCGGACTTTCCAGAGCAGTGCATCACGGAAGCTGTGCTCCCGGGCTGGAGCCCGAAGAGCGCGAGCGTATTTTTTCGGCTCTGAATCGAGGCAAGTCTGGCTTCACAGTGGGATTCGAAGCAGCAGTCATCCATGGGTATTAGCAGCATCACAGTCCGCGGGGCACGTCAGCACAACCTGAAGAACATCAGCGTCCAGATTCCACGCAACACTCTGACCGTGATTACCGGCCTCAGCGGCTCGGGTAAGTCGTCGCTCGCCTTTGACACCATTTACGCCGAGGGCCAACGGCGCTACGTGGAAACGCTGTCTGCTTACGCCCGCCAGTTCCTCGACCAGATGGAGCGGCCCGACGTGGACAGTATTGACGGCTTGAGCCCGTCCATCGCCATCGAGCAAAAGACGACCAGCCGCAGCCCGCGTTCCACCGTTGGCACCATCACCGAGATCTATGACTACTTGCGGCTGCTGTATTCCTCGATTGGCGTGCCGCACTGCCCGCAGTGTGGACGCGCCATCTCGCGCCAGTCAGCCGACCAGATCGTGCAACGGGTGATGGACCTGAAGCCCGAGGACCGGGTGATGATCATGGCGCCCATCGTTCGCGGGCGCAAAGGCGAGTTCAAGAAAGAGCTGGACAAGCTGGCGCAGCAGGGCTTCACTCGCGCCCGCATCGACAACGAATTGCGCAACATTGCCGATGACGAGATCAAGCTGGACAAGCGCAAGAACCACACCATCGAACTGGTGGTTGACCGTCTGCTGGTGAAGCCGGGTATCGAGCACCGGCTGGCGTCGTCGGTCGAGTTGGCGATGAAGCTGGCGAACGGATTGGTACAAGTCGCCGTGGTCGGCGGCGAGGAGCACCTGTACTCTTCCAAGCTGGCCTGTCCGGAGTGCGGCATCAACGTTCCGGTGTTGGAGCCGCGTTCATTCTCGTTCAACAGCATGTACGGCGCCTGCCCGGAGTGCAACGGGCTAGGCAGCAAGTACGATTTCGATCCGGCGAAGGTCATCGCGGACTGGTCGAAGCCGCTGCTGGATGGCGCCTTGGGGCCAGGCTCGGCGTCGCAGAACCTCATCCACATACTTCAGTTGGCGGCAGAAGCCTACGGATTCAGCCTCACCACGCCATTCGAGCAACTGCCGCGCAAGACGCAAAACCTGATTCTCTACGGGCCGGAGCAAGGCGAGAAAAAGAAGGGCGGCTTCCTCGGCGTATTCGCCTATCTGCGGCAGGTGATGGAGGACAGTTCCTCTGAAACCTACCGCGACTGGCTGCTAGACCACATGTCCGCGACCACTTGTCCCGCGTGTCACGGCCAGCGGCTGCGTCCCGAGAGCCTGGCCGTGAAGGTGAACGGCATGTCCATCGCCGACTTCACCGCGCTGCCGGTGTCCCGCGCCGTGGAAGCGGCGGCACAAATCAAACTCTCCGAGCGCGAGGAGCGCATCGCAGGACGAATTCAAAAAGAGATTGCCGAGCGATTGGGTTTTCTCAACGCGGTCGGGCTGGGCTACATCGCGCTCAATCGTTCGGCTGCGACCTTGAGCGGCGGCGAGGGGCAGCGCATTCGGCTGGCCACGCAGATCGGATCGAAGCTGCGCGGTGTGCTGTACGTGCTCGATGAGCCGTCGATCGGATTGCACCATCGCGACAACGACCGTCTGTTGCAAGCGCTGGAATCGTTGCGCGATCTGGGTAATACGGTGCTGGTGGTCGAGCATGACGAAGACACGATTCGGCGCGCCGATTACGTCATCGATCTCGGGCCGGGCGCTGGACGTCACGGTGGAGAAGTTGTAGCCAGCGGCACTCCCGAACAGATTGAGCAGACGCCGGGTTCGCTGACCGGACAGTACATCTCCGGGCAGAAGCAGATCGCGTATCGTTATGCGCGACGGCAGCCGAACGGCAAGGCCATTACCATCCTCGGGGCGCGAGAGAACAACCTGAAAAGTCTCGACGTCAGTTTTCCTTTGGGCGTCATGACGGTGGTGACGGGCGTGTCGGGTTCGGGCAAGTCAACCCTGGTCAACGACATTCTCTACCGGGCGCTTGCGAAGTCGGTGTACGGCTCACGCGAAGAGGCTGGCGCCCACAAGTCAATCGCGGGAACGGAATTCATCGACAAGGTCATCGGCATCGACCAATCGCCCATCGGGCGCACGCCGCGTTCGAATCCCGCGACCTACACCGGCGTTTTCACCCAGATCCGCGATCTCTATGCCATGCTGCCGGAGTCGCGCGAACGCGGCTACAAGGCCGGGCGCTTCTCGTTCAACGTTGCCGGCGGACGTTGCGAAGCCTGTCAGGGTGACGGGCAGCGCCGCATCGCGATGAACTTTCTGCCCGACGTGTACGTGCTGTGCGAGGTGTGCGGCGGCAAACGCTACAATCATGAGACCCTGGCGGTGAAGTACAAGGGCCACTCGATTGCCGATCTGCTGGAGACGCCGGTAGCCGACGCGCTGCCCATCCTGGAGAATATCCCGCAGATCAAGCAGAAGCTGCAGACGCTGGTGGATGTCGGTCTGGGGTACGTTCATCTCGGTCAATCGGCGGTGACGCTGTCGGGCGGAGAAGCGCAGCGCATCAAGCTGGCGCGCGAACTCAGCAAGCGTCAGACCGGCAAGACGCTGTACCTTCTGGATGAGCCGACCACGGGACTGCACTTCGACGATGTCAGCAAGCTGCTGGAAGTTCTGCATCGGCTGACCGACTTGGGGAACAGCATCGTCATCATCGAGCACAACATGGACGTCATCCGCAACGCCGACTGGATCATCGATCTGGGGCCGGAGGGTGGCGAGGACGGCGGACGTTTGGTAGCGCAAGGTACACCGGAGCAGGTGGCGCGGGTGAAAAAGTCCTACACCGGCCAGACGCTAGCCAAACTGTTGCCGCGTTCGTCCAATGCGAGGAGTAACGGCTAGCCCGTGCTGGCGGAGGTTGTGCAAGCCGCGCCTGGGCAGGTTCGCAGCGCAGCAGCTAGTGCAGGCAAGTTGTGGGCGTGAGATTCGTTGGCAAGAGACTCGATCAACAGCACTTCGAGTGCAGTAACAAGAGTCGGTGAACGGCGCCTCGAAGCTGGGATCGAAAGAGACGGTGGACCGCGCTTCGAAGCGAGCCCGAAGGGCGGTATAAACTTAGCCCAGGACGTAAGTCCTGGGTCCGCGATGTTGAATTAAATCGAGTCCCTGCAGGGACGGCACATGCTTCCCAAATATAGAGAGGCGCTATCGTTCAGAATCCATTTCTCTGTCCTGAAACCTGATGCCTGAGCCAAACGAAAACCCGCTCGCTACCGAAGCGCCCGGCGATCTGCCTGGCTCGGACCCAACCGCGCTGTTGGAGCAGGCGGTCGCACTTCCCGTGCGACCCTCTTTCCCCGCCTGGTCAGCTTGGGATGTGCTAGCGGTGCTGGTGTTCACCATCGTTGCGGTATTCGTCTTCAGCCTGGCCGCACTGTTCATCGCACGCACCGTCCCCGCATATCGGCACATACCGGCGACCGATCTGGCCACCAACGCGCGCGTGGTGATAGGAACACAGGTGGCCGCCTACCCGCTCGTGCTTTTGTTTATATTTGTTCTGGTGCGCTCCCGCACCCGCGAGCGCTTCGGCAAAGCAATCCACTGGAACTGGCCGGGAATTTCCGCGCCGGGATTTTTCGTTCTGGGGATAATTCTGGCGGTGGTAATCGATGGCTTGTCGCGCTTCCTGCCGATCCCCAAGTCGCTGCCCATGGACAAGTACTTCCATGATGCCGCGAGCGCCTACTTGATGGCCGCCTTTGGAATGACGCTGGCGCCGTTGCTGGAAGAACTGTTTTTCCGCGGACTCTTGTACCCGCTGCTGCGGCGGGCGTTCGGCCTGACCATCGCCGTCGTGCTGACGGCAGCCGCCTTCGCCGGCATTCACGGAACCCAGCTAGGCTATGCCTGGGCGCCTATCCTGAGCATCTTCGTGGTCGGCGTGGTACTCACCGCGGCCCGCGCGCGCACCGGCTCCGTGGCCGCCTCGTTCCTCATGCATTGCGGCTACAACTTCGCCCTGTTTGCGCTGTTGTGGCTGGCCAGCGATCACTATCGTCACCTGGAGAAGGTGGCCAATTGAAATGGTATGGTTAACAGGATGGCAAACGTGCGCGAACAACTGTTGTCGATGTTGGCGGAGAAGTCGTTTCGTCTGGGCGAATTCAAGCTCTCCAGCGGCGGGACCAGCGACTACTACATCGATTGCCGTCTTACCACGCTCGATGCGACCGGCGCGCTGCTAACCGGGCAAACGGTCTTCGAGGAGATTCGCGCGCGCGGCTGGCATGCCGATGCGATTGGCGGCCTCACCATGGGCGCCGATCCGATCGTGGTTGCGACTTCCGTCATTAGCGCGCAGCAGGAAAAGCCAGTGCACGGCTTTCTGGTGCGCAAAGCGGAGAAAGCGTACGGCATGGGCCAGCGCATTGAAGGCTTTCGGCTGAAGTCGGCGCGCGTGGTGATTGTGGATGACGTATGCACCACGGGAGGTTCGACCATCCAGGCCATTGAGGCCGCGCGTGAGTTTGGATTCGAGATCGTCGGCGTGTTGTGCCTGGTGGAGCGCGAGGAAGCGGGAGGTCGCGCCAACGTCGAAAAGGCCGCTGCCCCGGCGGAGTTCATCGCGCTGTTCACCGCCAACGACGTTCGTGCCCAACATGTGAAACGCGACACGCCTTCGATATTTGCAGTAAGCGCCAAGTGCGACCTGTGTGACCGGCCGGCGGTGATCAATTCGCCGGGAAACCGCTGCGAGGTGCATCGGCCGTAACCTCTCGGGATCTGCTGTTCGGCCTTTTTCAATAGTCTCTGTCGGCGAGAGGGGCTGTCTTCGCCGTTGTTTAAATTGTGATTGAACGACAACATGATTAAGACTCTGGAATGGACGGACGCGGGCGTGCGCTTGATCGACCAGACCAAGCTGCCCTTGGAAGAAACCTACGTAACCTGCAAGACCTACGAAGAAGTCGCAGACGCGATCCGAACCATGATCGTGCGTGGCGCACCGGCAATTGGTGTCACCGCCGCCATGGGAGTTGCGCTCGGCGTTCGTGACTCGCAGGCCAAGAGCCACGCCGAACTGAAGCGCGATTTCGACCGCATCTGCGAGGTCCTCGCTTCCACTCGCCCTACCGCGGTCAATCTCTTCTGGGCGATTCGCCGCATGCGCGACAAATTTGAACAAGTCAGTACCCAGCCTATTGCGCGGATTCAACAGGAACTGGTGACTGAAGCCCAACGCATGCTGGTGGAAGACATTGCTGCGAACCGAGCGATGGGAGGGCACGGGGCTGTGCTACTCCCCTCCAGCGGCGGAGTGTTGACCCACTGCAATGCGGGCGCGCTGGCGACCTGTGGTTATGGCACGGCGCTGGGCGTGATTCGCGCGGCGGTGGACGCAGGCAAAAAGCTGCATGTGTTTGCCGACGAGACCCGTCCATTTCTCCAGGGCTCGCGTCTGACAGCGTGGGAGTTGATGAAAGACAAAATTCCGACCACGCTGATCTCCGACAACATGGCGGGCGCCATGATGCAGCAGGGAAAGATCGATGCGGTGATTGTGGGCGCCGATCGTATCGCCGCCAATGGCGATGTTGCCAATAAGATTGGGACTTACACAGTCGCGGTGTTGGCCAAGGAGCACGGTATTCCGTTCTACGTGGCGGCCCCGTTTTCGACGGTGGATTTGGCAACGCCCGATGGCAGCCGGATTCCCATTGAGCAACGCTCTTCGAGGGAAGTGACCCACCTTGCCGGCAAACAAATCGCGCCGGACGGCGTGACCGTTGAGAATCCCGCGTTCGATGTCACCCCGAATGCCTACGTTACCGCGATCATCACGGAACGTGGTGTCGCAAGAAAGCCCTACGCAGAGTCGCTGCGCGAGCTTTCCGCAGTGCGCGTCACGGCGTAGCCGAAGACTCGTCAGCCGAAATACAAAGAGCGTCCCGCGGGACGCTCTTCACGCATCGAATCACTGTTACTGCTCCGGCTGAGGTTGCTCCCCGGTGTTGGCAGGATTCAACTGCTGCTGATAACGCTGCTGTTGTTGTTGCATATTCTGCAGCTCCAACAGCAACTGCTCCGGAGTCTTCGCGCCGTTCGGCTGGTTGCCATTGTCCGGTGTTGGCTCGGGGTTCGTGTCAGGCGAAGGCATCGGAACCTGCCCGGGCCGGAATCGCCCAGGCATGGGCGCAACCGGCTGAGCTTCCGGCGGGTTGTCGGCCTCCGCTTCGGGGGGCGGCATTTCTTCGTCCAGCGGCTCCTCGGCTTGCGACTGTGGTTGAACTTGACCGGGACTGCTGTTTTGCGCCGTGTTCACGGCGCAAA
>Ga0209385_1001482_pt1 | contig 9999 bp, 10 predicted proteins | sample NGEPerB_FD_184506 | JGI IMG/M metagenome (GOLD analysis project Ga0209385, IMG submission 184506) | Arctic peat soil microbial communities from the Barrow Environmental Observatory site, Barrow, Alaska, USA - NGEE PermafrostAB12-B... | ecosystem: Environmental > Terrestrial > Soil > Wetlands >... | reverse complement strand
ACAAAAGACCACAGGGAACATTACCAGTATCAGTACTGAATTGGTGTTGTTCCTCCATATCTGGCTCTGCAAACCAAAATACTTCATATTGTCAGAACTGGATTTTAGGCGGCTGTTCTGCTTCAGTCCTCTGAGTGCCTAATTCAAACATAGGTTCACGTTTGAAATTAAACAGGGTGGCAATCAAATTTGACGGAAACAATTCAGTTGAAACATTAAGTTCTTTTGTTGCAGAATTAAAGAACCTGCGTGCAGAAGCTATCTTGTTTTCTATATCGGCTATCTCATTCTGCAGTTCCATAAAGTTCTGGCTGGCTTTAAGATCAGGGTATGCTTCCACAGAAACCTTCAGACCTTCCAGCGCTGTAGACAACTTGTTTTCAGCAGCAATCTTCTCATTAATAGTCGTTGCTTTCATTGCATTTGAGCGAGCCTCTGTAATATCAGTAAGGACTCCCCGTTCATGCCCCATATAACCTTTTACGGAATCGACCAGCTGAGGTATAAGATCGTGTCTCTGTTTCAGCTGAACATCCACATCGGCAAAAGCCTGCTCCCTGTTGTTTCTCAGCCTGACCAGCCTGTTATATAATGAAACAACCATCAGTACCAGAAGAAAAATAATCGCCAGAAATAATAATACAATTATCATATTCAAATTATTTAAGTTAATTTTTATCGTGTTGAGAATGGAATAATTTGAAAATAAAGATAGTTATATTTGTGATAATTATTTTGTCGGTTATATCATTTTTAGATTAACATTAATCGAATACAACAAAGTTATCTGACATGGAGAAGAGTTTAAAAGGAACAAAAACAGAAAAAAACCTGCTGAAGGCATTCGCCGGTGAATCGCAGGCAAAGAACAGGTATGAATTCGCAGCCAAGGTTGCGAAAGAAGAAGGATTTGAGCAAATTTCCGAAATCTTTCTTAAGACGGCACTACAGGAACAACAGCATGCCAAAAGATTTTTCAGGTTTCTGGAAGGCGGTATTGTTGAAATAACTGCTTCCTATCCGGCCGGTAAAATTGAAACCACAAAAGATAATCTTTTTGCTGCTGCAGAGGGTGAACATGAAGAGTGGAGCGATTTGTATCCTTCTTTTGCAGTTACTGCAGAAGAAGAAGGATTCAAAAATATATCGGCAGCATTTAAAACTATTGCCCAGGCTGAAAAGGGACATGAAGAAAGGTACAGAAAACTGCTTGAAAATGTGATGCAGAATAAGGTGTTTCAACGTGACGAAAAGGTTTTCTGGTATTGCAGAAAATGCGGATATATACACTTCGGGACAAAACCTCTGAAGAATTGTCCGGCATGCCTCCACCCCGAAGCCTATTTTGAACTCCTCCCAAATAATTATTAATTATGATTGAAGCTAAAGATATCCTTGATCTTATTATCACCCGGCAGAGCGACAGAAAATACAATAATAAACCAATTGAGAATGATAAGCTTGAGAGGATTATCGAGGCCGGAAGAATGGCCCCATCTGCCTGCAATGCCCAACCCTGGAAATTCATAGTTGTGACTGAGCCTGAACTTGTTTTGAACATTGCCGAAGCTGCCTCTGCAAAACTTCTCGGTATGAACAGCTTTGTTTCACAGGCTCCTGCAGTTCTGGTTATTGTGAGAGAAAAACCAAATATGTCATCGAAAGTCGGAGCTACCATAAAAAATAAAGACTACTCGCTTATAGATATTGGAATAGCTACAGAGAATATCTGTCTTCAGGCAAAGGCTGAAGGAATTGGTTCATGTATAATCGGATGGTTTGATGAAAAACAACTGAGGAAACTGCTTGGCATTCCAAGATCTAAGCGTGTCGAGCTGATAATTACATTAGGTTATTCTCTGAGCGAACAACGTGAGAAAAGGCGTAAACCTGCCGGAGAGACTGTTTCTTATAATAAATATTGATCTGACAATATTAAGTGAAACACAGAGTATTAAAAACAGATAAGATAAATCCAATTGAACCGCCCTGCAGGAAGACTATGTATAATTCTCAGGCTGATGCTCTTGAAGCGATTAAATACATGACAGAAATCCGGGTGGTTGAATTGAAAACTTATGAGTGTTCGGTTTGTGGTTTCTGGCATTTAACATCGAAATGAATTAAAATCTGTATAATAAAGTTTATATTTGACGCTATTAATTCAGTTTTTCCAGCGCTCCCTTAATTCTTTTAACAGCTTCAATAAGCAGATTGTCAGATGTTGCATAGGAAATTCTAATGCACTCGGGAGCTCCGAAAGCGACGCCACCTACTGTAGCAACCCGGGCCTTATCGAGCAGGTAGAGTGCGAGATCGTCTGAGTTTGCAATTTTAGTCTCTCCATCGGATTTACCAAGATAGAAGCTAATATCAGGCATTACATAGAAAGCTCCCTGCGGAATACTCACTTTAATTCCTCTTATCTCTTTAAGCAGGCCGCAAATCAGGTCGCGACGGCGAAGAAAAGCCGCTTTCATAATTTTTTGTGATTCGCCCTTGCCCTGAATGGCTGCCAGCGCTGCACGCTGGGCAATAGAGCATACACCTGAAGTGAACTGACCCTGCAATTTATTACACGCTTTAGCGATCCACAATGGAGCACCAATATATCCTATTCTCCAGCCTGTCATCGCGTATCCTTTTGAAACTCCGTTGACTGTAATGACCCTTTCATGTATAAAATCAAAAGAGGCCATACTTACATGTTCACCTGTGAAAATGATATCCTCATAGATCTCATCAGAAATTAAAAAAACTCCTTCGTGCTTTTCAACAACCCGGGCAATTTTCTCCATTTCTTTCCTGTCATAAACCATTCCTGTCGGATTTGAAGGAGAATTGAAAATAATTAATCTGGTTTTTTTCGTAATAGAAGCTTCAAGCTGCTCAGGTTCTATCTTGAAATTATTCTCCAGATTCGCTTTTATAACTACCGGTTTGCCTTCTGCAAAAATTATATGATCATAATAACTTACCCAGTAAGGTGCAAGGATAATTACCTCATCTCCCGGATTAACAATCGATAAAATAACATTTATAAGCGAGTGTTTCGCTCCGGCAGATACAATTACCTGTTCGGGAGAATAAGTTATGCCATTCTCTTCCTTAAATTTTTTTGAAATAGCCTCCCTGAGATCTGCATATCCAGGGACAGGAGGATATTTTGAATAATTGTCATCAATCGCTTTTTTAGCCGCTTCTTTAACATAATCAGGAGTATTGAAGTCAGGCTCGCCAAGGCTCAGACTGATTATATCAATGCCTTTTGAAGTTAATTCCCTGCTCTTCTGGGCCATAGCCAGCGTTTGCGATACAGATAAAGATTTAACCCTGTCCGATAAATATTCCATGCTTATATATATTATAGTATTTACACCAAATTGAAGCGATAAAAGTATTAACTTAAATTGAAATACAAAACTCAAAAAAATCCATTGCCACCAAGGCACGAAGGCACAAAGTTACACAAAGCTGTCTTAAATTTTCTTTTCTTTGTGAACCATGGCATACTGGTCTCTTTATAACAAAAAATGATTTGTATGAATTCCAATTTCTGTAAGAACTTTACGTTTAAAGAAAAAAGCTTAGGTTTGTACAAAAACTAAATTATATGGAATCATTTACGGATATATTAAAAATCACCATCCCGGCGTTGATTGTATTCTTTACTGCCTGGGTCCTTCTTAGGAATCTGATAAAGAACGACCAGGATAAAAGAAGGCAGGAGCTTGTTCTTCAGAACAGCAGAACAGTTACCCCTATTAAGTTACAGGCCTATGAAAGGATTGTTCTGTTCCTTGAGCGAATCTCTTTAGAGTCATTATTGGTCAGGGTCAGTTCAGCGGATATGACAGCTAAACAACTCCACTCAGCACTTCTTAACGCAATCCGCAGTGAATTTGAACATAATCTTTCACAACAAATTTATATGAGTCAGCAGGCCTGGGAGGTAGTAAGGAACGCCCGTTCTAATATGATCAAAATAATCAATAGCGAAGCTGAGAAAATGCCACCTGATTCTTCCGGGATGGCACTCGGCAAACAACTTCTTGAAAAAATTATGGAACTCGAAAAAGAGCCGACAAGAGCAGCGATAGAATATGTAAAAAACGAAGTCGCCAGAATTATCTGATGATCTTTCGTTGCGCCTCTGTGGTTCCTGTGTAACTAAAAATTAAGAACTGTCGCAGAGTTCACAAAGAAGCACTAAGTTTCACAGAGAGAAACAATGCGCTGCTATAGAAGATCAATACTCCTTTTCACAAAAGTATTAAGTTCTTCCCCTCTCAGCATATTATTGGCCAGTAAAGCCAGATCTATAAGTTGTTTAACTACCTTATTGGAAGAACCATATGATTCCAGGATATCTTTTCTTGCATTTTCAACACCTGTGAGTTCTTTGCGCAGCTTTTCAAGATCGTCTTTTTCCACCTGACTTATCTCATCTGCTTTTTTCTTCTTGTTTTCCTGTTCCATAAAGTCAATTTCTTCCCTAATCCTCTTCCTCTCATTATTATTCTCTGTGAGCCTTGGTCCTTCCTGTTTCTGAAGATCTTCTGATATTTTATTGACAATCTGATTGTTGGGATTAACAACCAGGTTATAACTATCGGGTAATTCACCATAGAAATTCATCCCCCCTCCCATCTGCGACATATCTTTCATACGCCTCATGAATTCCGACTGAGTAATTATTACGGGCGCTTCATTTTCGTCAAGGGTCTCAAAAACAACATTATAAATTTCTTTGGATTTAACTTTTACATCGAATACACTCTTCAGATCATCTTTTTGATCTCCAGTCAGCTTTGACTCACGTGTTTCTTCCTTCTGAATAAGTTTGTCGACTACATCCGAATCGACTCTCACAAATCTGGTATCCTTCAGTTTTGATTCCAGTTGATTAATAAGATGAATATCAAGCTGGCCATCGAGCAGCAAAACATCATACCCTTTATTTCTGGCTTTATCAATATAGCTGAACTGATCAGTTTTATTTGTTGAATATAAATAAATGAGCGTCTTGTTTTTGTCAGTCTGGTTTTCCTTTATCAGCTTCTCATACTCCTCAAAAGTGAAGTATTTATCTTCAGTGGTTTTCAGCAGTGCGAACTTTGAAGCTTTTTCATAGAACTTCTCTTCAGTTATCATTCCATATTCAATGAATAGTTTAAGATTGTCCCATTTCTTTTCAAATTCATCCCTGTTATTTTTAAATATGTCATTCAGACGATCAGCCACTTTTTTTGTAATATGGCTCGATATCTTCTTTACATTTGAGTCGCTCTGAAGGTAACTTCTTGATACATTAAGGGGAATATCAGGGGAATCGATAACACCGTGCAAAAGTGTAAGAAACTCCGGGACAATGCCTTCAACGGAATCAGTTACAAATACCTGGTTACTGTACAATTGTATCTTGTTTTTCTGTATCTCAATGTTGTTTTTGATTTTTGGGAAATAAAGGATACCGGTCAGTTTAAACGGGTAGTCCACATTAAGGTGAATATAAAATAACGGATCATCACCGGAAGGGTAAAGCTCCCTGTAAAATTTATTATAATCCTCTTCTTTCAGGTCGGCCGGTTTAAGTGTCCAGGCAGGCTTAGTGTTGTTGATGATATTATCTTTATCAGTATCAACATTCTTACCGTCTTTCCACTCTTTTACCTTTCCGAAAACTATTTCAACAGGAAGAAATTTGCAGTATTTTTTAAGCAATTGTTCAATTTTGTTCTCTTCAAGAAAATCTTTTGATTCTTTGTCAATATATAAAATTACATCAGTTCCGATTTTTTCTTTTTCAACCTCTTCAATTGAAAACTCAGGACTGCCGTCGCAACTCCATTTAACAGCTTTGGCACCATCCTGATAGGATTTGGTTATTACTTCAACTTTATCGGATACCATGAAAGATGAGTAGAACCCCAGACCAAAGTGGCCGATAATTGCACTCGACTGGTCCTTATACTTATCAAGAAAATCATTTGCGCTTGAAAAGGCAATCTGGTTCAGGTATTTATCAAGCTCTTCCTTTGTCATACCAATACCGCTGTCAGAAACTTTTATTGTTTTTTTCTTCTTATCAACCGTAACCCGGATTGTTGTATCTACAATTTCTCCTTTGTAATCACCAACAGTCGCCATTGTCTTGAGTTTCTGGGTGGCGTCAACAGCATTTGAAATAAGCTCACGAAGGAAAATCTCATGATCAGAATAAAGGAATTTTTTTATTATCGGGAAAATGTTCTCAGTTGTTACTCCAATCTTTCCGGTTTCCATATCAGATATTTTTTTGTTATACATTAATAATCTGCCCATCACTTTCAAAAGGTGTGCCGTAAGTTTTCTACTGACAAATAGTCACATTAGTATTCTGATAAAGCGATCACACATGCAGCATTTATTAATTTTAAAGACGCCGGAGGCGTCATATTCCAATAGCCACAGTCACGTCTGTGATATAAATTCTGAGATATACATCAACACCGGCGGTGTTGAATAACTGAATTTATGGAAAAATTACTTCCTGACAGTGGAATGAAGATGCTCAAATGAGGATTAAATAATATTTAGAAATATTGCGGAAGCCTGAATCTTGCGATCAGAATTAAAATTGCACAGAGCAGAATAAATCCCATGAGAACATAAACTGAAATATTTCTTTTCTTTTTGAATAAGCTTATTCCATGTTCACTTATAAGCTTTTTAACGGTATTATGGATTCTGAGGATTGAATTGGTATTTTTGGGGACGTATGCATCAATATTAAACTTCAAGGTTTTTCTTATCTCTTCCATTTTCTCAGGCGGGCCAAGTAAAATGAGACCTGTTCTGTAGTCGATCTCCTTTATTTCCGCTACCAAATGATCTATCATTTCGAATTGTTCCTTTGATTCATGCAGCCCAAGAATTGCGATCTTGCAGAAATTATGTTCCTTATCCGATTCAATCTGACTGATAAACTCCTCCCTGGTCTGGAAAGATTCCACAGTATACCTTGACTCATCCGCAAACCGCTTCCTGACATCCTCAGTAAATCCCCGGTGATCGTCATAACAATATAGGTGGGTTTTTATATTCTTAGCCATAACAAGTATAGTGACTAGAGTGCCTAAAGTTACAATATTAATGCTAACATTTCAACCCTTCAATCCATTCACCTTTTTAGCCTTTCAACTTTAAGTACTTAAAATTCCAGCTCACTTCAGGAACTTCTTTACTGATTTCTTGCATCCACATTTAATGTAAATTTCCACAATCCATCCTTGAAGTCATAAGCATCGAAAGAATAATCAGGTCCGTAGTAACGGTGGTCATCCTTATGAGTGGAAGAAAAAGGAACAAGATGATCAAAAATGACTGAATTTTCAGATCTGAATCGCAGAGACATCATCGCGTTAGAAGCATATTCAAATACATCCCGGTATTTAATTTCATTCCCGGCAGAAAACCATTTCCTTCCAAATACTATTGAATCATCAGGGGAAAAGCTCAGTACTTCAATAATTTTTCTGCTTATTTCGTAATTGCCATAATCAATTCCAAGCAATACCCAGTAGCGTATGTTGTCGACGATTAAAGGTTTTAAATCATAATATAATGCGCCATACCAGTTTGATTCGTTGTATGTAGTATCAGTTCTGACCGGATTCTCATTATAACTGACTGATAATCTATAAATTTTATTTTCCTTGCCTGATTCTTGTTTCCTGATGAAATAACAATAATACCTGCCGGGTTCATTCTCTAAAACAAGGTTCCAGGTAATTATCTTCAAGAGGGAATCGGGTGACATGATCTGGCCCAGGTACCTCAGATTATTGAACCTGTGAGTGAACACCGTATCAGACCTGACATAACTGTTTAGAATCATATTGATAGAATCATTTATCTGTATTCTGTCAGTATCATTATAGTTTCCCACCAGCCTGTCGAAAAGATCTTCTAGAACCTGTGGCGTATCATTTACCTGTGACTGGCTCCTTGCGATACCTGTCGGCAAAAGAATATATAATATAAGGTACAGAGCAAATCGTTTCATTTTTTATCTGAATTATTTGCGGCAGCATCAAGCAGCTCCTTTATCTTTCCGGTTGCGAGACGAATTTCCTCTTCACTTATGATTAAGGGTGGTGCAATCCTGAAGGCGTTGTCGCAGAAAAGAAAATAATCGAGCACAAGTCCATAATCCGGAGCTTTAGCAATAACATATTGAATATATGAAGGATCGGAAAGCTGAACAGCCATTAAAAGACCCTCTCCTCTTATTTTTGAGATAAGCGGATGTGAAAGTTCCTTTTTAAACAGATCAGACTTTGAATTGCAGCTCTCGGCAAGCTTCTCATCAATAATAACATTCAGTGATGCCAGGCCTGCCGCGCAACACACCGGATGTCCTCCGAAGGTGGTAATATGACCAAGCGTAGGATTAGTTACAAGAGCCGACATAATTTCCCGGGAAGAGATGAATGCCCCAAGTGGCATACCTCCGCCAAGGGCTTTGGCAAGAAGAAGAATATCAGGTACTACTTTGAACCTGTTAATCGCAAACATCTGACCAAGCCTGCCAAAACCTGTCTGTATCTCATCAAAGATCAATAACGCACCGGTCGATTTACATCTCATCCTGATTTTTGACAGGAAATCATCCTCCGGGTAAATGATACCAGCTTCACCCTGTACCGGTTCTACGATAACGCAAGCGGTATTTTTGTCAATTGCAGCCAACGCTTTTTCATCGTTAAAGCCAATCTGGAAAGTATCGGGTAACAGTGGTCTGAATGCATTCCTGAAAACTTCGCTTCCCTGTATGCTTAATGCGCCATGAGTACTGCCATGATAGGCATTTATGAATGATATTATGCGACTTTTACCGGTGTGTCTTTTGGCCAGTTTCAGCGCCCCTTCAACCGCTTCACTGCCTGAATTTACAAAATAGCATGAATTGAGAACAGGAGGAAGTATTTCTGCAAGACGTTCGGCATATCTGACCTGCGGACTCTGAATAAATTCACCATACACCATTAGGTGCATATACTGATCAACCTGGTTTTTAACTGCTTCTACTACTTTTGGATGACGATGTCCGGTATTGCTGACAGAGACTCCTGAGATAAGATCAATGTATTTTTGGCCATCCGGTCCGTACATATAAATGCCTTCGGCCTTCACAATTTCAAGCATCATTGGCGCATCAGAAGTATGCCCAAGGTGCTTCAGGAACAGTTGACGATTGGTAAGCATGTGAAGTTTTAGTGATTATCTGGCCATCACGTTAATATCATTCAGAAGAGAGTCCCTGAATGATTTCCCGACTGGAATACTTTTCACTACACCTCCTACAATAAGGTCGAGAGTATTCTCTTTAATAGTCTGTATCATGCTCTTATTAATAATAAACGATCTGTGAACCCTGATAAATACACCTGATGGCAACTGATTCTCGATAGCTTTCATTGTAAAATGAATTGTGAACCTGTCATCGTTGGTGTTCAGCGTAACATAGTTTTCAAGAGCTTCAATATATATTATCTCGGTAAGTTTCAGTTTTACAAGAGAGGATCCCTTTTTAATGAAAATTTCTTCATCGCCGCTATTTGCGCCCTCTTTGCGTGCAAAGTATCTGATTGTTTTATCAATAGCTTTGCAGAAACGCCCGTAAGTGACTGGTTTAAGGAGATAATCGACAACGTTAAAGTCAAATGCTTTCAATGCAAATTCTTCGGCCGATGATACTATTATTATATTTGGGGGAAAGTCGAGACTGCGGATAAAATCAAAACCATTCAGCTCCGGCATCTGGATATCGAGAATAACCAGATCGATATCCTGCCGCTTGGTAAGAACATCCCTCGCTGCGACTGAATCACTGAATACACCAACCAAATTAAGAGAAGTGGATTTGCTGACATACCCTTCCAGAATTTTGCAGGTTATTATATCATCGTCGACTATTATGCAATTCATGTACTAACTTTTGTTTTGGCAAATGAT
>Ga0209385_1001477_pt1 | contig 10023 bp, 8 predicted proteins | sample NGEPerB_FD_184506 | JGI IMG/M metagenome (GOLD analysis project Ga0209385, IMG submission 184506) | Arctic peat soil microbial communities from the Barrow Environmental Observatory site, Barrow, Alaska, USA - NGEE PermafrostAB12-B... | ecosystem: Environmental > Terrestrial > Soil > Wetlands >... | reverse complement strand
GTCGCCGCCAGCCGGCGCCCGGGACTTCGGCCGACCCGGAACTCCTGCGGCGCCTCAGACTCCGACGGTCAGGATGTCCCTTGGGAAGTTGGTCAGCCTCTCGACCGCGTCCCGACGTCGGTCGAAGAGCACCAGGTCCTCGATTCGCACGCCCGTAACCCCATCGAGGTAGATGCCCGGCTCCACGCTGAAGACCGTGGGGCTCGGCAGCGGAGCATCCGCTCCGGCCCTGCTCAGAGACGGCAGCTCGTGCGTGGCGAGGCCGATGCCGTGTCCGGTGCCGTGTCCGAAGTGCTCGCCATGACCCGCCGCCTCTATGACCGCGCGGGCGGCGGCGTCGGCCTCGCGCCCGCTGGGCACGCCTTGCTCGCCGCGAAGCGCGGCGTCGAGTCGGGCGATGGAGGCCTCCTGCGCGGCCGCAACGATTTCGTAGATGGCTGCGTCCCTAGGGTTGGGCTCGCCGACAAAGAGCGTCCGGGTCATGTCACTGCGATAGCCATCCACCATCGCCCCGAAGTCGAATAGAAGCACGCGGCCGACGTGGACCTCGCTGCTCGACGGTGTGCCGTGAGGCAAGGCCGCGTTGGACCCCGCAAGGCAGGCGATACCAAAGGCCAGCGCGTCAGCTCCACCGGAGCGGATCTCCCATTCCAGGGCCATGGCGAGTTCGCGCTCCGTTTGGCCCGACCTGACGCGACGGACGATGGACGCGAGAGCCCGATCCGCAACCGCGCAGGCGGCCTTGATGCGCTCTATCTCAGCCGGCTCCTTGACGACGCGGTCAGCCTCGATCCAGCCGACTGCCTCCACCAGTTCCACTTCTGGAGCCGCCGCTTGCAGCTGACCCCAGAGCTGATGGCTCACCAGGGCTGCCTCAACGGCCACGCGGCGGGCGCCCAGACTCTTGACCAGATTCGGCCAGATGGCTGCCAGGTCGTAGGTCGTGTTCTCGATTCGCGCCCCTGGCGCCTGGGCCGTGGCCTGCAGCCGGTAGCGACTATCGGCAAGGAGCACGACCTCCTCTGCCGAGACCAGGAATCGTCCCGAGTTGCCGGCCACCCTGTCCTCGCCATCGTCGAGGATGAAACCGGAGAGGTAGCGCATGTGCTCTGGTCGGATGCCGAAGTACGCGTCCACGCCTAACGCGGCCATCCGATCGCGCAACCGTCCCAGGCGAGCCGGCCTGGCAGATGCGTCGGCTTGCGTCCACCGGGCTCTGTCGGAGTCGCTCGGGGGCGCCTGGAAGTCGGCAGGATGCGGCAGGCCGCGGACCAGCTTTGTCATGGCGTCATGGTAGCCGCCCCTCAGACTCTCGCAGGGTCAAAGAGGCTTCATGGCGTCACGTAGCCGTACGTCTTGGCATTGGCATTCTGTTCGGCCTGGGTCTTGGCAAAGGCGTGCGTTCCCGACCCGTCGTTCTTGGCCAGGAAGTACATATAGCCATCGGTCATGTCCGGCTTCAAAGCTGCCGCGAGCGAGGCGGCGCCCGGCGAGCAGATCGGCGTCGGCGGCAACCCCGCGTGGCTGTAGGTGTTGTAGCCGGCCAGTCTGCCCGGGAACACGACCTTGCCGTACGCGACCGTTGTCTTGATCGAAACCCAGAACGTATAGCCGAGCCAAGTGTCGATCGAGTTGGCGGGGTCGTCCAGCCAGACTGAATCGTTGGCGTAGTTGAGGGTCGGGTCGGCGTCCAGCAAACCGGTCGGCCACTTCTTGGGGTCGAGACGGTTGGCGTAGACCCCGGCAACGAGGGCTCGATCCGAATCCACTTTGGCTTCACTCTCGACCAGAGAAGCCAGCTGAACAGTCTGGTAGATCTGGTCGGGCGGCAGGTCGAGCAGGCCCGGGGGCGCATGGCTGGCGAAAGCGTCGAGGAGCAAGGTCATGAGTTCCAGGGGCGTCGTATCCGGGGCAATCTCGTAAGTGGCCGGGAAGAGATAGCCCTCCAGCGAGGCGCCCTGAGGCAGCTTCAGCCACGGGTAACTGGTCAGCAGTGCAGCCGGCGGGTTAGTGGCGAGCTCGTAGAACTGGCTTGCTTTCATCTGCAAGGGGGCGGTGGGATCGTTGTTGTCGGCGCCGGGGTTCGCCTCGAGGTACTCGAGCTTGGCGACCATCTGCTCTATTCGAAGTCCCTCACGGAAAATGACGCGCACGGTAGGTGGCGCAACAGGTGGCGTTATCAGTACGGCAATGATCTGATCGACCGTCATGGCCCTCGTGACGACATGGCGGCCGATCTGGAAGCTCTCGGTCACGTCCTTCTGAATAGCCTCGAAGACGAACGCCCGAGCATCCGCGATCACATTGGCGCCGACGAGTTGGTCGCCGATCTGGTGGGGCGTCTCTCCGGCCGAAATGACGATCACGATCGCCGTGGCGTCGTCGGCCTCGACCGCGGTGAGACTCGGACCCAATTCACCCCTGACGATGTCGGAGATAAAGGGCAGCTTGAGGGCCGTCGGATTCTCGGCGGCCCAACCTACGATGCCACTGACCACGATCGGGCGAGCCACGAAGTACAGGCCCCCGACGACAACGCTGCCCACGATTGCGGCGAACAACGCAAACCGCAGGAAGTGGCCCATCCCGCCGGATCGTCTCTGGCGGTAGTTTCGTTGCGTGTCCCGAGCCGTCGGCCGACGCCCCACTTCGATTTCCTGGGCGTCGGGCGGAATGTAGTCATCCCAGCCCGCGTCGACGATTCGGCCTTGGGCCTGGCCCGAGGATGGCCCGTGCATGCCACCGGACCTTGGCTTTCTACCACCACGTAGCGTCATTGAGGTCTCCGCTCCACGTCTTCGGGCCTCGCGTTGTCGAACTCATCTTGCAGTATCAAGGCTGCGGCCTCGCGATCGACGCGAGCCCGGTAGGCGTCACGCTGTGCGGCGCTCGGCGGACCGCCGGACCGGCCCCGAGCGACGCCACCGATTCGGCGTTCGGCTCGTTCGCTAGTCAACCTTTCGTCGCGATAGCGGAGTGGCAGACCCGTGGCAACGGCCGCGGCCTCGGCCCACTCGCGCGTTCGCGTCGCCTGAGAGCCCTCCCCGCCATCCATGTCGAGCGGCAATCCTACGACCAATTCGGACGCCCGCTGTTCGGCGGCAAGGCGCGATATCACGACCGCGTCCGCGGCTACGGTCCTGGCGCGGGAAATCGTGGTGAGGGGCGAGGCAACGCGAGTCGCCGGATCGCCAACGGCGATGCCGATTCGCCGCTCGCCAAGGTCAATACCCAGGAAGCGCCGCGCATCGCCGGCGGCCGGATCCCCGAGCGCGGTCATCGGCCCGGCGTGGAAGTGGCGGTCGGCGGCGGCGGTGAACCGGCCGGAGACGGCGGCGCGGGGAGCGAGCCCGCCGCCGCGGGCGTGGATTCTCCTGGCGAGGCCGCGACCGATCCCGACGGCGACACGACGGGCGAGGGCGAGGATCCTGCGGGCGAGGCCGGCGGCGACTCCGAGGGCGAAGGCGGGTTGCTCGCGATCGCGGGGCGACTCGGACCGGCAGTCACACCGGGTGAGGCGCCGCTGCCGCCTGGTGTCGGCGGCAAGATCAGCTGGACGTCGATCCGGAAGTCGAAGGAGGGCATCGTCGAAGCCCAATCTGGCGAGACCGATATCTCTGCCGTGCCGTAACGAGCCGCGAACGTCCGGGCATCGTCGAGCGACTTTCCCTTTACGCCGGCCCGAATCACGTTTGAATCCACGACGAGAACCTGCGTGGCCCGGACTGTGACCGGAACCACCACAGCCGCGCCTTGTGCGACCGGCGTCCCAAGCTCGGTTGCGACCGAACTCTCTACCAGCTCGTACCCGGTCTGCACGGCAGTCTTGACCCTACGCTCGCCCAGCGCTCTGACGGCGGTCATGTCGGCCAGCGTCGCTGTCCCCGTGCCGGTGCAGGCCAGATCGAATGAAGGACCGTCCTGGTTGACGAGGCCGGCAGGATCGGGATTGCATGTAGCCAGCCCCAACTGGGCCGACGCGTCGAGAAGCGTCGAGCCGCTCGGAACTGCGTCCGGCGCGGCGAGAGCGTCTTTGAAGCGCGAATTCATCTGGACGTACAGGCTGCTCTCGGCATTGTCGATATCGGACTGCTGGATCTGCGGCGTGACGGTGTGGGTGCCGCCTGTGGTGGCGGTCTTGTTGGACACGCTCAACTTGGCCGAGACGAGATCCGCGGGAAGTTTCAAGATCCTGGCGGCCGCAACGTTGCCCGCGGTCCCCTTCTGTACCGCAGCTATCGGCGCATCGGCTTTGCCGGGAGTCTGGGTATCGAAGTTGGCCGTCGGGACGGTGACCGTTTTGGTCGTCACAAAGGCAATACCGTCAGTCGTGGAGACCTGCGTTCCAGCGAGCACCGGCACCGCCAGGAATGTGTTCTTGCTCGTGAACGTCACCGTGCCGGAGGCCGCCGTCTCCACTACCTTCTGGCCCGTGGCGTCGAACGTGCCGCTCACAGAGACAGGGAAGGCCTTGGCCAGCCCCGGAACCGTGCCAGCCTGGTCATTCGGGGCGGCGACGGTGGGGTCCACCTTGACGCTCAGGGCGATCGGACCGACGGGCTCTTCCCGGAGCGTGACCACGACCGAGGCACTTGGATAGAAGAAGAACGCGCATCCGGCCAGGACCAGCACCAAAATGGCGCCGATCCCGGCGATTGCGGCTCTTGACACGTGCCAGCCTGAGCGCGAGGGATCGCCACTACTCCCGCCGACCGGACCTCCTATGACCCGGCTTGGTCGTCCTGGCACGCCGCCCCTCGCCTCGCCGGCGACGGCCGCGCCTGAACCTGCCGCGCCGGCTCGGGCTCCAGGCCCCACCGTCAGGGCAAGCTCATCGAGCGCGTCTGAGACGTCGGTGGTGGTGCCATCCGCCAGCCCTCGAGCGCGAGCCGCTTCGGTCCTCTCGTAGTCGCCAACCGAGGCGAAGACTGGCAGCTCGGCGCTTCGCGCCACGGACTGAACCGACGGATCCCCGGTGATGATGGCCAGCCGCTTGTTGCGATGGCGGGCCTCGCGGGCGAGCAGCCGGAAGTTGATTCGCGACGTGGCCACGCGCGCTCCGCCGGACAGCACCAGGGCGATGCGGTTGTCTGAGGAATCGCGGATACGAGCCGCGGCTGACGTTACTTCGTCGTCTACGTCGAGGTAGTAGATGGCCATGGGCTAGATCTTCATCGCTTTGAGGACGCGCCTCAAGGCAATATCAAGCGGATCTTCGTTTGTCTGAAGTTCGATCGCCTGGTAGGCCAGACCGAGCGGCGTTACGTCCTGCTGGTCGACTAGAAGCTTCGTGCCGTCCTTGATGCGTTCGACCTGCTTCGGAGTTATAACGGTGACCTCCGGCGGGCGACTGAACGGCAGACGCTTCCAGAATTCCTCGCCGCGCAGCGTGGTCTCAATCTCCGGCAGATGCGAGCCGCCACCGCACAGGTAGACACGCCCCGGCAGAAGGTCTCCCTCGGCCAACTCGTCCAACACCAACTCCACGCCGGCGGCCCATACGGACACGTCTTCAGCGACGATCCTGGCTACATCAGCATGGCGCTTGACCGGGAAGCCCCGAGCGTAGTCGAGCTTCATCTCCTCGGCTCGCGGGAACGGCAGATCCATGCGATCGGCGATGGACTTCGTGAATGCGCGGCCGCCGAGGGCGAACATCCGCGTCCCCTCGATACCGCCGTGGCGGACGAGAGCCACGTCCGTAGTCCCGCCGCCGATATCGATGAAGAGGGCGCCGGATTGCTGGACCTGCTCGCTGGCGAGGACTCGGGCCACGGCATACGGTTCGGCGACAATTTCCAGAAGCTCCAGCTCGAGCTTCTCGGCCACGCTCTGCAATGCACCCAGGTGGACAAGCGGCGCGAATGCGTTGAAGACGCTGATCTTGACGTTGCGACCCCTGAACCCGACTGGATTTGTGACCGGGTAGCCATCGATCTGAGCGCCGGTGACCGCGGCGTGAACGAGACGCACGTCGACCTGCGTCAGGCCAGTCTCCCAGGTGATTGCCCGTTCGGCTTCGCGCAGGGCTTCGCGCTGGACGCCGTCGATCAGCTTCTGGAGTTCCGCGTCCGTGATCTCGGAATCGGCCCGCTTGCGCTCCTGCGAGTGCGTCGTCGTGAAGCCCTTGACCAGCTCGCCGGCAATGCCAATCACGACCTGCGTCGGCCGGAAGCCGGCCATCTCCTCGGCCTCCTGGAGCGCGACCGAGCAGTTGTCCACGACCGCATTGATGTCCGTAACAGTCCCAGACTGCATGTGGGCCAGGCCTTGGCGCTTGCGCCCGACGCCACGCACCGTACCCATGCCGTCTTCGTCTATCTCGAAGACGAGGGCCTTGGCAAACTCGGTCCCGATGTCCAGGGCGGTGCAGGCAGCAAGAGCCGATGTCTCCTCACGGCCCCAGATTCTGCGCCAAAATGCCACGGCCGCTCGCCTATCTTTCGGCTACTTGCCCATTGTTCCAAGTGTATCCGCGATGGCCGCGAGGGCCGAGGCAATCCCGTCCCGCCGGCTGCCCATTCCCTGAGCCATCTCCGGGCGACCGCCGCCGCGGCCCTCCATCGACTTCATGGCGACCTTGACGAGTTCGCCCGCCGAAATGCCACGCTCCACCAGCTCCTGGCTGACGGTGATGAAGATCTGCGGTGTCTCGGCATCGAAGGCGAGGGCGATGACGCCCGAACCGAGAGCGGCCCGAATCTCCTTGACGAAGCCCTTCCACTGCTCCGCTGACTCGAAGGCACTCGAGTAGGCGACGAGCTTGACGCCCGGCGCCGGTTCGACGGCCGTCGCCGCAAGATCGGCCGCCTTGGGGGTTCCACTGCCACCGGCACGCAGCCTGCGGCGCGTCTCCTTCAACTCGTCCTGGAGGGCCAGGGCGCGATCAGCCACGGCCTCGACCGAATTGGCGCCCAGCGCCTCCGCGACCCGGTCCAGCAAGCTCACCCGGTTCCGGAGGTTCGCGTCGGCGCCGTCTCCGGTCATCGCCTCGATACGCCGGATCCCGGCACCGATGCTGCGATCGGCGGTGATCACGAAGCTGCCGATCTGGCCCGACGCGGTGCAATGCGTACCGCCGCACAACTCCAAGGAGTAACCCTCGACGCTGACTGTCCGAACCAGCTCGCCGTACTTCTCGTCAAAGAACGCGTCCGCGCCCGCGGCGATCGCCTCGGCCATCGGCCGAACCACGGTCGTTACGGGCCGGTTCTCGCGCACGGCGCGCCGGACCTCGTCCTCAATGGCCCGCTTCTCGTCCGCGGTGAGTGGCCGATCCATGTGGTAGTCGAAGCGGAGGTAGTCCGGGGCTACCAGCGAGCCCGCCTGATGCGCATCCGGCCCGACGACGTTGCGCAGGGCGCGGTGGAGCAGATGCGTGCCGGTGTGATTGCGCATCGTCCGCGCCCGCCGCTCGGCGTCGACGCGGGCGGTCACCGTCTCCCCCACTCGCAGCCGGCCGTGGAGCGTGCCGCGGTGGACGAATAGCCCGGCGATCGGCTTCTGCGTGTCCTCGACCGTGAAGAGGGCGCTGCCGCCGCCGGCCTCGACCAGCTCCCCGCGATCGCCTACCTGCCCGCCGCCCTCGCCGTAGAAGGGAGTGGCGTCGAGGATCACCTCTGCCTCGCCGTGGCCGGTCAGCTCGTCGTACTCGGTGCCGTCGCGCAGGATGGCTACGACGCGCGCCTCGGACTCGGTCCCGTCGTAGCCGAGGAATTTCGTCTCGCCGACGCGGCGCAGGATCGACTGGTACAGGTCGCCGAGGACGGCCTGGCGCGACAGATCGGCCTTGGTGCCCTTGCGGCTCTGAGCCTTCTGCTCGGCCATGGCGGCGGTGAAGCCATCGCGATCGACGCGGACGCCGTATTCGGCCGCCATGTCAACCGTCAGATCAACCGGGAAGCCGTACGTGTCGTGGAGCTTGAAGGCGACCTCGCCGGCCAGGACGGGCGCGTCGGCGGGCAGGCTTTCGGGCCTTCGGCCAATCAGGCGCTTGGCCTGCTGGCCGAGTGGCTCGGTCTTCAGCAGCGGAGCCAGTGCCGTCTCGAGATGTGACGTGCCCGTCTCGAGTGTGCGGGCGAACTGTGTCTCTTCCTGGCGGACGACCTTCAGGATCTTCTCGCGCTGCTCTTCCAGGTACGGATAGGCTCCCTTCATCACGTCGATGACTACGCCGGCGGTGACGTCGACGAACGGTTCGCGACGGCCGAGAAGCCGGCCGTGACGCACGGCACGGCGCAGGATGCGGCGCAGGACGTAGCCGCGACCCTCGTTCGACGGGGCCACACCGTCGGCCACAAGGAACGTGACCGCCCGCGAGTGATCGGCGATGACCTGGTAGCTGAATCGCTCCGCCTCGAAGGCCTCGGGGTCGTGGCCCAGCAATTCTCGCATCGCGGCGTGGATCGGGGTGAAGAGATCCGTGTCGAAATTGCTCGGCACTTGTTGGAGGACGCTTGCCAGGCGCTCCAGGCTCATCCCGGTGTCGATGCTCCGGAACGGGAGCGGTACGCGTCCGGTTGGACGCTGGTCGTACTCCATGAACACCAGGTTCCAGATCTCGAGCCAGCGCGGGCAATGCTCAGAGTGGTCCGGGATGCACTCCGGCCCTTCCGACAGGTGAGCGCCGCGGTCGAAGTGGATCTCGCTGCAGGGACCGCACGGGCCGGTTTCTGCCATGCGCCAGAAGTTGCTTTCGTCGCCAACATCGACGTCCCCCCACACTGCCATGCGCTCCGCGGGCAGGCCGATCTCGTCGCGCCAGATCGACCGAGCAACCTCGTCGTCCTTGTAGGTCGTGGCTGCCAGCCTCTCACCCGGAATGCCAAGATCCTCGGTGAGGAACTCCCACGCCCAATGGATCGCCTCGCGTTTGAAGTAATCGCCGAAGCTCCAGTTCCCGAGCATCTCGAAGAACGTGTTGTGGCGCGTGGTTCGGCCGACTTCCTCGAAGTCGTTGTGCTTGCCCGCGACCCGCAGGACTCGCTGGTAGTCCACCGCTCGAACGTAGGATCGCTTCTCGCGCCCGGTCAGGACATCCTTGAACTGGACCATACCCGAGTTCGTGAACAGCAGGGTTTGATCGCCGGCGGGCACGAGCGAGGCGCTCGGCGTCTCGGTGTGGCCGCGCTCGGTGAAGAACTCGACATATCGGCGGCGAATCTCAGCCGCGGTGAGGTAGGGAATAGACAAGTCAGGCATCGCGCACACGGTACCAAACCGCGGGCCGATGGCGCAGGGCGGCGTCACTCACCGGCCCGTCGGGCCCGCTCCCCGCGGGAGTCGAGCGCTCAGACCCGGCTGCCGCGGTGGACGTCTCCCCTGACCCAGTGGGTACGGAAGGACGCGATCGGGTCCCGACCCGTACGCCGATCCGCCGGCCGGGCTCGCGCCCGAGAAGCGCCCCGCCTACCAGACCGCAAGTCACCGCTTCCTCCATTCGGCCCGCGCTCCCTATTTCTTGGGCGTCTTGTTCAGGCCTGGCGGTACGTGGGGGCGGCGGGCGATTTCGCCGCCTGCAGCGGCCCATGGATCGGCTCGCCGACGAGAGGACCGGCACCCGGCACCGTTGCCTGGCCACTCTCGGCCGCCACTCCGGCTCCCATCAGGAGCACGAGGCCGAGCACCGCGACAACGATGGACATCCGGATCGGGCGTGCCTCGAGCGCGTGGCCCAATCCGAGGCCGATCTCCAGACGCGCCTTCTCGATCAGCACCTCGCTGAGCGGCGTACGCGCGGGATCGTCCAAGGCGTAGCCCGTCGCGGATCCGTAGATCAACACGCTCCAGCCGAGGAGCGCGGCCAGGACGAGGCCCACAGGCGTGTAGCCTGCGACAGAAGTGGCGGCCCGCTATCGGTCGATAGTGGTCGGGGCCCTTTGGGCGCCACCAGCCTCGGGCTACGCACGGTCGAGCAAGACCGCCCGCACCCGATCAGGAAGTTGCCAGTCCGGCCGCTCGGCCGTCACCAGGCCGGCCGTGATCGTGATCGACGATGGGCGCGCGGCCGGATCGGGGCGCTGA
>Ga0209385_1001471_pt1 | contig 10044 bp, 9 predicted proteins | sample NGEPerB_FD_184506 | JGI IMG/M metagenome (GOLD analysis project Ga0209385, IMG submission 184506) | Arctic peat soil microbial communities from the Barrow Environmental Observatory site, Barrow, Alaska, USA - NGEE PermafrostAB12-B... | ecosystem: Environmental > Terrestrial > Soil > Wetlands >... | reverse complement strand
GGCTGACCTGCCCGCTGCGAAGATACGGGCAGGACCCGCACAAAATTCTCGCTCCCTATGTCCGCGAAGGGATGACGGTGCTGGAACCCGGTCCGGGCATGGGATTTTTCACGCTGGAACTCGCGCGCCTTGTGGGGCCTTCCGGGCGGGTGGTTGCGGTGGACGTTCAGCCTAAGATGATCGAGCGCCTGAAACACCGCGCCGCCAAGGCCGGCCTTCTTGACCTAGTGGATGCACGCGTCGCTCCTGCTGAGTCGATGGGCATTACAGACCTGCAAGGTTCGGCGGACTTCACCCTCGCATTTGCTGTGGTCCATGAATTCCCAGATGCCGACCGTTTTTTCGCCGAGGTCGCCGCGGCTTCCAAACCCGGCGCTACGATTCTCCTCGCCGAACCAAGCGGGCACGTCAAGGCGGCTGCGTTCGATTCTGAACTGCAAGCTGCGGCCGCGGTCGGTCTCAGGCTGGTCGATCGCGCATCCATCCGGCATAGCCACGCTGCGCTGTTGAAGAAAAGTTAGGGCGCTTCCAGTGTTGCTGTCTCCTGTGAGCAAGGGTAGAGCGGCGCTTCAGAAGGCAGGCACTACCCGTGCTTGCGGTTACACCTATGCTGGAACCGACTTAGACACACCTCCGCCCTCTCGCACGCACTAAATCGTGTTCGAGCTTCGTGCCTATTCGTCTTGGGGAGGAATTTTCGACTCGATGTCCATGTCGCGGAATTCACTCGACTCGAAGACCTCGCGGCATTCCATGCACTCAACGTATTCCGCGTCTTCATCTCGAGCGACAACCTGGACACGGGCATGCCGACACGGCTGGTCCATGGCATTGCTCTGCGGGAAATTTGGGTTCCTGTTGACCGGCTGGCTAACGTTCATGACTTCCGCCCTGACCTCAAAGGGCATTAGCTAAATTTCCGGTATTTTAGACCGGAACCATCCGTTGTCAAAGCTTTTCCCGCAGACTTAGTGTTAAATCTCGATGCGCCCATTCGCCGGCTCAGCCTGGTATCCGCCCGCACGGGTAGTGCGGGCCTTCACCTGCATCGTTCATGAGGACCTTACGTTTTGAAGGGTCACGGCTTCACAGGCTGCGGAAAAAGTCGACGTTCGGGTAGTGCGGCGCTTCAGCGCCGCGTGAACGAACTGATAAGAACTTGGCCTTTAGGCCCGAGGGTACATGCTCGATGTCGCTGATACGAGCGTGGTTCGCGTGGATTTTGAAGCGAGGTACCTCGGCGGCTAAAGCCGGCTCTCAATGGTTGCCGCTCAACGCGGGCCTGAAGGCCCGCACTACCCGAGCCTACTCAGCATTTTTCCGCAGCCTCTGAAGCCGTGCCCCTTCAGAGCTTCTTGTCTTCAGCTATCGAAACATATGAATAATCCAGGTTCAGGCCCGCACTACCCGAACCACCGCCACTCCGGAATGGCTACAACGATCAAGCAATGTCGCCTGCTCATCCGCCCCAAGTCAGCAAGGTGAACCCGCCCCGAGCACCCGCCGATAACGAGCATGTTAAATATGCGACTCTTTTTATCGGCAATCCTTAAGCCATTCCCTGCCCGTTAGTTACCGATAGATGCGTCGGATTGCCCTTCGATGACAAGGCTTGCGCCATGGCTTCCGCCCGGCGTAGAATTGAATTGCGACTTAATTGGTCGCATATTCATCTGAACGATGTAGTGCTCGCTATGCTGAAGCTGACCAAGAAGGCTGACTACGGACTGATCGCCATGCGGCATCTGGCCGAGCACGCTGACTTGGGGTCCCGCAGCGCCAAGGACCTGGCTGAGATGTACAGCATTCCGCAGGAGGCCTTGGCGAAAATTCTGCAGCGCTTGACCAAGGCGGGCTTGCTGATATCGCAGTACGGCACGAATGGCGGCTACACTCTGGCCCGCAACCCGCGGCAGATTAGCGCCTTTGAAGTAATCCGGGCCATCGATGGGCCTTTGTTCATCACCTCGTGCAGTTCGGCAACCGAAGATTGCGACCAGAGTGACCGCTGCACGGTACGCGAACCGCTTCGCAAGGTGAGCCGCAGCATCGAAGAAGTTTTGAACCGGCTGACGATTTGGGAGATGACCGAACCGGAGCACGAATCGGCGCCGGATCTGGTCACCCTGGGCTGGACGCCAAACAAGATTGAACACGTTTAGGAGATGGCACAAGCGATGAGCACGAATGTGATTTCGGGCAATGGGAACAAGGACGTGAAACTGCCTATCTACATGGACAACCATGCCACGACGCGCACCGATCCGCGAGTAGTGGAGGAGATGCTGCCGTACTTCACGGAGAAATTTGGCAATGCGGCCAGCCGCAACCACGAGTTCGGCTGGGTGGCGGAGCAGGCCGTAGAGCAGGGGCGTGAACGCATCGCCAAGCTGATTGGCGCGACGTCCAAGGAGATCATTTTCACGTCGGGCGCGACCGAGAGCAACAACCTTGCCATTAAGGGCGTCGCCGAGATGTACAAGGAGAAGGGTAATCACATCATTACCCAGGCCATTGAGCACAAGGCTGTGCTCGACACCTGCAAGCGCCTGGAGAAGTACGGTTTCCGCGTCACCTATCTGCCGGTGCAGAAGGACGGCCGCATCGACCTTGACGATCTGAAGCGGGCGATGGATGACAAGACCATCCTGGTGACGATCATGACTGCCAACAACGAGATTGGCGCGTTGCAGCCGATCCGCGAAATCGGCGCTCTTTGTCACGAGCGTGGCGTGCTGTTCCATACCGATGCGGTGCAGGCGATTGGCAAGGTCCCGTTCAACGTGATCCAGGACAATGTGGACCTGGCGTCCCTCACGGCCCACAAGCTATACGGCCCCAAGGGCGTTGGCGCGTTGTACGTCCGGCGCAAGAACCCGCGGGTTCAACTGGTGGCGCAGATCGATGGCGGCGGCCACGAGCGGGGTATGCGCTCGGGCACGCTGAACGTTCCGGGAATCGTGGGTTTCGGAAAGGCGTGCGCGATCGCGAGTGAGGGCATGGCCGAAGAAGCGGTTAAGCTCGCCGCGTTGCGCGATCGCCTCAAGGACGCCATCATGGGCCAGCTCGACGAGGTTTACATCAACGGCTCGGTGGAGCACCGGCTGCCGGGCAACTTGAATATCAGCTTTGCCTATGTGGAAGGCGAGTCGCTGCTGATGGGCATCAACGATATTGCGGTTTCGAGCGGCTCGGCGTGCACCTCGGCGACACTGGAACCATCTTATGTATTGAAGGGACTGGGCGCTGGCGATGACCTGGCGCACAGCTCGATCCGGTTTGGCATTGGCCGCTTCAACACTCAGGCCGAAGTGGATTACGTGGCCGAGCGTGTGATTGAAACGGTGAAGCGTTTGCGTGAGTTGTCGCCGTTGTACGAGATGGCGAAAGAAGGAATCGATTTGACCAAGGTTCAATGGGCGGCAGAGCCGACGCATTAACAAATGCGGGTTGGAAGAGCGGTGCTGCAGGCAGACGAGCCTACATTGGCACGGATAGTGCGGCGCTTTAGCGCCGCGTTGGGGCTTGAGTTTGTTTTGAAAGGGCGCACCTTCAGGTGCGCCGTGAAGGTTATTTTTCATCCGGAGCCGGCTTCAGCCGGCGGCACGTTTTGAAAGGGCACGGCTTCAGCCGTGCCGTTACGGGTGATGGAAGTTGGGGCTTTAGCCCCTGAGGGAATTCGCACTTCGTCTCGAAACCCGAAGTCCCTCAGTGGCTAAAGCCAGATAAAGATGGCAGCTTACGGCACGGCTGAAGCCGTGCCCCTTCAAAACGTGAGTGGCCTTATGAATAATGCAGCTTCGGCGCTGCGATGCGGGCTGAATTTATTTTGAACGAATTTGTTTTGAAAGGGCGCAGCTTTAGCTGCGCCGAAGGATTTAGATTTTTTCCGGAGCCGGCTTCAGCCGGCGGCAGAGTTTCGCAACTTAGGAGATAACGCATGGCTTACAGTGACAAGGTTTTGGACCACTACTCGAATCCCCGTAACGTGGGTTCGCTCGACAAGAACAGCGCCGAGGTGGGCACCGGTTTGGTGGGCGCACCGGAGTGCGGCGACGTTATGAAGCTGCAGATCAAGGTGAATCCCGCCACCAACATCATCGAGGACGCCAAGTTCAAGACGTTCGGGTGCGGCTCGGCGATTGCCTCGTCTTCTCTGGCCACCGAGTGGGTGAAAGGCAAGACCGTGGACGAAGCGCTCACGATTCGAAACACGGACATCGTGAAAGAGCTGTCGCTGCCTCCGGTGAAGATCCACTGTTCGGTGCTGGCGGAAGACGCGATTCGCGCCGCCATCGGCGACTGGAAGAAAAAGAATGGACAGCGCAGCCAGCCCCAGCCCCAGGCCCAGCCGGTTGAACAGCGGGCGTAAACTGTTTTTGAGGACCGGTGTGCCGGGTCGTCTCTCGATCGGGAACACCGGAATACAACCATGAGCACGGTCAACATTGAAAATCCGGTCCAGGCGCCCGCCCCCGCTGCCAAAGGCATCCAGGTGACGGACAAGGCGCTGGCCCGCATTCGCTTGGCGATTGTGAAGGAAAACATCTCGCCAACCGAGGGCGGACTACGTCTGGGTGTGCAGGGTGGTGGTTGTTCGGGACTGAGTTACAACATCCGTTTCGACACGCAGCCGCGCGAACGCGATCGCATCTTTCAGTTCGACGACGTTCGCGTCTTTGTCGATCCGAAGTCCTTCATTTACCTGCACGGCATGGTTCTCGACTACGAAGAAAGCCTGATGCACCAGGGCTTCTCCTTCCAGAACCCGAATGCGAAGAAGGCTTGCGGCTGCGGCACTTCGTTTTCCTAAGAAATGGTAACGGCGCCCGAATGCGACCGGCTGAACGATGGGGATTCCGCGATTGTGGAATTCCGGGGTAATTGGTTCGTCCGTTGCGATGAGGATTATTTGTCGAGAGCGGTTTCGGAGTTGGTGTAAACGGCAGTTGCGGTGCGGTCTTGAGGAATTGTCTCGCGGCCTTGTTAGCGTTGCCACAGATAAAGGTGGTACAGAAAAACCAGCCCCGCAGGGGCGAAAGAGCTTAGCCCAGCGCTTCAGCGCTGGGTAGAGTGGAAAAAAATAACGAGTCCCTTCAGGGACGGCACAAGGTTCTTGGCAGGAATAGGGGTCCTTCGACTCCTCGCGGCGCTCGCCGCTCAGGATGACACAGCGGAAGAAACATTACGCTAGCGTTTTCAGAAAGTAAGGATGCAATGGCCCTGACTGACCACAAGAAACCCGAGCAACTGGACAGCGGCATTTTAGTTGTCAACCAAAGCCGGCCGACCAAGGCGAATTGCTGGTCGTGCGGCGCCATGCGCGCAGCACATTTCTGTCTAGAGTGCGGCAAAGTCCAGCCGCCAGCTCCGGTGGACTATTTCACTTTCTTCGGGCTTCCCTTCAGGCTCAACCTGGAGCCGGAAAAACTGGAACGCGAGTTCTACGCCTTGAGCCGGCACTTGCATCCCGACATCAACGCCATCAACAGCGATCGCGAACAGCAGTGGAGCCTGGAGAAGAGTTCGCAGCTTAACGACGCGTATCGCACTCTGAAAGATCCCATCACCCGGACCGAGTACCTGTTGCGATTGCAGGGCGTGCAATTGGAAGAACAATCCAAGACCGCAACCGAAGAGGCGCGCCGTACCGGCAAGATCAAAAAGCAGGTAGTTCCTCCCGATCTGCTGGAGCAGGTTTTTGAATTGAATATGCAGCTCGAAGAGATGCGGATGAACAAGAAAATGGGAGAGCCTGACCGCACCCTCGAGCGTGAGCTACAGGACACTAAGAAGCAGTTGCAGGGCAAGTACAACGACTTGGTGGAAGAGCTGCGCACAGCATGGAACGAGTGGGATGCCTTAATTGACCGGGCTGAGGAGGGCGGAGGAGTTCTGGACGAAGATCGCATGGCAGTGCGCAACAAGATGGTGGACGTGCTCAATCGCCGCACCTACCTGCGCAACCTGCTGCGCGACATCGATGAAGTGTTGGAAAGTCGAACTTGACTGTTCGGGTAGTGCGGGCCTTCAGGCCCGCGTTTAGGCCGCTTATTTTTTGTTGATTTGGAGTCGGCTTCAGCCGACGACAGACACAGGTTTGTTGGCGGGTATAGGGGTCCTTCGACTCCTCGCTGCGCTCGTCGCTCAGGATGACACAACACACGGAGCGATGCGGCTAAATGCGAAAGGCTAAAAGCGAAAAGCGAAGCATGTCAACCGAACGCATCGTCGGAATCGATCTGGGCACCACCAACTCGCTGGTGGCTTACATGGAGGGCGACCGTCCCGTCGTGATTCCCGGCGAGGACGGTTTGAACCTGGTGCCTTCGGTCGTCGCGCTGGACGAGAACAGCCAGATTGTTGTGGGCAGCGCCGCGCGCAAGTATCTGATCGAGACGCCGGAGCGCGCGGTGTACAGCGTGAAACGCCTCATGGGCCGCGACGTCGAGGACGTTCGCGACGAGTTGAAGCTCTTCCCTTTCCGACTGGCGGACGATCTCGCGGCCGGCGAAGTGCTGCGCATCAAGCTTGGCGACAAGACTTTTACTCCGCCGGAAATCTCAGCTTTCATCCTGCGCCAACTGAAGCGCAATGCCGAGCGCTATTTCGCGGCGCCTGTAACTAAAGCTGTCATCACGGTGCCTGCGTACTTCAACGATGCGCAACGGCAAGCCACCAAAGACGCCGGCCGCATTGCGGGACTGGAAGTCCTGCGCCTGGTGAACGAGCCCACGGCGGCATCGCTCGCCTACGGTCTCGATAAGAAGAACGCGGAAACCGTTGCAGTTTACGATTTGGGCGGCGGTACGTTTGATATCTCGATTCTCAAGTTGCATGAGGGCATCTTCGAAGTGATCGCCACCAATGGCGACACTCACCTCGGTGGCGACGACATCGACAACCTGCTGATCGCGATCGCACTGCACGACATCCAGGGCGATCTAGCGATCGACGTCCGCCGCAATGCCGAGATCGTGCAGGCGATTCGCAAGGCGGTCATCGACGCAAAAATTGCCTTGTCGTCCGACGAGAAGACAACGCTCGACGTCGCACTTCCTGGCGGCAAACGGTATCGGCGCGAAATCGGGCGCGCGCAATTCGAGCAGTTGATCCAGCCGGTTATTGACCGCACGGTCGGGCCGGTTCGGCAGGCGATGAAAGACGCTGGTCTGACCGCAAAGCAGATCAACGAAGCCGTGCTGGTAGGCGGCTCGACGCGGATCCCGCGGGTACGCCAACTGGTGGAAGAGCTCTTTCAGCGCACCCCGCACAGTGGATTGAATCCCGATGAAGTGGTTGCGCTGGGCGCGGCCATCCAGGCTCATATCCTTGCGGGTGGCTCGGAAGCGACCAAGGAAATGCTGCTGCTTGACGTGACGCCGCTGTCGCTCGGCATCGAATCGTTGGGCGGAGGCGTGGTCAAGATCATTCATCGCAACTCCACGATTCCGGCGTCGGCGACCGAGCACTTCACCACCGGCGTGGAAGGCCAGACCAACGTTGCCGTCCACGTTCTGCAAGGCGAGCGCGAACTGGCAAGCGATTGCCGCTCCCTGGCCCGCTTCGACCTGAAAGGCATTCCTCCTATGCCGGCAGGACTGCCGCGCATTGAAGTGAAGTTTTTGATCGATGCGAATGGAATTCTGCACGTCTCGGCGCGCGAATTGCGAAGTGGCAAGGAATCTGAAATTCAGGTGCAGCCCAGCTACGGTCTCACCGACGAGCAAGTCGAGAACATGATCCTCGAGTCGTTCGACAATGCGGAAGAAGACTTCCGCCGGCGCCAGGTTATAGAAGCGCGGAACGAAGCCGAGACGATGCTCACGGCGATCGAGAAAGGTCGCAATAATCCCGCATGGGAGCAGTTGTCGTCGCAGGAGCGCAGCGCTGTTGGCAAGCTGGAAACAGCGCTCCGCGCGGTGATGAATGCCGACGATTACCAGGCTATTCGAACTGCGATCGATGCCCTGAACCAGGGGACTATGCATCTCGCCGAGCTGATGATGGAATCGGCGGTGGGCACGGCGTTGAAGGGCCAAAACATTAACACCGCCGATGTAGGTGAGGGGCCCGAGTCTCCGCATCCGATCGCGCAGGCAGAAATTAAGAGTAGCAGGTAGAGCGGGCCTTCAGGCCCGCGTCCAGCCGGTCATTTGCATCAGGAGCTTTTAGCCCCGAGGTAGCGAGAATTTATGCCAGAAGAAAAAACACAAGGCGGCGGAGCCGCAACGGTGGAAGCTCCCGGACCGAATACCGTTCGGGTCACCTTTCTCCCTGACAATAAGACATTTGAGTTTGAACACGGCAAGCTTCCCTACCAGGACCATGGCAAGCCGGAGTCGATCCTCGATGTGGCCATGAATTTCGGGCTGCATCTGGAGCACGCGTGCGGCGGAAACTGCGCTTGCACGACTTGTCACGTCGTGGTCAAAAAGGGCAAGGAGCTGCTCAACGAGATGGACGATGACGAAGCCGATCGTCTCGATATGGCCGCCGACCTGCAGCTCAACTCGCGCCTGGGATGTCAAACCGTGATCGAAAAGCCCGGCGAAGTAGTGGTGGAGATTCCGGCCTGGAACCGCAACTATGTTTCGGAAGCGGCGACCCACCACGATTGAGTGGCAATGCGGGCCTTCAGGCCTGCGCATCGGGCACGTTTTCAAGAAACGGGCTTCAGCCCCGGTCGATTTACCTCGGGGCAAAAGACCCAAACATTTCCGATCTTTTCCGCGGGACTGAAAGCCCGCACTACTTGAACTTTTGAGAGATTCTATGGCTGCTGAGTTGAGATGGGATGACACGGAAGACATCGGCATTGAGTTGGCCGAAAAATTTCCCGAGCAGAATCCGCTGGAAGTCCGCTTTACCGATCTTCACCGCTACGTTACCGAGTTGCCGACGTTCGTGGACGACCCGAAGATGTCGAATGAAGGCAAGCTCGAAGCCATCCAGATGGCGTGGTACGAGGAGTACCAGGACAGGCACTTATAAGCGTTGGGGCGTCTCCGGTCGTTCTTCAACTATCTTCACCAGCAGGGCGTCATAACCGTGAATCCGGTTATCGGCATCGGAGCTGTTCCGCCGTAGGAACGTTCCCCAACATTCCCTTCCCGGAACAGCAATACAACGACATCCTGAACGACGCTGACTGGCTAGTTGACCAGCGCGTTACGCACGTTGAACGCGATGTGTACCGCCGTGGTTTGCACATCTTCATCGAACTGCCTCGCTGGACCGGCACGGACATCGGAGATGCAGTTCAGTTCCGGCCAGCAATGGTGGGTGCCGACGGCGTTCTCCGCTACATGCGGACGAAGACCGGAATTCAGCGCACCTCGGGCGCATGCGCGGGTCTGCCCTCGAATGCAGGGCGTGGATCTCTACGCCGTCGGCAAGCTACTCGGGCACAAAACACCCCGGATGACTCAGGGGTACGCTCACCTGTCGCCTCAGTACATGGCTGAAGCAGTAGGAAAACTGAACTCAGCTTTCGGCGAAGCGATGCCCGAGAAACAACTCGCAATGACTCTGCGTGCCCCTAACTTAGTCCGCGTAGAGTCTCCGCTTCTTGAGAGGCTAACTCTGGGTGGCTGCAAGTCATTGAATTAATTTGGCGTCCCCGACGGGATTTGAACCCGTGTTACCGCCGTGAAAGGCTAGAGCCATACTGCCTATCAATGACTTACGTGACGGAGGAAGTCCGTTTTGGCGCGTGAAAGCAGCCCTAGAATCCTTAACGCTGTACGAATGTTGTATGGGCCTCTAGTGCTGACGCCCAGCGAGTGAGCGGCTTCACGTACTCAGCAACCGGCGCTCACGGGCTGCAAAGAGACTCGAAGGGAGCAACCATGCACGACAATTCGCCAACTAAACGCGCCCGCCGGCGAGCCAGCGATCGAGGAGGTATCACCCATGCCGATTAAGCGGCAAGTAGCAGCGAATCGAACGTGTCGAGCGAAGACGAAAGCGGGCCGTCCGTGTGCCGCTCCAGTCCTGAGGGGCAGCGCCTTCTGCTCGCTACACGCCGACCCCGAGCGCGCC
>Ga0209385_1001469_pt1 | contig 10048 bp, 11 predicted proteins | sample NGEPerB_FD_184506 | JGI IMG/M metagenome (GOLD analysis project Ga0209385, IMG submission 184506) | Arctic peat soil microbial communities from the Barrow Environmental Observatory site, Barrow, Alaska, USA - NGEE PermafrostAB12-B... | ecosystem: Environmental > Terrestrial > Soil > Wetlands >... | reverse complement strand
CCGCCAATGAGGATGTGGAGCGCTGCGTCAAGGCGGCCGGCGAGCTCGTCGACAAGGTCATGAGCATGAAGGAGAACGCCGGGACGGCGGGACTGAATCCCGATGGTGCGCCGAACGCCAATCCGCCTCCGGGCCAAAGCCCGTCGCCGCCTCCCGTTGGTTCGACGCCCGGCAATCAATGAGCAGGCTCTGCCGCCTGCTCACACGCGCTGGCAAACGAAAACCCGCCGGGTTGAGCCGGCGAACCTGACTAGGTGTCCCTGCTCAAAAGCCTATCCGGTCTGGGAATCGGTTTGGCGATCGCGACTGACGACTTTTGATTAGTCGAATAGAACACCGATTGCCCTTACGACGTGGGTGCCAGTGCATTAGCCATGGAGTGCCATCTTTTTGAGCGTGGCAGTTGTTCAACGGAACCGCGGTTCGAAACGGGTCCGCCTGTTTGATTGTCAAAACAGGTCACGCGGCGCGTCGTTCGTAGCGATGATGCAGGCCGCCGACCTCTGGGAACGCAATAATCTTGCCTCCGGTCGGTTGGCTTATGGACCGGGTTTGCGGACAATCCTTGTCGAGCGAGAGATGCGTCCTCGTCCGATGATAGTATTGAACATAGGACGACAAGGTGCGGCGCAGGTGACGCTCATCGAAAATGACAACGTGATCGAGACACTCGCGCCGGATCGAGCCAATGATCCGCTCGACATAAGCGTTCTGCCAGGGTGATCGCGGCGCGGTAACGATTTCGTTTATTCCCATCACCTGAACGCGATCGCGGAAGCTCTGACCATACGATGCGTCACGATCCCGCAGCAGATAGCGGGGCGCAGTGTCCCAGGGAAATGCCTCGGTCATCTGGCGCGCGAGCCAAGCTTGCGTCGGATTTTCGGTGACATCAAAATGGATGATTCTTCTTCGGTCGTGGCGGAGGACGATCAGGGCGTAGAGAAGCCGAAACGTCGCGGTTGCAACAACGAACATGTCGATCGCCGCAATCTCGGTCAGATGGTTGTGCAGGAAGCTACGCCAGGTCGGGGAGGGGATTTTGGGCCGCCACGGCAGGTATCTCCCGACCGTGGCTTGGCTGACCTCGATGCCGAGCTTGAGCAGTTCGCCATGAATGCGGGGTGCGCCCCAGAGGGGATTAGCTACGCTCATCTGCCGGATCAGATCACGGATCTCTGAGTTCATCTTGGGCCGTCCCAGATGGCGTGATCGCCACCGCCAGTAGAGGCGAAAGCCCTTGCGATGCCACTGGATTACGGTTGCTGGTTTGACCAGCACCATGGCGTTGAGGATCTGCGGCCAAACCTGGTAAAGCCACACCCAGAGGAGCCGGTCTGCGCAGAACAGCCTCGCGCGACCTGGTCGCTGCCGCCGCAGGACGGTCACCTGATGTCGCAGGGCGACGAGTTCAAGCTCCAGGGAGGCGCGGCTGCGAACACGGAACGAGAGCAGGGAAACGAGGGCAGAAAGAATTGTGATCATGCCCACGACGGTATGGCGGTGGCGCGAAAATCACTAGCCTTTCTCAATTTTTTGAGTTTTGAGCAACCACAGCCCATCACGGAATACCTCCTTTTGCGCGCAGTCACGACAGGTCCACTGCAAAGCGTTTGAGATCGGCGAGTGAGCAATGGGCAAGAGCGCCCTCGTGAGTGGCACGCAAGACCACGCGTGGGGCTTCGCTTGCCTCGAATGCCTCCTGCCAGCGGGGTGCACACAAGCACCAACGATCACCGGGTTTCAGGCCTGGGAAGCCGAATTGCGGGACTGGTGTCGAAAGGTCGTTGCCGTGCGATTTTGAAAAATCGAGAAAAGCGGAAGTCATCACGACGCAAACCGTGTGACTACCGATGTCGTCTCGCCCAGTGTTGCAGCAGCCGTCGCGATAAAACCCCGTCATGGGTTTGATTGAGCAGGCTTCAAGCGGCTCGCCGAGAACGTTGCGGGGTGCACGCCGACCGCCCGGTCCACTACTGCTATCGTCCCTCAGCATTGCCGTGTCCTTTGGTATCTCGACGAATCCGCTCGTAAGCAGCGAAAACAATATCTTTGCCGTACTTTCGTTCAAGCCTTCGGACGGTGAAATGGCCCCGAGCGACTGATTGGAAGTGGTCGATAAATGCATAATTGACGGCTGCGCCTCCGAGCGCCCCGATAACGGGAATGGTCTGCGCAGCCGCCTTTTGCGTAACAACCAATCCGAACCGAGAGGCGACCTGAGTGATCAGCCGCACTAACACTGGGCTGCCTTCCTCAACGATGCCTCGCCCAGCGATAAAGCGTGCAGCTTCGGTGACGGACTTTGCGAGGATCCCACGTATGACGAAATAGTCGCCCTTCGCTGCATCGTCAGTCTCTGTCCGACCGCCGAGGCCAAGCACCTCTACACATGAGAGGGTCGCTTCCGGATCGGTTAAATTCTCGCCCTCGCTTCGTGCGATATCGAGAATTGATCGCAAGATGATGATTGTCGAAACTGGGAGCTCTAAAGGTAGCGAAATAATGCCAAACACCCCGCCAGCGGCACCCGAAGCAACTGCTAAAGTCCTGTGTAGCAGCTGAGAACTGCCTTGAGGCCCACTTCGAATTGTAAGCAGAGCGACCTTGAGAGCTGCTTCAAGGCTTTTTGTTGTGGCTGTCGCTATTGCCTGTGAAGCACCCGCTGGGAGCGTCCGGCCCAATAGTTCAACAGGCTTACCGACCATATTGGTAAGGCGTGCCGCCAGGCTAGGGTGCTCAAGCAACTTAACCGCGTTGCGGAGTGCATCAGCGTCGTCTTTATCGATGGGCATGGACGGATTTTCACACGGAACGCCACGTGAACAAAGTCCCCGAATTTTCCCCGTATTGAGGTGGGGACTTCGCGTTTTGCTCTGCCGGTAGTTGCCGAATGCGCTTTCGGAGCTTGATACAAAAAGCCAAATTTTATGGGTTTTCGTGGTGCTGCCGCACAGGATTGAACTGTGGACCTCCCCCTTACCAAGGCGGCGCTCTCATTCGTCGCCTTCAGTGCGACAAAGCGACCGATTGCTCGATATCCAACCGGTTCAACAGGTCAGCGAGGTCATCGGCGTCATCAGTCGAAAGCCCGACTTGAATAAACCCGTTAACTTCCGCTGGCAGGTGGGTGGTTGTGTCGTACACCGTCCAGCCGTTGGGATCAGGTTTGATGTCATACCGCGTTGCCATGTTCCATCATGCCTGTGTCAGCCGGTTCTTGTAAACAGCGATGGCCACTGCAGTACCCCTCATTTAATCAGGCTACCACTCACGCTTCCGCGATTTGCGGCGCGGTCACTTTTCAGGGAGCAGTATTTCCTGAATACAGACCTGGTCGATTAGACGCTCTCGGCGCAGGTCCGCCAAGTGCGCCCGTTTCTCGTCATTTGTTAGGTTTGTGCCGATGCCGTTGACCATCACCATAACGAGAGTCCGATCATCCATATCCAGCCAGTAGGAGCGGCGGACGAGCTTATCGGCACCATCTCGTATGAAAGGGCTATTTATATCCTGGCTCAGGTCTGGTTGATAAAACCGAGTCATGGCGTTTGCTCTTGTTGTTTGGCTGCTTCGTATAGGTCACATGGGCGAGTCATACGAGGGCTAGGGTCGACAGGCTCCTTGCGGGCCATCGCCTTTGCGGCGCGGCGTTGCTGTCTGTTCATGGCACCTCCTACGTGAGCTTGCTTTCGATTAGCAGTTTCTTACTTCACGTGGGTATCAAGCCACGCTTCGGCCTCCTCCAACGAAAAGGAATATTCGTGGTCATGAACTCCGGAACGCATCCTGCTGCCCTCGGCCAGGTTAATGATGTAGAAACGGCCATGACCCTTTCCGTGTCCAGCCTTGTCCAGACGAAAATCCTTGTGCTCAGCGATGCGTTTGACGCGCTTTTCTTGTGCGTTAGTCATGGGGCGCCTCTGTTGAGTGTATGAATCATACGCCTAATGACGAGGAGTGAGAAGATTTTCGAGGCTTGTTCTGCGCGACTGTGAAACCGGCAACCAACAAGAGATATGGTAGGTCTAAGCGCGACTCGGCGGTAAAGCGGTTATGCGGCATCATGTTTGAAACGAGGGCCAGTCTGTGAGCGTTTGAAACATGGACGGGATTTGGATTGAGCAGTCCAACGCTGCCCAAGACATCAATTGCTACAATGAAAGAATTATTGACCGCCACGGAGCTTGGTACATCGTGACAGGTTTGGCGAAGCCTCAACCGGAAGCATCGACCCAGGAAGTTCTGGCTGGCCTTGTCGAGCGCGTCACCTTCCATAACAGCGATAACGGGTTTTGTGTTCTACGGGCAAAGGCCCGTGGCCATCGCGACCTTGTCACGGTCATCGGTCACGCTGCGATCATCTCTGCCGGCGAGTGGATTACGGCTTCTGGCGAATGGGTCAACGATCACACCCATGGCCAGCAATTCAAAGCGACTTTCATACGTACGTCCGCGCCGACATCCATCGATGGCATCGAGAAATATCTCGGCTCCGGAATGATCCGTGGCATCGGGCCGGTCTACGCCAAAAAGATGGTCAACGCATTTGGCGAGAAGGTATTAGATATCATTGAGGCCGAGCCGGAGCGGCTGCGCGAGGTGACCGGTATTGGCGTGGTGCGCGCCAAGCGCATCACCGACGCCTGGGCTGAACAAAAGATTGTGCGCGAGATCATGGTCTTCTTGCACAGTCATGGGGTCGGTACGGCAAGGGCGGTCCGCATCTACAAGACCTACGGTTCGGATGCCGTACAGGTCATGACGGAAAACCCGTACCGCCTGGCGCGCGACATTCGAGGCATTGGGTTCAAGACCGCCGATGCTATTGCCATGAAGCTTGGCGTTGAAAAGACCGCCATGATCCGAGTACGTGCCGGTATCTCGTATGCCCTGACAGAGGCCATGGACGACGGGCATTGTGGACTCCCCACTGCCGATCTGGTGCCGCTGGCTGAAAAACTGCTTGAAGTTGGGGCAGGCCTCATTCGTACGGCGCTCGATTTGGAGCTCGTCGACGGCACGGTGATTGCCGACAGCCTCGGCGAGACGGATTGCATCTTTCTGGCCAGTCTCTACCGGGCCGAGCAGGCCATCGCCGAGAAGTTGCTTGCGCTCTCCCGAGCCAAGTTACCTTGGGGCTCGATAGACGCCGATAAGGCATTGCCCTGGATCGAGCGGCGGATCGGTATCGAACTGGCGCCAAGCCAGAAAGCCGCTGTCCGTCTTGCCCTAGCTTCAAAAGTCCTCGTGATCACCGGCGGCCCGGGCGTTGGCAAGACCACCATCGTCAACTCGATCCTGCGCATTTTCGCTGCGAAGACCGTGAAACTCCTGCTTTGCGCTCCGACCGGGCGCGCGGCTAAGCGCCTGAGCGAGACGACAGGGCAAGAGGCCAAAACCATCCACCGCTTGCTCGAAGTCGATCCCAAAGGCGGCGGCTTCAAGCGGAGTACGGAGAACCCGCTCGACTGTGACCTGCTGGTGGTGGACGAGATGTCTATGGTCGATGTGATGCTGATGCACGCCTTGCTTAAGGCGGTGCCGGAGAGGGCCGCTCTGCTTGTGGTTGGCGACGTAGACCAACTGCCCTCGGTCGGTCCCGGTCAGATCCTCGCCGACATGATCACGTCAGGCGCCGTGCCCGTGGTTCGCCTGACCGAAGTATTCCGGCAGGCTGCCCAAAGCCGCATCATCACCAATGCCCATCGGATTAACCAGGGATCGATTCCCGATCTTGTCAAACCTGAGGGCGACAGCGACTTCTATTTTGTGCAGGCGGACGATCCGGAGACCGCCGTGCCACGGATCATCGAACTGGTGAGAACACGCATCCCTCAGCGGTTTGGTCTCGACCCCATTCGTGACATTCAGGTGCTGTGCCCGATGAATCGCGGCGGCGTGGGCGCACGTTCGCTCAACATCGAACTGCAGGCGGCGCTAAACCCTGCTGGTGACCGCAAGGTCGAGCGATTCGGCTGGACCTTCGCGCCCGGCGACAAGGTCATGCAGATCGAGAACGACTACGACAAGGAGGTTTATAACGGCGACATCGGCTATATCGACGACGTCAACCACGAGGAGAGCGAGCTCACGGCCAGCTTTGACGGTCGTGTCGTTACCTACGACTTTGGCGAACTTGATACGCTAGTGCCAGCCTATGCTGCGACGATACACAAAAGCCAAGGTTCGGAGTATCCGGCCGTCGTGATCCCGGTGATGACCCAACACTACACCATGCTGCAGCGGAACCTGCTCTATACCGGCGTCACCCGGGGCAAGAAATTGGTCGTGCTAGTCGGCCAGAAGAAGGCAGTCGCCATTGCGGTCCGCAATAGTTCCGGTCGGCGGCGGTGGTCGAAACTGGCAGAATGGCTAAGTCCCGGCAGGCCCCTCTCGCGGCAGACCGGCATGGTAGGTTGAGCGGTGGTCGCAGAGGATTTTCTTCAGGACGCGCAGGTTCGGCAATGGCTTGATGGGGTCGAGCCAGCCTGGACGCTGCTCACCTTCGACAGTTTGCGGACGCTCCGGCAAGAGCCGTCGGCCAGTCAAACCGCGATCCGGATCGCCAATGATCTTAGTGCAGACGAGATTGTCGTTGGCGTATGGGTTGAAGGAAGAGTAGGGCGTCTGGGGAGCAGGAGGGGGTGGACGACGGTACGTCTGCTTGGGCCAAAAATGGACATTCGGTCTCAAATCGAGATGTCCGTCAGTGTCGCGTCCGCTTTACCCTCAATCGCGGACATTCGTTGGTGCGGCCAGAAAACGCTGACTTGTTCGGGCTTGCTGAAGCACCGCTACCGTGGTCAGGTCTCAATGCTTCGCTTCGTGAGATCTTCCGATGGCCAAGTTTCGAGCCGACTTCGACGTTAAAGGCAGCCTGGTCTTGCCAGTCGGACAAGCCGAGCTGACGTTCCGCGGCGCCGACCGCAACATCGAGATAACGTTAAGCAATCGACGCAACGAAAGCGCGGAGCATGCAAACGGTTTAGTCGCTTGTGTAGTTGCTGATGCCGACGACATTGACAAAGTCGTCGACCATTTTCGAACTCTCCTAGCGAGACAACTCGACCTGTTGACGTTTGTTACCCAATCCGGGTTTGAAATCGATCAATGCCGTCGCGTCATAGATTGGGAGCCGCATCAAAAGAAGCGAAGAATACGTCCTCTTCATCGCTTTGATCGTTTTGATCCGCCTGATCCCGATCTGCGCGGCGACTTTCTGGCAACCGCAGAAGCCCTCGCGCAAGCGCAGCCGGCTGAATACGCCCGGAGCGCGCTGCGCAGCTTCCGGCAAGGCGTCATTGGGCGCCAACTCGACGACCAGTTTGAGCACTTCTGGCACGTCATTGAAACTATCGCTGAAGGCAGCAAGGAACCGGTACGAGCGCCAATTCCATGCCCAGTCTGCCAAAAGGGCCTATTTTGCCCTAACTGCAATGATACGCCGATGCGACGTCCAGTCGCTCGTCAGGCCATTCGCGAACTGCTTGGAAAGATCCGCACGGATGGCGACAAAAAATTTTACAGCGACCTCGTCCGCACAAGAGATCACCTCCTGCACGGCCGGCCGCCGGAGGATGTGGTCAAAGTGGTTGGTATCGAGCTCGACCGCCTGGTCGACGAAGCGGGCGCTGCGGCCTGGCATTGCATTTTGTCGGTGATGCCGACGTTGCCAGGATCGCCCAGTTTGGGTCATCGAGATTGGAAATTTGCGTTCAAAGTGCTCGCGGTTACGCCCGATATGGAATTCGAATACGACGGCGTCGCGCCCCAGCCCTCAGAGGCCCAGATACCGAAAATTACAATTACCCTGCATACGAGATTTCAACCGCGAGGCGACGGGCCGAGCGAACAGCCGCACTAAAGAGCCCGCAGGGTGGGTTAGACGCGCAGCGCCGTAACCCACCATGGGATTCGCAGTAGGCTGCTCAGCCGGTGGGTTACGCGCCTTCGGCGCAAACCCACCTTATGCGCTTTGGAGGACACGTATGCCGGATGAACCTAGACCGCCCAGAGCGAGCGAAGCCAAAGTTGCCTACCAACTAAAGCAACTCTTGAAGATGTTCGCCCGGGCAAACGACGCGGCGTTCCTTCAAATGATTTGGGCCGTTGACGCTTTGCAGTCCGGGCGAGAAGCCGTAGCCAAGCCCTACCTTTCGACCTATCCACCGGGAGCGGCAGCAAAGTCTTCGATACAGTCTCCGTACGGCATTCACCGATGGGAGCTAGAAACACTGATCGTACAGTTGTTTCTGGTTCCAAAAGAGATGCCGCGAGAACAGGGCAACTTGGTGCTCGACTGTTCGAAATTTGAGTCGATCCTGCAAACGATCAACCGATTGCGCGCGCTCGAAAATGTTGAATCCGCGCGCTACCTGTCAGGTGACTTCACTATCTGGGGTGAGATGCATCGGATCACGCAGCGGCAATTTCATTGGCAGCGCGGTTACTTCAATACGCCTCAGGTTTACCGCTATGCCTACCTGTACGCGCGGGGGAAATGCGCTGACTACTTCAAACAAGCGTACGGATTCGAAATTACGGACCTTATTTTCACGGGTTTCGGCCTCTTTGCCGGCTATCTCACTGGGCCCTGGGTTCCCCGGAAGACCTCAGTTCCGGAGATCGGGCTGACCGACGAAATCGTTCAACGAGCGTTTCCGATGATGTCATGCTCTCGCGACGAGGCACGGATAGCAACCGCTGCCCTCGTGGCACAAGCACAAGATGAACACGGCTCACCAATTCCAACGGCACTGCTGCCGAGCATCCTCCGCAAAACACCTCTTATCTACGTTGACGACCCCAATCGGCTGATATCGCCGATCCCCGAAACGATCCTCCTACGGGTTACCGCAGGGTTGTATCACGACCTTTTCCCGGGAGGGCAGGACATCATCAATGATGCGAATGCGCGCTTCGAGCAGTATTGCGTTGACCTGATCGACGTCATGATGGAGCGGTTCGAGGTCAGCGGTGCCTGTCGATACGGACCCAAGGGCGTAAAATTCGACTCGCCCGATGTCCTCGTCAAGGACCAAGGCAGGCTCGTAATCGTTGCGGAATGCAAAGCGACCAAGCTGACCTATCTGGCGCAGTTCGCGGAAGATCCGTTTGAAGCCGCTAAAAAGCAGTACACGCAACTTGCAAAGGGCGTCTTCCAGCTCTGGCGATTCTTCTCACACGTGCGTCGCAGCCTCGTGGAACAAGACCTGGCAGCCGACTGCTACGCGGTCGTGTTCACGCTGGACGCATTTATGCAGATGGCGCGGGACCCGCAAAATAAGGTGTTTGTTGAAGCTAATGCTCTGGCGGACGAGGATGGCAATATTGCGCCCGAAGACCGTAAGCCCGTAGTTATCTGCCCCATCTACGATCTTGAGTTCATTCTGTCGCGAGCTACCGAAGACTCACTGCTTGCTTCGCTGAAGGCCTCAAATGAAGAGAAATATCGAGGCTGGATGCTGAGGGAGGTACACCGCGACACTGGAGCGGCCAAGGAATTCGGTAAGCCGAAGCTTTATCCTTTTGATTTGGAGGACGTGCTGCCTTGGTGGAACCGGTTCGGGGAACTTGATGACGAGGAAGACGCGGCGTAAGCCGTCTTGAAAGCGCTTTTCCAGGTTAGAAGACTGAGTATCGAACGCATTCCCCGCGACGGACTCCCATGAAACACATCGGCTTCCTCTCCTTCGGCCATTGGACCCCGTCGCCGCAGTCGCAGACGCGGTCGGCGTCCGACGCCCTGCTGCAGTCGATCGAGCTTGCCGTCGCGGCCGAGGAGTTGGGCGCGGATGGGGCCTATTTCCGCGTCCATCACTTCGCCCGCCAGCTCGGCTCGCCGTTCCCGCTGCTCGCCGCCTGCGGCGCGCGGACGAAGCGCATCGAGATCGGCACCGCGGTTATCGACATGCGCTACGGGCCGTCCTTGCAGACGGTTGTCCGTCGGCTATGGCCGATGATGCTCACCGTTTGCTTGGGGACATGGGCAGGTGCGGGACTGATCACCGGAGCGACCGCCCGATACGGCACCTCGCTTCTGGGT
>Ga0209385_1001467_pt1 | contig 10051 bp, 9 predicted proteins | sample NGEPerB_FD_184506 | JGI IMG/M metagenome (GOLD analysis project Ga0209385, IMG submission 184506) | Arctic peat soil microbial communities from the Barrow Environmental Observatory site, Barrow, Alaska, USA - NGEE PermafrostAB12-B... | ecosystem: Environmental > Terrestrial > Soil > Wetlands >... | reverse complement strand
ACCGAGCGCCGTCACGTATCATGTATCCCGCGCCGCGGACCGTATGCAGAAGCGGCTGCGAGAAACCTTTATCGATTTTCGAGCGCAAGCGCGAGATGTGCACGTCGATCACATTGGTTTGCGGGTCAAAATGGTAGTCCCACACGTTCTCTAGCAGCATGGTACGGGTGACCACCTGGCCGGCGTGCTTCATCAGGTATTCAAGCAGGCGGAATTCGCGCGGTTGCAGCGTGATCTCCTGCGCGCCGCGGCGCACCTGGTGCGACAGCCGGTCGAGCTCGAGATCGCCGACGCGCAGCACGGTTTCCTCGTGGCGCGCCCCGCGCCGGCGCGCCAGCACCTCGATGCGCGCCAGCAGCTCGGAGAACGAATAGGGCTTGGGCAAGTAATCGTCGCCGCCGGCACGCAGGCCCTTGACCCGGTCGTCGACCTGGCCCAGCGCCGACAAAATGAGCGCCGGCGTCTCGATCCCCTTGTCGCGCAGGGTGCCGATCAGGGAGAGCCCGTCGCGCTTGGGCAGCATGCGGTCGACGATGAGCACGTCGTATTGGCCGTCGAGCGCCATCGCCAGGCCGTCCTCTCCGTCGTTAGCGGCGTCGGCGACATGGCCGACCTCACGGAACGCCTTGACCAGATAGTCGGCGGCGTCGCGGTCGTCCTCGATGACCAGAAGGCGCATGGTGACCCGATCCGGTTGCGCATCGGCCATCCGGCCGAGGGCGCGAGCCCCTTGAATATCCGCATAAGTGGGCATCGGTCACACCAATTCCAGTCAATTCGGGCTTGCGTCAATTCCCGCTGCTCGCCGCCCCTTCCATTTGCCGGCCAAATCGAAGGCCGCACAGCGCTTTAACGCCGGTTTCGTACGCGAGGGGGTGGCGGATTTGGCCCGCCACCCCCCAACGACCCCACCCCAGCGGGGGCGACGATTGCCAGGGTTGGAGTTCGGTTTGAAGCGCCCGGGTCAATGGACCCGCCCGCTTTCGATGAAGAGGTCGGGACGGGCACAAGGCCCGTCCCGTTGAGGTGTACCGCCGGCGGGGGCGACGGATGCCAGCGGCACGCCCCTAACTCATTCTCAACCGTTGCCGACCGGCAGGGCGACGAAGCGGGTGTTGTCACCCTTCTTCACCCGTACCAGCACGCTGCGCTTGCCTTCCGTACGCGCGCTGGCAACCACCTCGCGCACGTCGGCGGGCGTCGAAACGGACTTGCCGGCGACTTCCAGGATCACGTCGCCGGTCGAAAAGCCGCGCTCGGCGGCGACACCGGACGAATCGACGCCGGTGACCACCACGCCTTCGCTGCCGGAGCCCGCGACACGGGCGGCCGGAGCAAGCGTGAGCCCGAGCTTGGCGAGATCGACAGCGCCGCTATCGGACGGCACATTGGCCTCGGCGCGCGCCTCCTTGACGGCCGGCATTTCGCCGAGCGTTAAAGTGACGGTCTTCTCCGAGCCCTTGTGCAGGACCGCGAGCTTGACCGACGCTTTCGGCGGCAGGGCGCCGATCTTCTTGGCGAGATCGCGGGCATCCTTGACCGGCTTGCCGTCCACCGCGGTGATGACGTCGCCGGCCTCGATGCCGGCCTTCACCGCCGGGCTATCCTTTTGCGGCTCGGCGACCAGCGCGCCTTCCGCCTTCTTCAGGCCGAGGCTGTCGGCGATATCCTGCGTCACCGGCTGAATCTGCACGCCGATCCAGCCGCGCGTGACCGAGCCGTGCTCCTTGAGCTGGCTGATCACGCTGCTGACGGTATCGGCGGGAATCGCGAAAGCGATGCCGACCGAGCCGCCCGACGGCGAGAAGATCGCGGTGTTGACGCCGATCACGTTGCCTTCGGTGTCGAAAGTAGGCCCGCCGGAATTGCCCTTGTTCACCGGCGCGTCGATCTGGATGAAGTCGTCATAGGCGCTGGCGCCGATGTCGCGGCCGCGCGCCGAGACGATGCCGGCGGTGACGGTGCCGCCGAGCCCAAACGGATTGCCGACCGCGAGCACCCAGTCGCCGATGCGCGGCGACTTGTCGGACAGCTTCACATAGGGGAACGGGCCGCCCTCTACCTTGATCAGCGCCAAGTCAGTGCGCGGATCGGTGCCGATCACCTTGGCGGTGTGGGTCTTGCCGTCGTCGGCGGTGACTTGCACGCTTTCGGCCTTGTCGACCACGTGATTGTTGGTCACCGCAAAGCCGTCGCCGGAAATGAAGAAGCCCGAACCCTGTCCGGTGATGACGTTACGGCCGTGGCCCTGCGGCATGCCTTGCGGACCGTTCGGCATGTCGGGCATGCCGAAGCGGCGGAAGAATTCACGCAGACCCGGCGGCACTTCGTTGTTGGCCAGGCCGTTGGTCTGCGCTCCGCCGTCGACCTTGACGCGCACCGAGATCACTGCTGGTTTGACCTTCTCGACGATGTCGGCAAACCCGACCGGCGCTTGCAGCTTGTGCGCCTGCTCGGACAGGTTCTGCGCCAGCGCGGCCGGATAGCCGCCCGTCAGGTTGAGACCGGGAGCGACCACAAGCGCGGCAGCGCCGAGGCTGGCGATGGTGGTGGCAAGAAGAATGACGCGGCGGGCCGAAAGCACGCGCGATTTGGGAGCGGGAATGACGCTCGGGTTCATCAGGAAAACTCCATCTCAATTCGTGGGCGCGGGTAGTGCGCCGTTTCGAACCGGAAGATGGGGGGATGAGCCTTACGGCGTCCTGTCGGAGGGATTAAACTTCGGTAACATGGGAAAAGATAATTATTGTTTAAAATCAATAGATTAAACAACGCTCAGTCGGCCTGGGGCTCGACCAAAGTCGCAATCCGCTGCTGTTCGGCCGCGCTGAGCGCCGGCGCTTGCAAATTCGCGCTCTGGCGGCGGCGCGCCGTCACGAACAAAGCGATCATGCCGGCCACCAGCACGACCGGCGGCAGGCCCCACAGCAGCAGCGTATGCAGTTCAAAGCGCGGCTTGAGCAGCACGAATTCGCCATAGCGCGCCACCAAAAAGTTGAGCACCTGTTGGTCGCTATCGCCCGCGGTCAGCCGTTCGCGCACCAGCAGCCGCAAGTCGCGGGCAAGCGGCGCCGCGGAATCGTCGATCGATTGGTTCTGACAGACCAGGCAGCGCAGTTCGCTCGACAGATCGCGCGCGCGCGCCTCCAGCGCCGCATCTTTCAGCATTTCGTCAGGCTCCACCGCGAGCGCCGCGGTCGGCGCGGCGAGCGCAATAAGCAAAGCGATCAATGCAAGCTGGCGCATGGGCCCTACTCCGCCGGCTGCAGCGCTGACTTCGCCGCCGACTTTGCCGCCGGCTTGGGCGCGCCCACGCGCAGCCGCCGGTCGGACAACGACAACGCGCCGCCGAACATCATCACCAACGCACCGAGCCAGATCAGCATCACCATCGGCTTGTAATAGAGCCTGATCGCGATCGACCCGTCTTTATTGGTATCGCCCAGCGACAAATAAAGCTGGCCCGCCCCGCGCGCCATCAGCGCCGCCTCGTTGGTCGATGTCTCGCGCGCGGCAAAATTGCGCTTCGACGGTTCCATCACGCCGATCGGCACACCGCCCTCGCGCACCGTGAACTTCGCTACCACCGCGGTGTAATTCGGGCCAGTCCTCTCCACCAGACCGTCGAAACTCAGCTCGTAGCCGGACAGCGACACGGTCTGCGTGGGCTTCAACGCGACGATGCGCTCGGTGCCCCAGGTGCCGGCGCTGATGATGCCGAGCATCGACACCGCGATGCCGAAATGCGCCACCGCCGTGCCCCAGGTCGAGCGCGGCAGGCCGGCGGCGCGGCTGCGCACGGTCGCCATCGGCAGGCGCATCAGGCCGGTGCGCTCGACCAGATCGACCACCGCGCCCGCCATCACATAAAACGCCAGGCCAACGCCGAATGGCGCCAGCACGGAAGTGCCACCCTTGATCGCGAAAGCGCCCGCGACCGCGACCAGGCCGACGGCAAACGCCGTCATCAGCCGTTGCGCCACGCCGAGCAGGTCGCCGCGCTTCCAGGCCAGCAACGGACCGAACGGCATCGCGAACATCAGCGCCACGAACAGCGGGCCGAAAGTGAGATTGAAGAACGGCCCGCCGACCGAAATCTTTTCGCCGGTAAACGCTTCGAGCGCCAAGGGATAAAGCGTCCCGACGAACACCGTCAGGCAGGCGGTGGTGAGGAAGAGATTGTTGAATATCAGCGCGCCCTCGCGCGAGATCGGCGCGAACAGCCCGCCCTGCTTCAACATCGGCGCGCGCCAGGCGAACAGGCCCAAGCCGCCGCCGATGAACAGCACCAGAATGGCGAGGATGAAAACGCCGCGCGCCGGATCGTTGGCGAAGGAGTGCACCGAGGTGAGCACGCCGGAGCGCACCAGGAAGGTGCCGATCAGCGACAGCGAGAAAGCGAGGATCGCCAGCAGGATGGACCAGATCTTAAGCGCGTTGCGCTTTTCCATCACCACCGCGGAATGCAACAGCGCGGTGCCGGCGAGCCACGGCATCAGCGAGGCGTTCTCCACCGGGTCCCAGAACCAGAAGCCGCCCCAACCGAGCGTGTAATAGGCCCAGTACGAGCCCATGGCGATGCCGACCGTCAGACACATCCAGGCCATGAGCGTCCACGGCCGCACCCAGCGCGCCCAGGCGGCGTCGATGCGGCCTTCGATCAGCGCCGCGATGGCGAAGGAAAACGAGATCGAGAAGCCGACATAGCCGAGATAGAGCAGCGGCGGATGAATGGCGAGACCGAGGTCCTGCAGGATCGGATTGAGATCGCGGCCCTCGAGCGGTGCCTGCGGCAAGCGCAGGAACGGGTTCGAGGTCAGCAAAATGAACAGATAGAACGCGGTCGCGACCCACGACTGCACCGCCAGCACGTGTGCCTTCAAGGTCGCCGGCAGATTGGCGCCGAAGGCCGCCACCAGCGCGCCGAACAGCGACAGAATGAGCACCCAGAGCAGCATGGAGCCTTCGTGGTTGCCCCATACGCTGGTGAATTTGTAGATCAGCGGCATCATCGAATGGGTGTTCTCGAACACCGACACCACCGAGAAATCGGACAACACGTAGCAGGCGGTAAGCGCGCCGAAGGAAAACGCGACCAGTGCGAATTGCATGAGCGCGGTGGAGGTCGCCAGCCGCATCAGCGCGCTATCGCGCGTCGCCGCGCCGATAATCGGCACCACCGATTGGATCAAGCCGAGCGCCAGCGCCAGCACCAAGGCATAATGACCGAGTTCCGGAATCATCGCGTCTTGCCTCCGGCGAGTTCGCCGCTGGTTTCTTCCCAGCGCCCCGATTTCTTCAGCGCGTCGACCACCTCGCGCGGCATATAGCGCTCATCGTGCTTGGCCAGCACGGTATCCGCATCGAGCGTTCCGCCGGCTGCCAATTTGCCCTCCGCGACCACGCCCTGCCCTTCGCGGAACAGGTCCGGCACGATGCCCTGGTAGCGCACCGCGACGTCGCTCTTGCCGTCGGTGACCTCGAAACGGACGCGCAGATTTTCGCCGCGCTGTAGGCTGCCCGGCTTGACCAGCCCGCCGATGCGGATGCGGGTGCCCGCTGCCACATGCTTTTCCGTGACATCGGTCGGCGAATTGAAGAACACGATGGAACCGCTCAGCGCGTTGAGCACAAGCCCAATCGCGAGCGCCAACACGCCGACGCTGCCGCCGATCAGAATCAGGCGTCGCTGCTTGCGGGTCATTGCGCGTTAAATCCCATTCCGAGCCTCACGTTTTCGATCATAGCCTCGATTTGGCTCCGCGACGCGTTTACTTACAGTACGCGCGATCGTGGCGGTATTGAGCAAGATCAAGGGCCCGGCACAAGGTCAAATGCGCACTTTTCGACCGCAACGCCGCTCAGCCGAGTGAGGTCCAGGTGCCGTCCGGGTTGCGGCAGGCGGTGCCGCGCGCGGTCTGCGGGCGGCCGTCGATATAGATGGTGTGGCTGAAGGAGCGGCAGTTGCGCCCGGCATCCTGATAGGCGGGGCCCGGCACTACGGTGCCGTAGCGCCCGGAATCCGGATTTTTCCATGACACCGGCGCGCCGGAGGAGCCGCGTTCGAGCGCATCCATCTGCGCGGCATAGGCGCGCTGCTTGTCCTCGTCGTCGAGGCCGGCGCCGATGCGGTTGCCGATCAGGCCGCCGAGCAAGCCGCCGACCGCGGCGCCAGCCAGGCGGTTTCCGGTGCCGCCGCCGGCGACCGCGGCACCGAGCAGCGCGCCGGTCCCAGCGCCGAGCAGGGTGCCGGTGTTTTCCTTCGGTCCCGGGCCCATCCCGTCCGGGCTGCCGGCGCAAGCGGCGAGCGACAGACCGATGACCGCCAAAGCTGCAAACTTGGCGGCAAATTTGGACGCGGACATGTCGACCCCCGGATACCGATGCGCTGGAAAGCGAGCCCCGCCATCAGCGGCGAGGCAATCACGCTATCGAGACAAGAGGATTCAGGCGAAAGTCCGGCGGCTGGCCAATCAAGCCCCCGGCAGCACCAGCTCGGCGCGCAGGCCGCCGAGCGGCGCGGTGCCGAGCTTGAGCTCGCCGCCATAAAGACCGGCCAGTTCGACCACGATCGACAGACCCAGGCCCGAGCCCGGCTTGGTCTCGTCCAGCCTACGGCCGCGATGCGCGACCTGCTCGCGCTCGGACGGCGACAGGCCGCGGCCGTCGTCGTCGACCACGATGCGCAGGACTTGGCCGGCGCGCGACGGATCCGGGCGCTCGCGCACAACGTCGATCGCCACCCGCGCTGACGCCCACTTGCAGGCATTGTCCACCAGATTGCCGATCATCTCCTCCAGGTCGGGCCGCTCGCCGCGGAAGCGCGCCTCAACGTCGGCATGCACCTCGATGGCGACACCGCGATCGTGATGGATCTTCTCCATGGTGCGCGCCAGCGCGGTGACCACCGGCGCGACGTCGGTGATCGAGCCCACCACCGTCAGCCGCGCCGCCAGCCGCGCGCGCTCGAGATGCCGCGCCACCTGGTCGCGCATGATGTCGGCCTGTTCCAACACCTTGTTGGCGAACGGATCGCGCGGGCGCGCCGCGGCCTCGTTCACCATCACCGACAACGGCGTCTTCAGCGCGTGCGCGAGATTGCCGACATGGGTGCGCGCGCGTTCGACGATTTCCTTGTTGGCGTCGATCAGCGCGTTGGTCTCGCGCGCCAGCGGCGCGATCTCTTCGGGGAATTGGCCGGCGAGATGTTCGGCGCTGCCGGAGCGGATGGCGGCCAGGCTGTCGGTGATGCGCTTGAGCGGGGCGAGACCGAAGCGCACCTGGAACATGGTGGTGAGGAGGAGCACCACGCCAAGGATTGAAAACGTGATGATCAGCGCCTGATCGAACGATCGGACTTCGTCGGTGATCTCGGCGGCGTCGCCGGCGACCGCCACGAGATAATGCCCTTCGTCGCCGAGATCGATATTGCGCTCGACCAGCCGCAGCTGCTGATCCTCGGGCCCGGCCACGTAGCCCTGGCGCGAACCGTCGGGTCCGGCGGCGACGCCGCGGTCCTGCAGATGCGGCAAGCCGGCGTCCCAGAGCGAGCGCGAGGCGCGCACGTCGTGCTTGTCGGGATCGAGCCGCGTCACCTGCCAGTACCAGCCCGACAGCGGCAGCTCGAACAACGGCTCGCCGAGCGATTGCGGGAATTTCTCGCCCGCTTCCTCCGGCGAGGCGACGTCGGCTACCAGCGTGCGCAGATAGACACCGAGCCGGCGGTCGAAGGCGCGCTCCTCCGCCTGGCGATAGATCGAGGAGAGCACGATGCCGGTGATGACGAGGATGACCACCGCCCAGGCGGTGGCCGAGACGAACAGGCGGAGCGCGAGGGAGTTGACGCGCATCAAGTCAACGCGCGTCGGGGGGGTTAAGCAGATAGCCGAGACCGCGCACGGTCTGGATGATCTCGACCCCGAGTTTCTTGCGGATGCGGCCGACGAACACCTCGATGGTGTTGCTATCGCGGTCGAAGTCCTGGTCGTAGAGATGCTCGACCAGCTCGGTACGTGAGACCACGCGGCCCGAGTGGTGCATCAGATAGGCGAGTAGCCGGTATTCATGGCTGGTGAGCTTGACCGGATTGCCATCGACCGCGACGCGTCCGGTGCGCGAATCGAGCCGCACCGGCCCGCACACGAATTCGCTCTTGGCGTGGCCGACCGAGCGGCGCAACAGCGCGCGCACGCGCGCCAGTACTTCCTCGAGATGGAACGGCTTGGCCACATAATCGTCGGCGCCGGCGTCGAAGCCCTGCACCTTGTCGCTCCAGCGGTCGCGCGCGGTCAGCATGAGCACCGGCATGGCGCGCCCATTGCGCCGCCAGGATTCCAGCACCGAAATGCCGTCCATTTTCGGTAAACCGATGTCGAGGATGACGGCGTCGTAGGGCTCGGACTCTCCCAAATAGTGGCCCTCCTCGCCGTCGAACGCGCGATCGACGACATAGCCGGCGTCGGTCAGCGCGGTGGTGAGCTGGCGGTTGAGGTCGGGGTCGTCCTCGACGACGAGCAGGCGCAAGGCATTATCTCCGGTTGGAGCATTGTCAGGCGAAGTGGGTACCGGTTCGCCGTCCGACAATGCGACCAATCTAATGTCCGTTGATAACCTCGCCGTTCACGGCGTCAACGGTCTCGCGGATCACTCTGCCACTGCGCCCGAGCAGAGTCAGCACATAGACCAGCCCGTCGCCATGACGGCAAAGCCGGGCCCGCACCAGATCGGCGTGGTGGCCGTGCTCGCGCCGGGATTTGATCGCCCGGGCGAGCGGAATGGCTTTCTTGTCGGCGACCGCGGCACGCTGTTCGGCCTTGTTCAGGCAGGCGTTATACGGCGGATCGGCGGCCAAAGCCGGCACGGCAAGCAGGCCGGTAAGCAGGCCGGTAAGCAGGATAATAGAGAGAGGTCGGGAGACCGGCATGGGAGGGGTCTAGTGCATGATCCCGAAAAGTGGGGACCGGTTTTCGGATAAGATCATGCACAAGGTAAGCGCGCGCCGGTGAACGCGGGCTGAACGCGGAAGGCTTGAAAAAGCCTGGTTCCGCTAGCCTTCGAACCCCTCAAACGACGCAAAAGCGTCGAGAGGCTCGCGCGGGGCGCGCCATTTGTTGATCGGCGCGTCCGGATCGGCGTGGCCGAGTGCCAGGCCGCAGAACAGAATGTAGTCGGGGGGAATGTCGAGGAAGGCATAGACGGTCTTGTGCCAGTGGGTCCAGGCTTCCTGGCCGCATGTGTGCAGCCCGTGCGCGCGCGCCAGCAGCATCACCGTCTGGATGTAGCCGCCGAGGTCCGACCATTGCGGCGGCCCCATGCTGCGGTCGATCGACAGCAACAGCCCCACCGGCGCGCCGAAGAATTCGAAATTGCGCGCGTATTGGCGATAGCGGCCGGCGCGGTCTGCGCGCGTCACGCCGATCGACTGATAAAGCGCGGCGCCGACCTGGCGGCGGCGCGTCTCATAGGGCTCTTTCAGATCGCACGGATAGATGTCGTATTCGGCGCCCTCGCCGCGCGGCAGCAGCTCGGGCCGCGCCCGCACGCGCGCTTTAAGCTGTTCGAGTTTGGCCCCGGCCAGCGCATGCACGCGCCACGGCTGCACATTGCCGCCGGACGGCGCGCGCGCAGCAGCCGCGAGAATGTCGCGCACGGTCGCTTCGGGGACGGGCGTGGGCAGGAAGGCGCGGCAGGAATAGCGGGAGGCAACGGCGTCGAGGACGTCCATGGGGAGGTTCTCCGCGGGATTCGCAGAGAGTGTGACCGGCGGCAGGTTCAATGCCAAGCGTACTTCGCCCTCACTTCCTCCCCAAAATCCTTGCCACCTTCTCCAGACTCCTGCCGCCGAAATAGGCGGTGAGCACGATCAGCGCCCATTGCGCCACGTCGGCGGAGAGCGCGTCGGTGCTGCCCAGCCCCAACACCTTGTCCCACACCACCACCTTCCAGACATAGATAATGAACGCGAAGGCGAACAGCGGCCGCGGTAAGGCTGTGTACCAGCGCCCTTGTTCGGCGATCACCACCTGCGTCGCCAGCTCGCGCTCTCTGGCTT
>Ga0209385_1001465_pt1 | contig 10055 bp, 10 predicted proteins | sample NGEPerB_FD_184506 | JGI IMG/M metagenome (GOLD analysis project Ga0209385, IMG submission 184506) | Arctic peat soil microbial communities from the Barrow Environmental Observatory site, Barrow, Alaska, USA - NGEE PermafrostAB12-B... | ecosystem: Environmental > Terrestrial > Soil > Wetlands >... | reverse complement strand
GACCCACCTCAATGCGTTCGACATCAATATGTCGCTCCGGATTGCCCTTGAGCTGTATCTCAAACGTGCTGTTGTCGGTGGCGTGGACAAGGTGTTCGAGATGGGCCGTATCTTCCGTAACGAAGGTGTTGACTCCACACACAGCCCGGAATTCACCATGCTCGAGGTCTATGAAGCGTTTGGCGACCAACACACGATGGCAGAGTTGACCCAGGGGGTCGTTCTCGCGGCCGCCGACGCTTTTGGTTCCCGAGTCATCGACACTCCTGCCGGGCAGATCCAGCTCGCCGGTGAATGGCGCTGGCTCCCGGTCTATCAGGGCCTTTCCGAGGCGGTCGGAGAGGATGTCACGCCAGACACGGATGTGCAGACCCTGCAGGGGATAGCGACCCGCTGCAATGTGCAGGTTCAGCCGGAATGGGAAGCGGAGAAGCTCGTAGTCGAGCTATTCGGGGAGATCGTCGAGCCGACGCTGCTGCAGCCGACATTTGTCTGTGACTATCCGCCGTCGGCTCAGCCGCTCGCCCGGCCGCACCGCAAAGACCCGCAGCTCATCGAGGCTTGGGACCTCATCATCGGTGGCACCGAACGCGGCACGGCGTTCTCCGAGCTGATCGACCCCGTAATCCAGCGGGATCGTCTGACGGCACAGTCCCTGAAGGCGGCCGCCGGCGATGTGGAGGCGATGCAACTCGACGAGGACTTTCTGCGTGCTCTGGAGTATGGCGCCCCGCCGATGGGTGGCCTCGGTCTGGGTATCGATCGCCTCGTCATGTTGTTCACAGGTGCCGGTATCCGTGAGACTATTCTGTTCCCGTTGCTGAAGCCGGAGTGAACATGAGCCTGCATTCTGTGTTGATCGCCCTTGGCGCACTGTTGCCGAGCGCCGGCGTCGCCTTCTTGTTCTACGTGGTCATCAAGGCAATGCTCGAAGGTGACCGCCGTGAGCGGCTGGCGCATTCCAAGTGGGTTGCCGATCAAGAGCGTGCGGCTTCTTTGGCGAGGCAATCCAACAATATCGACGGACTGGATTCCGCATTGTGAGAATCATCGCGTATGGTGGAACAACAAATAGCTGGTGAAGATCGTTCACCAACTCGTAAACGTTCCTCATCTGGGAGTTCTCATGGCAAAACGTGTCCAAGTCATGCTTGTTGACGACATCGACGGCACAGACGCGGTTGAGACCGTATCGTTCTCTCTTGACGGCGTCTCTTATGAGATTGACCTGACCGCGGCTAACGCCAAGAAACTACGCCACGACTTCGAGACCTGGAAGGACCATGCTCGCCGTTCCGGCGGCCGTAAGAGCTCGCGCCAGGCAGGGGCTACCGCTGGTCAGCGTCGCAGGACTTGGGCGCAGTCCGGCAGTGGGCGCGCAAGAACGGTCACCAGGTCAGCGACCGTGGCCGCATCTCCGCGGGCATCCTCGCGGCCTACGACAAGGCCCATAGCTGACGCAGCTGGGAGGGTGACCGGCCCCTAGGTTCGCAGGGCCGTGGCGAAGACGTCGCCATCGATCGCCGTCCGGGCCAGGACGGCGTCCATGTCGAGCTGTCTCAAGGCGTTTTGTTCTTCCGCGCCGCGTTCGACCTCTGCCCATGTGCGTGGCGCGGCGACGAAGGGGGCGTCTTTGCCGCGCAACGAGTAGGGCGTGATCGTTGTCTTCGCGGCGACGTTCTGGCTCCAGTCCAACAGCACCTTGCCTGGGCGCAGGGACTTCGTCATCTTCCACACGACCAGCTCGGGTCGCAGTCTGGTCAGATCCTGGGCGATCTCTCGCGCGATGTCGCGGATCGCGTCGGAGTCCTGCGCGCCCGGCAACGCTGCATACAGCTGCATGCCTTTGCTGCCGCTGGTGACCGGCGCCGTGCTGAGCCCGATGTTTGCGAGCCGTTCACGCACTAGCAACGCCAGCAGGGCGCACTCATGGAGCCCCGCAGGGCTTCCTGGGTCAAGGTCGATCACCAACCGGTCGGGATTACGGGGCTGCCCGTCGGCGTCAAAGCGCCATTGGGGGACGTGGAACTCCAGCGATGCGAGGTTCACCAGGTAGGTCAGGTCTGCGGTGTCATGCACGAGGGGGTAGCGGACCGTGTCACTGCCGCTCTGCGATCGCGAGCCGCTGGTGGGCACAACCACGGATTGCAGCCAGGATGGCGCTCCTGATGGCAGGTTCTTCTCGAAGAATGACGGTCCGTTCGTGCCGTGGGGCCAGCGGATGCGGGTCACCGGCCGGCCGGCGAGGTGCGGGAGCATGAACCCGGAAACCCTCGCGTAGTAGTTGAGCACCTCACCCTTGGTGGTCTCTGTTGCCGGGTACATGACCTTGTCCAGGTTGCTCAGCTGGAGACGACGGCCATCAACGATCACGGCGACCAGGTTGGTTGTCCTGTCCGGCAAGTCAGCACCCCTCGTCGTGCACGTCGTCGGGCGACAGGTCAGGTCGAAGACCAACGTAGGCCGGCGCTCTGAGTCGGCCCTGCGCGGAAAGTCCCAGGGACTGCACCTCTATGACGACCTCCGGCCGAACCCACAGTGTCCCCCGCGAATCCATCGGCGGGACCTCGTCGGCAAAGGGCGAGAGGTCGATGCTGCGACCCTGCAGTGACCTGAGTACGCGATTCTGTTCCCGGCCCGCCAGGCCGCTTCCGACCCGGCCCAGATAGGTCAGTCCATCCGTTGCCGGACGGCCGACGAGCACCGAGCCCAGCCGGCTGGCGCTGCCGGTCTCCAGGCGCCAGCCGCCGATCACTACCGATCTCGACGTGCGATGGGCAAACTTCAGCCAGTCGGGGCTGCGGCGCCCGGGACGGTATCTGGACGACAGTCGCTTGCTGACGACGCCCTCCAGCCCCTGTTCCAGCGTTGCCGTCTGTAGCGCCACCCCGTCCTGATATGTCGGTGGCACCTGGGCGTGAGGGCCGGCCACGCCAATCCTCTCCAGGGCTGCCCGCCGTTGGGCCAGCGGCTGCGCGATGAGGTCGACCCCACCGAGGCGCAGCAGGTCGAACACCATGAAGGTGACGGGCCTGGTCACCGTCAGGGCTCCTACCTTCCTGGGGTTGCTGACGTGCATGCGCTCCGAGAGGGCCGAGAACGAGGGGAGACCTGCCTGGAGCGCCACGACCTCGCCGTCAAGCAGCATGTCGTCGGGCATCCCCGGGCCGGCCAGTGTGCTCAGCTCAGGAAAGGTGGACGTGACGTCGTTCTCGTTGCGTGACGACAACCTCACACGGCCGTCAGCGACATCGGCCAAGAGCCGCATACCGTCCCACTTGATCTCGTGCGCCCACTGCGGACCGACGGGGACCGCGGTTCCCGCACTAGCCAGCATGGGGCGCATGGGTCCATCCTGACGGACGGGAGGTGGGTTCGCGACGATCCGGGAGGATGATCTGATCATGCGTGCCATCTGGAAGGGCGCTGTGTCCTTCGGCCTGGTCAACGTGCCTGTGCGGCTCTATTCGGCCACTGAGAACCATGACGCGCAGTTCCGGCAGGTGCACCGCCAGGACGGAGGCCGTATCCGGTACCAGCGCATCTGCAGTCTCGACGGCGAGCAGGTGTCCTATGACGACATCGCCAAGGGCTATGAGACCGAGGACGGCCAGATGGTGGTGCTGACCGACGAGGACCTGGCAGACCTGCCGACACGCAGCAGCCGCGAGATCGCCGTGGACAAGTTCGTGCCCGTCGACCAGATCGACCCGATGCTGCTCGACAAGTCCTACTATCTCGAGCCCGACAAGACGGCGGCCAAGGCATACGCATTGTTGCGGGATGCGCTCAAGGCCGCCGACCGGATGGCCATCGTGACGGTCTCGCTGCGCGCCCGGGTGACCATAGCGGTGCTGCGCGTACGTGAGGATGTCATCGTGATGCAGACCCTGTTGTGGCCGGACGAGATCCGCTCCCCCGACTTCGCCAGTCTCGGTGAGGACGCCGAGGCCAAGCCGACCGAGCTGGCGATGGCCAACATGCTCGTCGAGTCGCTGGCCGGGGACTACGTCCCGGACGACTATGAGGACGACTACAAGCAGGCTGTCGACGCGGTCGTACAAGCCAAGCTCGAGGGTGGACAGGTGCGGGAGGTGCCCGCCCCGCAGGAGAGCGGGGGTGAGGTTGTTGACCTGCTGGCGGCGTTGCAGCGCAGCGTCGAGGCGGCCAAGGCCGCGCGCGGCGAGGCCAGCTGAGTGCCCGAAGGTCACACAACCCATGCCCTTGCCGCAAGGCTGAACCGGGCGTTCGCCGGGTCGCCGGTTGCGGTCTCCAGCCCGCAGGGCAGGTTCGTCGGCGGCGCCGCGCTGCTGGACGGAAGCACCATGGTCGAAGCCACGGCGTGGGGCAAGCACCTTTTCGCCGAGTTCGAGGGGGAGCGCTGGCTCAACGTCCATCTTGGCCTGGTCGGAAAGTTCTCCGTGATGCTCAGGCCTCAGGGCCAGGTCCCGGTTAAGGGACAGGTGCGGCTCCGCCTGCTGAACCACGGGTGGGTCGGGGACCTGCGGGGCCCGACCGTGTGTGCCGTGGTCTCCCCGCAGAAGGTCCACCACATCCAGGCACGACTCGGCCCCGACCCGTTGCGCCGCGACGCTGACCCGGACCTGGCCCTGCGCCGGATATCGCGCAGCGCCCGGCCGATTGCCGAGCTTCTGATGGACCAGGCAGTGTTGGCCGGGGTCGGCAACGTCTACCGGTGCGAGGTGCTGTTCCGCCATCGCGTCGACCCGTTCCGGTCCGGTCGACAGATCCGGCCCGCCACGTGGCTGGCCATCTGGGACGACCTGGTCGCCCTGATGCCGCTGGGGGTGGCTTTTGGCCAGATCCTCACCATGGATGACCAGGTCGCCGATGGGCTTGCCGAGGTCGCGGAGGGCTCAGCGGCCGCGGATACCGCTGCGGTCACAGGGGCACAGCTCGGCGAGGGCTTCGAGCGACGCTTTTACCTCTACAGGCGGACCGGTGAGCCGTGTCGGGTGTGTGGCTCACCGGTGCGCACGCAGCTTGTCGCCGGCCGCAACCTCTTCTGGTGTGGGCGCTGCCAGCGCCGCCGCTGACCGTGAGCTCAGCTGGAGAAACTCTTGACCTCGAGGCTGATCGGCGTGGCAGCCAGAGCCTGGCTCACAGGGCAACCGCCCTTGGCGCCCTCGGCGGCCTGCGCGAACTCGTCTGCGGTGATACCGGGAACTGTGCCGCTGACCCTCAAGACGATCCCGGTGATGCCCGTGCCCGGCTGGAAGGTGACGTCTGCCGAGGTGTCGATCGCGGTCGGCGGCGTGCCTGACTTGGCCAGGGCACTGGACAGGGCCATCGAGAAGCAGGTCGCGTGTGCCGCACCCAGCAGCTCTTCGGGACTGGTCTTGCCGTTCGCCTCGTTTGCCCGCGACGGCCAGCTCACATCAAACGTCCCGACACCTGAGGACTCAAGAGTGATCTGGCCGGCACCCTCCAGGAGGGAGCCTTCCCAGTGAGCTCGGGCGGTCCGTGTTGTGGCCATGTTGGTCTCCTCGATTGGTTACGATGGTTGCATGAATCGACGCTGCAAACCGACCTATGTCGGGTCGGGCAGTGCCGACGGCTGTTGACTATGCCACCGGTGACGCGCCGCCACCAGAGGGCGTCCGGATACGCCGAGGGCGAACATGAACCGAGCCGGCTTACCGGGCGGAACAGACCGGCATACGGCATCGTTTGTTCCGATGACGCATCAGTCTCCGACTGACATAGGCGATCACCGCTGCGCACAGATAGCATCGAGGTATCTCGAAGCGAGGAGCGATGAGCGATGTTTGAACGGTTTACCGACCGAGCCCGCCGGGTGGTAGTGCTTGCGCAGGAGGAAGCGCGCATGCTCAACCACAACTACATCGGGACTGAGCACATCCTGCTCGGTCTGATTCACGAGGGCGAAGGCGTCGCGGCAAAGTCGCTGGAGAACCTCGGGATCTCGCTGGACGCTGTCCGCGAACAGGTCCAGGAGATCATCGGCCAGGGTCAGCAGGCCCCGTCCGGGCACATCCCCTTCACCCCGCGCGCCAAGAAGGTCCTCGAGCTGAGCCTGCGCGAGGCGCTGCAGCTTGGCCACAACTACATCGGGACTGAGCACATCCTGCTCGGCCTGATCCGCGAGGGTGAGGGTGTTGCCGCCCAGGTGCTCGTCAAGCTCGGCGCCGACCTCAACCGCGTCCGCCAGCAGGTCATCCAGCTCCTGAGCGGGTACCAGGGCAAGGAGCACCAGGGCGCCGGGGTCGGTCCGGCCGAGGGCACTCCGGCTGGGTCGCTGGTCCTCGACCAGTTCGGCCGCAACCTGACCGAGGCCGCCCGAGAAGGCAAACTTGACCCGGTCATCGGCCGGGGCAAGGAGATCGAACGGGTCATGCAGGTGCTGTCCCGGCGGACCAAGAACAACCCGATCCTGATTGGGGAGCCAGGCGTCGGCAAGACAGCAGTCGTCGAGGGCCTTGCCCAGGACATCGTGCGGGGCGAAGTGCCCGAGACACTCAAGGACAAGCAGATCTACACCCTCGATCTGGGGGCCCTCGTTGCGGGTTCGCGCTACCGAGGTGACTTCGAGGAGCGCTTGAAGAAGGTCCTCAAGGAGATCCGAACCCGCGGCGACATCATCTTGTTCATCGACGAGATTCACACCCTGGTCGGTGCCGGAGCGGCTGAGGGCGCCATTGACGCTGCCTCCATCCTCAAGCCGATGCTGGCACGCGGCGAGCTCCAGACGATCGGGGCTACCACCCTTGACGAGTTCCGCAAGCACATCGAGAAGGACCCGGCCCTAGAGCGGCGCTTCCAGCCGATCCAGGTCGCCGAACCGACGCTGTCGCACACCATCGAGATCCTCAAGGGTCTGCGCGACCGCTACGAGGCCCACCACCGGGTGTCCATCACCGATGCCGCACTGGTCTCGGCGGCCAACCTGGCCGACCGGTACATCAACGACCGGTTCCTCCCAGACAAGGCGATCGATCTCATCGACGAGGCGGGCGCCCGGCTGCGCATTCGCCGGATGACCGCGCCGCCGGACCTGCGGGAGTTCGACGAGCGTATTTCGCACGTCCGCCGTGAGAAGGAGTCCGCGATCGACGCTCAGGACTTCGAGAAGGCCGCATCCCTGCGCGACGACGAGAAGAAGCTGATCGGCCAGAAGGCCGAGCGCGAGAAGCAGTGGAAGTCCGGTGACATGGACGTGGTGGCCGAGGTCGACGAGGAGCTCATCGCTGAGGTTCTTGCAGCCTCGACCGGCATCCCCGTGTTCAAGCTGACCGAGGAGGAGTCCTCGCGTCTGCTCAACATGGAGGATGAGCTGCACAAGCGCATCGTCGGCATGGACGAGGCCATCAAAGCGATGTCCCAGGCGATCAGACGCACCCGCGCTGGCCTGAAGGACCCGCGTCGCCCAGGCGGCTCATTCATCTTCGCCGGTCCCACCGGCGTAGGTAAGACCGAGCTGGCCAAGACGCTGGCGGAATTCCTGTTCGGCGACGAGGACGCGCTCATTCAGCTCGACATGAGCGAGTACAGCGAGAAGCACACGGTCTCGAGGCTGTTTGGTTCGCCTCCCGGCTACGTCGGCTACGAGGAGGGGGGCCAGCTGACCGAGAAAGTCCGCCGCAAGCCGTTCTCCGTCGTGCTCTTCGACGAGGTCGAGAAGGCCCACGCCGACATCTTCAACTCGTTGCTGCAGATTCTCGAGGACGGCCGCCTCACTGACGCCCACGGCCGGGTCGTGGACTTCAAGAACACTGTGATCATCATGACCACGAACCTTGGCACCCGCGACATCGCCAAAGGTCAGTCACTTGGGTTCGCAGCCGGTGGCGACACCAAGACCGGCTACGAGCGGATGAAGAACAAGGTGCAGGACGAGCTCAAGCAGCACTTCCGGCCTGAGTTCCTCAACCGGGTGGACGACATCATCGTCTTCCCGCAGCTGACCGAGCCTGAGATCGTCCAGATCGTTGACCTGATGATCGCCAAGCTCGACGTGCGACTCAAGGACAAGGACATGGGTATCGAGCTCACGCCCGCCGCCAAGGCCCTGCTCGCCAAGAGGGGCTACGACCGTGTGCTCGGCGCGCGTCCCCTGCGTCGTACGATCCAGCGGGACATCGAGGATGTTCTTTCCGAGAAGATCCTCTACGGTGAGCTCAAGGCCGGTGAGATCGTCGTGGTCGGCACTGACGGTGCCGAGAAGAACGAGGCGTTCACGTTCGAGGGTGCGGCGCACTCTGAGCTGGACGCTCCGCCACTGAGTGATATCCAGGACAGTGATATCCAGGACACGGTCACGACTCCGGTTGCTCCCGACGAGAAGTGACCGATGGTCGCGCCGGACCAGAGGTGACGGCGGTGTCGATGGTCCGAGACGGGTGAGGCTGCGCGGCCGTGTGGCGAGCACTACTTACGGTTGCGACATGCCTACCGTCTCGCGGTCTTCGCCGCGCCCGGCTTGGGTCATCGGGTTGTCGACTCTTCTCGTCGACGCCTTGGCGTTGACGAGAGCTTCGTCGAAGCCCAAGGCCGTCAGAAATGCGGTAGCCACACCGAGCGGGGTTCCGGTCGGTGTAGCCACGGCCTTCGAGGTCGTAGGCGGCGACCTCGTTCGCTCGGTCCACCAGGGCCAGCTCGTCACCGCTGCGCCCGACTCTGCCAGACAGGTTGGCTCGGTGAGCCTGCCCGGCGTCCCGCAGATGCGGGCTCCGAAGATGCTGACCAATCTGGGCGCCGGGCAGGTGCTGACCTTCGGGGCTGGGGACTGTTTCACCTCACCGAACACCCTTGGCAACTGGGCGAGCGGCGGGTTCGGATGCACAGCGGGCCGCCAGTCGAACGTTGCTCTCGACGCCAAGGCGCGGGGTCTGTTCGCCGACAGCAGGGATGGGAACCTGTCGTGACAGTCGGTGTGCAGGCTATCGTGCCCGTGATCCAGGTTCGCTGGGCTCGATGCAGTGACGTGAGTTCCATCCGTGAGCTCGTTCGCCCGCTGGCAGGAAACACGCTCACGCCCAAGGACCCGGTCGCCTACTACGAGGCACTGCAACAGTTTCGGGTGGCCCCGGATCCTGATCTGCCTGGACGGATCATCGGGTGCGGCGCGCTGCACGTGATATGGGATGAGCTCGCCGAGGTCCGCACGTTGGCGGTGCACCCGAAATTCGCCCGGCGCGGCCTGGGCGGTCGACTCCTGGAGACCCTGCTCGATGATGCCCGGGCACTTGGCCTACGTCGCATCTTCTGTCTCACCTTTGAGGTGGACTTCTTCACGCACCACGGTTTCTCGCCCATCGTGGGTCAGGCCGCCGAGCCTGACGTCTATGCCGAGCTGCTCCGTTCCTACGACGAGGGAGTAGCGGAGTTCCTGGACCTCGAGCGGGTCAAACCGAACACGCTAGGTAACACCCGGATGCTTCGGATGCTGTGATCTGCGGTCCTGCCCGGTCACCAGCGTCGACTTCCTTGCAGTCCTGAACGGCCCCGTCAGGGGGGTTGGCCGGCGCTTGGGCGCTGAGCAAGCCTCGACGATAGCGGACCCGGCGCCGAGGCGTGCTCAGCGCTCGTGCACCTCAGCCACGGCGGGCGTCCCCCGGTCGCAAGAGAGCAGAGCGCCAGGCCAAGCGCTCCGTGGTCGCCACCGAACGCAGTCCGTCCCGGTAGTGCACGGCTCGCCAAGGCGCTGGGCCAGGGCCCCCGATGGTGCTGTGCTCAGGGCCCTGATCGCCCATGATCACGACGGGCGGGATCGAAGAAGACCCATCGCTGCACCTTTCCTGGCTTTGGCCCGGAGGGCCGGACACGGCGGATTCGGCTCACGAAGCGATCCTCATCATGGGACGGCGGCGACCGGAGGCATCAGGTTCCCCAACCAGGGTGCCGCCATGACGGCGATCCGGTGCTGCATGACGCTTTTGCGGTGTCCCCGATGCCAGGGGTCAGGTTCTAGCGACCCGGCAGCTGGTACCCGTCTGCGGCCACTGGTTCGACCAGACCATCCTTGACCAGGCTCTCCAGACACCGGTCTCGTTGGGGGCCGTCGGCGGGCCATG
>Ga0209385_1001463_pt1 | contig 10057 bp, 6 predicted proteins | sample NGEPerB_FD_184506 | JGI IMG/M metagenome (GOLD analysis project Ga0209385, IMG submission 184506) | Arctic peat soil microbial communities from the Barrow Environmental Observatory site, Barrow, Alaska, USA - NGEE PermafrostAB12-B... | ecosystem: Environmental > Terrestrial > Soil > Wetlands >... | reverse complement strand
GGTGTACAAGGCAGAAGATTTGAAGCTGGGCCGCGCTGTGGCGCTGAAGTTTCTGCCGGAAGAGGTCGGCAGCGATCCGCGGGCGCTGGAACGGTTCGAGCGCGAGGCCCGCGCCGCTTCGTCGTTGGACCATCCTAATATTTGCGCCATCTACGAATTCGGAGAGCACGAAGGCCGGCCCTTCATCGTGATGCAGTTGCTGCAAGGGCAAACCTTGAGGGACTGCCTGGCCTCAGGCGCGTTGAAGGGCACTGCTTCGGAAACGCAGGTGGCCCTCGACCGGTTGCTGAATATCGCGATCCAAATTGCCAACGGGCTGGAAGCTGCGCATGAACAAGGCATCGTTCACCGCGACATCAAGCCAGCCAACATTTTCATCACCACTAAGGGCGTTGCCAAAATTCTGGATTTCGGCTTGGCGAAGCTGCTCCAGCCCAGCAGCGAGCAAGCGATTGCGGCCGAAATAGATGGCGAATCCAGGACTCCGTTGCCGGCTATCGCAGGCCCGGAAGCCTTGAACATCAGCCGCCCCGGTATAGCTGTTGGGACTGCAGCGTACATGTCGCCAGAGCAGGCGCGAGGGCAGCAGTTGGACGCGCGCACGGACCTCTTTTCCTTTGGCTTGATTTTGTATGAAATGGCGACCGGGCGGCGGGCATTCACCGGCGACAATGCGGCGGCGATGCACGATGCCATCTTGAATCGTGCGCCGACGCCTCCCGCGGAGCTTAATACCGAACTGCCCACTGAGTTGCAAGACGTCATCCAGAAGTGCCTGGAGAAGGACCGCAACCTGCGCTATCAGAAAGCCGCGGAGATCCGCTCCGACTTGGAGAAGGTCAAGCGTCGCAGGGAGCATCCCCTGCTCAGCCGGTGGAGGCTGCTGGCGACAGCCGCGGTCATCGTGGTCGCCCTGCTTGCCGGCGGTCTTTACTGGCGCTCGCGGAAGACCACCACGTTGACGGAGAAAGACACCATCGTTCTCGCCGACTTCGTCAACACTACCGGCGACAGCGTTTTCGACGACACGTTGAAGCAGGGACTCTCGGTACAGCTTGAGCAATCACCCTTCCTCGCCCTGGTTTCCGAGCGCAAGGTGAACGAGACTTTGAAGCTGATGGGACGTCCCGCAGGTGACCGTTTAACGCCGGAAGTGGCACGCGAGGTCTGCCAGCGTACAGGCAGCGCGGCCATGCTGACCGGCTCGATTGCCGGGCTGGGCAGCCAGTATGTAATTGGTCTGAGGGCGGTGAACTGTAGTACGGGAGACGTGCTGGCGGAAGCGCAGGAGCAGGCAGCGGGCAAGGAAGCGGTGCTTAAGGCTCTGAGCGCCGCAGCCGTCAGCTTGCGCGGCAACCTGGGCGAATCGCTAAGCTCGGTACAGAAGTACGCTACTCCGCTAGAGGAAGCGACCACGCCATCGCTGGAGGCGTTGAAAGCCTACAGCATGGGACGGAAGGCGAAGTTTGCGAAAGGGGACACTGCCGCTCTGCCCTTCTTCAAACGGGCGGTGGAAGTCGATCCGGGTTTCGCCCTGGCCTACCAAGCCATGTCGATTGTCTACGGCGACCTCAACGAAGCCGGGCGGGCAGCGGAGAATGCACACAAAGCCTATGAGCAGCGGGAGAAGGTGAGCGAACGCGAGCGGTTCGCTATCGAGGCGAGCTATTACTCGGACTCGACCGGAGAGCTGGAGAAGGCGGCGCAGGTGTACGAACTGTGGCAGCAAACCTATCCGAGAGATGCCACGCCTTACAACCGCTTGGGAGGAGACATTTCCATCCCCCTTGGAAACTGGGAAAAGGCGCTGGAGGAAGGACGAGAGGCAATACGCCTGGAACCGAACAGTGAGGCCAACTACGCCAACCTCGGCCTCGACTACGCGAGCCTCAACCGGCTAGACGAGGCGGAGGCGGTGTACAAGCAGGCAAAGGAGCGCAAGCTGGAGGGTGAGTACCTGCTCGCGAATCGCTACCAGTTGGCTTTTCTGAAGGGGGATGCGGCGCAGATGGCGCAACTGGTCGCGGCTGCCATGGGCAAGCCGGGTGGGGAAGACTGGTTTCTGGCCGCCCAAGCGGACTCGGAGGCTTGGTACGGGAAGCTGAAAAACGCTCGCGAGTTGACCCGGCGGGCGATGGATTCAGCCCAGCACAATGATGCCAATGAGGCCGCCGCAGCGTATCAGGCAGCGGCGGCGCTGCGCGAGGTGGAATCGGGCAACCGGGAGCAGGCACGTACCGATGCCGAGGCAGCAGTGAAGCTGGCCCCAAACCGCAATGTACGGGCCTTGGCGACACTGGCTCTGGCGCGGGCAGGCGATACGGCAGCGGCGGAGAAGCTGGCTGCCGAACTCGACAAGACATTCCCGCTGGACACGCTGATCCAGAGGTATTGGCTGCCTACGATCCAGGCGGCTGTCGCCTTGCAGCGCAAAGACCCGAACCGGGCCATCGAAATATTGCAGGTGACGATGATGATCGAACTCGGCCAGCCCGCGAACATTACGGCATTCCTATGCCCGGTTTATTTGCGGGGAGAAGCCTATCTCATGCTGCACGACGGCAACGCAGCGGCTGCGGAATTTCAGAAGTTCATCGACCACCGGGGAGTGGTGGTGAACTTCGCCTGGGGAGCGCTGGCCCGTCTCGGCCTCGCTCGCGCTTACGCTATGCAGGGCGACCCGGTCAAAGCCCGTACCGCATATCAGGACTTCCTGACGCTCTGGAAAGACGCTGACCCTGATATCCCCATCCTGAAGCAAGCCAAAGCCGAGTACGCCACGCTGCAATAGTTTACGAGACGCGCCTCCTATCTGTTGAGGCGGAGAAGATACTTCCGGCCGCCCGAAGAAACGCTCGATCACCAAGATCTCGATTGCCCTGCGCTCGCAGGGCATCGATGAGGAAATTATCAATCCGAAGAAACAATCCGATCAGGATTTCACTGAACCGGGTCCATCGCGTCGTGAGGGTGCCAAGATTCTCTGCGGAGTGGCGGGATTATTTGGCGGCCCCGTTTTCTTTTTCGGCCGTGTCCAATTCCTTAGAACAATGTCGCAAAAGGGTGCGCACAAAGATTCTCAAGTGGCAAGTTTAAAGGCTTTACGGTGGCGAGAGAATTGCTAGCTTTTTAACTAGTAGTGTCTCTAGCTGCGGCGCTACATCAAGTCAGAAATGGGCCTGCTCACCTGTCAAAACCTAAAGGAGGGTTCGAACTTGAAAATGCGCATCGCTTCGCTGGCACTGCTAATAGGTTGCCTGCTGCTGGCTGTTGCTCCGGCCATGGCCGACAGCATACTGTATTCCAACGGTCCCTACAATGGCACTACCGATGCCTGGACCATTAACTTTGGTTTCTCCGTTAGCGACTCGTTCAATGTGGGTTCTGACCCCAAGGTCAGAGACCTTAGCTTCGTGTACTGGGATGGCTCAGCGTCAGCTCCGTCGTCGGATCTTCTGACGACCGTGGACATGCAGATCGGGTCAACCTCGTTCGGCGGCACCACTCAGACCTTGAGCGGCGTCACCAACACCTTTCTGGGTACCAACCAGTATGGTTATAGCCTGTACCAGGCAGACTTCTCGTTTGCGGACATTCCATGGGTGGGCGCGGGCTACATTACTCTGAGCAATGCCTGCACCACGTCCGGCTGTTCTGTTAGCACCCCGATCTACTGGGATGAGAACAGCGGACCGTCTACTGCTTATGAGAACACCCTTGGCTCGATTCCTTCGGAAGCCTTCACGTTGAGCGGTACGCGCGACACGACTCCTGAGCCCAGCAGCATCATGCTGTTCGCTTCTGGCATCCTCGGCGTCGCCGGAGTACTCCGCCGGAGGTTAATGGGATAGTTTGGCGCAACAACTGGACCTGTTGAGCCGCTCTTCGGGGCGGCTCTTTTATGAAGGGCTTCGCTTGTCAGTTCGATCGCACTCTGGCTAGCAACTTTCCCCGCCTTTTTAAACAGCCTATTCCAGCCACCCCCGCAATCCCCGCTCTTCCCCTACAATATTCCTCATGCCTGACGAACTTCTGCGCTACCGCACCGAGTTTCCCATCCTCAGCCGCACTACCTATCTCATCAGCAACTCGCTGGGGGCGATGCCCCGCGGCGTCGAGGATTCGCTGCATCGTTACACCGAACTGTGGAACACTCGCGGCGTTCGCGCCTGGGAAGAAGAATGGTGGATGCTGGTCGCGCAGGTCGGCGATGAGATCGGTGCGCTGTTTAGCGCTCCTCAGGGCTCGGTCGCCTGTCTGCAAAACGTGACCACCTGCCAGGCGACGGTGGCTTCGTGCTTCGACTTCAGCGGGCGCCGCAACAAAGTCGTCTATACCGACCTGAATTTTCCCTCGGTGATGTACTTCTGGGAAGCGCAACGGTCACGCGGCGCTCGGGTCGAGATGGTACGCAACGACGACGGCATTCACGTCAACACCGAGCGCCTCCTCGCGGCGATCGACGAAGAGACGCTCATCGTCCCTATCTCGCACGTAATCTTTCGCAGCGCCTTCATCCAGAATGTGGAGGCCATCGTGGAGAAGGCGCACCGCGTCGGCGCTTACGTCCTGCTCGATTCCTTCCAAGCGACGGGCACCGTGCCCTTCGATGTGCAAAAGCTCAAGGTGGACTTCTGCACCGGCGGCGTGCTGAAGTGGCTGTGCGGCGGGCCGGCCACGGCGTATCTGTATGTGCGTCCCGATCTGGCGAAGAAGCTTGAGCCGACATTCACTGGATGGAACGGCCACGAAAACCCCTTTGGGTTCGAGATTGGCGCGACGTGCTATTCGCCAACCATCTATCGCTTCACCCAGGGCACGCCAAACATTCCCGCTCTGAAAGTTGCGCAGCCGGGACTGAAAATCATTGCCGAAGCCGGTGTCGAAAAGATCCGCGAGAAGTCGAAGCGGCAGACCGCGCTGCTCATTGCGATGGCCGACCGCCACGGCTGGCGGGTGAATACGCCGCGCGACGCCGAACGTCGCGGAGGCACCGTGTCAATTGACATGCCCAACGCGCAACAGGTTTGCGCCGAACTGCTCAAGCGCGACGTACTGGTTGACTACCGCCCCAAGGCGGGCGTGCGCTTCTCGCCACATTTCTATAACACCGACGAAGAGCTGACAAAAGGGATCGCCGCAGTGGAAGAGATCTTGGGCGAAATGAATGTGGGAGCGTAGTATGCCCCGAAATTTGGCGCCAGCGGCCCTCGGCTTCCGCGTACATTCCGGGTGGGCAGCCGTAGTTGCGGTTTCGGGACCTCTGACTTCACCTGCGGTGATTGAGCGACGGCGTATCGAAATTGCTGCTCCCGAGATCCCCGGCTCGAAGCAGCCGTATCATGCCGCCGAAAAACTGGGGCTGAAAGAGGCGGAGCAATTCTTGCTGCGCTGCCACCAAAGCTCGGTTTCGCTGGCGAGGAAAGCTATCGGTGACTGCATTCACGACGCGAACAGAAAGGGTCAGAACGTAGCCCGCTGTGGGATTCTATTCGCTTCCGGACGTCCTTTTGGAACCCTTGCGGCCATCCTCGCCTCTCATGCACTGATTCACACCGCCGAAGGAGAGTTCTTTCGGAATGTGGTCTTGGATGCTTGCAAGCATCATGAAGTGCAAGCGATCAGAGTGAAGGAAAAAGAACTGCTGCCCCATTTCGAGAATGAGATCCACATCTCCCAAGAAGCCCTGAACCAGTACCTTTCGTCGATTGGGCGCATCATCGGTTCTCCGTGGCGACAGGACGAGAGATTCGCCATGATGGTGGCTTGGCTGGCACTCGCCGCGGCTGGACGTACCTCGAATTGAATCACCAAGTTGAAATTCTCTGTTGACTTTTCGCCTTTTGTTCGCTGACAATACTGGCGGAGGGCTGCGCACGACCATGGCACTCACTCGCCGTCAGAAACAGGTGTACGACTTTATCTCCGAATTCGTGGACAAGCACGGCTACTCGCCATCGTTCGAAGAGATTGCCGAGGGGCTCGGCCTCAGCTCGCTGGCGACCGTGCACAAGCACATCACCAACCTGGAGCAGAAGGGATTGTTGCGCCGCGACTACAATCGCAGCCGCTCCATCGATCTGCTGAAGCCGCGGGGACGTATGAAGCAGTCGCTCGCCGTGGCTGCGGCAGCGGCGGCGGAGAGCGGCATGAGCCTGCCGCTGATGGGACGAATCGCCGCCGGCCGTCCGCTGGAGGCGATGGAGAATCCCGAGTCCATTTCGCTCGCCGACTTCACCCGCTCCAAAGACGTGTACGTGCTGCAGGTAACGGGCGAGAGCATGCAGGACGAGCACATCGTCGATGGCGACTATGTTCTGGTGGAGAAAACCAATGTCGCGCGCGATGGTGAGATCGTGGTCGCGCTGGTGAATGGCAGCGACGCCACGCTGAAACGAATCTACCTTGAGGGCAACAAAATTCGCCTGCAACCTTCGAATGCCGCCATGCAGCCCATCATCGTTCCCGCGGTCACAGTGCAGGTACAGGGAAGAGTGATTGGAGTTCTGCGGAAGTACTGAAGTGGCGAGAGAAAAACCAGAAAGCGACCATTATGCGTAAGCAATTTGCTGGGCGCCTTTGGCGTTCACTCTGCCCCGCGTTTTAGCTAGTTTCGGCTCTTCAGATCAACCATGGCAGGCTTTTCTCACAATTGGTAAAAGTTTCCCGCTCCTGGGCTGGTCCAGCCACATAACCCTAGTGTTTCCTTTCCTCCCCTTTTGGCATTCCCATTGCACCTTAATCCCTCGGGTGCTTGAAACATTTTGATCATAGTGGCACCCCTAGACCGGTAATCCTTCCTGACTGGCCGCAGGTAGACACCGAAACAGCGGAGGACAATACATGAAAAAGGTGATTCTTGGTGGCATGTTGTTGGGCTTGCTGACGGGCATGTGCTTTGCCCAGCGCGGGGGAGCACGCTCAATGGGAACGGTGGGACCTAATGTGAGAATGGCCCCTAACGTGGGCATGGCCCCTGATGCGAGACCCCTCCCTAATGCCAGAAATGTCGGTCCCAACGCCGGAACTGCGGGTCTCAACATAGGACCTGGTACCCACGCGAAAACCGTTGGTCCTAATGCTCGGCCAAGTGCCAACGCGAAAACCGTGGGTCCTAATGTTGGACCAGGCGCCAACGCGAACACCGTGGGTCCTGACGCGGGCCCTCGCCCCAAGGCGAGAACCGTCGCCCCCGAGGCGACCACCGTTCCTGATGCGGGACCGAATCCCCAATAGTTGCTGGTGATTGCTTCTGATGCCAAGCGTACGAAAGGCGATTGGGCTGGCTTCGGCCAGGCCATTTTCCATCCCAAATTGTGGGAGTCACTACCGGCAAGAGAATGAGTGGAACGGCGCTTCCAGGAAAGGCCCAAATCGCCGGCGAATCGCAAAACGCACGACCGCAGCCTCGCCTCGCGTAAACGCTTCCACGTTTACAAACTCTTGTCCAGCGCCTTTTCGATGACCTCACGGGAAACGTAGCCGACGATCTGTTCGCGCACCTGGCCACCCTTGAAGACCAGCAAGGTGGGAATACCGCGCACGCCGTAGCGTTGCGGGGTCGAAGCGTTCTTGTCCACGTCCATCTTGCCAACCTTGACCCGGCCGCTATAGCTCTGCGCTACTTCATCCACGATGGGGGCCAGCGCCCGGCAGGGGCCACACCAGGCCGCCCAGAAATCCACCATGACCGGCTGCTCTGACTTCAGCACCAGTTGATCGAAATTGGCGTCAGTTACCTCTACAATTGCGTCGCTTGCCATTCATCCTCCTGAGGGGTCGTCGGTCATCGGCCAGTCGCGGCTGCGGCCAAGCCGTCAGTTCATCGTAACATCCCCGACACAGGTTAGATGCTGGTGCTTGCTGGGGGACGCAACCGACCCTTTGGTAACTCAGAGTAACCTGACGCAGAGGAATAGGCAGCGGCAAAAAGCAGCAGAATCTTCAAGGTTGCGGCCAAAAAATTCAAGGGCGCTCAACGTTTTGAACGCCGAGCGCCCGGGAAGGCAGCCCTCCCCCAGAACTGCCTAACTACAGACAAAATTGTGCCGCTAAACTCTCGATTTGTAAATACGTCTAAGACAATTAATTCGATGATCTACGGTGACCGATAGTAGTCGCACCTTAGCCCTGTTCCGGCACGGGTTTCGAAGATTCACGAGCATCACCGAAATTGTGGCCGTATCAAGCGAGCGTGCTGGCCAGCAATTCCGCGGGATGAAAGACCTCGCGTCCCAATCCTGCCAACAATTGCTCATGGCAGGAAGTCCCGCTCGCGACCAGGGTTCGCGGTCCGCTCCCCTCTTCGGCGCGCCGCACCTGCGCAAACAGGTCTTCGCCGACAGCCATGCTCAACTCGTAATACTCGCGTTTATACCCGAAGCTGCCCGCCATGCCGCAGCATTCCACCGAGGACGTCACCACATCAAAACCCGCTGCGAGCAGTACGTCGACGGTTTGCGTTGCGGAATTGCACGTCCTCTGCTGGCAATGCGCGTGGTAGAAGAGCCGCGTACCCTGCGGGCATCGGCGGGCAGCGAATATCTGCGCCAAGTCGAGCTGCAACTCCTGCGCGACTCCCCACAGCACTTCCAGCGGCTCAAAGCTGTTCTGCGCAAGCAGCGTCTGCGTGCCCGGATCGTCGAGCAGATGCTTGAAGTCGAAGCGCAGCATGGCCAGCACGCTGGGTTCAAGCACGACGATCTTCCTGCCCTCGTCCAGGTAGCGTTTGAGCACCGGCGCTAGAGCGCGCGCTTGCCGCTGCGCCGTCTCCATCATTCCTTGCGACATCGCGGCGCGGCCGTCTGGCATGGCCGGGCTGAGCGCCACGTCGAGGCCAACGGCGCGCAACACGCGGATCGCCGCCATCCCTCGTTCGGGCGCGCCGTAGTTGGTGAACACATCCGCCAGCATTACCACGCCGGGTTCGATGGCGCCGGCCTTCACGCCGTGCTCTTCGCGGTACAACTGCTCCCAAGTTTGTTTGGGAAACGGCGGCAGCGTGCGCCTGCGATCAACCCCTAACGCACTCTCCATCAGGCCACGCGCTCCCGGCAGGTGCATGGACGCGTTGGCCAGCGCAGCGAAGCGGGTGCCCCACTTGCCGAGGCTGTGATAGTTCCCGAAGAACTGTTTTTGCAGCGGCGCCACTGAATCCTCGGGCGCGCTGCCGGTCATCTCGCCGAAAAGAAACTTAACCGGCGACGCTCCCTGCTCCTGGTTCATGCGGTGCCGCAGGTTCTCATTGAGCCAGGGAATGTCAATGCGCACCGGACATTGCGGCACGCAACGCGAGCATGCGGTGCACAGTTCGCTGAATCGCGCGTTCATCAGCGTGCCGGTGCCTGCTTCCCACGAGCCGCCGATTCCGCCGGAATACGTCTCGCCGCCAAAAGCATGGCCGCCAACCGTTTCGAAGTTAGCGCAGGAGTTCAGGCAGGCGCTGCAACGGATGCAATACAGCGCTTCGTGCAGCACAGGGTCTTCCCGCATGCGGCTGCGTCCGTTATCGATCAGTACCAGGTGAAACTCGCGCGGCTTGGCAGTCCCGCCCGGAGCGACAAACGGCGGTGCCTGCAACGGCGGGTGCAGAATACTCACGTAGGACGTCAGCGGCTGTCCCGTGCCGCTGGCCGGCAGCAGTTCGAGAAACGGGCCGAAATCAGTACGCGAGGGAACGACTTTTTCGATGCCGGCAATGGCGATGTGCAGCGACGGCAGCGTCATCGTCATGCGGATGTTGCCTTCGCTCTCCACCAGCATCAGAGAACCGCTGTCGGCGGCAATCAGGTTCGCGCCGGAGATGCCTGCGTCGGCGGCAATGAACTGTTCGCGCAATTTTTCGCGGGCGAATCGCGTGAGTTCTTCGCCGGTGTCGAGCGGCAGATCGGTGGTGAACTTGCGCTTGAACAGCTTGGTAATGCGTTCGCGGGAATAGTGCAAAGCAGGCGCGATGATGTGCGACGGCTGCTCGTCCGCAACCTGCAGAATGAATTCCGCCAGGTCGGTCTCGGCCACCGCGATGCCGGCAGCTTCGATGGCGTGGTTCAGCTTGATC
>Ga0209385_1001462_pt1 | contig 10059 bp, 6 predicted proteins | sample NGEPerB_FD_184506 | JGI IMG/M metagenome (GOLD analysis project Ga0209385, IMG submission 184506) | Arctic peat soil microbial communities from the Barrow Environmental Observatory site, Barrow, Alaska, USA - NGEE PermafrostAB12-B... | ecosystem: Environmental > Terrestrial > Soil > Wetlands >... | reverse complement strand
CAGCGGATATGTTAATCCGTATGTTTATATAATGTTTATTCTTCTTTTACCTATTGATATACCATCATGGTTACTTCTGATTTTATCTTTTGTTACGGGACTCATTATAGATTTTTTTTCAGGTTCCCCCGGGATGCATACCTCGGCTACAGTTCTTGTAGCATTCATCAGACCTTATATTCTGAGAATTGTTTCTCCCAGTGACGGATATGAATCCGGATCTGACCCTTCAATGCTGAGTTACGGATTCAGATGGTTTTTCTTTTATGCCCTTTTGGTTGTGCTTGTTCATCATACTGCTCTTTTTTATCTTGAGGTTTTCCGGTTTGCAGAGTTTTTCAGAACTATGCTGAGGGTATTGCTGAGCTCAATCTTTTCAATGACTTTTATTCTTCTGATAGAATTTTACAGGAGAGGAAAGTAAATTATCCGGAATTATGAAAGATCCATTCATTAACAGGAAATATGTTATAATGGCACTAATAGTGCTTGGAGCACTTGGATTGTTAGTGAGGTTATTTATTATACAGGTTGCAAAGAACACATACAGGCTCTCAGCCGATAATAATGTCCTGAGATATATTACACAGTATCCTGCCCGGGGACTCGTATATGACCGGAATGGCAAACTGATAGTCATTAATCAGGCTGCATATGATCTTATGGTTATTCCTTCCCAGGTAACAAAAATCGATACTATGTCGTTCTGTGACCTGTTGGGAATCTCAACGGATATGTTCAGAAAACAAATGAGAACCGCCATAAATTATTCCAGGCGTGCACCATCAGTATTCCTTAAGCAGGTTTCGAATGAAACTTATGCGAGGTTTCAGGAAAAAATGTTCCAGTATCCGGGCTTCTATCCACAGCCACGTACGCTTCGGAAATATACCAAACCGGTTGCTGCTCATATTCTTGGATATGTAAGCGAAGTCGATGAAGGAGTGATAAAAAGAAATCCATACTATAAGCCCGGTGATTATATCGGCAAAAGCGGAATAGAAGAGGCCTATGAAAAGGATCTGCGTGGCAGGCGGGGAGTGAAGATATTTCTGGTTGATGTTTTCAGCCGGATAAAAGGATCTTATGCCGATGGGAAAATGGATACGGTGGCTGTCCAGGGATCCGATATTGTCTCAGGAATCGATCTTGATCTTCAGGAATATGGGGAAATCCTGATGAAAAATAAAAGAGGAAGTATAGTTGCAATAGAGCCCAAAACGGGAGAAGTATTGGCACTTGTTTCCGCACCTGATTATGATCCTTCACTTCTTGTAGGAAGGGTCAGATCTGAGAATTTCGCCAAGCTTCAGAGTGATTCTGTTTCAGAACCGTTATTTAACAGGGCATTAATGGCATCTTATCCCCCGGGCTCAACATTTAAGCCAGTAAATGGATTGATAGGATTGCAGGAGGGGGTAATCACCCCTCAAACACTTTTTGAGTGCCACAGGGGATATCTGTTTGTTTCATGTCATGTTCATCCCTCTCCACTTAACATAGTCGGTGCCATCGGGAATTCATGCAATGCCTATTTCTGTCAGACCTACAGAAGAGTTCTTGAAAATCCCGCGTTTAATTCTGTTGCTGACGCTTATGTTAAATGGAAATACTATCTGAATGAGTTCGGATTTGGAAACAAGCTGGGAACAGATTTTGTAAATGAACTCTCAGGCTTTATTCCATCTACGGAATATTTTGATAAATATTATGGAAAGAACAGGTGGAAGGCTCTGACTGTTATTTCAATGGGAATCGGACAGGGGGAAGTAGGCGTAACTCCACTTCAAATGGCAAATATGACTGCTGCCATAGCAAACCGGGGTTATTTTTTCACCCCTCATGTTGTAAAATCAATTGGTACTGACCATTATATTGATAAACGATTTACAACAAAGCATAATATAGATATTGATACGGCAAATTTTGAACAAATCGTACTCGGTATGGAAGAAGCGGTGAAATCAGGTACAGCTGCAGAGGTAAAATTAAAGGATATAATCATATGCGGAAAAACGGGAACCGCTCAAAACCCCCACGGCGCTAACCATTCTGTTTTTATTGCTTTTGCTCCTAAAGACAATCCTACAATTGCAATTGCAGTATTTGTTGAAAATGCCGGATTCGGTGCAACCTATGCCGCCCCGATAGCAAGTCTTATGATTGAAAAATACATAAAAGGAGAAATATCCAATAAAGCCCTGGAAAAGAGAATTCTTGAAATGAATCTTCATAATCAATTAACAAACAGTGAAGCGGACCGTTAACATCTGGAGCGGGATTGACAAGACTGCAATAGTCCTGTTTTTGCTGTTAATTCTAATGGGTTGGATAAATATTTATGCAGCAGTTTATAATGAGGAGCACTCAGGACTGCTGGATTTTTCGCAGAGATACGGGAAACAGTTCCTCTGGATAATTGCATCAATCATTCTTGCTGTTTTTATTGTTATTATCGATAACAGATTTTATTTCTTTTTCTCATGGATCATCTATGGTATATGTATGCTGCTTCTGATTCTTGTAGTTATTTTCGGAAAGGAAATAAATGGTGCCCGATCATGGTTTGAATTTGGATCGATAAGTCTACAGCCATCAGAACTTGCAAAGTTTGGAACTGCCCTGGCGCTTTCAAGTTATTTAAACAACAAGAGGCAGGACCTTACAAAACTGGCAGCGATTGTTCCAGCATCGGCAATAATTTTATTTCCGGCATTTCTTACATTACTGCAACCTGATATGGGTTCGGCCATTGTATATTTCTCTCTGTTTCTGGTTCTGTTCCGTGAAGGAATGAGTCCTTACATATTTGTATCGGGCTTACTGGTAATTGTTTTGTTTTTTCTCACTCTTCTCACAAACAATCTCACCCTGACATTTGCATTAATAATCATTGCATTCATTCTTGTCTGGTTTACAACAAGAAAATGGAAATTGGTTCTTTTCGGGACCGGTATTTTTCTGCTTGTTCTGGGAATTTTGTATACACTTGATAAGTATGTTATCAAATCCATTGGTAATGAATTGGTTGTTTTCATTTCACTCATTCTTTCAGGTGTTGCTTATGCTTATTATATTTATAATAAGAGAGCGATATCTGTTTTGATTTTATATCTGTTCCTGGTTGGAAGCATAACATATGTGAATACAGTAGACTATACTTTTAATAATTTCCTGAAACCGCATCAGAAAGAGAGAATTGACATTCTTCTCGGGTTTAAAACCGATTTTCATGGAACAGGGTACAATGTTAACCAGTCAATAATCTCTGTGGGTTCCGGTGGATTTGCCGGAAAAGGTTATCTGCATGGAACCCAGACAAAATTCAAGTTTGTTCCCAAGCAAAGTTCGGATTTTATTTTCTGTACAGTAGGAGAAGAATGGGGCTTTCTGGGTTCCGGTTTGCTAATCGGGATCTACCTGTTTTTGCTTTTAAGACTGATCACGCTGGCTGAGCGGCAGCGTTCAGGCTTTTCGAGAATATATGGATATTGCGTGGTATCAATCCTTTTTATTCACGTCTTTTTAAATATAGGAATGGCCATTGGTATTGTACCTGTTATAGGCATCCCTCTGCCGTTTTTAAGTTACGGAGGCAGTTCTTTATGGGGGTTTACCATTCTATTGTTTATTTTTCTGAGGCTTGATGCCAGCCGGACCGAGTACCTGATCTGATCAGAACGGTATAGTTATCCTGTGTGAGATTTCAATACCAAAATCTTTTTCCACGTAGTCAATTAGTTGTGGGAAAAATTCCATGAAATCATCCTGCAGCGAATAATAATTTTTTTTAAGGGCATGCATTGCAAACCTGGTTTCATTGGGAAGGGTCGACCTTTTGCTCAGAGTATTCAATACATGACGGATACCGCTTAAACTCTGGTATGACTCTATCCAGTTGTTTATTATGAAGAAAGGCATCATTTCACGCACATTCTCCGGCATTATTTCGTAGTTGTTCACCAGCGCCCGGTAGAAATTATATGTAACGCTCTCTAATGGTCTTCTTGAAAAAAAATCCCATTCCCTGGTGAGAAAATGATCATAAATTATATCTGTAATTACTCCGGAGTATTTATGGTACTTCCTGGTAAAAAATATCTTGCTGCGATGAACAACAGGATGCCGGTCAGTGAATCCATCTATGTGTCTGTGTAATATGATTCCTTTTCTGATCAGATCGGGATACTTTAGATAATCACGTCCTTTAACGTAATCACCAATGTAATTGCCAATGATAATTTTATCAGAATCACCTGAAAGATATATGTGAGCCAGCACATTCATAACATGACATAATAGTACAAAGAATTTGCCATATACCTTCTCTTATTGAAAACATTTTCTTTGACATGTTTTCAGAACACACACCGGATAGCATTAACAGACTATAATTCAGAAAATTAAAGCATAAAAACAGTATTCAAAAAAATACAATAAAAAGCTCGGAATTCCGGTATGCAAATTATACATTTGTTGGTTCATTTTAAAATGAAAATTCAATTCCGGTAAATAAATTTCTAATAAACTAAGGAGGATTTATGACTAAGAAAAATGTCATCATAATTGGTGCAGCAGGGCGTGATTTCCATAACTTCAATACCTGTTACAGAGATAACGAATTTTATAATGTTGTCGCTTTTACTGCAGCTCAGATACCTGATATTGACGGAAGAAAATATCCTAAAGAGCTTGCAGGCAAATTATATCCTGATGGGATACCCATTTTTACTGAAGCAAATCTGCCTGATCTCATAAAAAAATATAAAGTCAATGATTGTGTATTTTCTTATAGTGATGTTACCTACCAGAAAGTAATGTCTGTGAGTGCAATAGTGAACGCTGCCGGCGCCAATTTTATTTTGCTCGGACCTTCAGATACTATGGTAAAAAGCACAAAACCACTTATTGCTGTAGGAGCTATACGGACCGGATGCGGAAAGAGTCAGACATCGAGAAAGGTTATAGAACTTCTTATGGAAAAAGGCTTAAAGGTGGTTGCAGTGCGTCACCCTATGCCTTATGGTGACCTTAATGCCCAGAAAGTGCAGCGCTTTGCTGATGTTAAAGATCTTGAAAAACATAAATGTACGGTCGAGGAAATGGAAGAGTACGAGCCGCATGTAGTCAGAGGTAATGTCATTTATGCGGGGGTAGATTATGAAGCAATTCTCAGGGCAGCAGAAAATGATCCGGCCGGTTGTGATGTTATCTTATGGGACGGCGGAAATAATGATTTTCCATTTTACAAACCCGACTTAATGATAACAGTTGCAGATCCTCACAGGGCAGGCCATGAACTAAGGTATTACCCTGGCGAAGTAACGCTCCGTATAGCAGATGTTGTAGTAATAAATAAAATGGACAGCGCCGCTCCGGAAGCAATTCAGATAGTAAGGGAAAGCATTGATAAAGTCAATCCGAAAGCAATTGTCATCGATGGAGCTTCACCTATCAAGGTCGACGATTCATCTCTGATAAAAGGGAAAAGAGTGCTTGTTGTCGAGGATGGCCCCACTCTTACGCATGGCGAGATGAAGATTGGAGCTGGAGTTGTTGCAGCACGGAAATTTGGAGCAGCAGAAATGGTTGATCCTCGACCATATACCGTAGGAAGACTGAGCGAAACATTCAGATTGTATCCTAATATCGGAACGCTTCTTCCTGCGATGGGTTATGGGGATCAGCAGCTAAAAGACCTTGAAACAACCATCAACAATACAGATTGTGACAGTGTCATTATAGCCACGCCTATTGATCTGAACAGGATCATAAAAATTAAGAAACCCAATACCAGGGTTTATTATGATCTGCAGGAAATAGGCGATCCGAATCTTACCCAGGTCATTGATGAATTTGTGAAGAAGTTTAAACTCTTGTAGTTTTACCCCCCAAATGGGGGGCTCTTTTTCGCGGAGTCATTGCGAGCCCGACAAAGGAGGGTATGGCAATCTTAAAATCCCATCCTGAATTAAATTGTATTATTTTACCGACTTCCTGTATTTCTCAACCCTTGCATCTTTTATAACACCGCTCCAGTTTAGTCCAAAACTAAAATCATAAGTGTTGCCATCAGCGTCAACATGGCATATCATATCAAACGGGATATCCTCTTTCTGTGTTTCCACGGTTTTCATATCAGCAGGCATCTGCATTGGCAGCAAACCCGAAGGTTCCGAAGCACCTGAAATAATATCAAGGATTGCCTGATCCTGTACATCGAAATTAACAATTATGGCATCTGCTTCTTTTTCAAATTCACTGAAAACCATTGGTTTTGACATTGCTACTGAAACAATAACCGGTTTGGATTTCATAGCTTTCCTGGTATCCAGCACCATATTAAGATCAGAAGCATTTGAGGTAATAACTGTCTTGCCCTTGTAGGTTCTGTTAGTAAATTTCTCAAACGGATCTCCTCCTGCAAGGCTGGGATCGCGTGCATACACAGCTTTATAAGGAAGGTATTGAAGACTTATCGGAACATATCCGTTTCCGCCTTTCTTTACATCGTTCGCATCATAACCGCTTCCTGAATTAGGACTCCTGATGATTACCAGCGCAAAATCGGCTTCCTCAGGATTTTCCGTAACCTTGAAATACTTCTTAACCAGATTTAAATTAACGGGATAAGTAACTGACTCAGGAGTTGGACCTCCAAAGAAGTCTTTGCCGGCAGCTGTAGTCCGTTTGGGGATATAAACTGTTTTCTGTTTTGCAACCGGGAGGGCTTTATTTTTATTCTTGAGCATAACAATCGATTTCAACTGTGCTTCATAACCGGCTTTCATGAATTCTTCGTTTCCGACAGTTTTCTTTGTATCCTCCACATTTAAATATGGATTTTCAAAAAGGCCGACCCTGAAGATATTCTTTAAAAGACGGACTGCAGATTGTTCCATTCTTGCTCTCATGAATGCTTCTCCGTGTTCTTTAACTCCCATCTGATAAGCTTCTATAACAGGTCCTGCATCATTGTTGCCACCAAACTGGTCCACTCCGGCCATAATTATTTTATAATGTCTTTGTGCAATTGTAAGTGTTTCGGCACCCCAACAGGTTGTTCCGAATCCGTCAATGGCTTTTTCATCTGAAGTAACACCCCAATCGGTACAAATGACTCCGTCAAAAGAATATTTGCCACGCAGCAGGTCGTTTATGATATATTTATTATAGCTGTTACCAACATTTTCTTTATTTTGATTATCAATGCCATAGGAAATTGTATAATAAGGCATTACAGCTGAGGCCATTTTTGTTTCACCGTCAAGTTTTAGCGCTCCTTCGGTAAATGGTATAAGCTGATCAGCAAGGTTATTTCCCGGATACACAGCATATTTGCCGAAGGCAAAATGTGCATCACGTCCTCCTTCTTCAGGACCGCCGCCGGGCCAATGCTTTATCATGGTATTTACACTTGTATAACCCCAGCCACCGGCAATTGCTTTATCACCGACAGATGTCTGGAAACCGTCAACGTAAGCACGTGCCATATCTGCAGTGAGTCGGGGATTTTCGCCGAATGTGCCGTTGACTCTTGCCCATCGAGGTTCTGTAGACAGGTCGATCTGGGGAGAAAGTGCAGTTGCAATGCCTAAGGCACGGTATTCTTTCGCAGCTATCTGACCGAATTGTTTTACAACTGCGGGATCAAAGGTTGCGGCCATTCCCAGTGAACCCGGCCACATAGATATCTGTCCTGCAGAGCCAACATTATATTCAACATCTGAAGTCGAACGATGCCTTGGATCAGAACTGTTATTGGCAGGAATACCAAAACCGATACCTTCACAAAGCGCCTGGACTTTGTTATTCCATAAGGCGGCAACTTCAGGACTTTGAACCGTGGTAACCAATACATGACGGAGATTATCTTTTGTCAGGAATTTTATCTGCTGGTCACTGAGGTCAAACGCTTTTGCTCCGCTTTCTGCAAAAGATTTTCCATTATATGTGCTTGCACCAAATCGTGTATTCCCTGATGGAATTGCCTGGTGGGCACTGTAAAGCATCAGACCGGCAATCTGTTCAACAGACATTTTTGATGCCAGGTCTTTTGCACGTTCTTCGGCGCTGAGGCGCCAATCTTCATATTTATCGAGCTTCCCGTTTCTATTTAAATCCTTAAAAGCCAATCCATTGACGGTAAGAATTTTAACACCGGATGTTTTATCATAACCAAGCGTCTGTCCTCCTTTGTTGGTTACAATCATTAGTGATCCGTTTCCTGTTTCACTCCAGTTTTTGCAACTGTTAAAAGACAGAGCAAATGTTAATAAGCCAAAGAGATAAGAAGAAATCCTTAAATTTTTCATACTAAGTAAATATTGAGGAATAAGGTTTAAATATTACAGTTTTTTTTATTAAACACGTCGGTTTATTTTCTTTGTGTTCCTTTATGATCTGCTGAGTGTCCCTTTGTGGTTAAGTGAATTATTTTTTACCACGAAGGAACATTTAGGTCTTCACAAAGGTGCTCAAAGGACAAGAATAAATCATGTTAGAAAGTCATGATTTTCTAATTTTTATAATCTTTCTTTAAGCTTTTTACCGGCATCTTCGAAACCTGGCTTATTAAGCAGCGCAAACATATTCTTTTTATATGCCTCTACACCGGGTTGGTCAAACGGATTGACATCCAGAATGTATCCGCTGATCGCGCAGGCCATTTCAAAGAAATAGATCAGTTGTCCGGTGTAATACTCATCCAGTTCGGGTATTGTTATTGTGATAATTGGAACATTGCCATCGTTGTGGGCCAGCGTAGTGCCTAATTCTGCATTGTGATTTACTTCCGAAAGTCTTTTACCGGCAAGATAATTCAACTGATCAGAGTCATCTTTTTCAAGCGGGATAGTGAGATTTCTGACCGGATTTTTCACAGAGATCATTGTTTCAAAAAGGATTCTCTGTCCGTCCTGAATATATTGACCCATTGAATGAAGATCAGTCGTAAGATCGACTGATGCAGGGAAAATACCTTTGCCATCTTTCCCCTCACTTTCTCCGAACAGTTGTTTCCACCACTCTGAGAAAAAATGCAGTTTTGGCGTAAAACCAACCATTATCTCAATGGGTTTTCCATTCTGCAGCAGAAGATTTCTTGCTGAGGCATAGAGCAGAGATGGATTAGATTCAGCATGTTTATTGTTTCTGGTAATCAATTCAATTGATTTGGCTCCTTTAACAAGCGTTCTGATATCGAAGCCACTGATTGCAATCGGCAGAAGTCCGACAGGGGTCAGTACCGAATATCTTCCTCCAATATTATCGGGGATAATAAATGTTTCATAACCATTGGTTTCAGCGAGCGACCTGAGAGCTCCTTTTTTTGCATCTGTGATAGCGATAATTCTTTCAGCTGCCGCCTGTTTCCCGATTTTTCTTTCCAGGTGATCTTTAAGTATTCTGAATGCAATAGCGGGTTCTGTCGTTGTTCCTGATTTTGAGATTACTACGATTGAGTAGTTTTTTCCTTCGAGAAGTTCAATCAGCTCTGCAAGATAATCTTCGCAGATATTCTGCCCGGCAAAAATCACATCATGATTTTTATTCTTCAGAAAGGGTGAGAAGGAATGAGAAAGAGCTTCAATAACAGCTCTGGCTCCCAGGTAGGAACCCCCGATTCCGATTACAATAGTCGTATCAGAAACAGATCTAATATGTTCAGCGGTTTTTTCAATTCTTTCAAGTTGTGGCAAAATGTCATCGGGAAGGGTCAGCCAGCCAAGAAAATCATTTCCGGGCCCGGTACCTTTGTTGAGAGTATCGAGGTGCCTGACAGATTGTTGTGCGTTGGCAACGATTTCTTCGGATGAGATAAATTTGCTGGTGTTTTTCAGATTGATGCTTAAGTTCTCTTTCATTTTATTAGATTTTCAATATTATTAAGAAATCCTTTAACCGCAAAGGTCACAAAGTTAACGCAAAGATCACAAAGAAGTGCAGGAATTGAGGATACAAAATTAAGAAAAAAGCCGTCGGAAGAATCCGGCGGCTTTTAATAATGTTGGGAAATATATTTATTTGGAATTATCTTTTATGAATACCTCCGGCACT
>Ga0209385_1001460_pt1 | contig 10068 bp, 9 predicted proteins | sample NGEPerB_FD_184506 | JGI IMG/M metagenome (GOLD analysis project Ga0209385, IMG submission 184506) | Arctic peat soil microbial communities from the Barrow Environmental Observatory site, Barrow, Alaska, USA - NGEE PermafrostAB12-B... | ecosystem: Environmental > Terrestrial > Soil > Wetlands >... | reverse complement strand
GTCCTACATGCGTGGGGAGCCATCCTTGCCGGACGCCGCCCCTCATTGTCCATCGAACTGACCCGCGAGTGTCCGCTTCGCTGTCCGGGTTGTTACGCCTACGAAGACGCACACCTGGGCACGGCTGGCATAACGCTGCGCCAGCTCTCCGACAGCAAGGGCAGCGCCCTGGTACAGGGCGTTCTTCGCGTGGTTGAGGAGCACCGCCCGCTGCACCTCTCCCTCGTAGGCGGAGACCCGCTGGTCCGCTATCGCGAGCTGCTGCAACTGCTGCCCGAGTTGGACCGTCGCGGCATCCACGTGCAACTGGTGACCAGTGCGTTCCGCGAGATTCCCGCCGAGTGGAATGCACTATCGCGTTTAGGCATTGTGGTCTCCGTGGACGGATTGCAACCGGAGCACGACGTCCGCCGCAAGCCGGCGACCTATGAACGCATCCTGAAGTGCATCGCTCACAGCCGCGTCAGCATTCATTGCACCATCACCAGCCAGATGATGCATCGTGAAGGTTACCTGGAAGAGTTTGTCAAGTTCTGGAGCCTGCGAAAAGAGACCAAACGGATCTGGTTCAGTATCTTCACGCCGCAGAAAGGCGCCGTCGATCCGGAGATCCTGACCGTGCAAGAGCGGACACGCGCCATTGCCGAACTGTTGCGATTACGGGAAGTGTATCCGCTGCTCGACATGTATGCGTCGGCGATCAAGGAGTTCGCGCACCCGCCGGCTTCGCCCCGCGACTGCATCTTCGCGAGCACCACGACCACCATTTCAGCCGACCTGAAAACCCGTGTCACCCCCTGCCAATTCGGTGGCGACCCCGACTGTTCGCAATGCGGCTGCATTGCAAGTATGGGCCTAGCCGCGGTTGGCCACCATCAGCTCCTTCCCGGCATAACCACGGGGCAGATCTTCACCGTCTCGCAGTTGATCGGCCGCAGCGTTAACGCGCTGCGTTCTTTCGGCCAATCGAATGAAGCCGTCGTCGAGCCCGAGGTTGAAGTTGAAGAAGAGACCCGGGTCGCCTAGGAAAACTCTGAGCCACGCGAAGTTCAGGTAGAGCCAGCCGTCAGAGACCGTGTCGCGACCTAGTATCGGTTTGCGCAGTGGGAGGAAGCACCCAAGAACCAGCCCCGAATGGGGCGAAAGAGCTTAGCCCAGCGCTTCAGCGCTGGGTAGAGTGGGAAAATAAGACCGAGTCCCTTCAGGGACGGCACAGTCCTGGCACGACCTCCTTAAGTATGGGCACTGCGAAATGACTTTGGGTCGCGCTTTCCAGGTCGCCCCTTATTGTATTTATTATGGTACTTTGGTACATTGTTACCATGAAACAGCAATCTGCTGCCATCGTTGTCGACCGGGTTCAGACCGGCGTCCGCATGGAAAAACGCCTGCTCAAGGTACTCAAGGGATTGGCCGAACTGAAAGACCTCACGCTCGGCGATTTGCTGGAGGGAATCGTGCTGCACGCCTTTGAGGGCAAGGCGCCCTTTTCTCCCGCGACCTTGAAGGAGATCGAACAGCTTCGAAAAATCTATGGCCTCACCCTCAAGGCCACAGACAGCCATAAGCTGAAGGAGCGCCAGGGATGAATCGCGAACTAGCAATCAGCGCCGTTATGTTGTTCGCCGCCATAGCCACGTCCAGTACCGCCTGCGCTCAGGCGCCGGCGGCTTCCACGGAAAGTGCGCCGCTCCACACCCGCACCGAATTCAGCTTCCCGGTGGACGCGGCCTTCGACCAGGTTGCACCGCTGTTTGGCGCCAACGAGGAGCGCAAATGGGCAACGCACTGGAATCCGCAATTCATCTATCCCACGCCCGCGCGCGATCAGCAGGGCATGGTGTTCAAAGTTGAGCATGGACAGTTCAGCAGCGTGTGGGTCAACACGGCCTTCGATCTGGCGGCTGGACACATCCAGTATGCCTACGTGCTGAACGACGCCATGACCACGTTGATCGACATCCACCTGACGCGAGTTAGTGAGCGGAAGACCGCAGTCACGGTCGTCTATGAACGCACCGCGCTCATGCCCGAAGCCAACGAGCATGTCCAGCATTTCGCAAAGGATGATGCAGGCGCAGGCAAGGAGTGGGGCGACGCGATCAACAGCTACTTCCGCAAAGCTCCTACGACGGGGCCGCAGAAATAGTACCGGGTGTCATCCTGAGCGAAGTGAGGTCGCTTTGCGACCGAACGCAGTCGCTGGACCCCTATGGCGCGCCGGCGATCGTGCTGCGATAGAGGTCCTTCGACTCTTCGCTGGGCTCCTCGCTCAGGATGACAACATAATATTTTGATGCGTTCTCGCGAAGAGCGAACGGCGAATAGCGAACAGCGCATTCCCTATAGCTCTCTTCGCCCCTCCATCGCCTTCTGCATGGTGACCTCATCGGCGTACTCGATATCGCTGCCCACGGGAACGCCGGTGGCGATGCGGGTGACCTTTACCGTAGCCGACTTGAACAACCGCGAAAGATAGGTCGCCGTGGCTTCCCCTTCGACGGTGGGATTGGTCGCGACGATCAACTCGTCCACGCCTCCCGACTCCACTCGCTTTACCAGATTGCCGATGCGCAACTGTTCCGGACCAATGCCATGCAGCGGCGACAGCGCGCCGTGCAGCACGTGATAGACGCCGTTGTAGTGCCGCGTCTTCTCGATGGCGGCGATGTTGGTCGGCTCCTCGACCACGCAAACCAGCCGCAGGTTGCGCGTGGCACTGGTGCAATAGGTGCAGGGATCGACGTCGGTAATGTTGTTGCAGACGGAGCACAGGCGCAGGCTGGCCTTTACCTCGCGAATCGCGTTGGCCAGCAGCTCGGCATCTTCGTCGCTGGAGCGCAGGATGTAAAACGCGAAGCGCTGCGCGCTCTTGCCGCCCACGCCGGGCAGCTTTTTCAGTTCTTCAATCAGTCGTGCCATGGGCTCGGCAAATCGTGTCATGTGACCTCAGGGGCCGCAGCCCTTATGAATTGGAAATCGCGGGTCAACGCAGGCACCTTAACCCGGATTATTCATGAGAATCGCACGTTTTGAAGGGGCCCTGCTTCAGCCGTGCCGTAACCTGCTGTTGTTTATTTTGGCTTTAGCCACCGAGGGACTTCGGTGTTGAGGCGAAGTGCGACTTCCCTCAGGGGCTGAAGCCCAGTTCTCCACGCTCATGCGGCGCGGCTGAAGCCGCGCCCTTTCAAAGCTTGCTGTCTTCAGCTACCGAAACAGTGAATGTTCCATGTGAAGGTCCGCGCCACCCTACAAACCGCACCGAGGCCACTCACATGCCCGGCAGGCCCATGCCGCCGAACATGCCGCCCAGACTGGACTTCAGCGCCTCATCCACTTTACGCGACGCCTCGTTCACCGCGGCGGTCACCAGGTCTTGCAGCATCTCGATGTCGCCGGACTTTACCACCTCCGGTTCAATCACGACGCTCAGCAACTGTTTCTGACCGGTCATCTTCACGGTCACGCTGCCGCCGCCTGACGAGGCTTCAATCGTGACCTGCTGCATTTTTTCCTGCAGCTTCTCCGCCTGCTGCCGCGCCTGCGCCAGCATTTCCTGCAAATTGAATCCGCCCATTAATTCTCCCAATCTCAGCCGCGATCTTTGTGGTCGATCACGGTACGAATCTCCGCGCCAAACTTTTCCTGCATGCGCTGCACGATGGGATCGGCCGCCGCGCGGCTGCGCGCCCCCGCGCCGTTGATTGGACGCGCCGCCGGTTTTGACGCGATCTGCCTACCGCCGCTCACCATCTTGAACTTAAGCGGCCTGCCCGTGGCCTTGCTCAGTGCCGCTTGAATCACGCGCTTCGGTTCCGCCCCAAGCGCCACATCGATGAGCACCTGCGACATGGCAACCGTAACGGAGACGTCCACCCCGCGCACCGACCACTCAGCTTCTTCAAGGTTGTGCGCCAGCATCTGCTGTCCAGCATCTTCCAGGGCAGCGAGCACTGCCTCGCGCGCCAACTCCACCGTGAACTCATCGGCCCTGGCTTGCCCACCTGTCTCAGGCTCAAGGGCGACGGCCCTCGCGACACCCGTTTCTATTGCTGCCGACGCATCGCCGCCTGAGATCTCCGGCTCTGCCTGTGCGCTCGATTTCAGAACCGGCGCAGGAGCGCTTCGTTGCTTGGCTACGTCCTGCTGCCCTTCAGCTTTGGGTTCGCTCTTGCGCTTGCGGTCTGCCTCGAACGGAGAAGGCCGCGTGAACGGCGATGCCGCTGGCGCCCGCGACGATTGCGGTTCCGGCCCGCTGGTCGCCCGCGAGGTCACGCTCGGTCGCACCGCCGGCGAAGCCGTCAGCCGCGAGCTTGCGCCTCCCGCTCGCGACGACGATCCCGATGGACTCGTCTTCCCCGCTTCGCCGCTCAGTAATTCTTCCAGTGGCAACAGACGCTGTGCATGCACCAGCTTCAACAATCCCAACTCCAGATGGAAGCGCTGCTCCTGCTTGTAGCCCAAATCGCTATGGGTACGCAGCATGATCTGCATGAAGCGCGCCAGGTCCTCCTCGCTGAAGCGTTCCGCCACGCGCGCTACACGGGCGCGCTCGTCGGAGGAAATCTGGAGCACCGGAGAATCGCTCCCCGCCACTTTGGCCACCATCACGTTCCGCAGGAAGCGCAACATCTGCCGGGCAAAGTGCTGCGCGCTTTGTCCTTCCACCAGCAGACGGTCGATGGCCCGCAACACATCCGCGCTGGAATTCCGCGCGACCGCGTCCATTACGTCTTCCAGAACATTCGAGGAAACGGTTCCCACCAGCCCGCGCACCACATCGCCACTGAGCGTGGTCCCGCAACAAGCGATGGCCTGGTCCATGATGCTGAGCGCGTCGCGCATGGAACCATCGCCTACTTCCGCCAGCATGGCCAGCGCGTTGTCGTCGGCCTCAATGCCCTCCTGCCGGGCGATATCGCGCAGTTGCTGCACGATGTCGTCAAAGCGCACAGCGTGAAAGCTGAAGTGCTGGCAGCGTGAGCGGATAGTCTGCGGAATGTCCTCCGGCTGGGTCGTCGCCATCATGAAAACGATATGGCTGGGCGGCTCTTCCAGGGTCTTGAGCAGCGCATTGAAGGCGGCGTCCGTAATCTGGTGCGCCTCGTCGAGAATGTAAATCTTGAAGCGGTCGCGCGCCGGACGATAGCGCGCGGCTTCGCGCAACTCGCGAATCTCATCGATGCCGCGGTTGGTGGCCGCGTCGATCTCGATCACGTCCACCGCGTTGCCGGCGCGGATTTCGACGCACGCATCGCAGACGCCGCACGGCTCGGGCACAGGATGGTCCTGCGACTGGCAATTCAGCGCCATCGCCAAAATACGCGCGATGGTCGTCTTGCCAATGCCGCGGTGGCCGCTAAAGATGTAGCCGTGGGCGATGCGTCCCTGCGCGATGGCATTCTTCAGCGTGCGGGTGACGTGTTCCTGCCCGATCACCTCGGAGAACTTTTGTGGACGGTATTTGCGCGCCAGAACCTGATAACTCATGGAAGGGGAAAACCTGATTATACGGTGTGGCGATGCGGAACGGGAATGGCCCCGGCCCACAGTCCGGCGTCGGGCCTTACCCTCCCCGGTCTCCCTTCGCGTGCGGATGGGTGCGGTCGTAGACCTCCATCACGTGTTTGACGGTGAGTTGCGTGTAGCGCTGCGTGGTCGAGAGACGCTCATGGCCGAGCATCTCCTGGATGGCGCGCAAGTCGGCGCCTTCCTCCAGCATGTGCGTGCCAAAGGCGTGGCGCAGGGTGTGCGGGTGCACGTCGGGCGAGAGTCCGCGCGCCACCACGATCTGCTTCACGATGCGGCCCACACTGCGGGTGGTCAGCCGCGATCCGCGAAGGTTGATCAGCAAAGCACGCTCGGTCGTGCGTTTGGTTTCGCCCAGCACTCGCTGGCGCGCCGGTAAATACGCTTGCACCGCCGCCTTCGCCGAGTCGCCGAACGGCACAAAGCGTTCCTTGCGGCCCTTGCCTCGTACCAGAACGAGTTCGTTGGACCACCGGATATCGTCAACGTTGATGCCGATGAGTTCCGAGTTGCGGATGCCGCAGCCGTAGAGCAATTCCAGGATCGCCTGATCGCGCTCGGTGAATGCCGAACACTCGGGCATGGCCGAATCGAGGACTGTGTTCACCTCTTCGATGGTGGGCACGCGCGGCAGTTTTTTCGGCAGCCTCGGAGTGGCCACCAGCGCCGCCGGATTCTGCTCAACCTCGCCCTCCTGCGCCAGCCACTTGTACAGCGACCGCAACGCCGCCAGCGCGCGCGCCACCGACGTCTTGCTCAGTCCACGCTCGTACAGCCTGGAGAGATAGCCGCGAATCAGCACATGGTCAATGTCGCGCCAGCCCTGTGGGCCAACGTATTCGGCGAACTGCGCCAGGTCGGTGCGGTAGGCCTTGATGGTGTGCGGCGAAGCATTGCGCTCCTGCAGCGAACGAAGGAATTGCGCCACAGCTTTCTCGACGATGGTTGCTCCGCGCTTCCTCATTCGCTCTTCCCTGCCCGCTTGCCCCGCGGATGATGCTCTTTGTACACGCGATTCAGACGGTCGAGCGCCACATGGGTGTAAATCTGCGTGGTCGAAATGTCGGCGTGTCCAAGGATGGTCTGCACCGTGCGTAGGTCGGCGCCGTTCTCCACCATGTGAGTGGCGCAACTGTGGCGCAGCATGTGCGGGCTGGCGTGCCGCGCCGACTGAGCGGATGAATCGTTCACCACCTGCCATACGCGCTGCCGTGTAATCGGCCGCGCCCCGCGGGCGATGAACAGGAACGGAGACAACTTCTCAGACGCCAGCACTGGACGGGCGTCCTGCAAATATTGCTGCACAACTTCCTGCGCGGCCCGCCCCAGCGGAACGATGCGCTCCTTGTCACCCTTGCCTCGCACCAGGACGTAACCCAACTCCAGCTTCAAGTCTTCGAGCTTCAGGCTGATGACCTCGGAGACACGCAGCGCGCCGGCATAGAAAACTTCCAGCATCGCCCGATCGCGGCCCGTGAGCGCTCGCGACCGGCGATCATCCTTGGCTCGAGGTGGGCCTTGCAACACGCTCTCAACCTCATCGACGGCCAGCGACTTAGGCAGGACCTTCCATTGCCGCGGCGAATCAATGTTTAGCGTGGGGTCGGCGGTGATGTAGCGGTCGAGCAGCAGGTACTTGTAAAAGTGCCGCAGTGCGGAAAGCTTGCGCGCCACGCTGCGTCCGTCAACACCATTGGAGAGCAGTTCATTAAGGAAGTCGCGCACCTCCTGCCGCCGCGCCTCGCGCAGCGCGCGCTTGCGCTTCAGCAGGAACTCCGAGTACTGCTCCAAATCAGATTCGTAAGCCGACACGCTCAGCGGCGCCAGTCCCTTTTCCACCTTGAGGTAGTCGAGAAAGGAGTTCAGCAGCCGCAGATTGGGATCGACACTCTGCACGAGATGAGTATGCGAGCAATGGCGGCGCGGTGGGAATAGCGAGGGAGGTGCGGGTGCGAGCAGAGAAAATCTGTTACCACGGAGACACGGAGATCACGGAGATCACGGAGAAAGTTCGATAAAACCAAAACTCCGTGCCCTCCGTGTCCTCCGTGGTGAATGATTTTCGACGGAGCGCAGTCGAAACCCATATCGTCACGACTTCCCGCCCAGCTTCTTCCTCACCGAGTTCAGCACCTCTACCGCATTGTGCGGGCTGTGCGGGTCTTCCTCATGCTTGAAGAACGCGTAGGTCTCCAGGCCATCGGCGACGCAGCGTCCCACCCGATCGACCAGCTTCTTCAGTTCGTCTGCCGAGTAGCTGGGCTGGCGGAAGCGAAAATAGATGTAACTGGCGGTCCGGACCTCGGGCGTATTGAGTTTCTCGGTTTCGGCGACGCACAACGTCGCGTTCCTGTCTTGCAGGGCCTGGTAGATTTCGTTGCTAAACCAAGACTGGTGACGGAACTCGAATGCAGCCTTGAAGTTGGCCGGCAGCAGCGCCAGGAAGTCGCGCAGCACGGCAACATCCGCCTTGGCGGTGGGCGGCAACTGGAAGAGCACCGGTCCCAGTTGCGTGGCCAGCGGTTGCAGCGTGAGAAGGAATCGCTGTATCGCCTCTTCGACGTTCTGTAGCCGGCGAATGTGGGTGATGTACTGGTTGGCCTTTAGCGCAAACCGAAAGTTGGGGCCGACATCCGCCATCCATCCCGTCGCGGCCTTCTCCGACAACTGGCGGCGGAAGGTGTAGTTCACCTCGACAGCGGTGAGTTGCGTCGCGTAATACTTCAGAAAGTTTTTCGATGAGACGTCCTTGGGATAGAAGTCGGGCTTCCAGATGGTGTACGCCCAACCTGAGGTGCCGACGTAGAGCGGAAGACTGGAAGCGTCGGAAGGTGGAGTTGCCGTGCTGGCGGGCCCTATGGTGGGCGGAGCATCGTTCTTTTTCTTGCTGGCTGGACTCATTGCGCTGGAAACAATATCACACGCGCTTGCGCGTAGGTGCCTTCTTGGCAGCGCTGGCTTTGCTCTTCGCAGCGCTGGCCTTGCTTTTCGTGCGCGGGGCGGCTGCCTTCTTCTTGGGCTCCGGAATCGCCACTACGCGCTTCGTCGCAGGCTCGGACTTCACAGTCACGCCCGCTTCCAACCGCTGCAGCGCCTCCAGCGGCGGCATCTTCTGCATCAGCTTCAACACTGGCTCGAACAGGTCGCCATACTTCTTGGCTCGCGCCAACACTTCATCCGATTCGAACACCAGCAAAGTTGGATCGCCTTTCTTGAGGCAATTCTCAATTTCCTCCCACTTCACCGGCGTGGAAACCGTCGGCCGCTCCTTCGCCCGCAACGAGTACACACAAACCGTCGTCTTGTGATCGTCGTTCTGGCTCCAATCCACCAGCACCTTGCCGGTGCGCAGAGCCTTCTTCATGTCCGAGACGACCAGGTCTGGATGCTGCCGCTCCAATAATCGTGCCAGCTCATGCGCGAAGGGTTTGGTCTGGTCGTAAGTAATGGCGGTGTTCAGCGGGACGTAAATCTGCAGGCCCTTCGACCCGGAAGTTTTTGCGAAACTTTGCAACTGCAGTTTGGCGAAGATGTCGCGCACCCACAGGCCGACCTGACAACATTGCACAATGTTGGCGGGCGGCCCAGGATCGAGATCGAAGACCACGAACGTCGGCCGCAGAATGTCCTTGCCTAGCGACAAGCTAGTGTGCAGTTCCAGATCAGCGAGGTTGGCCGCCCACACCAGCGTCGGCAGGTCCTCGGCCAGGCAGTAGTTCATCCACTTGTTATTGCCGGAACTCCAGACGCGCGCGGTTTGCACCCACTCGGGACGATGCTCGGGACAGTTCTTCTCGTAGAAAAACGATCCGCTCACGCCATTGGGATAGCGCTTCATGGTCAACGGCCGGCCGCGCAGGTGAGGCAGCAGCACTGGCGCGATGCGCACGTAATAGTCGATCACCTGCCCTTTGGTGAATCCGGCTTCGGGATACAGAACCTTGTCGAGGTTCGAAAGCTTCAGGTGCTTTCCCTCGATGTCAACCACCGTCTCTTTGGCCATCGTTGCCTCGCGCGCGCTGCACAGAAATGATGCAGGTTGAGCGAGGAAGTATGCAACTGCGGGCACGAAGTTGGATTATTCATTAGTTTGAAAGTGTCATCCTGATGAGCGGAGCGGCCGCAAAAATTTTCGACCCGCTTTTGAGGGTCGCGCGGGCGCGAAGTCGGAGGATCCCCGTTTTTCTCTCTGTCATCCTGAGCGAGCGCAGCGAGTCGAAGGACCCCTATAACTGCAAGAATCACAGTGTGGCCGCCTGGGACAGGAACAAAGTTGGGATTGTTGACGGCCAAAGGGGTCCCTCGACTCCTCGCTACGCTCGTTGCTCGGGATGACACTTCAAAATTACGTGCGCTGATGAACAGCCATCTCAAGGCACGGCCTCTCGAATCATTTCTCAGGACGATGAACTAAGACATGCGGTTGCTCTCCTGCTCGCCTCCGTTTGACTTGCGCGTCCTTATCTGTAACTTTCTAACTTGTGCATAGTCACGCCCTTCTGGAGGCACGATGAACCGCTGGTTTGCCAAATTAACTTG
>Ga0209385_1001459_pt1 | contig 10068 bp, 9 predicted proteins | sample NGEPerB_FD_184506 | JGI IMG/M metagenome (GOLD analysis project Ga0209385, IMG submission 184506) | Arctic peat soil microbial communities from the Barrow Environmental Observatory site, Barrow, Alaska, USA - NGEE PermafrostAB12-B... | ecosystem: Environmental > Terrestrial > Soil > Wetlands >... | reverse complement strand
TACCGGCGGGGGCATCTCGGAGGTCGACCTCGCCGGCCACCGCTTCCTTACCCCGGAGGCCAAGGCGAACGGGTCCCTCGACCCCAGCTACACGGTCAGGGATCGCGTCTCCGGCAAGGTCGTCCCATGGGACTGGGCCAAGAGCGGGGTCGCCGAGAGCGACTGCTTCCTCTGCCATGTGCCCAAGGCCAGTCGGGGCGCCCGCCGCGAGGCGATGACGGCCGGGAACTTCCGCTGGGCGGACAACGCGACGCTCGCCGACACCGGGATCGTGGTCAAGCAGGCGAACGACACGTTCACCTACAACCACGCCGCCTTCAACCCGGACGGCACGGTCAAGGCTGAGGCCCTCGGCCTCTCCGACCCGACGCTCGAGAACTGCGCCCAGTGCCACGGCTTCACGGCGAAGAACGCCACGGTCATTCAGGCGATCCAGCACGCCGACATCATGCGGGGCACCGAAAAGGCGGGCTGGATCTACAACGGCGCCAAGATCAGCGACACCGTCACCCCGAACATCGTCGGGCGGGAGCAGATGGACTTTCCCTGGGACGTGCATGCGGCGAAGGGGCTGATCTGCATCGACTGCCACTTCTCGCCCAACAACCCCGGGCGCATGATTCAGACCGACGCCGCCAAGAACCTCAACTACCGGCCCGGCATGAACGACATCGCCGTCTACCTCAAGCGCCCCGACCACAACTTCGCCCGCGGCAACATCCCGCCCGAGACGGTGAACATGACGCGCCACAACACGATGCGGGGCTGCGAGGATTGCCACGACGCGGAGAAGGCCCACGCATTCCTGCCCTACAAGAGCCTGCACTTCAAGGCGCTGGCGTGCCAGACGTGTCACATCCCGGAGGTCCACTTCTGGGCGTACCGCAGCGACGAGTGGGGCTTCCTGATGGACACCGGCACCAGCCGGATCACGTTCCGCGGCATCGACGGCGACATCGTGAACCCGGATGCCAAGGTGACCGGCTTCAAGCCCGCTTTCATCCCGGCCCGGGGCAAGGACGGACAGACCGAGATCCGCCCCACCAACCTCGTGACCGGCGTCTACTGGTTCGACCGGAGCAAGGGACGGCCGGTGTTCACGTGGCAGGTGCAGCAGGCGTTCTTCACCGGCTGGGACCCCGACAACGGCTGGACCTACCGGCCCGAAATCGTGAAGGCGTTCGGGGACAAGGACGGCATCATCGACCGGGACCAGGCCAGGTACGACTCCCCCGAGAAGATCGCGCTGGTGCGCGGGCTGCTGCAGAAGTACGCGGGGATCAGCGACCCAGAGCTGCGCATCGAGGTGGTCCCCTGGGCGATGAGCCACAGCATCGCCGGCAAGGGCCAGGCCACCAAGGCCTGCACGGCGTGCCACGCCAAGAACAGCATCCTGCACCGGCCGCTGGACCTCGACAACTTCCTGCCCAAGGGGGTCCCGACGTTCTTCCAAGGGCGCAAGATCGACGTGGTCAGCTGGCGGGGCAAGGAGCCGGGATTCGACAACCGGCCGCTGCTGGCGTCGTTCTACATCATCGGCAACAGCCGGGTGGCCTGGATCGAATGGCTGGGATGGCTCTCGGTGGCCGGGGCTTTGCTCTTCGTGCTGATCCACGGCGGTGTGCGCATCTTTGGAGGTCGCAGATGAACGCCCAGGAACCGCTCTACTCGCTGCACGAGAGGATCTGGCACTGGCTGCAGGCGGCGGGGATGATCGTCCTGCTGCTTTCCGGCTTCGCCGTTCACTACCCCGATCGCTTCGGGGTGTTCGGCTCGATGGCGAACGCAATCAGCCTGCACTCGTGGATCGGCTTCGCGCTGATCCTCAACGCATTTCTCGGGCTCTTCTACCACCTGACGGCGGACAAGTACCACCACTTCCTGCCCAAGATGGACGACTTTACCGGGGGTGCGGTCCGCCAGGCGCGCTTCTACCTCTACGGCATCTTCAAGGGGGAGCCGCACCCCTTCGAGACGGACCCCCGCCACAAGCTCAACCCGCTGCAGAAGGTGACCTATCTGGCGCTGCTCAACATCCTGCTGCCGTTCCAGATCGTCACCGGCGTGCTGATGTGGGGGGCGAACCGCTGGCCGGCGGCGTTCGAGCGGGTCGGTGGGCTGCGCGTGCTCGGGCCCGCCCACACGCTCGGCGCCTACCTCTTCCTCGCCTTCGTCATCGGCCACATCTACCTGGCCACCACCGGCCACTCGCCGCTGAGCCTGATCCGAGCGATGATCACGGGCTACGAAGAACCGGTCCGGCACAGGCGCGCGGCGGAGGAGACGGAACCGGACGGCGCTGGCGACGCTCCCGCCCCCGCGGGAGACGCCACCACCCCGCCCGTGGAGTCGGCAGAACCCGTGCCAATTCCCCCGGACGCGTGAGGCCCTGACCTCCGAATCAGGAGGTTGGCGGCCGACTCGCGCGGCACGTCTCCGGGATCAGGATGTAAGGGCAGCCCATGCGGCCGCCTCCCTACCGTCGCCAAGCTTTCTGGATCCAGGGGACGGCGGCGCGCAGGTACGGGACGAAGCCCTGCACCTGGTAGTGCGTGAGACCGCCCACAACGTCAAGCCTAACCGCGACACCCTTCGCCTGGAGCTGCTTGACGACGTCCGCGGTCGGCTTGAGCAGGAGCCGCTCGTCGTCGCGGCTATGGATGACGTACAGGGGGATCCGCCAGTCGATCTCGGCGGCGTGCGCGAGCGGCAGGCCGGAGACGATGAGCGCGGCGGAGAAGCGGTCCTGGTGGCGGGCCGCGAGGTACCACGTCCCCATCGCGCCCATGCTGTAGCCGGTGAGCAGGACCCTCGCCGGGTCGATGCGGTAGGCGCGCATCGCGTGGTCCACGAGGGCCAGCACGTCGGCCTCGCTCACCGGGTCGGTCCAGTCCCGGCCGCGGCAGTCGGGGGCGGCGATGAGGGCGCCGAGGTCGCGCAGGCCGGGCTCGACGAGTCCGATCAGGAACTCCTTGCCGAAGAGCGGCGTGACCTTGCCCGCGAAGTGCAGCGCCACCACGAGCGGCACCGGCGTCGCGCCGGTGTAGCCTGCCGGCACCGCGAACGTGACGCGGAGGCCGCCGGGTTGGAGGACCTCCTCGCGGATCGTCGATGGTTTGGCGGCCGCGGCGGCGGCTGCGGCAACGGTGATTGCGAGCGCCGCGGCCGCGAGCCCGGCGAGGGCCGGCATCGCTGCACCGGAGCCGGAGGCGTGTGCCGTCGCGTGCGTCGCTTCCCTCACAGCGGATAGCGTGAGGCCGGCCCGGACCTGCGTCAAGGCTCCGGGGCGTTGGCGAGCTGCCACGCGAGCACCGCGGTCGCGGCGACGCCGTCGCGCAGCGCCTGCGGGTCCACCTTATCGAGGGTGTCCGCCTGGGTGTGATGGATGTCGAAGTAGCTGGGGAGGTCGACCCGCAGGCCCACCGCCAACACGCCGTCGCGCGCGATCGGCGCGATGTCGGTGCCGCCGCCGCCGAACCGCACCGGCAGCTCGACCGGCTTGACGGCGGCCAGGAACCACGCCATCTGTTGCGGCGTACCGGAGACCCCGAGTTCGATCGGCGGCCCGCCGCCGCTGTCGCTCTCGTACGCCGCGACGTGGCGCTCGGCCTTGTGCGCGGCCTCGTACGCCTTGCCGCCGTCGGAACCGTGCTCCTCGTTGACGAAGAGGACGCCGCGGATCGTGCGCTCGGGGGCGACGCCGAGCGCCTTGATGAGCCGCAGCGCCTCGATGACATGGATCACGCCGGCGCCGTCGTCGTGGGCGCCCTGGCCGACGTCCCAGGAGTCGAGGTGAGCGCCGATCAGCACGATTTCCTGCGGCTTGGCCGCGCCGCGGACCTCGCCGACGACGTTCGCGGTCTCGACGTTGCCGGCGCTGTGCGCCTCCATCTCGAGGCGCACGCGCGCCTCGACGCCCGCCTGAGCGAGGCGCGTGATCCACTCGGCGTACTCGGCGGCGATGATGGCGGCCGGGATCCTCGGCTGCGCCGGGTCGTAGCTCAGCATGCCGGTGTGAGCGGTGGCGAGGGAGTGCACCGGCGCGGCGCGGACCAGCACCGCAACGGCGCCGTACGCGGCGGCCTTCGACGCGCCGAAGGCGCGGAACGGAAAGTAGATCCCGTAACGGGCGCCGCCGGAAGCGTCGGGCGGGATCACCGGATTGAAGAGCACGATCTTGCCCTTGACCTGCGGGCCGAGTTCGTCGAACGAGCGCACCACGACCACCGGCGCCTCGACGCCCGGTGTCCCCACCGACTCGCCGATCCCGAGCATCGGCAGGCCGTGGACGACCGGCGCGGTCATGACGGCGCGCTCGCGGCCGCGCACCCACAGCTCGGTGGTCACCGGCTCGAGCCGGACGGCGTCGAGACGGTCCTCGCGCATCGTAGCTGCCCCCCACGCCACCGCCTGCTGGAACGGGAGGGAGCCGGCCAGCCGCGGGCCGATGCGATCGCACAGGTGGGCCAGGCGCTCCCAGGCGAGCGGGTCGGTCGCGGCGCTCGCGCGCAGCTCTGCCGCGAGATCGCGGGGGGCTGGTTTTGCCGCCGCGGGCGGCGCTTGGGCGGCGGCCGGCAACGCCAGTGCCACGCCCAGGAGCACGGCGGCGACATGATCAACGCCGATACGGCGGCTGTGGTTCGTGTGCATGACTGGCCCCCCGCTGCGCGCCGGGATCGTCCGGGCGCGCACTGAATCGTCGTTGAAGAGCGTTGACCCTCCCGGGGAAGGGCGCGCGAGCCGCCCAAGACCCCCGGCGATGGCTACTCCGCGGCAGGCGCCTGGTCGCCGGGGTGCCAGAGGTTCTTGTCCTGCAGGAGTTGCTCGGCGGCGGCGACGCCGGTGCGGAACTCGTCCCACAGCTCCGGGGTGATGGTCACGCCCTTCTTGGTCGGCGCCAGCTCGCCGTTGGCGTCCGTGTAGAACAGCCGAAAGTCGATGTACGTCTTGCCCTTGAAGACGGAGAGCGAAACCCGCATCGTCTCCTCGCCGTTGCGCTTGAACTCGTGGATTACCGTGCGATCATCAGGCATCGGTTGCCTCCCTGCGCCGGGAAGTCTAGCAGGTAGGTAGCCGGGGAGGGGACCATGGCAGAGAAGAGCACCGGGGCCTCGGTGATCCCGCCGCAGGCCGTAAAAGCATTGCCCGTGAAGCGCGCCCGCGGGGCGCGGATGGGCGTTCTGATCGGGCCCGCTCAGGGCGCGCCCAACTTCATCACCCGTCGCTTTGTGCTGGCGCCGGGGGCGCGCATCCCCGCCCACCGGCACCCGACGATCGAGCACGAGCAGGTGATGGTGCGCGGCGAGATGGTGCTCGGCATGGACGCCGAGGTGCGCAACGTGCGCGCGGGCGACGCCATGTACCTGCCGGCGGGGTGCGCGCACTGGTACGAGAACCGCACGGCCTCCGAGGCCGAGTTCCTCTGCGTCATCCCCAACACCACCGGCTACGAGACCGAGTGGCTGGAGGAACCGCCCGAGGGGGCGTTCCCCGGGTGATCGGGCCCGCCGGGCGCGGGGTGCGCCCCCGGTCGAGGGCCCGACCCGGAACGCCTTGAGCGCCACCGAGCCGACTGAATCCACACCCGCGACCGCCAACGGGACCGCCACTTCCCCGGTTGCCGGGCGCCGGCTAGCGCCGCGACTCAAAGATTCCGAGGTCGCGATTCTTGCGCACGTTGTCCCAGGTGAAGAAGCGGCCGTTCATGGCCACGTAGACGCCGTGCGGGAGGCACTGGGCGAGCGAGATCGCGCTGCCGAGGTTGAACAGGCCGTCGGAGCTGCCGAACGCGTACGGCACCATCGCGCCGGTCAGGACGACGGTCTTGCCGGTCAGGCCCTCGCCCAGGACGCGCGCGGTGTTCTCCATCGTGTCGGTGCCGTGGGTGATGACGAGCCGTTCCTCGTCGGCCCGGCGGCAGTTGTCGAGGATGAGGGCGCGGTCGGCGTCGGTCATTTCGAGGCTGTCCACCATCATCAAGGTGCGCACCTTGATATTCACGTGGCAGCGCCCCAACCGCAGCATCTCGGCGATATGCGTGTCATGGAAGTACAGCCGCCCGTGGATCTCGTCGTACTCCTTGTCGAACGTGCCCCCGGTGATCAAAAGGCCGATGCTCATGGCGCCCCCGCTCCTTCGGCCGGCGATCATACGCGAAGGAGCTCGGGCACGTGGCCTACGCCTCCCGGGCGGCGGCCTGCCGCACCACGTCGAGGATCGAGCCGTCGTCGGCCTTGACGATCTCCACGGCCTCGCTGGAGAGGTCGGGCTCGGGCATCAGCGGCCCGAGCCCCCTGGCCTTTGCCATCGCCTTGGCGGCGAGTTCCTCGATCGAAATCAGGCTGATCCCCGCCGCGGGTGCGTTGGCCCTGAGCGCGTCGAGGTACGGCGAGCGCGACGCGGGGTTGATGACGGCGTCCTCCTCGGTGATCACGAGGTCCACGAGCTCGCCCGGCATCGTCACCGTGTTGACGCGCTCGCGGATCGACGGGTAGCTCTGGCCGCGGCGCTTGGAGAACCCCGCCAGGGTCGTGAAGATGATCGTGAGCTTGGAGCGGCCGACGTTGGGGCCGCCGCCGATCCCGCCGACGAAGCGGCCGTCGTAACCGGTGACGGTATTGACGTTGAACTCCGTGTCGATCTCGGCGCACGACAGCAGGGAGAAGTCGAGCAGCGGCGTCAGCGTGCCCTTGCAGGCCAGGTTGGCGTAGACCGAGGACGTGACTTCCTGGTGCCCAGGGTCGGTGAGGAGCGAGTCGAACACCTCGGGGGTGGGCTGGAAGCACTGCCCGTGCAAAATCAGCTCCACCGCGCCGCGGTGCAGCATCTCGACGTGGATCTGGGTGATCCCGCCGATCGTGAACGAGGCCTTGAGGCGGTTCTCGGCGAAATGGTCGGAGAGCCGTTGCAGGATTGCGAGCGACGCCCCGGAGCCCGACTGGAACGCCACCCCGTCGCGCAGCAGGCCGGCTGCGCCGAGCAGCGCCATCACGCGGTCGGCGACCTTGAGGTTGCCGGCGCTCATAATGCGGGCGAGGTCGAGGGTGCCGGCCCCGATCCCGGCGGCGTCGCCCACCTTCTCGAACGGCACCACGAAGTCCACGTGCTCCATCGAGATCGAGCGGTGGGGGAGGAAGCGGTCGAACACGGTTCCTGCGCAGACGCAGGCGTAGTCGGCGTAGCGCACGTCGGCGTCGAACAGGCCGAGCGGCCCGCAGCGCTCGTCGCAATTGCCGAGCACCCCCGAGGCGTTGCCCCAGGGGTCGGCCGCCGGGGCCGGGAAGATCGCGAGGCGCACGGGCTCGATCCCGAGCGCGATGTCGCGCTGGCGCCCGCCGTGACTGCACCCGATGACCCGCACCGGCAGCAGCGCGCCGCCACCGGCGGCCTTCGCAAGGCCGCCGTAGGGGTTGCCGTAGATGTAAGCGATCGTGCCGTCCCGGACCGCCTCGACCAGGTAGTCCAGCTCGCCGAAGTAGGCGTTGCCGATGAGGCGGATCCCCTTGCGGCCTCGCCGCGTCAACTCCGCGATGACGGCGCGGAGGAAGCGGTCGCCCCCGGTGCGGTAGTAGTGCGGGAACGACACGGCGTCGCCGTCGCGCACCACGTCGAACGCCTGTTCGAACGTCGTGACTTTGGAGGACCCGTCGAACGGGCGACGCGGGGTGCGGGCGGGATGCGTCGCCTCGTCCGGCATCTCGGCGTACGCGCCGGCAAACGGACGGAAATCGCGGCCCGCGATCGTGGTCGGGACGTCGCGGCCGAGGGAGTTCGTCTGCCATCTCTCCAGGCGCATGCGCCACCTCCCGGCGAGGAGGGTAGAAGAAAAGGAAATACTTCACAAGCGCGACGCCCCGATGGGCGCGCTACACTCGCGCGGGGAGGAAACCCTGTGCCGATCATCTGTGCCTTGGTTGTCGCGGCGGCAGTCCACTCGTCCGCTCCGTCTGTCGTGGCGCCGCTGCGCCTGGCGCACGTGTCCGTTGCATTGCCGAGCCGCGAGGTGCTGCGGGTGACGTTGGCCGCACCAGCCTCGGCGGCGAAGCTCGCGGCCGGGATGAACGCGCAGCGCCTGACGCTTGGCGGGGTGCCGATCCCGCTCGCAACGCCTGTGGACGTGACGGTCGTGGGCGGCGAGATACGGCCCGTTTTCGACGTGCGGCTCGCCGACGTGCCGGAGGCCGTGCTCGGGCTCGACCCCAACCGCGTGCCGCTGCTGTGGGAGGGGCGCGACGGTGCGGGCGCGCTGGTCCTGGCAGTCGGCGGGACCGTTGACTTCGGGGATCCTGGCGACGTCCAGGTCCCGGTCACGGACCTCTACCACGCCTACGCCACGTTGACGGACTTTACGGTCACGCCCGGACTCTCGGCGGTGAACGTGCACGGGCTCCTTGGTCTGTTCAACCCGTTCTCGTTCGACCTGGTCGCGACGCGCATCGAGCTGACGGTCAAGGTCGGGACGGAGACGGTGCTGGCGACGAAGCGGCCCGGGTTCCGGTTGCGCGCCGGGCAGAGGAGCGACGTGCTGGTGGACCAGGACGTGCCGCTCGCGGACGCCGCCGGGGGCGTCGGCGCATTCCTGCGCGGCGAGGCCGCCGTGCTCGAAGGGACGCTCATCCTGCGGACGCCGCAGGGCGAGCGGGCCGTCCCGCTGCACATGCGCGCCGCGATGAAATAAACAGCTACAGGCGCCTCAGGGCGCAGGCGGCGGCGAGGACGAGGCGGGCGCCGGCTTCAACCTCGGCCGCGGTCGTGAAGCGGCCGAGCGAGAAGCGCACGGTGGCCGTCGCGATCGCCGCGTCCACGCCCATCGCGGTGAGCACGGCGGACGGATGCACGGCGCCGGTGTGACACGCCGCGCCCGCGGAGGCCGCGACCTCGTCCGCGAGCGCGGCGAGGAGTTCATTGGCATCGACGCCGGGGAACGCCACGCTCGCGGTGTTCGGGAGGTGCAGCTCGCGGTGGCCGTGAAGGACGAGGCCGGGGAAGCCGTCAGCCAGGCGCGCCTCCAGCGTATCGCGAAGGGCGGCCAGGCGCGGCGTCTCGCCGGCGAGGTCGCGGCGCACCAGCTCGCACGCGGCGCCCAGGCCGACGATCCCGGGCACGTTCTCGGTGCCGGCGCGCAGCCCCCGCTCGTGGCCCGCGCCATGGATCATCGGCGCAATCGCGACACCCCGCCGCACGACGAGGACGCCCACGCCTTTCGGCGCGTACAGCTTGTGCCCGGCGACGGTGAGCAGGTCCACGTCCAGGGTGCCGGCGTCCACTGGGACCTTGCCAACGGCCTGCGCCGCGTCGGTGTGCACGAGCACGCCGCGCCGCCGGCACGCCTCGGCGACCTCGGCGACCGGCTGCAGGGTGCCGACCTCGTTGTTCGCGAGCATGAGCGAGACGAGGATGGTGTCGGGTGCGAGGGCACGCGCCACTTCGTCTGGATCGGCCCGGCCGGTGCGGTCGACGCCGACGACCGTCAGCCGGATACGGCCCGCGCGCTCGAGGGCGCGGGCGGTGGCGAGCACCGCCGGGTGCTCGACGGCCGAGGTGACCACGTGACCGCCGCCGCGCGCTTCCACGACGCCGGCGAGCGCCCAGTTGTCGGACTCGGAGCCGCCGCTGGTGAAGACGACCTCGTCGGGGAGGACGCCGAGGCACGCCGCGACCTCGGCGCGCGCCGCCTCGACCATCTCCTTCGCCATGCGGCCGCGGCGATGGCCGGACGAAGGGTTCCCCCAGCCCTCGCGCAGCGCTGGCAGCATCGCCTCGACGACGCGGGGGTCCACCGGCGTGGTGGCGTTGTTGTCGAGGTAGATGAGGTTGTCCTCCGGCGCGTTCACCTCGCCATGATAGCGATCCTCCGCGATCGCGTGGCAACCCGGCGCGGGCCGGGGTAAACTCCGGCGGATGGCGCCTCCCGCCCTCTGGCTCTACCGTGCGCTGATGGCGGTATCGCTGCCCGTGATGGCGCCGTTCCTGCTCGCCGCCGACTGCCGGCGCGGCAAGAAGCGCCCTCCCTGGTCGCAGAGGCTGGGGTGGAACCTGCCCGCGATCCCGGCCGGCGGGGTCTGGGTC
>Ga0209385_1001455_pt1 | contig 10090 bp, 7 predicted proteins | sample NGEPerB_FD_184506 | JGI IMG/M metagenome (GOLD analysis project Ga0209385, IMG submission 184506) | Arctic peat soil microbial communities from the Barrow Environmental Observatory site, Barrow, Alaska, USA - NGEE PermafrostAB12-B... | ecosystem: Environmental > Terrestrial > Soil > Wetlands >... | reverse complement strand
CAAGCAATGTGATCCAAGGCAATTACCTCGGGACGGACATTTCCGGCAGCCTCGTGGTCAGCAATGCGGCTGACGGCATCACGCTCAACGGCGCGCCGGGCAACACGATGGGCAGTGCGACGGCGGGCGGTGGCAACGTGATTTCGGGGAATGGATTTGCGGGGGTTTCGATAAATGGCGGGGGTGCTTCCAACAACCTGGTCTGGGGAAATCTCATCGGCACCGATGCGGCCGGGAAAACGGCGTTGGGAAATCAAAATGCCGGCGTGACGGTTTCGGCGGCCGCCGGCAATCAGCTTGGCGGCACGAACCGCGCCGCCGGCAATGTGATTTCAGGAAACACGCAGGACGGAATTTTTCTGACGGACGGCGCGGCGGGAAATCTGATTGAAGGAAATCTCATCGGACTTTCGGCGGCGGGCACAAACGCGATCCCTAACGGGTTCAATGGAATTTCGTTGAGTGGCGCGGGGTCGAACCTGGTTGGCGGCGGCGCGGCGGACGCGCGCAATGTGATTTCCGGCAACGCAAAAAACGGCGTGGGCATTTTGGGGTTGAGCGACAGCGGGAATGTGGTTCTGGGAAATTACATCGGCCTGGACGTGACGGGGCGCAAAGCGGTCGCCAACACCCTGGCCGGGGTGCGGATTCAAGGCTGCTCGAATGTGGTCGGCGGCGTTGCGACCGGCCGTGGCAATGTGATTTCCGGCAACGGGCAGCAGGGCGTGTGGCTGGTGGGAACGAACGGCAATGTCACGGGCAATATGATTCAAGGCAATTTGATCGGGCTGGATGTCACCGGGGCGAACAGTCTGGGTAATGGCGATGCCGGCGTGGGCATCACCAGCGCGGCGAACAATCAGGTTGGCGGGACGACTGCCGGCACCCGGAATGTCCTTTCCGCCAACGGCGGTGAAGAGATTTTTTTGAATGGCGCCGGCACAACCAACAATGTCGTCCAAGGTAATTACATTGGCACCGACGCGACGGGCATGACGGAACACGGGAACGTTTACGAAGGCATAACGGTTCAGGATGCAATCACCACGCAGATCGGCGGCACGGTGCCCGGTGCGGGCAATCTCATTTCAGCCAACAACAATCGCGGCATCCTGCTGGCCAATGCTTCAGGGAATGTTCTTCAGGGCAATTTCATCGGCACCAAGGCCGATGGCAGCACGGCCATGGGCAATGTTTTTCACGGCATTGACATTGACGTGGGTTCGACGAACAACACGGTTGGTGGCCCGGCGGCGGGAGCCGGCAACCGCATCGCCTTCGCACAGTCCGTCTATGCCGGGGTGCGGGTGCGGAACGGCAGCATGAATAATTTGATCAGTGGCAATGCGATTTTTAGCAATGGAGCGCTGGGGATTGATCTGGGAAATAACGGGGTTAACACGATTTACGATTGTGAAAGTGGAGTTCCGGCGGGCGCGGCCAACGCCGGACAAAATTTTCCGGTGCTGGCGAACGCCGACAGCGTCAGCGGGACGCGGATTCGCGGAATGTTGGACAGCAGTCCGGGCAAAACGTATCTGCTTCAATTTTTTGCAAGTCCGGCGGGCGATGCTTCGGGATACGGCGAGGGACAGGTTTTCCTGGGACAGACCAATTTTACATTGGGAGCCATGTGTTCGTCGAATTTCACGGTGTTTCTGCCCGTCTCCGTGCCGGCAAATTGGGTTGTCACCGCCACCGCGACCAGTCCGGCCAACAACACTTCCGAGTTTTCTGCCTGGGTTCCAGTGGTGCCGGTTCCACTTCTCCAACTCGCTTTTTCAAGGACAAACCCAAGCCAGATTTCACTTTCTTGGAGCAACAACGGCGGAAGTTTTGGGCTGCAACAAACCTATAATTTGTCCCCGCCGTTGCAATGGACAACGGTGGTCAGCACGCCTGCCTTGACGAATGGTTTTTGGGTGGTGGCAATGCCAACGACGAATGGTGCCACGTTTTACCGGTTGACCGCGCAGTAAATGAAGACGTTTAAAATTGCGAAAGCCTAACCCTGCCTTGATTGATTCTGCCGCCGGCGCAGCCAGAATGACCCCAACAGCAAGGATGCGCCCACAACGCTCAAACCCAGAGTGGATGGCTCCGGCACTCCCGTGCCTTGAAATCGTGAGCCAAAGTCGATGGCACCGAGGCTATTAGTCATCAACGTCCAACTACCAGCGCCGTTTTGCACCCAATAGTCGTCATAATTTAGGCCGACAGTTGCCGGATTAAAAAGTTCCATTCCGACGCTGTCGCCGGTAAACATACCGGTGACCACGGCGGCAAGCGTGAAATTACTGTTCACAACACTTATAGGCGTTGATGACAAATCAAAATTCAGTGTCGCCACGTTATTGCCCGCGCCCAAATACTGTTGCGGAGTTAAAAGAGCAAACGAACCGCTGTTGTAAAGAGGGACTGTGCCGGGCATGGCAAAACCGTTAGTGAGGGCGCCATTATTAGCAAACAAGAAAACCTGCATTTGAACACTGGTGCCGGCAAAGGCAGCCAACGTGCTATAAATCTCAAAGGAAAAATTGGTAACGGTAGCAGAGGTGAAACCGTTGCCCATAATAATCTGATTGCCGATCGCCTGGCCGTTGTTGAAATTCAGGCTGCGGCCCAGGTCAGTTGTAGTATTATTGTATAGTATGTCTCCATAAACCGGCCCACCGGTTAGCAGAAACACGCCTACGCCAGCGGCGATTATTTTTTGAGCAAACGTTTTCATTTTTTATCTCCTGATAGATTTTATTTTAAGGCGAAATTAAATCTCACCTGTGCAAATCGTATCAGGTCACGCGGTCATGTCAATAACGAATTTGAGTGAAATCAACTTGAATTTTCCCTTGCCACTCTTTGCGTTTATGCTAAAAAAACATTCCTCAAAAATGCTTGGGTATGATTCAGCTTTAATCAAAAGAAGGTTGGAAAAGAAGGTTAAATATGGTTGAATTGGCACAGCACATAATGAGTTGTTTGCCCCGAGGTTCGTTTATGTTTTCTACTGTTTGTTGGGATGACCGCACCAGCGCGCAAGGTCGTGGAATCATGTCGCTGATTTACGGCAACCGCCTCGCGCCGGTGCTGGCCGGCTTGCGCAACCCCGGCCAGCGTTCCCTTGAAATCGTCGTGACCGGCGTGGCCGATGCCGGCGCAGCGGAAAATGCTCTGCGCGCGTAATTGGAGAAAATCCTGACGGTGAAAAAATGAAACCAGCATGGTCGCCGCGCCCGGTCAAAATTTGTCCGGCGGAATTACAACCCCTTCCCGGCTTCCAGCAGTAAACGTTTTTCTTCCGGCAGCCAGTGAGCGTTGGTTCCGGCGATTTTAAGAAAGCGCGCGGCTGCATTAGTGGCACCCGTGGCGTTCAGCAAGAGGCCGTAATAAAGCGCCGCCGCCGGTTGTTCCAATGACCGGCCATCCAGTTTTTGCAGGATCACCAACCCATCCTTTGTCCGGCCTTGCAGGTGAAGTGCGAAAGCGTAAGTGGACGCGACAAACAGATCGTTGGTTTTCCGGGCATAAACTTCTTCCGCCCATTGGCAGGCCTGGGTCAGATTGGTTTTTAACAACAAGGACGTGGTCGCCAGATTGTTCTTTAAGCGGGCGTCCTGGGGAAAAACGGCAAATAATTTTGCATAAAGCTGATTCAAGGCCGCCGTGTTGCCGGCGGCAAAATATAATTGCTCCAGCTTCTGCTGTGCCCAACGCTCGCGGGGAAATTTTTCAACCATCTGCTGGAGTAATTTTTCCTGTTCGCGTGGCATCTTCCATTGTTCCGCCAGCCCCAATAAAGTGGTCAGGGGGCCGGGACCCTGGCCCGCTTCATTGACCGCCGCGCCCCAGTTGTTGTCGGCCACCTGCGTCCTGCCCAGTTGCGACCAGGCGCGGGACACCAGCGCCAGCCGCAGAAATTCCAAATCCTCCCAGTTGCCCTGCGAGACGAAATCCCGCAGCGCCTGCCAGTCGCGGCCTTGCATATAACCATCCGCCCGTGCGAGCCGGACGGGGGGCTGGGCCTGGACACTGGCGGGTAAACTGGTCAACCAGTTGATGCTCTCGGCCCGCAAATGATTCGCCTGCATCCACGCGGCCACCGCCGCCACGGCGGTCGCATTGGTGGCGACCGATTGCTGCACGGCCTGCAGGCGGGCGGGGAAGGCGGCGCTTTTCAGTTGCTGCAAAATACCCAGTTGCTGCAGCCGGTCCGCCAAGGTGGCCTGCGGGCTGGCCAGCAACTGCGTGGAATAATCATTCGCCGCCGCCGCATCCTGATGCGACAGCCGGTCCGTCACCAAGGCGCGCATGGCGGCCGGCCAAAGACTTTCATCCGTCCGAAATTTTTCCAGCACCTGGCGCGACGCGACTGCCTTGGCTGCGTTGGTTTCGCCGAGCCGGAGGATGGCGAGATTTAATTCGAAGAGCCGGTTGGTCGGTTCCAGCCGGGCGGCGATTTCAAAGTGAGCTTCCGCATCCGCCAGCCGGCGCGTGCTTACCGCCAGGCTCGCGGCGACCGCCTGATAATCGGGCAGATTGGTGGCGGTGGCGGGCAGTTCATCCAGGATTTGCACGGTGAGCGGAAATGGCGGGCCTTGGTAGCGCAACCCCGCCGCCGCCAACTGCAATTTGTTTTGGGTCGTCGGTTCGGTTTTCACAATCCACTTCTGCCAGTCCAACACGTCCGGCGAATGGGAGAGGTCGGCGATGGCGACCATGACGCGGCAGGCGGGCACGTTCTTGGGATTGCGCATCAGCGTCTGGCGGGCGCTCAACAAGGCGCTGCGATAATCGCCTTTGGCCAGAAAGGCCTCGGCTTGCGCCTGATCGCGTTTTTCCTTGAAATACCGGTAGGTGGGACGGCCAAATAAAGCCGTCACGGCCAGCAGCAGCAGCACGGCGGCGCTCCCGATCACCCAAATCCGAAAAGGTTTTTGCAGAAATCGGCTGGTCCATACACGCCTGATATCGTCTGCAAAACTGACGGCCAGCAGCCGCGGAACATAGGTGATCGCGGCCACCAAAATCCGAAATAGCTGTTTCAGAAAACGGCTTTTATCCGCTTTTAGACTGGTGGCCAGCCGCTGCGGAACGGCGGCGGTTTCGGCCAGCCAAATCCGAAAACGCCATTTCCAAAAACGCCTTTTATCCGCTCCAAAACGTTTGGCCAACTGCGACGGAACGGCGGCGATCTCGGCCAGCCAAATCCGAAAACGCTCTTTCAGAAAACGGATTGTCCAAAAACGCCTTGTATCCGATTCAAAGCTTTCGGCGAGCAGCCGCGGAACGTAGGTGATCACGGCCACCCAAATCCGAAATTGCTTTTTCAGAAATCGGCTTTTCCAAAAACGCCTTTTATCCGGTCCAAATCTGTTGTGTTTCTGATCCATTGCCGGGAGAGCATGGCAGACCGGCGACCAGTTTTCAAAGTTGATTTTCCAATCGGTGCAAAAACCACCGGCAAAAACCCTCCTTGCCATCACTACTGTCCGGTTAAGTTTTCAGTGATGGCGATTCCGACTCGGTAAAACCGATGGGTTTTCAGTGTTCTGTCTTTTTTCGATTTCAATTCGGCGACGATTCCTTGAGGGTGGCTCCCCGCATTCCTGCGGTTTTTCACCTTATGAACGAAGGTCGCACCGTCTTCGCCCAACTCCTCGACTGCCTCCCCAAATACGAGTTCGACAAGTGTGTCGCCCGTTACCACGGCAACTTCCGCGTCCGCAAACTGCCCGCCTACGAACAGTTTCTCGTGCTGGCGTTCGCCCAACTCACGTGGCGAGAAAGTTTGCGCGACATCGAAACCTGTCTGGCGTCCTTCGGCCCCAAACTCTATCACGCCGGCATCCGGCAACCCGCTTCCCGCAGCACGCTGGCCGACGCCAACGAAAAACGCGACTGGCGCATCTTTGCCGACTTTGCCCACGTCCTCATCCAGCAAGCCATCACCCTCTACGCCGATGAACCGTTCCGTTTTGAACTCCAAGCCGCCGCCTATGCGCTGGACTCCACCACCATTGACCTGTGCCTCTCGCTGTTTCCGTGGGCCACGTTTCGGCGGCACAAGGCCGCCATCAAACTCCACACGCTGCTGACGTTGCAAGGCAACTTTCCCACCGTCATCATTGTCTCTACAGGCAGTGTCCACGATGTCAACCTCCTCGACCAACTGGTCTGGGAAGCCGGCGCGTTCTATCTCATGGATCGCGGCTGCCTCGACTTCGCCCGCTGGCATCGGCTCCATCAATGCGGCGCTTTCTTCGTCACCCGCGCCAAACAAAACTTCCGGTGCGCCCGCCGTTACTCCCGGCCCGTGGACAAAACCACCGGCCTGCGTTTCGACCAGACCGTGGTGCTGACCGGCCTGACCGCCCAGCACGATTATCCCGACCCGCTGCGCCGCATCGGCTATCACGATCCGCTCACCGGCAAATCGCTCGTCTTCCTGACCAACAACTTCACGGTGCCCGCCCGGACCATCACCCAACTGTATCGGGGCCGCTGGCAAATCGAACTGTTCTTCAAATGGCTCAAGCAACACCTGCGCATCAAAGCCTTTTACGGCACCAGCCCAAACGCCGTGCGCACTCAAATCTGGACCGCCATCGCCGTCTTTCTGCTCGTCGCCATTTTGAAGAAACGCCTGCATCTGGAGGCCAGCCTCTACACTATTCTACAGATTTTGAGCCTCACCCTGTTTGAGAAAATGCCCGTTTCACAGGCGCTGGCTCAACTCCCACCACCACCAGCCCATGCAACCGACCCGCAAAACCATCAATGTTTACTGGAGTTCTAAACCGGACAGGTGTGTTTTGCCATATGAAATCAAATAAGGGTCTTTCCTAGTTGAGCGGGTGAGAGCGGGTTTCTTTTAAGAGCAACGCGTAGAGGTTATCACGGCGATGATTCCAGCGCCACTCGGATTCTTTGAGATGGAGCGGGAACTTGTCGGCGCGGACGCCGCGCTGTTTGGCCAGCCTGGTTTTGGCAAAACTCCAGAAGGATTCGATCCCGTTGATATGTCGCTTGCCGCGCGCAAATTCATTTTCATGGTGATGCACCCGGTGGTGCTTGAACCCGTCCCAGACCAGCCCGTCATAGGCTTTCCAACCGTCGGTGTGGATGGTCGTCGCGCCTTTGACCTGGCCATGCACCACCCTCAAAAGCTCGGTTTTCGAGCAGTTGGGCACGATCTGGGCGAACACCTTGCCCGCCCGCTTGAGCCGGCCGATGACGGGAATCTTCCGCCCCGCCCCGCGCTTGCCGCGCACCCGGCGCGGCCCGAAATAACTCTCATCAATCTCGACGATGCCGCCGACAAACGGCCGAGCCTCGGCTTCCGCCAGGGCGACCACCCGTTGGCGCAACAGCCCCTAAAGCCAGTGGGTGGTGTTCTTGTTGACGCGCCACATTTTGGCGGCGGTCAGCGCCGGCAGGTCGTGGGCAAAGCAGCGCAAGACCGCCCGAAAATCCCGCTCCAAAACGCGCGCACGGCGCAAATACTTGTTTCGCATTGTCATTCCTAGTGTTTCAGCAGATTCTCACCCGCTCAACTAGGAAAGACCCTTCCTATTTACGAGAAAAAGGACGAAGGCGGTAGAGTTATGTATTACATGATTCACGCATCAGACCATGACGATGCGCCAACATTGATGTGGCGTGCGTATGGAAAGGCTCTCGATATCAAAGAGACAGGCGAGCTGCTTGAATTTTTTGAAATAATTTCGCCGGTTCCGTGGCTCGAATCCGCTTTCTTTCAGCGGCATTTTCCGGCAAAATTCAGCCATCGAAATGATGGCCACGAGCAAAGAAAATCGCCAGGTCACGCTGCCCGAAGGCGTCAGTTTGCGGCGCGTGGCGGAGGTGTTGCTGGATGCGTGGGAGGCCGGCGCGCATCAGTGGACGGACAGTCCGCTGCAATTGCGCGAAGGCGCAACGCCCAAGCCGGCGATGCCTGTGCCGCAGGATGCGCTGGACTTGTTCCGGCTGCTGGCGGAAAGGCGCGTGCCGTATCTGCTCGTCGGCGGACTGGCGATGCTGACTTATGTGAAAGGCCGCAACACCAAGGACGTGGACCTGCTGATGTCCCTCGAAGCCTCGCGCGAAATCCCGGAACTGGAAATTCGTGACCGGCAGGATTTTTTTGCCCGGGCGCAGTTTCGCAGCGTGCAGGTGGATTTGCTTTTCACTTTTAATCCGCTGTTTAAGATCGTCGTGGAAAAATTTGCCACGAAACATCGGTTTGCGGAATTGGAAGTTCCCGCCGTCACGGTCGAAGGTTTAATTGTTTTGAAACTTTATGCGCTGCCGTCGCTTTACCGGCAGTTTGATTGGGATCGAATTTACGTTTATGAAAGCGACGTCAAGCTTCTGCTGGCACGCCATAAGCCGAAGGTTGAACCTTTGTTCAAATTGCTTGAGCCGCATCTTTTGCCAACGGACATGATCGAATTGCGGAAAATTGTTTCGGAAGAACAACAACGCATCGCCAAAGCCGAAGGCAGCAAACCAAATTGAATGTCAACCACACCCGAAATCAGCCTCGTCATTCCGTGTTACAACGAGGAAGGCAATTTGCGCGGACTCGTCAAGGCCATCCGAGAATCGGTGGAGCCGCTGAAAATTGCCTACGAGGTCGTCATCACCGACGATTGCAGCAAGGACAAGTCGTGGGAAATCCTCAAGGAACTCGCGGCGGGAGACCCGCGCATCCGTGTGCAAAAATTTGCGTTCAACTGCGGCGAGAGCGCGGCGAGCTTCGCCGGCCTCAAGGCCGCGCGCGGCAAATATCTCTTCACGCTCGACGCCGATTTGCAGAACGACCCGAAGGATCTGCCGAAATTTCTGGAGCAACTGAAGCACTTCGACTGCGTCTGCGGCACGCGCGTGAAAGCGCGCGGCGAAGGGGATAATTTCATCCGCGTCGCATCGTCGCGCATTGCCAACGCGGTGCGGAACAAATTGTCCGGCGAGCAGATTGCCGACGCGGGCTGCACTTATCGCGCGTTCAAGCGCGAGTGCATCGAGAACCTGAAATTTTTCAAGGGCATGCACCGCTTCCTGCCGACGCTGTTCAAGATCGAGGGCCACACGGTCACGGAAATCGAAGTGGGCAACAATCCGCGCTTCGCCGGCGAAAGTCATTACGGCGTGTGGAACCGGCTGTTCGCGTCGTTCTACGATCTGCTCGTCGTGCGCTGGATGAAGAAGCGGATGTTCAAATACAAGGTCGCGGAGCGGATCAATTAAAGTTTGGAGTTCCGCCTTCAGGCGGTTTTACGAATGCTTCGACGTTGCCGCCTAAAGGCGGAACTCCAAACCGGTCAAGCCGCGCTGATGTAATTCTCAATCGGTTCCGCGCCGAGCGTGCCGGTCAGCTTCTTCGGATAATCCGGCGACTCGACGGCTTCGAGCGTTTTACGCGCCTGCGTCAAACGGTCGGCGATGCCGAGATTTTCCGCGACGTCGGTGTAATTCGGGCGGCGCAGAAATTGATTCAGACATTCGACGTGGCGTTTCCAGAGCGCGCGATCCACTTTCTGTTTCGCCGCCAGGCGCGCGGCATACCACGGACTCGCCAGCAGATTTTCGCGCGTGAACAGTTTTCGCACGTCCGGATGGTCGAGATGTTTTCCATCCCATTCATCGTTGAGCATGATGTGCAACAGCGCCTTCAAGGGCGGACAAGCCTGGTTGATGCTGCCGTCGTCGAAATACATTTTCGCCACGCGCTTCTGCGTAGCGACGATGTTGTCCATGCCGTCCACGAAAATGTCCTTGTCTTGCAATTCCGGCTTGAGCATCGCCTCGGTGAAGACGGCGTGCGGATGATTGAACACGCGGCCAAAAAACGCGTGAACGAACCGCGCGTTGATGCGCCAGCCAAGCCGGCTCGCGAGAATTTTTTTGCCGCCGTGCTCGAAGTCCTGGCACTTGTCGAGAAAACGGTTGGCGATGAGAAATTTCGGGTCGCGTTCCTCGGCGGTCAGGCGGCACCAGACTTCCGGCACGATCAAACTCACGTCGTGATCCATCCGCGCATTCGGGCCGACGTAGCCGGCGGCGGTCACAAAACCATTGTGGCCACAGA
>Ga0209385_1001453_pt1 | contig 10092 bp, 8 predicted proteins | sample NGEPerB_FD_184506 | JGI IMG/M metagenome (GOLD analysis project Ga0209385, IMG submission 184506) | Arctic peat soil microbial communities from the Barrow Environmental Observatory site, Barrow, Alaska, USA - NGEE PermafrostAB12-B... | ecosystem: Environmental > Terrestrial > Soil > Wetlands >... | reverse complement strand
AATGCTGTTGCTGGACAAAGCCTTTGGACGGTCCAGGCGTCATCGGACCCGCGCTGAGGCAACATCCCCAACCCGGCGGCGACCGCCTATGGCGGCCGCTCCCACCTCTCCCGGGCGCCGCCGGGTGGCCCTGCCGGGCGGCGTGGGATTGCTCGCTCGGGGTCATGCCGGCGCGTTTGATGGCCGGCCGGTGATGGCCGGTGGGGCGGTCACCCAGGAGAGCCGGGAATGGTCGGTGGCATTGTCGGCAGCGTCGGGAGCGCCGACCTACCGCTGGTGTGCCACCGTGCCAGGTCGCCGCCGCGGGCCGCGGCGCTGGGTGCGGCTGATCCGTGATCGCCGGAGGTGGCACGGTATTTTCGGATATGGATGGCCAGTGGCCGGGTCGGCGTAGCACTGTTCGTCGTCCTCCGCGCATTGCGGACGGAGCAACGGACCGTTCGATTGGCCCCTAACAGGGGGTCGAGAGGTTGGTCGCGCACGCCCAAACGAAATGGGGGCGGCTGCAGATCCAACCAGCTCCCAATATAGCGGACAAGCGCGACGTTGTCACAGAGGGTTGCCGATGATTGCCGTGCGTTATTGCTGCGTCGCGGCGCGGCCCGCTGGTGTCAGTTGGATGGTTCGGGGTTCATGGTCCTGGCGACAAGGTCGGCGGCGATGACGCGGAGTGGGATGTTCCGGTTCTGGGACACCGTGCGCAGCACGTCGAACCCCGTCTCCGCTGGGCAGCGTTGCATGCCGATGATGATGCCGATGGCCTGGTCGATCACCGACCGGGAGGACAGCGCGGTGCGCAGGTGATCGGTCAGGGTCAACTCGTCATAGTGCCGCATCGCGGCGGTTGCGGTGGCCGCGGCCAGCGCAGTCAGCTGCGCGGCCGCCACCTGGGAGTCCTCATCAAATGCGTGCGCGGTCTCGGCGTACAGATTCAACGCACCGATCGGCCGCTCGTTGACCAGCAACGGGCTCGAGAGCACCGACCGGACCCCGTGTGCCACCGCCAGCGCCGGGTAACCGTCCCACCGGGTCTCGGTGCTCAGGTCGTCGGCCGTGACCACCCGGGCGGTCCGCAACGCCTCCAGACATGGTCCGGTGTCCAGTTCGTACTGCTGCTCGTCCAACAGCCTGGCCAGCGCATCCGCGGACGCCACCGTGATCACATGCCCGTTCTCGGACAACGTGATCCCACAGGTCGACGCGGCCGGGACCGCCCGCCCGGCGAGGTCGGCGACGCTTTGCATCAGATCCTCGAACGAGGTCGTCGACATCAGCAACCCCGCCAACTCGGCCAGCGCTGCCGGTGTCAGACCATTGACAGATACCGCCATCACGCACGCTCTGCTCTGGTGCGGGTGCACCCGGACCTTGGCGTTCGCCAAAAACGGCGCACAGACGGCACCACGCGCGAGGACGTCCTCAGTACCGCTGAGACTACTCCCGCCCGCTCCGTAACGAAGCCGTGGACGGATGCTGGTCGAACGGCAAAGCGAAGATGTCCACGCGGCCGAACTTGGCCGGGAACGCGCCACACACGATCCGCGCCAACTGGATTCGAGACGCGCGCGACCGCACCTCCTACCGAGTTTCCCACGATGTCCAGCGATCCGACCGCGATGGCGCTGAGGAAGCCGGCGACGACGGCATGAGGTCAAGGCCGGGTGCGGAGCCAGGTCCGACCGGTGTCCCGCGTTCGATCGGTCGGCTTTCAGGATCGACTCCCGTCGCATCACGGCTACCTGGTTCACTGGATGGCGATGACAGCGGACGATGCCCCCCCAGCGATGTCGGTTCCCGCGGCGCAGGCTCCGCGTGAATCGCCACCCCAGCGGCACGCCCCGGGTGGTGTTGAGGGGCTGCAGTTTCCCGATATCCCCCGGCTCGAGTTGGATCAGCTGCTCGAACAGCTGCGCGACCGCGCCGAGGACGTGCTGGCCACCCAGGGCCGGTTACGGGGGCTGCTGCGCGCGAACGCCGCGGTCGCCGCCGATCTGAGCCTGCCGGTGCTGCTGCGCCATATCGTCGACGCCGCCAGTGATCTCCTGAAGGCCCGGTACGCCGCGATCGGAGTGAACGGCCGCGACGGGCACCTGCAACAGTTCGTCCACGCGGGCATGGACGAGGACCTGGTCGCGCGAATCGGCGAGCTGCCCACCGCGCGGGGGGTCCGGGAGTTGTTGACCGCGCAGGCGGCACCGGACCGGCGTCCCGAGTCGCTCGTCCAACCCTCGTCGGCTGGTTTCGAACCCCGTCATCCACCGATGGGCAGCCTCCTGGGCGTGCCGATCAAGGTGGGTGATGAGGTGTTCGGCGAGCTCTATCTGCGAGCAGGCGCCGGCGGTGTGTTCACCTCAGATGATGAACAGCTGGTCACCGCGCTGGCCGCGACGGCCGGCGTGGCGATCGCCAACGCCCGGCTGTTCACCGAGTCCGAGCAGCGCCGGCGGTGGCTGACCGCGTCCGGCGACCTCACCAACCGGCTGCTGGCCGCCGACACCGTGCACCCTCTGGACTGGGTCAGCCAAACGGCTGTGACCGCGGCCGACGGCGACATGGCCACCGTCGTCGTCGCCCACGGCACCGATGAGGTCGCCGTCGCAGCGGCGACCGGCGCGCGGGCCTCGGAGGTCCTCGGCCGGACCGCCGACCTGGACGAATCGCCGGCCGGCCGCGTGATGCGCACCGGCAAAGCCGTGCTGGTCACCGACTACCGCACGGAGGCCGACCCGCTCGCGATGGGCGGCGGGATCGGGCCGATGATGCTCATCCCGCTGACCGCCGGCGAACGCACCTACGGTGCACTGACCCTGGGCCGCGTCGCCGGTCGCGAGGGGTTCACTCCCGCCGATCTTGGCATGGCCGCGTCCTTCGGCACCCACGCCGCGGTCGCGCTCGCCCTGGCAGAAGCGCGCGACACCGAACTCCGCGTCGCCCGGCTGGAAGATCACGACCGCATCGCCTTCGACCTGCACGACCACGTCATCGGAGAACTGTTCGCCCTCGGCATCGGCCTGCAACGGCTGGCCGGCGTCACCGACACCCCCACCCGCGTCGCGCGGATCAACGGCTACATCGATTCCCTGGACCGCGTCGTCGGCACCATCCGCACCACGATCTTCCAGCTGCAACCTCACGACCCCACCGGCCTGCAGGCACGCGTCCTGCACATCGCCGACACCCACACCGAGCAACTCGGCTACCCGCCGCACCTGCGCTTCGCCGGACCCATCGACCTGGTCGTCGACGAACCCCTGGCCGGCGACGTCCTGGCCGTCACCCGTGAAGCCCTGTCCAACTGCGCCCGGCACGCCCACGCCAGCATCGTCGACGTCTCCGTCAGCGTGGCCCAAGATGTGCTGACCCTGCAGGTCACCGACAACGGTCGTGGCATCGGCACACCCACCCGCTCCAGCGGACTGACCAACATGCGCCGCCGCGCCGAACGCCACGCCGGCCAGCTGGACATCACCGAACCAGCAACCGGCGGCACCCGCCTGACCTGGTCAGCCACCATCACCTCCCGACAACCAGTCAACGAGGGACCAGCTCCCACTGGGAATGTTTCTGCGTAAACGGGCTCCGGCCGGTGGTTCAGCACCGGGCCGCGGGGGACCCCGGCCACCACGACCCGACCAAACAAGGTGTCAGCCACCGCCGAACGCCTGCCGGGCAGCTGCCGATCGTGGTTCACCCCGACGGATCCGCCGACCGGGCGTCGCGGATCACGTGCGCGGCAACCTCATGGACCGGCGTAGCGGATTCCCGAGCAACATGCTCGAGTTCGTCACGGGCTGCTTGCGGGGTCCGACCGCGGTCGATCAGCCACCCGACGGCCTGCTGCACAACGGACATCTCGCTGAGTCCGGACGTGACCCGATGACGGTCACCGGGCCGCAGGTGCCCGTCGAGCACCAGATCGTCCCGCAGGTCCAGCAACCAACCCAGGTCCGCGGACACGTCGACCAGCGCCCCACCGGTCGCCGCGTAAAACACCACGCCGCTACCGGACCCCAGATCCGTGCACCCCCCGAGCGGAACCCGCAGGGACGTCGCCACCCTGCCCGCGGCGCCGTCCAGCGTGGACACGACGACCTCGTCCGGGCTCACCACGATGGTCATGGCCAGTCCCAGACCCGAAGGAACGGCCACCAGGAACGCGTCGTGCAACGAGCCCAACAGGTCGGCGAGATCCGTTGCGGGATCGTCCAGCGCATCGGTCAACCTGGCAAGGTCCGCGGCCAACCCGGCGGACATGTCCACAGAAGTGCTCCAGGGCGCGGGCCCGGCCGCTGCTTGCTGGTGCCTGTGTCGCAGCAGCGCAGGCCGCGCTGGAGGATGTCCGGGATCGGCGACGAATCGGGGTTCGCCCCACTACCCGGTACTCCCCGACGCTACCCCTACACCGATGCGGCACATCCCCTTCGGGTGACGATCAGCCGTCGGTATGCCGGGACCGGGCCCTGCGTACCGCCTCGTCCACCAACGACCTGGCCACCACCGCCAGCTTCGTGTTCTGCGTCTGGCTCAGATGCCGCAGTCGGTCGAACGCCTCGTCGGCGCTGTACCCCGACCGGCTCATCACAATGCCAATCGCCTGATCGATGACGGCTTGAGCGGTCAACGAGGCCTGCAAGGACTTCGCCAGACGCTTGGTTGCCGCGAGCACCTGCGCGTTCTGCACCGCGATCGCCGCCGGCAGCGCGAACAACTCACCGATGCGCGCGGCCTGCTCGTCGAACGCGTACTTGCCGTGGGCGTACACGTTCATCGCGCCGAACACCCCGTCCGGGGTGAGTAGGGGCAACGACAGCACGCTGTGCACCCCCAACCGGCCGGCCCGCGGACCGAACCGCGGCCACCGCGGCTCACCACCCAACGACCCCGACCGCATCGTCGAGCGTTCCTTGGCTGCGCTGATGCACGGACCCTCCCCGATGCCGTACTGGATGGCGTCGATCTCCCGGACGAACGTTGCACTGGCCACGATGGTGTCCGCGCAATCGCGTTCCATCATCGTCAACCCCGCGCCGTCCGCGCCTGGGATCGCCCTCACCGCAAACGTCGCCACCTGCACCAACAGGTCGGTCAAGTCCAGCCGACCGTTCGACAACCGCGACAGCGCCGACAAACTCTCCCGTAGATCGTCCGATTCAGCCGCCCCGTCGGCCGTCGCGGCCCCGTCATCGGCGGGTACCTGCCCGGGCGGGGGTGGCTGCGCCATCAGATCCTCCCGCGCGGGAACTCCAGTGAATCGATCTTCTGACGGTACGCCCAACCCCATCGGGCAGTGGAAACGGAGCCCCCAACATCTCCAAGCTGGGTGTGCGCCAACCCGAGGCCAGCGCGGCTCCGATGCCAACCGGGCGCCGTCCGCCGAGACTGGACACTCGACCCCTCAGATACCCCGGCAACTCCTCCGGGATCAGCCCCTCCGGTTTATCCAGTCGCGAGCTCCACCGCGTCGGACCACACGCTCTGCTCCGACGTCAAGGCAAACCTGGCGGGCCTCCTTCGCTGCCGGCCGAAACCGTCGTGACACGAAATCCCATGTTCATCGTCCGAAGAAACACCCACACCCGTCGGGGACGGGCGGAAATGTCATCGATAGATCCTTGAAAATCCGTGTGCGACCTGTCGTCTTCCTGGCCACCAGAATCCCCGATGCACGAAATCATTCGGTCGCCGATGATCGCCGAAGATTTCGTCCCTCGGCCTTGTGACCAGAGACGCATTCCCTGAGCGCAAGGCACCTTTGAGGCATACCGTGGTAGACGGGGCGACGACCAAGCGTTACCAATCTAGGCGGCTGCAATCCATGCGAATCCCACTCTCCCCATTGCGTTTTCTCGAGCGCGCGGCCTCGGTCCATCCGAATCGGACGGCGATCATCGACGGCCCGCGATCGTTCACCTACCGGGAGATGACCGAACAGGTCACCCGCCTCGCGCAGGCCTTCAACGCCAAAGGCCTCCGACCCGGCGACCGCGTCGCCTACCTCGCGCCGAACTGCGCCGAGGAGCTCGTGGCGCACTTCGCGGTCCCGATGGCCGGTGGTGTCCTGGTCACCCTGAACACCCGGCTGTCCCCGGCGGAGATCGCCCATATCGTCGAGCATTCCGGCGCCGAGTTCCTGCTGGGCGACGCCCCGCTGCTCGAACCCGCTCTGGAGGAACTTTCCGCCGTCACCGCGCTGCGGGAGATCGTGACCCTGCCCGCGGAAAGCGGCGAACCGATCCGGGTCGCCGGTACGACGAGCTATCACGACCTGCTGGCCGCCGGTAGCGACGAACCCCTGGCGTTCACGGTCGCCGACGAGGACGCTGCGATCAGCCTGAACTACACCTCCGGCACGACAGGTGACCCGAAGGGTGTGGTGTACACCCACCGCGGCGCCTACCTCAATGCCCTGGGCAACGTGATCCACCAGGGGTTCAGTGACGGGTCCAGTTACCTGTGGACGCTGCCGATGTTCCACTGCAACGGCTGGTGCACCACGTGGGCGCTCACCGCCGTCGCCGGCACCCACGTGTGCCTGCGCGCGGTGTGCGCGGATGACATCTGGCGGCTGATCGACGAGGCCGGCGTCACCCACATGGCAGGCGCGCCGCCCGTGCTGTCGATGATGCGGGAGTCGGCGCTGGCCCACCCGCTCTCCCAGCCGTTGACCTTCACCACAGGGGGGGCCCCGCCGACTCGGGCGTTCGGCGACCTCAACGTGCGGGTCATCCACGCCTACGGGCTGACCGAGACGTACGGCGCCTACACCATGTGCGAGGAACAGGAATCCTGGTCAGCGCTGCCGCCGGCGGAGCGTTCGCGGCTGAGGGCCAGGCAGGGCGTCGGGATGCTCACCGCGGACGCAGCGAGAGTTGTTGCCACCACTGGGGACCCGGACCGGCTGGTCGACGTGCCCGCCGACGGGGTGACCATGGGGGAGATCGTGATGCGCGGGAACACGGTGATGAAGGAGTACTTCCACGACCCGGGCGCGACGGCCGCGGCGTTCCGAGGCGGCTGGTTCCACTCCGGCGATCTAGGGGTGCGGCACCCGGATGGTTACATCCAGCTGCTGGACAGGGCCAAGGACATCGTCATCTCCGGGGGCGAGAACATCTCCACCATCGAGGTGGAGAACGCGCTGCTGTCCCATCCCGCGGTCGCCGACGTCGCCGTCATCGCCGTCCCGGACGACCGGTGGGGCGAGCGGCCGAAGGCGTTCGTGGTGCTGGCCGCCGGCCAGCACGCCGACCAGGAGGATCTGATCGCCCACGTCAAGGCGCAGATCGCGAAGTTCAAGGCACCCAAGTCGGTCGACTTCGTTCTGGAAGTGCCCAGGACGTCGACCGGCAAGCTCCGGAAACAACAGCTGCGCGACGTCGAAAGGGCCGGACTCTCGGGCAACGGGCAGGATGAACGGGTCCCTACCGGTAGTGCCAAGAGGTGATGACGGGTGAATCTGGCGGTTGGTCCGGGATGAGCGATGCGACCGGCGCCGGGTCTGCCGCGGCACAAAACTCGGGTGCGGCCGGGTTGGTGAAGGCGCCGACGGGTATCGGCGGCTTCGACGAGATCACCCGGGGCGGCCTGCCGCGCGGGCGGGCGACGCTGGTGACCGGTGGCGCCGGTTCGGGCAAGACCGTGTTCGGGCTGGAATTCTTGGTCTGGGGGGCACGGAAGTTCGGCGAGCCGGGCGTTCTGCTGTCCTTTGAGGAATCGGCCGACGAGTTGGCGACGAATGGGGCCTCGCTCGGGTTCGACCTTCCGGAGCTGGAGCGCCGGGGACTGCTGGCCGTCGATGTGTTCCGGATCGACGCGGGCGCGATCGTAGCGGGGGGGTTCGACCTGGAGGGCCTGTTCATCAGGCTGGGCAGCGCGGTGGACACGATCGGTGCGAAGCGAGTGGTGCTGGACACCGTCGAGGTGTTGTTCGCCGCGCTTGACAGCGAGTCGACCGTGCGGGCGGAGCTGAACCGGCTTGTGCGCTGGCTCAAGGACCGCGGCCTGACGGCGATCATCACCAGCGAGCGGGGCCGGTCCGGCGAGCTGACCAGGTACGGCATCGAGGAGTACGTCTCGGACTGTGTGGTGCTGCTGGACGACCGGATCCAGGACGAGCTGGCCACCCGCCTGCTGCGGGTCGCGAAGTACCGCGGGTCGCTGCACGGCACGAACGAGTACCCGTTCGTGATCACCGACCGCGGCATGGTGGTGCTGCCGATCACCGCGACGGGATCCGCGCGCCCGGCGCCGGACGAGCGGATCTCCACCGGCATCGACCGCCTCGATCACATGCTCGACGGCGGCGTGTACCGGGGCTCCACCGTGCTGATCAGCGGCGGCAGCGGAACCGGCAAGACCAGCCTGGCCGGGCACCTGGCGAACGCCTCGTGCGCGCGGGGCGAGCGGGTGCTGTTCGTCTCGTTCGAGGAATCAGCGGAACAACTGCTGCGCAACATGCGCTCCATCGGCCTTGACCTGCATCGTTGGGGCGAGGCGGGTCTGCTGCGGCTGTGGGCGGTCCGCCCGGCGGCCTACGGACTGGTGGAGCAACTCGTCGAACTGCATCGGCGGCTGGACGAGTTCATGCCGTCGATGGCGGTGCTGGACGCCATGGCCGGCCTGAACCATCTCGGCACGTCCACCTCGGTCAGCGCCACGATCGCCAGCCAGATCGACATGATGAAGGGCCGTGGGGTGACCGCGGTGCTGACCTCGCTGACCCACTACGGGCAGGGGGAATCGAGCGCGTTGGCGGTATCGTCGCTGATGGACACTTGGCTGCTGCTGCGAAACACCGAACTCGACAGCGAACGCAACCGGCTGCTGTCCGTGATCAAGAGCCGTGGCTCGGCCCACTCCAACCAGATTCGCGAGTTCGTGCTGACCGACCAGGGCGCGGAACTGCTGGACGTCTACGTCGGCCCGCGCGGCGTCCTGACCGGGTCCGCGCGTATGGCGCAACTTGCCGACGAACGAGCGGCCGCCGCCGGACGCGGCGCCCAGTTCCAACGCCGACGCCAGGCGCTGGCCCGGCGAACCGCGCAGGTGGAACAGCAGATCACCTCGCTTCGTGAGGAACTCGCCGCCGAACAGGCCGAACTGGACGAGTTCATCGAACAGGACGTCGCCGCCGGTGAGGGTCGGGACGCCGACCGGGCAGTGATGGCCGTGCACCGCTGGGCCGACCCGGGCGCGACCAGGGACCCGGAGCCCGACCAGCCATGAGCACCGGCGGAGTGTCCGGCGGGCAGTCCGCGGGGCCCGCCGACGACACTGATGGGGTCCACTTCGATCTGGGGCTGTACGTCGCCGGGCAGAGCCCGAAGTCGATCCTGGCGATCGAGAACCTCCGCAGGGTCTGCGACGAGTACCTCTCCGGCCGGTACCGCATCGAGGTCATCGACCTGCTGGAGACCCCGGAGCTCGCCCGCGCCGCCGAGATCATCGCCGTGCCGACGCTGGTCCGCAGGCTCCCACTGCCGATTCGCACCATCATCGGTGACCTGTCCGATACCGACCGGGTGCTTGTCGGGCTGCAACTACGCCCGGACGGGTGGCGATCGCCTTGACCGACATCGAAGCGGACTCGCCGTGGCTGCTGACCCTCTACGTCTCCGGCGCCTCGCCACGCTCGGCCGAGGCGATCGACACTGTCCGCCGGATCTGCGACGAGGAGCTCGCCGGCCGGGTCGAGCTGCGCATCGTCGATGTCAGCGAGCGGCCCGCACCGGCCATCAGCGACGACATCTTCGCCGTGCCGACCCTGGTCAAGCGATGGCCGCCACCGTCTCGAAGGCTGGTCGGGAACCTCGCCAACGCCGATCGGGTCAGGGCCGGCCTGAACCTCGGGCCGGTCGATCGTGACCAGGCATCCGCCGGCCCGAGCAGCGAAGGCCGGTAGTCATGAGCTCCCGGCCGCCTACGCCCGCCGCATCGATCGCCGAGCTGACCCGGTTACGCGGCCAGCTCGAGGATCTGCTCGCGGCGTTCGCCGCGATCCGCGGCGGCGGTGTCGACGCGATCATGGTCGGCGGCCCGAACGAGGAGCGGTTGTACACCCTGACCAGCGCCGACCGCCCCTACCGGGTCATC
>Ga0209385_1001451_pt1 | contig 10097 bp, 8 predicted proteins | sample NGEPerB_FD_184506 | JGI IMG/M metagenome (GOLD analysis project Ga0209385, IMG submission 184506) | Arctic peat soil microbial communities from the Barrow Environmental Observatory site, Barrow, Alaska, USA - NGEE PermafrostAB12-B... | ecosystem: Environmental > Terrestrial > Soil > Wetlands >... | reverse complement strand
CGGCGCCGGTTGCCGACCCTGAAGGCCGCGTACGGCGTCGACGATCGAGGCGACATTCTTTTCCAATGAGAGCCGGCCCACGCTCAGGATGACGGGGCGATCGCCGACATCGACTCCAAGCTCGGAGAAGATCGATCTCGACGTGCGCGCCGGCGAGAAATCCGTGGGGTCGACGGCCATGGTGATGCCGTCGATCTTTTCGGCCGGGACGCGCAGTTGCAGGAGCTTGTCGCGCGAGGCGTCGGAGAAGACGAACGTCCGGTCGACGTTGCGATAGAACCAGCCGAGGTAGGCGCGGGAGACGTCGAGCAGCTTGGGATCGTCGACCAGCAGCCCGATGAGACCGGAGAAGTCGGTGTGGTACGTGGCGGTGACAGGTAGCCGAAGGATGCGCGCGGCAGCCAGGCCGACCAGACCCATCGGACCGGGAGTGGCCACTTCGACGTGGGTGATCCCTTCCCGCCACAGGCGGTCGACGGTGGCGGCCAACGAAGGAATGCAGATCTCGATATCGGGATACAGCGGAATCTTGAAGCGTGCCAGGGCCGGAAATGGGCGAGGTAGTCCATCTGCGTCGACGGAGTGGCCAGCCTCGTCGCAGGCTGCGAACCACACGCGCTTGCCTGCGGCAGCGGCGCGCTGCGAGAACTGCCTGCACCAGGTCGACACGCCGTCGAAGTTGCCGAGCGCGTCGGAAAAGACCGCCAGGTATTCGCCGGTCTGCGGCTTGGGTGTTGCGGTCCAGTCCTTCCACAGAGCGCGACGCTGCACGTCCTGGCGCGCGAAATGATCGGCTGCGAAGAGCAGGGGCGACGCCACGCCCAGCGCTGCTGCAAGATCGGTCAGCGCCGCGAGGATGCCGTAGATGTCGAAGGCGAGGAGGGCATCGCCAAGGGCCTGCGCGGCGGTTCCGGCCAGCGCGTCGCTGGTACGCGCCACCGCTTCGACGATTGAGCGATCGCTGGCGTCGCTCGGCACCTCCGGCACGCGCATGATGTCGAGGTCGGGGCCGGTCGAGACGCCTGCCTTTCGAGCCGCGGACAACAGGCTTTCGAGCACCGCAGAGGCGCCGCGCGGAGTGTCGGCTTCGACGGATGGAGAGCGACCCGCAAGCACATCCATCACGTCAACGAACGGGTTGCGGCGAGCACGTTCGCCGGAGTTGCTTTCCCGGAAGTGCGAATAGGTCGCTTGCTTGATGCAGGTGGCCATCGCGTTCAGGTCGCCGCCCGAGCCGACGGCGCGGGCGCGTCCTTCCATCACGCAGGCGAGAAAGGCCGTGGCATCGAGAGCCCCATCGGCCTCGGTGTAGAGGGAGCCGCCGCGCCGATGGCCATGGTCGTCCGAACCTGCCGTCAGGGCCAGCCGCGGCAGCGTGCCATGCGCCAGCGCGATGCCGTGCTTTCGCGAGAGCATCTCCAGAACATCGGGTGTGATCGACGCGAAGAAGTGCGCCATGTCAGGATCGGCCCGACGATCCGTCAGTCCGTTGCCGACCTCGAAGGTCGGAAACAGGGCGAGGCACTTTTCAAGAGTGACGGCATCGAGCTTCCAGTTCGGGCTGAGCAGGGGATGCGGAAGGCTGTGGGCGAGCCGCTCGCTGCGCAGGTAGCTCGACACCTTGTAGACGCTGTCGCGTCGGCGCTGCAAATGCGCGTGCTGCTTCGGCGTGAGGTTGAAGACCAGGACGTGGACCGCGCAGCCGTTCTCGGGGAATCGGGTCGAGACTTCGACCGAAAGAAAGAAGTCCGGGCGCCCGATCAGCTGCAAGCCGCCCTCGATGCTGTCGTGGTCGGTCAGCGTGACGAGCGTCATGCCCCGCGTCTTGCAAAGCTCGTACTGCCGCAGCGGATCAGCGTAGCTCTCTGGAGCCTGGAAGTATTGGGAAAACCATTGACCAGTGGTCAGTGAGGCGGCGGAATGGAGATGCAGGTCGCAGCGTGTCGTCAAATCAACCTTCTGGGGTGGGGAATCGGCTGGTCCAGGGCTCGTCACGACGGACAGCAGAAACACGCAACTGGACGGCGCTTAGCGTTCCGCAGTGATGCGACCGAGCCTCCTCGGTATCGTGGCACAGACGCGGCGTTCTGCCAATGAGTCTCGAAGTCTCGACGATCGAGGCTTAAGGTGGCCTTAACTCGAGATCGCCTCTTGGGTAAGAGCCGCTTCTCAGCGGCCCTACTTGCTAGGCCAGCACGTTCAGATTGTTTCCGATCGTGGCGGTGGGCTTCGAGGCAGCCGGCGCCGGAGCGACAGCCTGAGTCAGTGTCTTTACTTGCTGTTGCTGCCACTGAGCGACGCTGCTTTGGCTGATAGCCGGCGCTGCGCCGCCAGAAGATATTCGCATTCCCATGTCGGTCTCCCGAAGAGAACTCCGCGACCGGGGTGGTCGAAGTAGCTTTCCTGGTGTCATCGATTTCGGCCTGCGGCGGGGGCACTGAACGGTTGTTGAAGACCTTTACCTGCCTACCCCATGCGAATTGTCACCTGCATTCCTGCTGGCCGAAGCGATCAGGCGCGCAAATGCTGGCCTTATCACCAAATCGACTCGAGAACGAACCCTGAACATGGTCCATCGGGGGGAGGGACGTGCCCTCTTCCTTCAACAGACATCAGGTAACAACATGGGCATGCGCATCGTTGGGTCGGGGTCGGCTGCAAGGTCACAGGGCGCTGCCAGCAGTCAGTGGCAGCAGCGCCAACAAGGAGTCGACAGCCTGATGGCGGCGCTTTCCGCCGGAAACCTGAGCACTGCACAGAAGGCTTACGCGGATATCGCCGGGACGAAGGCTTTGACCAATGCCAGCAGTCCGCTGGGCCAAATCGGGCAAGCGCTTCAGAAGGGCAGTCTTTTCGCTGCGCAGCAAGCCGCGAAGTCGTGGCAGGCAGCGCGCAGCGGCCAGCACCCGGCGGTCGAGCCGACGGCGCCCGCTGCGACGTCGCCGACTTCGGGCCTCGGCAGTCTGCTCGACCTCACGGCCTAACGTGAGACGTTCAGGATCCGATAACGGGCTTCGCCACCGCGGGCCCATCGCCGGCATTGCGGCACACGGCCACTATGTGGCCACGGCGGGCTACGACAACCGCGTGATCCTCTGGGATGCCCGCAGCCATCGAGCGCTGTCCCGCGGTCATCATGATCATCTCGTCAACCAGTGCGCCTTCAGCGCCGACGGGCACTGGCTGCTCACTGCCAGCAGCGACTACTCGGCGCGCGTCTGGGCCGTGCCGAGCATGCGACTCCATGCAGTCCTTGGCGGCCACACCGACGACGTCGACATGGCCGTCTTCTCACCCGACGACCGGCGCATTGCGACCTGCGCGCTCGACCGCAGCGTTCGCATCTTCGATCTGACAGGCCGTTGCCTCCAGGAAATGCGCGGCCATACCGGCAACGTGCTGTCGCTCGTTTGGTCGCAAGACGCGCGCCACGTCATCTCGTCGAGCGTCGATGGCAGCGTTCGACGCTGGGATGCCGATCGCGGCGTCGAGGTCCAGTCCACCGAACTGAACGTGCGCACCGACAGCATCGAGATCGATTCCGACGGAGTGGTGTACGCCGGCGATGATCTTGGACGGATCGCTGTCATCGACCAGGGTGCGGCGCGGTTCATCCAAGCGCACCGCGCTGGCGTGAAGAAGATCGCCCTCGATGCGCAGCATGGCATCCTGGTATCGCTCAGCTACGACTGCACCCTTGCCGTGTGGCGGGTCGACAAGTCCACCGGCCTCAAGGAGGTGAGTCGCTCGCCGCTGCCCGAAACCGTCTGGGCCCGCACGGCTGCCGTGCTCGACGACGGTCGCATCGCCGCGGGCACCTTCGGTTCCAGCTATGCTGTCTTCGATCCTCGGTCGAACACGTGGGACCTCGACGGCATCGAGGTCGGACCGGGCATCAACGCCGTGCTGCAGGTCGCCGACCACGTCTATACGGTCGGCGATGCAGGCTGCGTGGCCATCGACGGAAGGCCGGCGGCGCAGATGGGGAGCTTGTGCAACTTCCTCGTCGAGGCGCACGGTCAGGTGCTCACGGGTGGCCAATTGGGCCGTCTGTTCGATGCGCGGACCGGGGCGGTGATCCACACCCACCATTCGCCACTGAACTGCGGCGTCGCGTTCGAACGTCGCGGCCTTCGTTGCCTCGCCGTCGGAACGTACACCGGCGAGGTCCTGATCTTCGAACCGGGTCACGACGACCAGCTGACGCTGGTCGAGTGCCTCGCCATCTACCAGAACGCGGTCAAGGGGCTGAGCGTCAGTGGAGGGCTGCTCTTCTCAGTGTGCGCCTCGACAGACGTTGCCTGGCACCGGCTGGATGATTGGTCGGTAGTGCGCCGCGTCACACGAGCGCACGAGCGCATCGCCAACGCATGCTGCGACATCGGCAGCGGGCGCTTTGCGAGTGTCGGGCGGGATCGCACCTTGCGCCTTTGGGACGGCAGTGAGACCGAAGGCTTCCCGAGTCCGCATCCGCACTCGGTCAAATGCATGGCGGTGGACGACGCGCGCACGGCCATTCTCACCGGCTGCTATGGAGGCACCGTCGCCCGCTTCGATCTGAAAAGCAAGCAATGGACGAACGTGCAACGTCCGACCGATTCAGGCATTTCGTCGATCACCTGGGATCGTCGACACGGATGGTTCCTCGCAGCCTCCTACGACGGTGGCATCTATCCGGTCGCGGCGTGAACGTGCAGGCTCGAACGAATACGCCGTGTCGCGACGGCGGGCCGCGATTGCTGCTCGTGGCCGGAAGCCAGCGCGCCGAATCGCTCAACGCCCGACTGCTCGACAACATCGCCCGCCGATTGAGTCGCCACTGCGATATCGACCTGCTGCTGCCGTCGCAAGTGGACCTGCCGCTGTTCAATCAGGACCTCGAGACTCACCCGGACGTGCTGGCGCGCGTCGCGTCGGTGCATGGCCGCTTTTCCGCGAGCCATGGCCTGATCGTCGCCACACCCGAATACAACGGTCAGCTGCCGCCGTATCTGAAGAATGTGATCGATTGGGTTTCGCGTCTGCCCTACATCGATCCGAACCAAGCCAACCCCTTCATCGACCGACCTGTCCTCCTATGCAGTGTTTCCACCGGCTGGAGCGGAGGCTCGTTGGCGATTCCTCACGCCCGCGCCTTGTTCGGCTACGTCGGCGGCGTCGTGATCGGTGACACGATCTGCGTACCGCAAGCCTCGCAGGTCTGGACGGGCGACGGCTATGCCTTCGGTTCGGTATTCGACGCGCAGATCGACGCGGCCCTCGCACGCGTCGCCCGACTGGCGTCCGAATTTGCCAACACGCTCGAGGCGACGTTGTCATGACGTCGACGAGCAAGCGGAATCGCCAGGAGGCAGTCCTCGAAGACACCCCTTGCGGAATCATCTCGGACCGCGATCGGCTAGGGCTTCCCAATCGCTACGTGGCTGGTCATCTCGCCGAGATGACCTTGCAAGCGTTCAACGCGTTGCGCGGCGCGACAAGGGACCTTCTGCTCGAGACGCTGGCCTCTCGCGACGAGAGCCTCGCGCAGCGAATCGCCAGCGGCACCCTGCTGGCGTGGGTCGGTGATCCGAGGATTCGGAACCGAGCTCCCGCGATGCACGATATTCCCGGCGGCGTGGCGGAGATCGGTCTGGCTGCCGACGCGGTCGGCGCAGTGCTCGAACGCTGCAGCGGCCTTGGATTGCAGCGCCAGTGGATCGAGAAGGAATGCCCGCGTCATCGTCTGACGCTGACGAGCTTCCGGTTGGCCAGATTTCCTGTCACCAATGCCGAATACCGTGATTTCCTGATCGCCACCGGCCATGCCGAGTTGCCGAGCAGCTGGTCGTTTCGGCAGTTTCCGTGCGAGCGCGCCAACCATCCCGTTTACACCGTGAGCGCAGCCTCCGCCGATGCCTACGCCGCGTGGCTGGCTCGCAGCACCGGGCGCGGCTTTCGTTTGCCCAGCGAAGCCGAGTGGGAGCGGGCTGCCGGGGGACCTGAGGCGTGCGAGTTCCCATGGGGCGAGTCCTTCGACGCCGAGCTCGCGAACACGGCGGAGACGGGTCTCTTCAACACTTCGCCGGTCGGGGCATTCGTCGGCGGCGAGTCTGCATTCGGTCTCGCCGACATGGCCGGCAACGTCGAGGAGTACGTGGCGGACGACTACGCGCCCTATCCCGGCGGCTCATACATTTCCGATCACCTCGCGCAGATTCACGGCACGTACCGGATCGCACGTGGTGGCAGCTTTGCCCGCTGGCGCGATCTGGCACGCACGCGAAGGCGGCACGGCCAGAACCCGCGCTCGGCGACGTATGCCATGGGTTTTCGCCTCGCCGAAACCGTTTGACGGCACCCACCCGCATCGAGGCGACATGGCCCATCTGTTGATCATCGAGCTGCCGGGCGGCGATGACACCGACCTCCTTATCGCTGCGATCACGCGCGGCGACGAGTTCACGTTCCTGAGCGCACAGCTGGATCACTATCGGAATCAGCCAGCAGTTTGGTCATTGCTCGAGGCGGCGCGGGAGTTGATCGACGTCCCGGGATTCGACGACATCGAGGTCATGCGGCGCGTGCTGGACGTTCATGCATGCCGCCGCATCGACGCGGTTCTCTGTCTGCTCGACATCCGTCTGGTCGAGGCGGCACGGCTGGCCGAGAAGCTCAACGTGCGACACATCAGCCCAGCGACTGCTCGCCTGTTGCGAGACAAGGTCAGCGTGCGCAGCCGGTTGGCCGAGCGTGGCATTGCGCAGCCGGCATTCGAGTTTGCCGAGTCGAATGCCCAATTGCAGGCCGCCGTGCAGCGGCTAGGTCTGCCGGTTCTGATCAAGCCGGCCGACGGCTACGGTTCGCAAAACATCGTCGTCCTGCGACATGCGCAGGACCTCGATCCTCTCCTGACGCCACTGACCCAAATGCTGCCGAGTCGGGCGGACTACGGCCTGGGAGTCGTCGCCAACGATCGGCTGCTGGTCGAACGCTACCTGAGCGGGACGTTCTTCGGTTGCGATACGTTGTCGGTCGACGGGCGACACACCATCGTCGGGCTGCACCAGAAGGTGATGTTCGAGCCGCCTTCGTTCGCCATGCGAGGCAGCACGTTCGTGCCGCCATCCATGCCGAACGCGAACGCATCGATGATCGAGCGCTACGTCGTGTCGCTGCTGGATGCCGTTGGCTTCAATTGGGGCGCCGCCCACACGGAACTGATGCTGACGGCCGAGGGCCTGCACGTGATCGAGATCAACCCGCGCCTGGTGGGCGCCAAGATCGCGCGACTGGTCAGCCATTCGCTCGGGCAATCGCAGCACGCCAGGCTGATCGCTGCGCACCTCGGCGTGCAACCCACCGAGCCGGAGCCCTCAGATGCCCTGGTGGGTGTCATCCGCTGGATCGTCGCCGCGCAGCCGGGCGTGCTGGAGACAGTGCGGTTGCCGCAGTGGAATGACCCGCGCATCCGCTGCGTCGAAGTCCTGAAGCGGCCCGGCGATCCGGTGTGGCCTCCCTTCGAGAACGCGGACCGGATCGGCTACGTGATGGTTTGTGGCGCCGACCGCGAGGAAGCCGAGCGAATTGCCGATCGCGTTGTCGCCGAGGCGACGGTGGTCCTCAAAACGGAAGCTCAGGTGCAAGTCGACGCGCGGGTTCGAACATGCTGAGCTCTCAGCCCACGAAACAATGTTCTTCCGCTCTACTTAACGGGCCGGGCAGTGTCGACGGCGTGCACGTTGTGGTGCGCAATGCAGTGGCCGTCCCACTGCGCCACGGTGCGCTCACGACATTCGTCACATTCGACGGTCTTGCGAATTCAGATCATTTCGCGATCCGGTTCGGCGACATCCGCAACTCGGCCACGCCGCTGGTCCGGATGCACTCCGAGTGCGTGACGGGAGACGTGTTCGGCTCGCTTCGCTGCGACTGCGGAGCCCAGTTGGCTGAGGCCGTCGAAACCTTGCATGCTGGCGGGGGAATCCTCTTATATCTGCGGCAGGAAGGCCGAGGGATTGGCCTCGCCGCCAAGCTCGACGCCTACGTGCTGCAAGACGCGGGTCTCGACACCTACGCAGCGAACCGAGCACTGTCGTTGCCTGCTGACGCAAGAGACTACGCCTGCGGAGCCGCCATGCTTCGCGCGCTCGGTGTGCCGAGAATCCGTCTCCTCAGCAACAATCCGGACAAGGCCGCGCAGCTAAAGCGCTGCGGCATCGAGATCGTGGAGCGCATTTCGACCGGGACTTTCGCGACCGACTTCAATCGCGAATATCTGAGTACCAAGGCATACGCGACCGGGCACAGCCTGCAGCTCTACTGAAGTTGAACAGCGGTTCTCTCCTCACGAAGCCAGGTGGACCCAGGGCGGGCGGAGGCATTCTGGATCGAGAGTGCCCGCAGCCACTCGCCCCTCGATTGGGCGCGCCCATTACCCCAGATGCGAATCGTCTTCCGGCGTCAAGCTAGGATAGTGAGTTAGAAGTTCGTTGAACTCTAGAGACAAGACTCTCGGTTGACGGGTCAAACCGCTTTCAACATACCGAATTCGCAGATGCTACCGAGCGAGTCAATTTTCGCCGGCTCGCCAGACCGTCGCGACCGGTGCGTGGTCGCGCGAGACTCCTCGTGGGGAACACCAACAGGAAGATCGCACGCAGTGGCATTCGATCCTGGTCCGGACCACGCCGCAATCGCCCTCTTCCGATCATCCGGTTTACATCAGCCTGGCGTATCAGGCGTTTCGAAAGCGGCAGGGTGAGACATGGTTCGCAAATGGGGTGAGACGCACGGACGGAAATGTCAGGCTTCGCCGGTCGTTTCAGAACAACGTGCATGCGATTTCACTCCCTGCAAATCGATCATCCCTTTGAGTTGGACATGATCCAACAGTCGAATCAGTGCGGGCGACCACGCCGCTCCCGACTGGGTGCGCGCGCCCTCATCTGCCTGGTAGTCGCCGCGCTGGCGCTGGGCGGCTGTGCGACCCAGGCCGTGACCCGGTCCGGCTTCCTCAATAGCTACGACAACTTGGTGCCAGAGTCCTCCCAGTCCAAGAACCTTGTTTCGCGACCCGCGCCCGGCGTTCTGGCCCGCTATGACGCTGTGTATGTCGATCCGGTCGAAGTGCATATCTCCACAAAGGAAGACAAAGCCGCGATGGAAGAAGTGGCCGCTCTGGCCGCGCAGGCCCTTCGAAAGGAACTCGCTGCTGATTGGACAATTGCCGACAGCCCCCGAGGAATTCACACCCTGCGTGTGCGTACCGCGCTGACGGCGGTCAAGACATCCAATCCGGCACTCAATATCGTGCTGTTCATTCTCCTGCCGGTGCCGCTGGACAACGGGGGATTGAGCGCCGAATCAGAATTCGTTGACGCCTCGTCGGGACAGCTGGTCGGGGCCGTCGTTTGGGCCGGTCAGGGCCTCTGGGACCCTGTCGGTTATTTCTCGCCGTACGGGCATCCGCGCCAATTGACCGAAGGGTTGGCGAAAGCCATCGCGGCCGTCCTTAGACGGGATTGCCCTTTTCCGCTGAGCGCCGGCGCAGCGCGGGAAGATTCACCTCCACACCAATCCGGTGTTGCGCAGCCGGCCGCCGGAGTTAGATGCCCCTAGTAGAGGGCTTATTTTTAGGTGGATCGAGTAGCTAGTTGATACGAGAGGCCGGCCAGGTGCCGGCTCTTTCGTCTCGACGTCGTGAAGAGAATCGCTGCTTCGCTTCGGCTAGCGCCTTTGAGAGCGAGACCCACCGGGCGATCGGGATCGCGACGGAATCGACGGCATGGCGTGGGACATGGGCGCGGGCCGATAGCCGCGCGGCGACGCGCGGTCATCGCGACGATCCCGACGGTGGTCGCCGTCGCGGACCGGACCCACGCGGTAGCCGGGCGACCATCCGCCGTAGTCGCCGCCGAACGGTCCGTAGTAGTCGACGCCGAAGCCGACATTCGCGCCGCCGTCATATCCGTAGCCGTAGCCGTATCCGTCCCCCGGCACGACGCAGGCCGAGGACAGGAGAGCGCAGATGCCGACCACCGACCAGCACAGGAACCTGGTAATCACTTCGTCACCTCTTTGCTTTGCGTGTCGAGCCATTCGAGCAGGCCGAAAGG
>Ga0209385_1001450_pt1 | contig 10098 bp, 4 predicted proteins | sample NGEPerB_FD_184506 | JGI IMG/M metagenome (GOLD analysis project Ga0209385, IMG submission 184506) | Arctic peat soil microbial communities from the Barrow Environmental Observatory site, Barrow, Alaska, USA - NGEE PermafrostAB12-B... | ecosystem: Environmental > Terrestrial > Soil > Wetlands >... | reverse complement strand
GCCTTGTCCTTGGCCGCCGTTGCCACCGTGCCGCCCGTGATGGTTGCCGCCAGCGCGGTGTTCAAGGCATCCGCCATGGTCTTGATGTCCTTGGGCGCCACCGTCAGTTTCGTGAATACGGCGGGGTCAAGGCTGATGCTGATGTTGCAGGCGAAGGGCACCATCTGCGGTCCGGGATATTTAGAAAAATCCCGTATAATTTTCAGATTTGTTCTCATACTACTAATTGCTTTCTGGACTCTTCTATTTTCAGACGCCCCCGCAGCTTTCGTGCAGTGCAACGTCTTCGGATTTTTATTCAGCACAGGCCATGCCAAGTCTTATCCATATAACCATGTTCAATAAGATAAAAAAGTGTATATTTCTGTCACAAACCTTTGTTTCTCCGTCACGAATCAATATGGCTCGATGAGCAATCAATGAGGATTGATGACCGATCAATATAGGTCGGTGACGAATAAATGAGGATTGATGACCGATCAATATAGGTCGGTGACGAATCAATGAGGATTGATGACCGATCAATATAGGTCGGTGACGAATCAATGAGGATTGATGACCAATCAATATAGGTCGGTGACGAATCAATGAGGGTTGATGACCGACCCTGGAAGCAAAATGGGCAAATTCAGCCAGTCAGGCGCGAAATTGACCGATTTTTGCCAAAAACACCCTTTTCCACCCTCCGGCTTCCGCCTTCCACCATCTGTTTCTGCGATTTCAGCTTTTCCATTCCCGGCCAATTTCAGGACAGCAGGTAAAGAAAAAGGACAGTTGCGAAGATTATATAGGAGCCGATGTGAGGAGGCTCTAATTAAAAACCTGCAATGGGATTAAAATGAGCCTCGTCACCTCGTCTCCTACAAATCAAGGGCGGACGACGAAGCCGCGTCCGGCGCGCCAGAGCATTCGCTTTCCGGCAGGTGCAAACGTCGCGCTGGCGTTTGGCCATGACGCGGCAGGTAGTGGGCGAAATATCATTGCCAAGCATGATGCTTGAATTCTCATGGTGGAGGCTGACGTGTTCCTGCTGGTCCCTAACCGATCATTGGGTTAACCGGTAAAACTTCCGGTTTCCGGAGATAATGTTTGTCACCACATTGTTCGCGTTGACGACAACGGGCGGCGGGGTGTTGATGATCCAGACCGCCAGTGAAAGGTTGGTGGTGGATTGTAACGTGAACCCGGTATAGTTGGTCGGCCACGTCAAAATGACATTGGTTGCGGAACGAATGAGGGTCAGTGGGGGGGCCGCGCTGGCGGATTGCAACGAAAGACTAAACACCGTGCCCCCGCCTCCAGTGCCGCCTGCAGACGTCGTTCCATAGAGGGTGTTGCCCGCTAAAACCAAGCTGCCCATCGGAGTAGCACCATCGTTGTTGTAACCTCCCGCTTCAGGAAGCGTCGTTGCCGTGAAACTGTAAAGGGTGGTAAAACCCGTGCCATCCGTGTTGATTTTGAACACCGTGCCATTGCCCGAACTGCCGCCTTCAGACGTCGTTCCATAAAGCGTTGTGCCCGATAAAGTCAAACTGGTGGTCGGGAATGCTCCATCACTGGCGCCAGAAAAATTATGCAGAGTTGCAAAACCTGACCCATCGGTATTCATGGAGAATACAGTGCCATTGGTGGCACTGCCGCCGTAAATCGCTGTTCCATAAAGGGTGTTCCCCGATAAAACCAAACCTCCACTCGGTTCAGCGCCGCCGCTGTTGGCTGTGTATTGTGCATAAGCATCCGTAGCAGCATCGAATTTACGCAGAACTGTAAACGTCGAACCATCAGTGCTGGCAGAGTAAATAATACCCCCTCCGCCCGTATAATCGCCCCAAGATTCTCCATAAACGATGTTACTGGATAAAACCAATCCACTGTGTGGATTAGACCCTTGGTTGAGAGCGAGGTCATAGAAAACATGCAAGGTCTTAAAACCCGTTCCATCAGTGTTGGCAGAGAACAAAATCCCCTGCCAGTTAACGCCGCTACACGGGGTCGTTCCATACAAGGTGGTGCCTGACAATATTAAACCTTCACGCAGATTTTGGTCGTTGGCATAACCGGAAAAACTATAAAGAACATTAAACCCCGTGCCATCCGTGTTGATTCCAAACATTGTTCCATCATCCGAACCGCCGCCAAGGTCCGTAATCCCATACAAGGTGGTGCCCGATAAAACCAAACTCGTTGCCGGATAAGCTCCATCGCTGTTGGTGCCTCCTGAATAGTAAGGAGCAGAGAACGCTGAAAAATTATGCAAATTAGTAAAGCCAGATCCAGAGGCATCAACAGCGAACAAGGTGCCGGCAGCGTTAGCACCGCCAGACGCAGCCACACCATACAAGGTGTTACCCGATAAGACCAAGCTGGCATACGGATTAGCGCCGTCGCTGTTGTTTCCAGTGGGACCAATTGCCGTGAAACCGTGCAGGGTCTTGAAGGTTTGCGCGGTCACCTGGCCAGCCAGCATCAAGCTGAATCCGGCGATGAGCGCGGGCAGGAGGAACCGATTTTTGATGTGGTTTTTCATGGATGTTTCTTTGGTTGGTTGTTATCGTTACTGGCTTAACCGGTAAAACTTTTGCGCGCCGGAAAGGGGATTGGTCACGGCGTTCTGCCCGGTGACAGTGATCCAGACCGGTGCAGCGAGATTCGTGGTGGATTGCAAATTAAAACCGGTCTCCGGCCACGTCAAAATCACGTTGGTTCCAGAAAGCATTATCGCCAGTTGCGGTGCCAACGACAGACTGAACACCGTGCCCGCGCCTCCATTGCCGCCAGAGCTTGCAACCCCATACAAGGTGTTGCCCGCTAAAATTAAACCGGCTTCCGGTAAAGCTCCGTCGCTATTGGTGCCATTGGAACCAGCGCGAGCCGTGAAAGTATGCAGGGGCATAAAACCTGTGCCATTGGTGTTCAGGGCGAAGAGGGTGCCGCTGATCGCACTGCCGCCGTAGGACGCCGTCCCATACAGCGTGTTGCCCGCCAAAACCAAGCTGGCTTGCGGATCAATTCCGTCGGTGTTGGTATAATTAGGAGCAGGATTGGCCGTGAAGTTATACAGGTTGGTAAAACCCGTGCCATCGGTGTTCAGGGCGAACACGGTGCCCCTGTCTGAATTGCCGCCGCCGAACGCCGTCCCATACAGCGTGCTGCCCGATAAAATCAAGCCGGCTTCTGGATCCGCCCCGTCGGTGTTGGTATAATTAGGAGCAGGATTGGCCGTGAAGCTATACAGGTTGGTGAACCCGGTGCCGTTGGTGTTGACGGCAAACACCGTGCCGTTGCCCGTGCTGCCGCCGCCACGTGCCGTCCCATACAGCGTGCTGCCCGACAAAATCAAGCCGGCTTCTGGATCCTCCCCGTCGGTGTTGGTATAATTAGGAGCAGGATTGGCCGTGAAGCTATACAGGTTGGTAAAGCCCGAACCATCAATGTTAAGCGCGAACACTGTGCCGCTTCCTGAAAAGCCGCCATTTGCTGCCGTCCCAAAAAGGGTCGTGCCCGACAGGATTAATCCGGCACCGGGAAACGCTCCGTCGCGGTTGGTGGTGGGAGCAGGATAAACACCGGGCATTGCCGTGAAAGTATGGAGAATTGAAAAACCGGTGCCATTGGTGTTGAGGGCGAACACCGTGCCGGTGCCATTGGTGCCGCCTCCCGACGCCATGCCATACAGTATGTTGCCTGATAGAATCAGACTGCCAGCGGGATAATCTCCGTCGCGGTTGGTCTGAGGATAAGGCCCAGTGACGGCAGTGAAAACATACAGATTCGTGAAACCCGTGCCATCGGTGTTGACGGCAAACACGGTGCCCGAGCCATTGGTGCTGCCGACCGCCGCCGCCCCATACAAGGTATTGCCCGATATAATCAAGCTGGCCCGTGGAGCAGCTCCGTCACTGTTGGTTATCCTGCTGGAAGCAGTATCAAAACCCTCAAGGGCGAAACTATGCAGGGTCGTGAAGGTCTGCGCTTTCAGACCCGAACTGATGGCCAGTCCGGCAAACAACGCGGTCAGAAGGAATGGAGTTTTAGTGTGAGTTTTCAAAGATATTTTCATGGGTTGATGGCTTGGTTACTGGCTCAACCGATAAAACATCTGTTTGCCGGCGATGGGATTGGTCACGGTGTTCGTGCCGTTGACGGCTACGGGAACCGGCAGATTGGTGTTCCAGCCCGCTGGCGAAACCAAGTTGGTGGTGGATTGCAAAGTGAACCCGGTGAAATTAGCCGGCCACGTCAAAATCACGTTGATTCCAGAAAGCATTATCGCCAGTTGCGGTGCCAACGACAGACTGAACACCGTGCCATTAAATGAATCGCCGCCTTGAGACGCCGTCCCATATAAAGTTTTGCCGGATAAAATCAAACCGCCATTGGGATAAGCCCCGTCGCTATTGGTGGCCAGCGAGCCGGAGGTGGCCGCAAAATTATGCAGATTCGTAAAACCCGTGCCATCGATGTTGAGGGCGAACACGGTGCCCGAGCCATTGGTGCCGCCATCAGACGCCGTCCCATACAAAGTGCCGCCTGATAAAATCAAAGGACCAGTCGGATAGGCGCCGTCGCTGTTGATGTTTAAGTAATCCACGAAAACCGATGATGAGAACTCATGCAGGATCGTAAAACCCGTGCCATTGGTGCTAATGGCGAACACGGTGCCCGAGCCATTCGTGCCGCCATATTCGGCCGTCCCATACAAAGTGCCGCCTAATAAAATCAAGCCGCCATACGGAAAAGCCCCGTCGCTGTTGGTGGCCAGCGAGCCGGAGGTGGCGGTGAAATTATGCAGGTTCGTAAAACCCGTGCAATTGGTATTGAAGGCAAACACAGTGCCCGTGCCATTGGTGCCACCGGCTTGTGCCGTGCCATACAGGATGTTGCCCGATAAAATCAAAGTGCCAGATGGATAAGCTCCGTCACGGTTGGTGGCTGGCGGACCGGAACTAGCCGTGAAAGTATAGAGGTTCGTAAAACCCATGCCATCGGTGTTGAGGGCGAACACGGTGCCCGATCCATTGGTGCTGCCGTCCCTCGCCGTTCCATACAGGGTGTTGCCCGATAAAACCAACCCGGCCAGCGGAAAGGCGCCGTCGCTGTTGGTCCGAGGATAAGGACCAGAGACCAACGGGAAGCTATGGAGGTTCGTAAAACCGGTGCCATCCGTATTGACCCGGAACACCGTGCCACAATCTGAACTGCCGCCTTCATACGCCGTCCCATACAGGTTGGTGCCGGATATAAGCAAACTGGCTCGCGGAGCAGCTCCGTCGCGGTTGGTGCCTGAAACGTAAGCCGTGAAACTATGCAGGTTCGTAAAACTCGAGCCATCAGCATTGACCCGGAACACCGTGCCTTTGTCCGAACTGCCGCCATTGTTCGCCGTCCCATACAAGGTGTTGCCCGATAAAATCAATCCGGCATCCGGATACGCTCCGTCGCTGTTGGTAATGCCTGACAATGCCGTGAAACTATGCAGGGTCGTGAAGGTTTGCGCCGCCGCCGGGCGGGCGGGGAGCAGGTTGAGCGCGGCGATGAACGCGGGCAGCAGGAACCGGTTTTTAATGTTGGTTACCATGGATGGATTTGTTTTTACGGCCGTTTGAAAATGAAGAACTGGCGCGGTTTGGCCGGGCTGACGGGGTTTGTGTAATGGAACTGCCCAGAGCCGCCAAAGATGTTGGTAGCCAGCGCTGTCCAGTTGGTCAACGGAAGCGCCAAGTTGGTGCTCGCCAACATCACGTAGTTGCTGCCCGCCAGTCCGCCAGTCCCGTTGAAGATCAAATTGGTCCCCGACAGGTTGACGATTCCAAACTGGGGCAATCCGCTCCCCGCCACGAGGCTGAAATTCGTGCTGCCATAGTTGGACTGCCAGGAGACAGCCGCCGGGAGCCCGAGACTGGTGAAGTTGCCCGTGAATGAGCCATACGACACGACGTTGAAGGAGGTGCCATTAGTCGGCACATATCCATTGGCCAAGGTGACGTTCAACGCTCCGCCCAAAGGTGCGGGGCCTTGGAACAGGATCTTGGTATAGTTGGTCGCGTTATAAAGCACGACATTCAAACTGCTCCCGGGTTGCAACGACGCCGGGCCATAATACCCCATCCCAATCACGCCTGATTTGGCTATGATCGCGCCCGAGTTTGTCACGAAGGTCGCCACCACCGCGCTTAAGTTGGTGCCGGCACTTTTGATGATTGTGCCTTGATTGACAATATATTCGTGACCGCCGCCATAGGTGGAAAGATATGTGCTGTCGCTGCCTAAATTGATCAACCCGGATGCCTGGTTGATAATGCCTCCTCGATAACTGGCCGAGCCATCGTTATAGGACCAAATCACGGCACGGAAAGCCGGCGGCGGATTCGATACATTGATGGTTCCCGCATTGTTCAGCGGGCCGTATAAGGTGAAATCGGACCCGGACACATTGATGGTGCCGCCGGCAGTCACGGTAAGCGAACCGCCGGAATTGATGGTGCCACCGCCGCCGATAGCATTGACCAACCCACCACTCGCCACAGTCAACACCCCATTCATGAGGGCACCGTTCGCATTCAATACACCACCGTTCCCCACGGTCACCGTCCCATACATGACGGCGTTGCTCACATTCAATATGCCACCGCCCGCCACCGTATAATTTCCATAGACCCCGTTCCCATAGAACCCCTCCCAAAGCGAACTGTTAAGAGTCCCGGGGATGCCACTGTTGATGATCGAGAAAGTTCCGTTGATGGCCAGAGTGGCTGGGAATTGGTTTGAGAACGTTATGCCCGCCAGCGTCAGGTTGGTAATCGCGCCGCCTTGAAAACCCGCGCCCAAGGTCAACTGTCCCCCTTGCAACGACAGGTTCGGAATCGCATTCGCCGGCAAATACAAATACCCGGAGATAAACTGATATTGTCCGCTGCCGCCCAGCATCAGGGGCGTGCCTGGCACCAGCGGCGCATTCGTGGTGCCGCCGCCCAATTGAATCGTCGCGCCCGCCGCCGCATAGAAAGTGCCCGCGAGGGTGCTTTGAAAACTGGGCAGAATCAAGGTTCCTGACAAATTGGTGATCGTTCCCTGACTGTTATCAAACTGGAACGGCTGGTAAGGGTAAAGTCCAATATTATATACACCATTGTTAAACCTAGTGAATGCTTGATAGCTGATCGAGTTGGTGGCGCCGGCGCCGGCGTTCTGGACGACCGTGCCCTGATTAATAAAATAATCCGCGGAGGACGAGGCGCTGATTCCGCCTGCGCCAATCATGTTGATCAGGCCACCCGGTTGATTGACGATTCCCGCTGGACTTGGACTATATACGTCAAAGGTGACGAGAGACTCATTCAAGTTGAGGGTGCCGGCGTTTGTTATAGGAAACCGCAGGGAAATCGGGCCTGTCACATTCATCGTTCCTCCATGCGAAACGGCGACGGCATTGATCAAAGGCCAATATTGGAGGGTGTCGCTCACATTGAAAACCCCGCTGCTGGTGATGAGGAGATTGGTGTCAATCTGAAGGTTCGTCCCCGTCAAAGTCCCGGTAACCGGCAGGGTATTGAGCAATTCTGCGTAGCCTCCCGCTCCGCCTAAAATAAGATTGGTAATGGCGCCGCCCTGGAAAGAGGGGCTTAGTTGCAGCACCCCTGTTCCTGCTGGGCTGCCGATTTCCAAATTCGCGGGAAGGGTTGCTGTCAAGTATAAATAACCGGCGAATTGGAACTGCCCGCCACCACCGAGGACAAAGGGCGTGCCCAATGCCACCGGCGCGCCGTTGGCTCCGCCGGAGAACTGGATCGCCGCCCCGGACGCGGCATTGTAAGTGCCGGCCAGATTGGTGGGGAAGAAACCGAGGGTCAACAGGCCGGACAAATTTGTGATGGCTCCGGCGGTGTTGTCAAAAACAGGGGCGCTGATGCTATTGGTGCCGCCGGTTTGAACGATCGCGCCTTGATTGATCACATAACCGAAGTAATAGCCCGGACTCTGCCCAATGGCCGCGATGATCGAACCGTTGCCATGCAAATTGATCACGCCGCCGGGAAGATTCAGGAGCGAGCCGCCGCCTCCTTGGTAAACATTGTTGATGAAGTGAATCACTCCGTTGGTCAAATTGACCATCCCGGAGTTGATCAACGGCCCATACAAAGTAAGCCCATTAGTAATGACCAACACGCCGCCGTGCTCGACCGTAAATCCGAGATCCCCCACTCCCCCCTGCACCGAGGCGATCCCGCCATTGGCAATCATCAAGGTTCCGCCGATGGTGTCATCAAGAGAATCCAGCGTGCCGCCATTCGTCAGGGTCAACGTCTGGTCCGGATAACCGCCCTGCCCGTTATTTTGGGTGATATGGCCATACACCGAGTTCAACCAGCCACCGTTCGCGACCATGACATTGGCGACAATGCCTTCGCTGGAGCCGTTGAAAACACCACCTTTATCTATCGTCAGCGGATTAGCCCCCAAGTATCCATTCGTCATGGTTACGATCCCGCCATTGGTGATCAGCAACAAGTTGTTCACCTGAAAATGAGAATATGGGGACAGATTGGTGATCAGCAGCGTTTGCACGCCGGAAGCGCTGGTGCCCACGCCAACCGTCAGATTGGACACAATGGACGGATAATAAACATAATTGCCGCCGGAATAGCTGCTGACATCAAACACCACCGTGTAGGTGCCCAGCTGGGTGATCAACGCGCTATCATTGGTGCCGGGCACTTGGTTCGGGCTCCAATTGGCCGCGACGCTCCACTTGCCGCCGCTGGTGTTGGTCCAGGTGATGTTGGCGGAATGAGCCAGATTGCCAATGGCCAGCAGCGCCAGCCAAGCCAGCGCGAGGAATAGTTTTTGAATCAGAGTTTTCATAGATTAGTTGGGGAGGTTGATTTCTTGATTTTACGGTGATCGCTCGCGGTAAAAACGGATGGGATGAGCGCCGGATTGGAGATCGCTGAAGGTGGACGTGCCGGTGGTGGAGAAAGTATTGGTGGCGACGGGCAGCCAAACGGGGTGGGACAAGTTGGTGCAGGCTTCCACCACGATGACCGCATTGGTGGGGCCCGTGAGGTTGAACCCGAAATGTCCGCCGGTGAAGCTCAACGCATGGGCCTGCGGATTCCACAACATCGTTGGCCTGCTGCCAAAGGTCGGACCCCAGCCGGTGGTGCCAGACAGGTAATAGACAATTGCAGGGTCAGCGGAGAAAACTAATCCACCATCGGAAGGTTCGTTCCCTAGAAAATAAGCGGACTTCAGGCTGGTGCAGTCTTCAAACACACCCGCCCCAAGGTTGGTGACGCTGTTGGGGATGGTCACGCTCGTCAGGCCGCCGCAGTCGTAAAACGCATAAGCTCCGATGCTGGTGACGCCATTGGTGATGGTCATGTTCAACAGGTTGGTGCAACTGCCAAACGCCTCAAATCCGATGTTAGTGACGCTGCTGGGAATAGTCACGCTCGTCAGGCTGCAGTCGTAAAACGCAGAATCCCCGATGTTGGTGACGCTATTGGGAATGGTCACATTCGTCAGGATGTGGTTGTATGCAAACGCATCAGCCTCGATGCTGGTGACGCTGTTGGAGATGGAGTAACTGCCGCCCAGACCAGCGGGGAATTGGATCAGAGTCGCTTTTGCCTTGTCAAATAAGACACCACCTAAACTGCTGTAGGCCGGATTGGACGCAGCCACCGTGATGTTCGTGAGGCTGGCACAGCCCGCAAACGCCTCATTCCCGATGCTGGTGACACTGTTGCCGATGGTCACGCTCGTGAGGCTGGTGCACTCGGAAAACGTCTGATCCCCAATGCTGGTGACGTTGTTGGGAATGGTCACGCTCGTCAGACTGGCGCAGCTGATAAACGCATAATCTCCGATGCTGGTGACGCTGTTGGGGATGGTCACGCTCGTCAGGCTGGAACAGCCGTCAAACGCATAATCTCCGATACTGGTGACGCCGGTTCCGATGGTCGCGCTCGTGAGGCTGGTGCAGCCGTCAAACACACCCTCCCCGATGCTGGTGACGCCGGTTCCGATGGTCGCGCTCGTCAGGCTGGTGCAGATGGCAAACGCAAAATTCCCAAGGTTGGTGACACTGTTGGGAAT
>Ga0209385_1001449_pt1 | contig 10101 bp, 5 predicted proteins | sample NGEPerB_FD_184506 | JGI IMG/M metagenome (GOLD analysis project Ga0209385, IMG submission 184506) | Arctic peat soil microbial communities from the Barrow Environmental Observatory site, Barrow, Alaska, USA - NGEE PermafrostAB12-B... | ecosystem: Environmental > Terrestrial > Soil > Wetlands >... | reverse complement strand
CGGCTACGAGAGGGTAGTACTGCTCGACTCGTCAGAGGTCCACGTCGCCGCGGCCAGCGAGACTCTGGGCGGCGATCCCACGTTCGAGATCTACCTCGGCGACGCCCTCGCGTTGCCCTTCCCCGACGCCGCGTTCGATGTCGCCGTCTGCGTCCGAGTGCTTCACCACTTCAACGATCCGCGGCCGCTCATCGCGGAGCTGGGGCGGATCGTACGGCCCGGCGGTGTCCTGGTCCTCGAGTTCGCCAACAAACGCAACCTCAAATCTATCGCTCGGCGACTGCTGCGTCGGCAAAGCTGGTCGCCGTTCGCGTCGGGGTCCGTGGCCTACAAGCCGTACCACTACGACCATGCCCCGGTCGACGTTCGTCGGGCGCTCCGAATAGCCGGGTTCACGATCGAACGGATGCGGGCGGTATCGCTCTTCCGAGTTCCCGGCTTGAGCCGCCGCGTATCTCCCACCTTCCTCGCCCAAGTCGAGACCCCGCTTCAAGAGCCGCTGGGCTCAATCACTCCCGGACCGTCGGTCTTCCTCTTGGCGCGCAAAGCGAGCCGCTAGTCGCCGCAGAAGTCAACGAAGGCGAACCAGCCAAGCCGGCATTGGGAGTTCGCCGACCAGCTTAGGTCGCCGGCCGCCGCAAAGCCAAGCTGGCTTGGCTCAAGTCCTAGGCGGCTCGGAGCACGAGCCAGGCAAGCCTGGCATTAGAGCGAGCGGGCCGAAGGGCCCGTGAGCGAGTAGCGGACGAGCCAACGAGCCAGGCAAGCCTGGCTTTGGGAATTCGCCGGCCGACGCGATCTAGCACTCTTCCTTGCCGGGTTCCTTCTGGACCGGGCGATAGAGGAAGTAGTTGGCGGCGCAGGCGGCCTGATTTCCCTCGTGGACGGCGGCGCTTATCTGGTGGTCGTGGATGCTGGTGGCGTCGCCGGCCGCGTACACACCCGCCAAGTTGGTGTGCTGTTCGGTATCGACGACGATCTGCCCCAGAGCGTTCAAGTTCACGCCCAACTGTCGGGCAATCTCATTTCGTGCCGTCGGGGTGTGGGCGGTAAAGACCATCTCAACCGGGACCCTGGTCTTCTCTGGATCCCCCAACACGAGCGCCTGGATCTGCCCACTTTCGTTCGGATACCCAGTCACGGGCCAGCCGTGAACGACGATTCCATTCGCAATCAGATCGGCCAGCCGCGGTTCCGGCACGCTGAAGCCACCCGCACGGCCGGCGGCGATGGTGATGCGATCGGTGAATTCGAGCATGGCGAGAGCCATTTCAACGGCCTCCTCGTTGTGGCCAACCACACCGACTGAGCAGTCGATCGTCTCGTACCCATCGCAGGCAATGCACCAGAAGAGGCTACGGCCGACGCATTCGTCTCGACCCGGGAACTTGGGGAAGGGGTCCCGGACGCCTGTGGCCAGGATGACCGTCCGCGCGATCACCTCCTCAGATGTGCCGGCCTTGACCTCACCCAGAGATCGGCCCAGCTCTTCGTCGCGCCTCACGTTGGCGCCGGTCCCGGCGGAGTCGATCCCGGCATCACCGGTCACGTCCCCCTCCACGAGAAACCGGAACAGCCCGCCGGCGTGATCGGCAGCGTTGACCCGGCCGAGAAGAAAACCGGCCCCGTATCGGGCGGCCTGGCGCCGTCCCTGGAGCCGTATCTCGGCGGCTGCGATGCCGTCCGGAAAACCCAGGTAGTTGCGGTTGATCTGGCTCCAGAGCGAGCGGCCGTCGCGATCGTCGATGACGAGGACGGAGCGGCGCATGCGGGCCAGGTTCACGGCGGCAGACAGTCCCGCGGGACCGCCGCCGATGATGGCACAGTCGCAAACCCGAACCGCCGGCCCGTCGGGCCGGCTGGGTTGGTCGATTCGGTCGGCTGTGCTCATGGGACAATCATGGCCTGACTTGAGCCTGGACGCGACACGGAATTGGCGCCCGGGGGCTCCGCTCGGGCGTCTTTCCAGGTGGCGGCTAGACTGAGGACAGAAGGAGGCAGGACCACCGACACTCACGTTCCCCCGCGCCCACCGGCGACCCACAACGCCGACCCGCCGGCAGGCGCCCCGACGTCCGCCGGTACTGCGACGTCCGGCGTCTCTGCCCGAACACGTGATGAACGCCTGCTCCTGCTCCGCCCCCTGTTGCGCGAGCGGATTCTCGTGCTTGACGGAGCCACTGGAACCCTCGTCCAGCGCTACAAGCTGACGGAAGCAGATTTCCGCGGCGAGCGCTTCCGCGACCACCCCCGCGACGTGCGTGGCGACACCGATCTCCTCTGTCTGACGCGGCCGGATGTCGTTCGGGCCGTTCACGACGCCTATCTGGCGGCCGGCGCCGACATCATCACCACGAACACTTTCACCGGCACGCGCATCGCCCAGGCCGACTACGGGCTCCAGGACGCGGCCCACGAGATCCATCTGGAGGCGGCGCGAATCGCTCGCGAAGCCGCCGACGCGGCCGAAGCGCGCGAGCCGGGCAGACCCCGTTTCGTTGCCGGATCGCTCGGTCCCACCAACAAGACCGCCTCGATCTCGCCCGACGTCAACGACCCCGCGGCTCGCTCGGTCACGTTCGAGGAGCTCGTGGTCGCCTACTCTGAGGCGGCTCGCGGCCTGCTTCTCGGCGGCGCCGACTTGCTCATGGTCGAGACCGTCTTCGACGTCCTCAACGCCAAGGCCGCCATCTTCGGCATTGAGGAGGTGTTCGAGGAGCTGGGCGGCCGCGTGCCTCTCTGGATCTCCGGCACGATCACCGACGCCAGCGGCCGGACACTCTCCGGTCACACGGTCGAGGCGTTCTGGAACGCCATCCGTCATGCCGAGCCGCTGATCGTTGGGCTGAACTGCGCGCTGGGAGCACGGCAGCTCCGGGCGCACGTGGAGGAGCTGTCCGGACTGGCGGACACGTTCGTGGCGGCTCATCCCAACGCCGGGCTGCCAAATGAGTTCGGTGGCTACGACGAGACGCCCGAGGCCATGGCCGTGCTCATTCGCGATTTCGCCGAGGCGGGCATCGTCAATGTCGTCGGCGGCTGCTGCGGAACGGGCCCGGCGCACGTTGCCGCATTCGCCGAGGCGGCCCTAGGGCTGGCGCCGCGCCACGTCCCAAGCCGTCCGTCCGCGCTCCGCCTGGCGGGACTCGAGGCCCTGAACGTTGCCGAGGGCAGCCTCTTCCTCAACATCGGCGAGCGGACGAACGTCTCCGGGTCGAGAGCCTTCGCCCGCCGGATCATCGATGGCGATTTCGATGGCGCGCTGGAGATCGCCCGCCGGCAAGTAGACGGTGGCGCCCAGGCGATCGACATCAACATGGATGAGGCCCTCCTCGACTCGGAAGCGGCTATGACCCACTTCCTGAATCTCGTCGCCTCGGAGCCGGCCATCTCGCGCGTGCCGATCGTCGTTGACTCGTCGAAGTGGTCGGTCATCGAGGCGGGGCTGCGCTGCGTCGGCGGCAAGCCCATCGTGAACTCGATCTCCCTCAAGGAAGGCGAGGAGCAGTTCGTGCGCCAGGCGAGGCTGGCTCGCCGCTACGGCGCGGCCGTGATCGTCATGGCCTTCGACGAAGCCGGCCAGGCCGACACGGTCGAGCGGAAGGTCGAGATCTGCCGGCGAGCCTACCGTCTACTGATCGAGCAGGTCGGGTTTCCGGCGGACGAGATCGTCTTCGACCCGAACGTCTTCGCCATCGGGACCGGCATTGAAGAGCACGCCGGCTATGCGGTGGCCTACATCGAGGCAGTCCGCCGGATCAAGGCCGAGTTGCCCGGCACGCGAATCTCGGGCGGCGTCTCGAACGTTTCTTTCGCTTTTCGCGGTAACGACACGTTGCGCGAGGCAGTCCACGCCGTCTTCCTCTACTACGCCGTGGCCGCCGGCATGGACATGGGCATCGTCAACCCCGGCCAGCTGGCCGTGTACTCCGAGATCCCCGCCGAGTTGCTGCAACGGGTGGAGGACGTGGTCCTCAACCGCCGCCCGGACGCCACCGATCGGCTGCTGGAGATCGCCCCGAAGTACTCCGGCTCGGGCGCGACTCGACCGGAAGCGGACCTCGCCTGGCGGTCGTGGCCCGTGGCGGATCGGCTGCGCCACGCTCTGGTTGAAGGCATCGACACATGGGTGGTGGAGGATGCCGAGGAGGCTCGAGCCGCCGCTCCCCGCCCAATCGAGGTCATCGAGGGGCCGTTGATGGCCGGCATGAACGCCGTGGGCGACCTCTTCAGCGCCGGCAAGATGTTCCTGCCGCAGGTGGTCAAGAGCGCCCGCGTCATGAAGAAGGCGGTCGCACACCTGGTGCCGTACCTAGAGGCCGAGAAGGCGGCGGCCGGCGACACCCGCGCTCGCGGAAAGATCCTGATGGCCACCGTCAAGGGCGACGTCCACGACATCGGCAAGAACATCGTGGGCGTGGTCCTGGCCTGCAACAACTACGAGGTCGTCGACCTCGGGGTCATGGTTCCGGTCGCCCGCATCCTGGCAGAGGCCCGCGCCCAGAACGTAGACGTGGTCGGCCTGTCCGGCCTGATCACGCCATCGCTCGAGGAGATGGCCCACGTCGCCGCGGAGATGGAGCGCGAGGGATTCACGCTACCGCTGCTCATCGGCGGCGCCACAACGTCACGTGCCCACACTGCTGTCAAGATCGCGGCCCGCTACTCCGCACCGGTCGTCCACGTGGCAGACGCGTCGCGGGCGGTGGGCGTGGTTTCGGAGCTGCTCGGCGAGGGCGCGACGGCGTACGCGGCTGGCGTGCTGGCGGATCAGGAGCGGATTCGGACTGAGCGTGCCGGCCGGCAGGAGCGCATCACCCGTGTTTCGATCGAGGCCGCGCGGGCCAATCGGACGCCGGTCAACTTCTCTGTGGCCGCTCCGCGCCCCAGCTTTCTCGGCGTTCGGACCTTCGACGACTACCCGCTGGCCGAACTTGCCGACCGGATCGATTGGTCGCCCTTCTTCAACGCCTGGGAATTGAAGGGCACATTCCCAGCGATCCTGGATGCGCCGGGCGTGGGTGCTACGGCGCGTCCTCTCTTCGAGGACGCCCGTCGGATGCTCGACCTCATCGTCGCGGAGCGGCTGCTGCGGGCACGAGGCGTGGTGGGTTTGTGGCCGGCCAACTCGGTGGGTGACGATATCGAGGTTTACGCCGACGACGGGCCGGAGGCCTCCCGGGCCGAGGTGCGAGCCACAGTTCACACGCTCCGCCAGCAGATGGAGAAGCCGCCCGGCCGTCCGAACGAGGCGCTGGCCGACTTCGTCGCGCCGAGGGCGAGCGGCACGCCGGACTACCTCGGCGGCTTCGCCGTCACCGCCGGCGTGGGCGCGGCCGAGGTGGTCGCGCGGTTCGAAGCCGCCCACGACGACTACAACGCGATCATGGTCAAAGCCCTGGCCGATCGGCTGGCCGAGGCATTCGCCGAGCGGCTCCACGAGCGGGTCCGACGTGAATTGTGGGGCTACGCGCCGGACGAAGCCCTGGACAACGCCGCGCTGATCCACGAGGAGTATCAAGGCATCCGTCCGGCCCCCGGCTACCCGGCCTGCCCGGAACACTCGGAGAAGGCGACGTTGTTCGCACTGCTCGAGGCCGAGGCGCGCGCCGGAATAAGCCTGACCGAATCCTTCGCGATGCTGCCGGCCGCATCCGTCTCAGGCTTCTACTTCTGGCGTCCCGAGGCCAAATACTTCGGCGTGGGCCGCATCGGCCGCGACCAGCTCGAGGACTATGCGCGTCGCAAGGGCTGGTCCGTTGAAGAAGCCGCGCGCTGGCTGGCGCCGAATCTGGACGACGCGTAGGCCTCGTACTCCGAAGAGACGCAAGCGCAGGGAATCCCGCTGCAGCCAGCGGATGTCGGCATGCTCGAGAAGATCGACCGAGTCGGTTGGATGGTGCAGATAGTCGCGGCGGACGCCGACAATCCGACTTTCGCGTACACGATCGGAGCAGTCCAGAAGCTGGGCAGCCTGCTCCCGGGCGAGTTGCTCCTTGTCGGTACTCCGGACTATGCGGAGGCAGCCCGTGTCCTCAACTGGGTCCTCTCGCAGGTAACGGTGGGCGTGCAACCTCTCCAACTCGGATTCAACGATCATGTGTTCGCAGCCGGAGTGCGAGCCTATCTCGGGAGGGTCAAGCCGGAGTTCCTCGTTTCGGAGTGGTTCGGCGTAGGTCTGTGGTTTGCTCGCACTTTCGACTCCGGCACGCCCTACAGCGCCATCCAGATCGTCTGGCCAACATCGACATCTGGACGATTTCCCTGGCAGGTGTCTTCAGACGATCCCATACATCAATGGCTCGGCGCCAACCAGCCGATGCTTTGCGATCCCCCCTCGGGTGATGAACCTGCACCTGCGGACCCGGTCACCGATCCGCGATTGCAGTAGCGCGGTCGGGGCGAAGTGAGCCGTGGATAAGCGGCAAGCAGTAGGGTCGCGACATGGATGACGCGAAAGTCGGCTCGGTCTTTCGAGCGGTCCGAATCAGGCGCGGCATGAGCCAAAGTCAGGTTGCAGAGGCGGCAGGCATCAGCCGGGCGGTTGTGTCGACCATCGAACGCGGCCTGTTGGAAGACACCTCGATGCGCCTCGTTCGGCGCGTGTCGACCGCGCTTGGCATCTCGCTTGAACTACAGGCCCGGTGGCGCGGAGCCGAGGCGGCGACACTCCTCGATGAGAGGCACGCCGGACTGGTTCGGGCGGTTGTTGCGAGGCTGACCGGCCTTGGCTGGCAAGCCTTTCCCGAGCACACATTCAACGTCTGGGGCGAACGCGGCTCCGTAGACGTGCTCGCCTGGCAGCCCGCCACCCGTGCCGTCCTCTGTGTGGAGGTCAAGACCAAGCTGGCCGACCTTCAGGATCTACTTGCGACCATGGACAAGAAGCGCCGCCTGGCACCGAGCATCGCCCGTGCGGAGGGCTGGAGGCCGCGCGTGGTCGGGAGCGTACTGGTGGCGCCGGCGGAAACCTGGGCGAGAAACGCGGTGAAACGCTTCGATTCGGTCTTCGCGGCCGCGCTTCCTGGGCGGACCGCCGATGTTCTCGGCTGGCTCAAGACGTCGGATCGGGACATGCGCGCCATCTGGTTCATCCTCACTGACGCCCGGGGAAGCGCTAAGCGACGTCCGGGCGGCTCGATGAGAGTCAGACCGCGCGAAGCCAGCCATTCTTCCGCACGGCCACGCTCAGCCTCGAGCCCGGGAGAGCCACAAATGGCGCCCGCCGCCAGCGGCGGCCCAGCCATGGCACTTAGCGCTTTCCGGGGCGTCGGTGAGCAAGCGGCGCGGGGCTGACCTCGGCAAGCGTGCCAATGCCCGCGCGTTGAGGCACTACCTCGCCTTCGACCGCTAGACTCAAGGCCGACAGCAGCGGAGGTCGGCGTTGAGCGACGGACAGGTGGCGGATCAAACCAGGGCGGCAGAGGCACGGCCGGGCACAGACGTGGACTCGGTCGTCGTCCTCGACTTTGGCAGCCAGTACAGCCAGCTGATCGCCCGCCGCGTCCGAGAGCTCAACGTCTACTCCGAGCTCCTCCCGTTCGACACCCCATGGAGCGTGATCGCGGCGCGCAAGCCGGTGGCCGTGATCCTCTCCGGTGGTCCCGCCAGCGTCTACGAAGAGGGCTCGCCCCATCCCGATCCGGCCCTGTGGAGCGGCGGCATCCCAATCCTCGGCATCTGCTACGGCCTGCACCTGATGGCCCAGGCCCTCGGGGGTGAGGTTGTCTCGTTCGAGCGCAAGGAGTTCGGGCCGGCCGTCGTCTCGGTGATCGCCCAGGAAGGCCTATTCGCCGGCATCGAGCCCGAGCAGTCGGTCTGGATGAGCCATGGCGATTCGATCGAGCACCTCCCGAACGGCTTCCGTCCGACCGCCCGAACAGACTCCACGCCGTACGCCGCGGTCGCGAACTACGAGCGCAAGATGCACGGCATCCAGTTCCACCCCGAAGTCGTCCACACGAAGGCCGGTCGCGACATCCTGCGCAACTTCGTCGTGGGGATCGCCGGCGCCCGCCAGAACTGGACCCCGGCCAACTTCATCGCCTCCAACGTGGCGGAGATCCGTCGCCGCGTCGACGAGCACAGTCGGGCCACGGGTACGGACGGCAAGGTCCTATGCGCACTCTCCGGTGGAGTGGACTCGGCAGTGGCTGCCACGCTGGTCCACCGCGCCGTCGGCGACCGCCTGATCTGCGTCCACGTCGACAACGGCATGATGCGAAAGAACGAAACCGAGCTACTGCAGAAGGCCTTCGATCAACTCGGCGTGCGCGTCATCGTCGTCAACGCCCGAGAGCGATTCCTGCGCAAGCTGGCGGGCATCACCGACCCCGAGCAGAAGCGCCACGCCATCGGCAACGAGTTCATCCGTGTCTTCGAGGAGGAGGCGGCGAAGCTTGGCGAGATTGCCTTCCTCACTCAGGGCACGCTCTACCCCGACGTGATCGAATCGGCCACATCTCACTCGGAGAAGGCCGCGGCCAAGATCAAGACACACCACAACGTCGGCGGCCTTCCCGACGACATGACCTTCCAGCTGATCGAGCCGCTGCGGTACCTCTTCAAGGATGAGGTCAGGGCCGTCGGGACCGAGCTCGGTCTGCCGGACTCGATGGTCCAGCGGCAGCCGTTCCCGGGCCCCGGTCTGGCCATCCGAATCATCGGCGAGGTCACCCTCGACCGCCTCGATACCCTCCGCGAGGCGGACTGGATCGTCCTCGACGAGATCAAGTCGGCCGGCTTGTACCACAGCGTCTGGCAGTCGTTTGCGATCCTGACGCCCATTCGGTCGGTCGGCGTCATGGGCGACGGCCGAACATACGGGAACCTCGTCGCCATTCGAGCGGTGACGTCGGAAGACGCAATGACCGCCGACTGGGCCAAGCTTCCGTACGAGGTCCTGGGGAAGATCAGCGCCCGAATCGTGAACGAAGTGCCCGGTGTGAACCGTGTCGTGTATGACATAAGCTCAAAGCCGCCAGCCACCATCGAGTGGGAGTAGAAGCGTGCGCCGAGTCCATGCCGCAATCGCCATCTTTGCCGGCTGGGCTTCAATTCCAATCGGGGCGATGGCCGGCCTGGTTGCAACGCAATTTCTGGGGCTGAACTTGGTCGAGGGACAGCTGCCGCCACAGGCCGTCTATGGAATCTCTGCCGCGGCCGTCTTGTGGGTCTTCGTAGCCGCCACGTTCCTGACGGCGATTCCGCTGGCCAGGGCCATGTTCGTGGTCAGTCCGAGCCGGAGCGTCAACGCCACGGCGGCCGTCATGGCAGTGGTTGGGGTCGCTTTTCTACCTGACGAGCTTGGCCGCGCCTTCGGGTTCCCAATTCTGGTCGGCGCGGCTGCCATGGCCTACGGCGGGCGGCAGCTGGTGCTGGAGGCCGCCGCCAATGGCGCGAACCCCACCGCGGGCACAGGCACACGGTCCTCCGGCCACGCTCCAACCTGGATCTTCGACACGGTCGAGTCGGCCGGCGACGAAACGCCCGATCTCACGACCGCACCCGCAGCCGCCACCGATCCTGCGACCAGTGCCCATCGCGAAGCCGCGACCGTCGCCTCGAGCGCAGCGGCCGTGGCCGGCGCGTGGCAAGAGTTCCCGGTAGCGGCACCAGCCGCGCCGGGGCACCGTAAGCCGACCAGAAAGGCGGTATCGAAGACTGTGGCTGAGATAGCCTGTCAATGGTGCTCGGCCCTGGTGCCAGTCGGCGCCACGACCTGCCCCTCCTGCAACGTTCCGCTCAATGCACCGGACGCCCAGTCAATGGCGATTCCCGGCGTGACCGCGGTCTCGCCCGAGTTGCTCGCCTACGCCGCGCAGGCACGCAGCGGCAAGAAGCGGTCGAGCCTCCTCAAGATGATGTTCAGCGACACGCCCGTGCCCCAGGCGATCGATACGCCGCCACCGAGTGACGCTGCGGCGCTCCGGCCGCCAAGCCGCGACCTGCGCGCCGAGATGGCTCGCCTGGACGCCGAGATTGCGGCCGGGCGGGCAGATTCAGGCGGCAAGGACGCTTTGGACTCAGATGCAGGACCACCCGAAGCTCCGCCCGAAGGACCGCCCGAAGCTCCGCCCGAAGCTCCGCCCGAAGCGCGCACCT
>Ga0209385_1001445_pt1 | contig 10107 bp, 9 predicted proteins | sample NGEPerB_FD_184506 | JGI IMG/M metagenome (GOLD analysis project Ga0209385, IMG submission 184506) | Arctic peat soil microbial communities from the Barrow Environmental Observatory site, Barrow, Alaska, USA - NGEE PermafrostAB12-B... | ecosystem: Environmental > Terrestrial > Soil > Wetlands >... | reverse complement strand
GCGCCCTCACGTTGCCCGCTCTCGTCGTCAAGCGGTCGGTCGAGGGGGGCGGCTACCTCAACTTCTTCCTCGACCGCCCGCGCACCCTCCGGGCGATGCTCGTCGCGGGAAACGCGGCGCCGGCCGTGCCCGCGGGGGCCGGCAAGCTCATCGTCGAGCACACGAACATCAATCCGAACAAGGCCGCGCACATCGGGCACCTCCGGAACGCTGTTCTCGGCGACGTCCTCGTGAGCACGTTCAAGCGGCTCGGCCGGCCGGTCGAGATCCAGAACTATCTCGACGACACGGGCGTGCAGGTGGCCGACGTCATCGTCGCGCTCCAGAACGCCGCGGACCTCGTCGAGAGCTCTCGCGCGAAGCGCCTCGGCGAGGAGATCCGCGAGATTCTGGACGCCTTCCCCGGCCACGCGCCAGGCGTCGCGCCGCGCCGGCTGGGCGACCTCGCGTGGGACCTCTACGCGCTCGCGGTGAGAAGCTACGCGGCCGACCCATCCCTCGAAGAGAAGCGGCGTGCCACGCTTCACGCCATCGAGGGCGCCGCCACGGGCGATGACCTTGACGAAGAAGCAGCCGCGACGGCCGCGCTCGCGGGGCGCCTCGCCGATGCCGTCGTGCGCTGCCACCTCCTCACGATGGAGCGCGTGGGCGTGAACTACGACCTCTTGCCCCGCGAGAGCGACATCCTCGCGCGCCGTTTCTGGGTGAAGGCCTTCGAGCTCCTGAAAAAAGCCGGCGCTGCGCGGCTCGAGACGGAGGGCAAGAACCTGGGCTGCTGGGTCATGCCGCTCGAAGGCGCGCCGGAGTTCGAGGGGATGGAGGACGCCGACAAGATCCTCGTGCGCTCGAACGGAACGGTCACGTACACCGGAAAGGACGTCGCCTACCAGCTCTGGAAGCTCGGCGTTCTCGGGATCGACTTCGAGTACGAGGAGGTGCCGTACCGCGACGTCGACGGCTCGCCCGAGTTCCATGCCTCGGACGGCGTCTCGCCGCTTTACCGGACCCGGCACGACGAAGTGGGTGCCGACGTCTCGGCCCGCGGACGCTTCGGCCATGGCTCACACGTGATCAACGTCATCGACGTACGCCAGTCCTATCCGCAGAAGGTCGTCCGCGAAGCGGTCCGGCGCGCCGGCTTCCCCGAGGCCGCCGACCGGTCCGTCCACTTCGCGTACGAGATGGTCGCGCTGACGCCGGCCTCCGCGGAGGCGCTTGGCGTCGAGCTCACGGACGAGGATCGCGCACGCCCCTTCGTCGAGATGTCGGGCCGGCGCGGGCTCGGCGTGAAAGCCGACGATCTCCTCGACCGGCTCGTCGAAAAGGCGAACGACCAGATTCGCGCGCGCGCGAGCGAGCCTCCCGAAGCCGGCCGGGCCGAGGCGATCGCGGTCGGCGCGCTGCGCGTCTACATGACGCGATTCTCGCGGAACAAGGTCATCGCCTTCGATCTCGACGAGGCGCTCGCCTTCGAGGGCGACACGGGGCCCTACCTTCAATACGCCGCCGTGCGAGCCGCGAACATCTTCCGCAAGCTCGAAGAGATCGGGCTCAAAGGCCACCTCGACGCCGCGGAGATCGACGGCCTCGGGGCCCTTCCCGCGTCGGCGCTCGACGACGGACTCTGGGACGTCGTGAGGACGTGCTCCCGCACGCTCGACACGCTCGAGAAAGTTGCCGAGTCGCTCGAGGTGTCGCTCCTCGTCCGGCACGCGCTCGCGGTCGCGGCGGGCTTTCATCACCTGTACCACACGCACCCGATCGCGCAGGAGAAGGACGAGACGACGCGTCGGGCGCGGCGCGCCGCGCTCCAGGTCGTCTCCGTCCATCTCGCGGACGTTCTCGGCGTTCTCGGCGTGCCGGTGCCGGGCAGGATGTGAGCGTGCCGGGAGACGTCGTCTACCGCAACCGTGGGACTGACGGGCTCGTCGCCGCTCGGGCCTTCGTCGAACGCGCCGGCGCGGAGGAGTACGAGCCGGCCGTCAGCGCGGTCGTCCGGGCCGATGCGGCGGCTCACGCGGCCGCGTTCGACCCGGAGCACGACGTCCTGCTGACCGCCGAGCGCGACGGGCGGCCCGTGGGCGTGCTGCTCGTCACCCGGGACGCCGTGGATCCGGACGCCGCGCGCTTCAACTGGCTCATGGTCGACGCGTCCGAGCGGAACGGAGGAGTCGGCCGCGAGCTGCTCTTCCGCGGCATCGAGGCGTGCCGCGAGCGGCGGCGGCTCGTCCTCCGCGCGCGCTCGTTCGCCGCGTCACCGGCCGGCCCGCACCTCTTCTGGCTCTACGGATTCCGCGTCGTGGACCTCGTTCCGGTCATGGTCGGGGAAGGCACGCGCGAGTCGATCCTCTTCGAGAAGCGCTTGAGCCCGCTCGCGCCTCCCGAAGCATAGCGCCGACTCTCTTCCACGCTTTTGCGCCTTCAGCGCGCGACGGCCGGAGAAACGGAAGACACGGAAGCCGCCGACGTCGCCGCGTCAGGCTCGGGAAAAACGTCCACGACGTCGGCCAGGCCGCTCGAATCGTCGAGACGGGCCATGACGGAGACGTGCCGGCGCAACGGGCCGTCCGCCTCGAGGCGGGCGCTCGCCAGGCTTTGGGCGCGCACGAGGAAGAGCCGTCCATCCGACGTGAGGAGGAGCGGCCGATGAGGTGTTCCATCCAGCCGCGAGCCGGGAAAGGCACGGCCCATCGCGCAGCGCAGGCACACGAGCTCTCCCTCCACCCGCTGGACCGCGCTCGCGAGCGCGAGGCCGTGCACCGCCGGCGTCCGGAATCGCACCGCCGCCCATCCCACGGCGATTCCGCAGCCCGCGGCGAAGACGATCGTGACGGATCGCGGAAAGGTCCGCCGCCGCTTCGCACCAAAGTCGAGGCGCCGGGCGAGGCGCCGGGCGAGCTCCTCCGGGCACCGGTCCACGGGCCGGCAGGTCTTCAACGTCTCCCGGAGCTTTCCCGCCTCCTCGCAACGCTCGCGGCACGCCGGGCACTCTTCCAAGTGCGCGAGGAGGTGTGCCGCGTCCACGAGCTCCAGCTCGTCATCGTGGAAAGCCTCGATCAGAAGGCTCGCCGTCCGGCAATCCATCATCATCTCGCCCGGAGCGTCTAACGTTCGCGGCGGCGCCGGTATTCCGACAGGGTGACCGGATCCCAGCCGCCGGGGGCCCGGGGCGCTCGCGGCCCTCCCGCGGCGAGCCGCGTCCTCGTGGGCTCGTCAGGGCCGAAGTAATGGCGGCGGCGGCCATATTCGAGGAGCGCCGACTCGAGCAGGCGGCGACCCCGATAGAGACGGGACATCACCGTGCCGAGCGGCACCTCCAGGATGTCGGCCACCTCGCGGTAGGAAAAATCCTGCAGGTCGACGAGCTCGACGACGAGGCGGAAGTCCTCGGGCAGCGCCGCGAGCGCGTCGGCCACGCCCCGATCGAGCGCCGCGGCCAGAAGGCCCTCCTCAGGAGTCGAGCTCGTTCCGGCGTCTCGCGCCTTCGAGCCCGCGGCATCGAGAGCTTCATCCCCGCCCGCGCCGAGATCGACCTCTTTCGGGCCGGCCTTCGTGTGGCGGTAGCCGTTGATGAAGGCGTTCTTGAGGATGCGAAAGAGCCACGCCTTGAGATTCGTTCCCTCGGTAAACCCGTCGTAGTGCGCAAACGCCTTGAGATACGTCTCCTGCAGGAGATCCTCGGCGTCCTGCCGGTTTCGCGTCAGCCGGAGGGCGGACCCGTACAGGGCGTCCGCGTAGGGAAGCTCACCGCTCCTGAAGTTCCAGGACGACGGGGACGAGGAGGGCTTCTTAGGTGCGGAAACGGCCATTTCGGGCTCCAGATTCTCCCCATGCAATACGTAAACCGCCCTCTTTTGGCTTCGACTGCATGAAAAAGAGCCCCGGAATCCGGGGCCTAGAGACATCATTCTGAAGGAAAGGGACTTACTTGCCGTTGATGACGAAGGCGATGACGAGGGCGTAAATGACCAGCGACTCGATGAGGACGAGCGCAAGAAACGCCATGGCTCGGATCGAGCCACCCGCGCCCGGATTCCGAGCGATGCCCTCGCAGGCGGCGACCGCCGTGCGGCCCTGGGAGATCGCACCGCCAAACGCCGCGAGGCCGATCGCGATCGCGGCCGAGAGGTGGCCCCAACCCGCGCCACCGCCGGCCTTCACGGCTTCCTGGGCGAAGGCGAGATTCGGGAGGAGGAGGGCCAGAGCCGTGAGGGCGCCGGCCGGGAGGATTCGCTTAGACATGTCGGGGGCTCCTTTCGTGATCGAAACAGTCGACTCAGTGAGCTCAATGTTCATGGGCGGTGGCTCCGCCCAGGTAGACGGTGGTGAGAAGAGTGAAGACGTACGCCTGGAGCAGGGCCGTGAAGATGGTCAGCGCCATCATCGGCCATGGCACGACGATCGGAACGAGACCCGAAAAAATACTGGTGGCCGTGTGCTCGCCGTAGATGTTCCCGTAGAGACGCATGGAAAGAGAAAGGGCGCGTGCGAAGATGCCGATCATCTCGATCAGGAACATGAGCGGCGCGAGCACGAGCATCGGGCCGAGGAAGTGCTTGAGGTAGCCGAAGAGCCCGTGCTCCCTGATCCCCGCTGCGTTGAAGAAGATGAAGCACGTGATCGAGAGAGCGAACGTGACGTTCAGGTTTGCAGTCGGCGGCTGCAGGAAGAAGAAGAGCCCGCAGAAGCTGGACAGGAAAATGAAGAAGAAAAACGAGCCGGCGATCGGAAGGTATTTCTCGCCGTGATGCGGGACGTTCTCCTTGATGACATCGCGCAGAAAGTCCACGAGGACCTCGAGCACGTTCTGCGCTGAGCCGGGTGTGTCCTTGCGGTAGCTCCGGGACGCGAGGAAGAAGAACACCGCGCAGAAGAGGAAAACGACGATCGCCATGGCGATGTGGTCCGGAATCCAGCCGAGCAGCTCACCGTGCTCTCCGCGGGGCGCGATCCCGCCGACATGGAAGCCGCCGGGCGCGATCCCGTCGCGCCACCAGGACGGCGCGCTCTCGACGGGGCCGAGGAGGCGGGTCAGGAGGGCGTTGAAGAGCCCGAAGAATATCGAATGCTCGTGGTGCACGTCGTCCCCGCCCTCACTGGGCCGCGCCCGTCCCGCTCCGGCGCCCGGTCAGGAGCTCGCGGAGCCCGTCGATCACCACCGCGGCGACCACCGTCGAGAGGCCCGTGACAACCCACCGGACGTCGGCCGGCAGCGCCCGCACTGTCCCCCAAAGGACGAGACCGACGAAGGCGTACCGGAGAACGGCCTTGAGCCCGAATTTCCAGTCGAATCGGGCTGGCGCACCCGGTGCGGGCGCCTTGAAGCGACCGACGAGATCCGACAGCCAGAGCGCCGAGACGATAGCCATGGCCGCCCCGAGAGTCAAGGCGAGGGCGGCCTGAAACCTGCCGAGCGCCGCGAGCGCCGTGGCCCCGAGAAGCCCGAGGATCGCCGCCAGGCGGAAAAAGCCCGGGTTCGGCCAGGAGGCGGCCGGAACGGCCTCGCCAGTCACTCCCGAGGTCCCTTGCCGCCGCCCGCAAGCGTCCCCGACTCCCGATAGATTTGCCGCAGACCCGCGGCGAAGCCGAGCACGCCGAACGTCGCCGTCAGCACCGGATAGATGCCCAGGACGCGATCCCCGAGATAGCCGAGACCCGCTCCCGCCGCGATCGCCGCCGGCAGCACCCAGCCGAACGTCAGGACGTCGCCGAGGAAACGGCGGGATTCGGGGCCGCCACGAGGCTCGTCGTCGCTCACGGCCCGAACGGCAGGAGACACGTCCGGGCGAACTGAACGAACGGTCCGGGCAGGATGCCCATCGCGAGCGTCCCCGCCGCGCAGAGAGCGATCGCCGCGGAAACGGCAGGCTCCTCGCGCCAATGGAGCGTGCCCTCGCCCTCGACGAGATACATCGCGCGGGCGATCCGGAAATAGTAGAAGAGCGAGACGGCGGACATGAGCACCGCGAGGAGCGAGAGCCAGAACCAGCCTGCCTTCATCGCCGCCGAGAACAGGAAATATTTGCCCACGAATCCCGCCGTGGGCGGGATCCCGGCGAGAGAGAGCAGGAAGACGAGCATCGCGGCGGCCAGCCACGGATTCTTGGCGGCGAGGCCGTTGAAGTCGTCCACGCTCTCCCCGGCATAACCCTTCGACTCGAGGAGGATCACGAGGCCGAAGGCACCGAGGTTCATGAACGCATACGCGAGGAGATACACGAGGATCGACCAGAGTCCGATTCCGCTCGCGTCCCCGTAGGCCAGGAGGCCGAGGAGCGCGTAGCCGGCGTGTCCGATGGACGAATAGCCGAGGAGCCGTTTCACGTTCGTCTGCATGAGCGCGCCGACGTTCCCGACGACCATCGTGAGGGCGGCCGAGGCCGCGATGATCGCCGACCAGTCGCCGGCACGCGGACCGAATCCCACGAAGAAAATGCGGGCGAAAATCGCGTACGCCGCGAGCTTCGGTCCGACTGCGAAGAACGCCGAGATCGGCGTGGGCGCGCCCTCGTACACGTCCGGGGCCCATACGTGGAAGGGCGCCGACGCGATCTTGAAGAACATGCCGCAGCCGACGAATATGATTCCGATAACCAGGAACGCCGGCGGCTTCGCCGTCGTGAAGGCCGTCGCGATCCCCGCGAGAGAGAGCGTCCCCGCCGCGCCGTAGACGAGAGAGATCCCGTAAATGAGGACGCCCGACGAAAACGCTCCGAGCACGAAGTATTTCGCGGACGCCTCGAGGGACTTCGTCTCGCGCTTGAAGTAGCCTGCGAGGACGTACTGCGAGAGCGCCATCAGCTCGAGCGCGACCACGATCGAGGCGAGGTGCGTTCCGGAGGCCATGAAGAGCATCCCGACCGTCGAAAAGAGGATCAGGCCGTAATACTCGCCGCCCGGGTAGGGCGACACGCTGATGAAACGCAGCGAGAACAGGATCGTCACGATCCCGACGAGAAGCAGGATTCCCTTGAAGTACAGCCCGAAGCGGTCCATCACGAACATGCCGCCAAACGCGCTTCGGGGAAGCGTTCCCGCCATCCGCGCGGACACGAACAGCAGGAGGCCCGTGGCGGCGAGGGCGCCGATCGAAAAAAAGGCGAGACCGCGCTCGCGCGGGCGGCTCACGAACGTCGCCCAGAGGAGGACGAACGACGCGGCCGCCGTCAGGAAGAGCTCCGGCAAGATGAGAAGCGTGTCGCCCGCGGGAAACGGCACGGCTTACTTGACCTCTGCCACGGCGGCGGGCGCGGCGGCTGCAGCCGCTGCGGCCGCCGCGGGAATGCCGGCCGAGGTCGCGCTCGGAGACGTCGCGCCCGCCAGGCGCGACGCGGCCTCCCGGGCCGCGCGGCGCAGGCCCGGCGCCGAGACGGTCGCCACGATCTTCTCGGCCGACTTCGCCGTCATCTCGAAGAACGGCTTCGGATAGACGCCGATCCAGAAGCACATGACGATGAGGGGCGCGAGCGTGAGGATCTCGCGCAGATTCACGTCCTCGAGGCCCTTGTTCTCCTCGTGCGTCATCTCCCCGAAGAACACGCGCTGGTAAAGCCACAGCATGTATGCGGCCCCGAGGATGACCCCGAGGCTCGCCCAAGCGGCCCACCGCCAGTCGGCGAGGAAGGCCCCCGTGAGGATCGTGAACTCGCCCACGAACCCGTTCAGCAGCGGAAGCCCGATCGAGGCGAGAAGGATGACCATGAAGAGCATCGCGTAAACGGGCATGACACCCGAGAGACCGCCGTAGTCCGCGATCATGCGCGTGTGCCGCCGCTCGTAGATGATGCCGACGAGAAGGAAGAGGCCGCCGGTCGACAGGCCGTGATTGATGGACTGCAGGATCCCCCCCTGGATGCCGGCGTTGTTCAGCGCGAAGAGGCCGAGCATGACGAAGCCGAGGTGCGCGACCGACGAATACGCGACGAGCTTCTTCATGTCCTTCTGGACCATCGCGACCATCGAGCCGTAGACGATGCCGACGATCGACAGCGCCGCGACCCAGCCCACGGTCGTGAGCCCGAGGAAGCGCGCGTTTGAAAAGAGGGCGTCGGGGCAGAGCGGCAGCGAGAAGCGGAGGAACCCGTATGTTCCCATCTTCAGGAGGACGCCCGCGAGGATGACCGAGCCTGCCGTCGGCGCCTCGACGTGCGCGTCCGGCAGCCAGGTGTGGAACGGGAACATCGGCACCTTGATCGCGAAGCCGATGAAGAAGGCCCAGAAGAGCCAGAGCTGCAGGTCCGGTGGAATCGAGGAGGCGATCGTCTGGAAGTGGACGATGTCGAACGTCGGTGGATTCCCGAGGCCCTTCCACCAAAGGAAGCCGGACGTGTTGAAGAAGTAGAGCGCGATGATCGCGAGCAGCATGACGACCGAGCCCGCGAGCGTGTACAGGAAGAACTTGATCGCGGCGTAGAGCTTCCGCGGGCCGCCCCAGATGCCGATGAGGAAGTACATCGGCACGAGCATCACTTCCCAGAACACGTAGAACAGGAAGAAGTCGAGCGCACAGAACACGCCCACCATCCCCGTTTCGAGCAGGAGGAGAAACGCGTAGTACTCCTTTTCGCGCTTCGTGATCGCCGAGAAGGACGCATAGACGGAGATGAAGGAGAGGAGCGTCGTGAGGAGGATCAGGAGCGCCGCGATGCCGTCCACGCCGAGCGAATACTTCGCGCCGAGAGAGGGGATCCAGTCGTGAGTCTCGCGGAAGAAAAAGTCCCCGGACTTGCGGAAGCCCGCGAACGTCCAGAGGGGGACCGACAGCAGGAACTCGGCTCCCGCAAAGAGCGTCGTGACCCACCGGATGACCGAGGGTTTCTCCCGCGGCACGAAGAGCACGACGAGCGTGCCGACGACCGGCAGGAATATGAGGAGCGACAGGAGTCCGTTCATTCGCCGTCCTTCACTTCAACAGGAGATAGAGGCACACGAAACCGAAAATGCCGAAGGCCATCGTCAGCGCATAGTTCTGGGTCCGGCCGGTCTGGACCCTATGCATCCCGCGGAACGCGGCCTGAAAAACGTTTCCCACGCCGTTCACGGCGCCATCCACGAACGTCCGGTCGAACCAGGAGGAGACGTTCGACAGCCCGACCGCGAGGCCGGCCGCTCCGTTCGGGATGAGGTCGACGACCCTCGCGTCGATCTCCCAGAGGAGGCGCCCGCCCTTCTTGATGAGGCCGTTCACGAAGACGGCTTCGTAGAGCTCGTCCACGCGGTACTTGTCGCGCACGAGGCGGTACAGCCAGCCGAGCGAGGCCGCGATCCGGGACGGGATCGCGAACGGGAAGCCGCCCGAGTAAAGGCTCCAGGCGAGCGCGATCCCGAACAGGGCCACGAGAACCGACGTGCCCATGAGCAGCCACTCCGTCGCGTGCGGGAGCTCGCGCGGCTCGAGGACGAAGGTGGCCGGCAGCTTCACGAAGATCGGCTGGAGGAACCGGTCGAAGAAGCTGGCGCCCCCGAGAATGAACTTCGGGATGCCGAGAAAGCCCGCAAAAGCGGCTCCGGTCGCGAGAACGTAGAGCGGGACCGTCATCGAGGCGGGGGATTCGTGGACGTGCTGGAGCTGTTCGGGCGTTCCCCGGAACGTTCCGAAGAACGTCATCCGGATGAGGCGAAACATGTAGAAAGCCGTCAGCCCCGCCGTGAGGACCGCGAAGCCCCACAGGACCGGATACCCGGCCGCGTACGTCTCGCCGAGGATCGCGTCCTTCGAGAAGTAGCCAGCAAAGCCGGGAACGCCCGCGATCGCGAGCGTCGCGACGAACATCGTGAGGAAGGTGTGCGGGACGAGCTTCCTCAGGCCCCCCATCTTCGTCATGTCCTGCTCGCCCCCCAGCGCGTGGATGACGGAGCCGGAGCCGAGGAACAGGCACGCTTTGAACCACGCGTGCGTGAAGACGTGGAACATGCCCGCGGAAAACGCGAGGACGCCGCACCCGAGGAACATGTAGCCGAGCTGCGAGACCGTGGAATAGGCCAGGACCTTCTTGATGTCGTTCTGGGCGAGGCCCATCGTCGCGGCGAAGAAAGCGGTCGCGCACCCGATGACGGCGACGACGAAGGAGGCGTCGTGCGTGAGGAGCCAGCCGGTCGTCGGGTGTC
>Ga0209385_1001444_pt1 | contig 10108 bp, 13 predicted proteins | sample NGEPerB_FD_184506 | JGI IMG/M metagenome (GOLD analysis project Ga0209385, IMG submission 184506) | Arctic peat soil microbial communities from the Barrow Environmental Observatory site, Barrow, Alaska, USA - NGEE PermafrostAB12-B... | ecosystem: Environmental > Terrestrial > Soil > Wetlands >... | reverse complement strand
GAGTACGGGTCAGACGATTCGTACTCCTGCCGAGCGCCTTCCCTTGCTTGGAAGGGTCTCTTCGGGCGTGAAAGTGATCCGGCTGAAGTCCAAGGGCAGCGGTGTTATCGCTGCGGAAGCAATTATCAAGGAGGTCGCCCCAGCGGAGGCTGAAGATGAGGCTGAGCAGTAAGGAAACCAGTGCTCTTCGCGTTGTTCTTCTCTCGGTCCTGAGCATCGCTGTGGCCACGGGGGCCGTCTGGCTCCTGTGGAGCCTTCGTAGCATCGTATCTCTGGGAATCGCCGCGGCATTCGCGGCGTTTCTCTTCTTGCCAATTGCACAGTGGCTCAATCGAAAGACCCACCTTCCCATGGGTCTCACGTGTGCCATCGTTGTCTTGGGAATCGTGGCCGTATTCGTCGGCCTGGTGGCGGTCACGATTCCTCCTCTTGTGCGCGAAACGAGATCGCTTGTGACATCTCTTCCTGATTACGCGAAGACGGTTCAGGGATACTTCTCCAGACTCTCGACATGGCTGGATCGCCTTCAGCTGGGGTCGGCCAAGGACACCATCACGGCGGTTCTCGACGCAGTCCAAAAAGCTGCGATCCAATTCGGACAGAACATCGTCACGGCATCGTCCAAGAGACTGCTGAGTGCTGGCGCCCTTCTCCCGTTTTTCGTGCTCATGTATTTTTTCATGAGCGGCTCTCATGGTTACTATGAGATGTCTTTGTCGCTCCCGTTTATCCGTACACAGAAGGATCATGCAGAGGTCGCGCTTGCTCAGGTCGCCGCAAGCACCAGGAGATATATCGAGGCGCTTGCCCTCATTGCGCTGGTCACTGCGCTGTTCGTGGGCGGGATCAGTGGGCTCTTCGGGATCAACTACGCTCTGACAATCGGTGTCGTAGATTTCTTCGGCGAGTTCATTCCATACGTAGGTCCCTTCGTGGTAGTATTGCTGGGAGCCTTCTTTGCCGTTGTGACAGGCCCTGGAAAGCTTATCGCCTGGATCATCATCTTCAGCGTCGTCGAGTTCACGACGAGTCAGATTCTCGCCCCACGACTCATATCCGAGAAGACTGGGCTCAGACCAGAGTTCATCATCCTGCTGCTTCTGGTGGGCGGCACGCTTGCAGGGTTCTTTGGGCTGTTGGTCGCAGTCCCTCTTGCGGTTTTTGCCCGTGAGATCATCAAGAGTGTTCAGTTGTTCCGATCAGAGTCTGAGGACGTCACAGAGAAGCCGGTTGACTGAAGACGCAATTCCGGTATAGTTAATTGGTTGTTTATCAACCCCTTTGGCAGCGGTTTGACGAAAGGAGGGGTGAATGATGGGAAACTATCGTGATCGGAACAAAGACAGGACTGAACCTCAGGGCGAAGACGCCCAGCTGGAAAACATGCTGAGACGCTATAAGCAGGACTGTATCCGTGATGGCCTCTTCGGCGAACTCAAGAAGCGTCGCTTCTTCATGGCGCCAAGCGAGAAACGCAAGCAGAAGTCTATTGCTGCGCGCAGGCGCAAGTAGGGTCGTTCTTCCTGAAGATGAGAGCACGGGGCGCGTAAGCGCCCCTTTTTTGTTGTCTAGAACCCCTGGCACAGGAACCCACCATCGACAGGGATGGACGTCCCATTCACGTATCCAGCGACGGGAGACAGAAGGAACATGATGAGGTTGGCGATATCCTCAGGACTGCCCGGTCTGCCAAGCGGGACTGCGTCAAGAAACCGAAGGCGCTCGGTATCGAACTCCTTCTCGAAGAAGTCTTCTGTCATGGGCGTCCGGATGAGGCCCGGGATGATGCAGTTCGAGCGTATTCCCCGAGAGCCGGCCTCGACCGCGATGGACTCGGAGATGCTCTCCAGTGCACGTTTCGAACTGTCATAGCTTGCCGAGGGCATATGATGAGGATGTCTGTGGGCGTCGATCGAGGATACGAACACGAAGCTTGCTGAGAAGGAGGCCACAGACAGGGCGGCCTGTGCAAACTCGAAGGCGGCAAAAACATTGACGTCGAAGGTCTCCCGGAATTCGCTGGAACGAGCTTCAGCGAAAGTATCGGTTCGCAGTTGTGCCGGAAGGAACACGAAGCCGTCAAGCACGGTGGACCCGCGGAGGGCAACTGTGCATTGGACGCGGTCCGATTCCCTGCGCAGATCTCCGGGGACGATGCCAATCAGTGCACCAGGAGACAAGGTGTGTGCAAGAGCGTCCAGACGTTCGGGACGCCCTCCCACAAGCAGGAGGCGGGCATGCTCCTGGTCAAGGGAGGTCGTGAGGAGCGACCCGATGCCGGCCGTACTGCCCGCGATGGCAATCGTTCTTCCTGCCAGAGCGAGATCCATTGGCTACTGAATTGGTATCATGCACAGAAAGACAAGGTCATCGGTGCCTTCGTTGACGAAACTGTGAATCGCTTCTGGCTCGATATAGATGGCATGGTCTGGGCCAACATGACGAGTTTCACCTTCGCAGAAAGCAGTACAGATTCCCTTGATGACAAAGATCTCGTGCTCCCAGGGGTGAGCATGACGTGGCGTAGACCCTCCTGGTTTCACGACGAAGTACCGCATCGCAAACGTGGGAACTCCATCTTGACTATTCAGCATCCAGCGTATTGTAGTGCCATGGGCTCCGGCTTCGGTGACGGAAATCTCCTCGACGTCTTGAACTGCCTTGACAATCATGATGACCTCCGGTTGGACTAGGTAGGGTGCATTATACTACAATTGTAGGGGAAAGCCTCTTCTCAGGACTCTCACGCTTGCATTTTCCAAGCGAGCAGGTATTATTTGTCTGAACTAGTCGATACATTCCAATCGTCAACCAAGAGGTCGAGATGTATAAAAATCAATCCTTAGATGGGTTTTTGACCGAACTCTCATCGCGCAATCCGACTCCCGGCGGAGGTAGTGCTGCCGGGCTTGCCGCGGCGATGGGAGCAGCTTTAGTCGAAATGGTTGCCAATGTCGTAGGTGTGCGTGATGAGTCGGAAAAGAGCCGTCTGGCCCCATTTGTCGAGGGCTGCGAAGCGTCGCGGGCCGAGTTTGTTACGATGATGGACCAGGACAGCGCGGCATTCGAGGGCTACATGGCTGCCATGAAATTGCCCAAGACGACCGATGACGAGAAACTTGTGCGACGGGCGGCCATGCAGGATGCACTCAAGGGTTCGACAAGAGCCCCTCTCGCGCTGGCCGTCCGCGTGTGCGATTTTGCCGAGCTTCTCGTCGCGACGTTTTGTGATGCGCCAAAGGATATTGCATCCGACCTGTATGTCGGCGCCGCAATGCTCGAGGCTGCCTATGCCGGAGGCATTGCCAACGTTTACGTCAATCTTGCATATCTGCGAGATCCTGTCTTCAAAGATGAGACACGTGTGACAGTTCAGCAGTGTCAGACGCGTGTTGCTGTGTTGGGCTCGTTCAAGGATTCTATCGGGCGCTTGCTGGCTATTGAGTGAGCATTTGACGAAAGAAGGCAGAGGATTATGAACTTTACTGAACAAGAGTTGCTGGAAAAGACGTCCCGGGAATTGTACGAGATCGCGAAAGTGCTGCATGTTCGGAACTATACACGGCTCAAGAAGCCGGACCTCATCGAGGAGCTGTTGAAACTTGGGGGTAAGGATGCTAATGATCAGGAGGGGCCTGCCATGAGTTCTATGAGACCCTATGACAACCATGACAAGCCTGAGGTAGTGACTGAACACCTCGACATCGAGCAGGAACGTGTACCGGAGCACGTCGTTTCCGGGGCTGTTGTCTCGAGTTCGTCTGATCGCCATGGCGGAGAGGTTCCGCGAACGGGCGGGGAGGAGTTCACTGCCTCGGGCCTGTGCGAGATTCTCGCTGAGGGATATGGGTTCATGCGTTCCAACTACTTTCCTTCCTCGTCGGACGTTTATATCTCGCCCCCCATGATCCGGCGGTTCGGTCTGCGGACCGGTGACTGGCTCGAGGGCATCGTCCATCTGCCGCGTGGAGACAAGGAGAAGTACTCCTCACTAATGCGCCTCCGCAGCATCAATGGCATTGGCATCGAAGGGCACGTGCTCAATCGGCCGCAATTCGAGTCACTGACTCCGATCTTTCCCAACAAGCACCTCAAGCTGGAGACCCCCAACTGTAGCATGGCCGTGCGCCTCCTTGAGCTTGTTGCCCCCATCGGCAAGGGCCAGCGTGGCCTGATCGTGTCGCCACCAAAGGCGGGAAAGACGACCATTCTCAAGGCTATTGCGCAGAGTATCGAGTACAATCACCCCGAGGTCACGCTGATGGTACTCCTTATCGATGAGCGACCCGAGGAAGTCACGGACATGAAGCAGTCGATTCGGAGCGAGGTGATCAGTTCGACGTTCGACCAGCCTCCCGAGAACCATATTCGAGTCGTCGAGCTGGCCCTGGAGCGTGCAAAGCGCCTGGTTGAGATCAAGAAGGATGTCGTCATCCTCCTGGATGGTATTACTCGTCTCACGCGCGCTTACAACCTCATCAGTTCCTCGTCTGGGAAGACTCTGTCGGGCGGTCTCGATCCAACTGCAATTCGCGGGCCCAAGAGAGTCATCGGCGCCGCGCGGAATATGGTCGAGGGCGGTAGTCTGACAATCATCGCAACAGCACTCATCGAGACAGGCAGCCGCCTGGATCAGGTCATCTATGAGGAATTCAAGGGCACTGGCAACATGGAGCTTGTTCTGGACCGTGAACTGGCTGAGCGACGCGTTTTCCCCGCCATCGACGTCCGGAAGTCCGGCACGCGGCGCGAAGAACTCTTGTACACGCCTGAGGAGTATCGTAAGATCTGGGCTCTCAGACAGTTCATCGGCAACGAGGATCCGACGGAGAGCCTTGAGAAGCTCATCGCCATGCTTCAGAGAACTGCCAACAATCGGGAGTTCCTGGCCAACATCGTCGCGCAGGACAGCGCTGGACGCTAGGTATCATGGATAGCCTTTCCGGCAGAATCGAGGTCGTTGCCGGTTGCATGTTCTCGGGGAAATCCGAGGAGCTGATTCGACGCCTCAAGAGGGCACAGATTGCGAGGCAGAAGGTCATTGCTCTCAAGTCGTCTCTCGATGACCGCTACGGGCTTGAGACGATCACGAGCCACTCGGGAATTCGCCTTGAATCAGCTATCGTGGCATCTCCTGCTGACGTGGTCAGGATTGTCGAGGAGAGGCAAGTGGAAGTCGTCGGTATCGACGAGGTGCAGTTCTTCGATCCCGGGATTATCGAGGTCGCAGAGTATCTTGCGGGCACGGGCGTTCGCGTCATCCTCGCCGGACTCGACCAGGACTTTCGTGGTGAGCCGTTTGGACCTATGCCAGAACTGCTTTCGCTTGCGGAAGAAGTGACGAAGCTTACAGCCGTATGTATGGTATGTGGGAGGCCGGCGACGCGTACTCAGCGTATCGTCAATGGGCGTCCGGCGCGGTATGACGACCCGGTGGTGATGGTGGGTGCAGCCGAGAGTTATGAAGCACGTTGTCGTGAGCACCATGTGGTTCCAGGTCGACCAGAGCGAGTACTGGAAAGAGATCGCCTAATTTGAGACAGAAAGAGAGCCGATGAGCCTGGAAACAGAACAGTTGGCACGTAGAATTCATGAGATCGACGAGCGAGTTGCCAACCTGCGCTACGATGTCGATCAGAAGGAAATTCAGAAGCTCATTCTGGAGCGGCGCACGATGAACTCTCTGTTCGAGCTGCTCACTCACGAAGAGTCTCTGAGGACTCAGCTTGCTGACAACGATGCACTTCTCGCAGAGGGAACAGATTCCGAGTTCGCTGCCATGATCGAGGAAGATAAGCTCCGGCTTCGCCGGGGACTGGAAGCTGTCCACACTCAGATCGAGGAAGAACGTATTCCCAAAGATCCGGATGACGACAAGAATATCATCGTCGAGATCCGGGGAGGTGTCGGTGGCGACGAAGCGGCGTTGTTTGCCGCTGATCTGTTCCGTATGTACTCGTACTTTGCAGGACAGCATGGTCTCAAGATAGAGGTCATCTCGAGTCACCCAACCGAGATCGGGGGGTTTAAGGAAGTTGTCTTCTCTGTACTCGGAGTAGGAAGCTATAAGCTCTTCAAGTTTGAGAGTGGCGTCCACCGCGTCCAGCGTGTGCCTGAGACGGAGGCTTCTGGCCGCATTCACACATCCACTGCTACCGTGGCGGTGTTACCTGAAGCTGAAGATGTCGACGTGCATATCGACGACGACGACATCAAGCTTGAACTGTTTCATGCGTCTGGACACGGAGGGCAGAACGTTCAGAAGGTAGAGACGGCTGTTCGCATGACGCACATTCCAACGGGCATCACTGCATCATGTCAGGATGAGAGGTCTCAGCTGAAGAACAAGGAGAAGGCTCTCAAGGTGCTGCGATCCCGCGTCTATGAGTTCATGAAGGAGAAGGCCGACAGCGAGATGATCGATGAGCGCAGGGCTCAGATTGGCAGCGGTATGCGTAATATGCGTATCCGTACCTACAATTTTCCTCAAGGTCGTCTGACTGACCACCGGATTGGTTTGTCCCTGTACAACCTGCCTCTCATCATGGAGGGAAACCTCGATCCAGTAATCGATGCTCTCCACCGGGCTTTCCGGGAAAGAACGCTTGAGACGCCCATTCTGCAGGGCAACGACGACGATTGACTCTGCAAGAAGTAATTGCGCAAGCTGAGCAGCGTGCGCAGCTCTTGTCGCAGAAACACGGTGAGTTGCAGTATGTTGTTGCAACAAGCAAAGGGTGGAGCCGCTCAGATCTACTCCTTCGGCTGGACCAGTCTGCTGAGACTGGCACTCAGGCATTTGTGGAGCATGCTGCCCAGCAACTGGCCGATGGATACCCTGCCGAGTACCTCACCGGCTATGCTGCTTTCTGTGACATCGTCGTGCGAGTGCGGGAGGGCGTTCTCGTGCCTCGCCCGGAAACAGAAAACTTGGTGCAGATGGCTGGAGACTTCATTATCGAGCAGGATCGTCACAGCCCCATCGCATTGGACCTTTGCTCCGGTTCAGGAGCTATCGCTCTGGCACTGGCCGCCAGACTGCCACAGGTAGCGGTTGTGGGACTGGAGCTCGATCCTATCTCTGTTTCGTGTTCCCGCGAATCCGCTTTGGACGTGGGTCTGTCAGAACGAGTCAAGTTTATCCAGGGCAACGTGCTGGCGGCGTGGGGCCTTACTCTCGCTGGTTTCCGCAGTCGGACCGATGTCATTGTCAGCAATCCTCCCTATGTGCGTGAGCAGCGTCTGTTGCCGGCCCACGAGTCCTCGCCCCTTGAACCAGTCCGGGCACTCTATGGCGGCACATCAGGCATGGTCTTCTACAGGCGGATCATTGCACAGGCTCGTGACTGGTTGCGGCCCGGGGGCCTGCTGCTGCTGGAGATTGACGATGGGCTGGAACGGGGTATTCTGGACCTGTGTGAGCGGTATGGACTGCAGGGCGGACGCTGGTTGCCCGACCTCAGAGGGCTGCCGCGCTACGCGGAGGCACGTCGAGCAGAATGAACACGTTCAACTATATCTTGCGTGATCTTGCGGTCTTTGTCATTGCATACCTCGTTGGTTCTCTGCCTTTCAGCTACATCTTCGCCAAATTGGTCAAGGGTGTGGACATCACGAAAGTGGGTAGCAGGAACATGGGGGCTACGAATGTGTTGCGCACCGCGGGCCCTGTTCCGGCTGTCTTCGCTTTTGCAGGAGATTTTCTGAAGGCAGTACTCCTCGTGTTCGTGCTAATAAGGTTCTTTCCGGCTCTGTCTCGGGAAACAGTGCTTGTGGCAGCCGTTGCCGTGGTCCTGGGTCATGACTTCTCCGTTCTGGCACGGTTCAAAGGGGGAAAAGGTGTTGCCACGACGTTCGGAGTCGTGCTTGTTCTCAGCTGGCCCGTCGCTTTGGTGGAGTTGAGCATCTGGCTGGTGGTCATGGTACTCCGCAATACCGTTTCTCTCGCGTCAGTTGTTGGGTTCGTCACTCTCCCAGTTGTAGCGCTCATGTTCAGACAGCCGCCGAAGACTGTTCTGATTTACACACTTCTCGCTGTGCTGGGCATCGTCAGGCACGCGGCAAACATCCGTCGGTTGAGGGCTGGGGAAGAACCCAAACTTGATCGGTCCTATTTTCGGAGGCGGTAGATGGCCCAGCCTGAGATTATCATGTTGGACACCTGTTCAGATGCCGATATTCGGTGCCTGTCCGAGCGTATTGCGGCGGGAGCCGTCGCGGTGTTCCCGACGGACACCGTCTACGGCATTGGTTGTAACGCTGCGTGTGCATCTTCGGTTGCCAGGGTGTTCGCAGCAAAGCATCGAGATGCTACCAAACCATTGCCGGTTTTTGTGCCCGATATCGCTCATGTGCTGCCGTGGATGGAGTCCGTGACATGTGTGACGGCCCAACGTCTTGCCAGCGTATTCTGGCCTGGAGCGCTTACCATCGTTGTCGGCGTTGTGGGCAGTGGTCTCCACACACAGCCCCTGCCTTACCCAGAAGCGTCCAGCATCGGGTTCCGGGTGCCCCGTCACGTGGAGCTCCTTCGCTTGCTTGCCGGCGGTCTCGTGATGGCGCAGACAAGTCTGAATGAGAGCGGGGAGAGTGTCATTGCGAGCCTGGACGCGCCCGGGGCCGCCGGGTTGCTGGAGCAGGCAGACATGGTCCTGGACAGCCGACGGCGTCCGGAAGGCCGGCCATCGACGGTTGTAAGATTGACAGGGGGGTCGTGGTCTATGCTGCGCGAGGGCAGCATCTCTTCCACTGACGTGGCTGCAGCGCTTGCAGGAGATGTTCCTTGAGACGCGACCTTGCGATCGACGGGCCTTCTGGATCCGGCAAAACATCGGTGGGAATCCGTGTGGCCGCTGAACTTGGCCTCATGCTGGTCGACTCTGGGTTGTTGTACCGGGTGTTTACCGCTGCGTATGTCGAGCAGTTTCCGGCTGACCGTTGTCCGCGGAGCGATCGCCTGTCGGGTATCCTCGAGCGCTGTATAAGCTACGAGCCCGGCGGTACGGTCCTGTTCGGTGGGTGCGTCCTTCAGTTGTCCCTCCACGATCCGAAAGTGGACGACCTCGTGTCGCCTGTCAGTGCGGTGCCACAGGTGCGTGCAGCCGTGAACAGGGAACTGCGACGCATCGCCTCGTTTCAGGATGTTGTCATGGTTGGCCGGGATATAGGAACAACAGTTCTTTTCGAGGCTTTTCTGAAGGTGTTCATTACGGCGGACCCGGATGTTCGCGCCAGACGGCGAGTCGCCCAGCTGAAGCGTCAGGGAATCCTGGTCGACTACGGCACAGTGCTGGCCAACATGAAGGAACGCGACACGATAGACTCGTCCCGTGAAGACTCTCCTCTTCGATGCACAGATGAGCACATCAGGTTGGACAACTCTCCTGACGGCTCCGATGGAGTTGTGCAGACGATCCTTTCCGAGTACCGGAGGAGGCTCGAGCATGCTGTATGAGCTAGTTGTCCCGGTAGGCAGGCTCTGGTTCAGGGTTTTCTTCAGACTCCACGTCATCGGGCTTGAGAACGTACCGAGGCACGGACCAGGGCTCGTCTGTGGCAACCATTGCAGCTATCTGGATCCCATGCTTGCCGCCGTTGCGCTGCCGCGCAAGATCTACAACGTGTCGCGCAAGGAGATCTACCAGCTGCCGCTGTTGGGCCCAGTCATACGCCGTCTGGGTGCCGTGCGCATCGACAGGGAGTCTCTGGCCGACAAGGGTGCTCTCCAGGAAGTGCTGGCAATCATGGACCATGGTGACCTGTGCATGATCTACCCTGAAGGAACGCGGTCGCCAGACGGATGTTTGCAGGACCCTCACAACGGGGCGGCTTTTCTGGCAGTGAAGTCGGGAGCACCGGTAGTTCCCATGGCCATCATCGGCTCATACGAGTGCTGGCCGAGGCAGAGGAGAGTCGCCAGGGTCGGGCGCATTACTGTACGTATAGGTCAGCCAGTCACGTATCACCTTCCCCCGGAGCACGAGAGTCACAGGGAAGACCTGACAGCAATCAGCATTGACATTATGAGTCGCATTCGGACACTGCAGGAACAGGGGCATGCCTGATATGCGTGTGGTGCTGGCACGCGAACTGGGCTACTGTTCAGGCA
>Ga0209385_1001442_pt1 | contig 10118 bp, 8 predicted proteins | sample NGEPerB_FD_184506 | JGI IMG/M metagenome (GOLD analysis project Ga0209385, IMG submission 184506) | Arctic peat soil microbial communities from the Barrow Environmental Observatory site, Barrow, Alaska, USA - NGEE PermafrostAB12-B... | ecosystem: Environmental > Terrestrial > Soil > Wetlands >... | reverse complement strand
TGCGGGCACGCCGCGGGAGTGGAGAAACCGCTTCGCCAAGCTGGTTTTGTTCCTTTATTTCCTGTTTACACGCCGAAAGGATTCCAATCGGCTCTGCCGAAGCCAATCTCGATGTCCTGCGCGAAATCCTTCGCAAGACTACGAAACCAAACACGCCGCTGGCCGTGCCGAAAATCAGCTACTTACACCACGGGCTGCTAGGGGACTCGCCTTCATGAAAATTCCTACCCAGCCTTGAACCTGGATTATTCATGAACGTTGAGGTGTCATCCTGAGCGAAGCGCCCGCAAAGAATTTCCGACCCGCCGCTTTTGCGGGTCGGGCGGGCGCGGAGTCGAAGGATCCCTATAGCTGCGAGAAAACACAGTGTGGCCGCGTGGCGCAGCCACAAATTTGAGATTGCTGGCGGGCAAAGGGGTCTTTCGACTCCTCGCTGCGCTCGTCACTCCCAATGACAACAACGCAAACAAAGGACTTAGCCGGGCGCGATTGCAGAGTTGTTATTCCTGTTTCAACCTGCCCCAGCAGGTCCGTTGCTCAGGATGACACCCAAAAAAACTACGTGGCTCATGAATAATCCAAGTGAAAGGTTGGGCTAAGCTCTTTCGTCCTGCAAGGCGGGACTGGCGCGTTGGCGATTCCAGCTTTATCCGCACACGTGGTAGAGGTATTCGACCGATCCCTCCTGTCCGTCCGCATTGAGCAAGCCATCGAGGAACCCCGCTTCGCTATCGCTCAACTTGATAACGTCGGCATGAGCAGACAGTTGCTCTACCAGGGCCAAGCTCCAGTTGCCCTCACGCAGGTTGACGTCGTAAAAGTGACGGGCGGAAGGCACCGCCTGAAGCAGCCTTAGCGTCGAATCAATCGCTTGGGAGGACATGTGATAGAGAGTGCCAAAGTAAATCCAGTCCGGCTGCAATTCGGCGATGCATAGCAGTTGGTCATTGGTGAGCGTCACAAAGTCGTAGGCCGCGGGGCGCACGATCCGAAATGTAGGCTTACCCTCGCAATCCAGTTCAACCTGCGCCGTTCCGGTGTTCTTGCCGTGGAGGACCTGCACAAACTTTGTCGAAAGGCCCCATTGCCGCAGGCAATCGAGGGTGCGCCGGCCGCGATCGTCGTCGCCCACCGCGCTCACCAGGAAAGCTTCGTGGCCGAGCGTCTGCGCGTGAGCGGCAACGTTCAAGGGAGCGCCGCCGAGATACTCGTGCTCGCCAATCACATCCCACAAGATCTCTCCGACAGCAACGATCCGCACTCTGCTGGCCTCCCTCGGCCCCAGCTATCGTATCGCGCCACGGGCGTAATCCGCTCAGCCGATGGGGAATTCTCAGGGAGGTTCTTTGACTTACCGGTACGGCGGGCTGGTCGATTGCCTTGCCCACTAGAGCGATTCCAGAGTGGCTCTAGCTCGGGTAGTGCGGGCCTTCAGGCCCGCGTTAGCTACGCCCTCGCAATTTATGGCTGAAGCCATTTTCGTCCCGCCCTTGAACGCGGGCCTGAAGGCCCGCACTACCCGAACGAGCGGATACACGAATCCTGGAACCGCTTTAGGGTTGACCCGGGTCCACTCTCCATCGTCCAGTAAGGCGGGTCCCGCCGCGCTCTTGCAATCCGCAGGATTTAGGCTATGATTGACCACCTCTATGAAGCTTTCCTTCCAACGCGAGCGCGAAGCGCCTTCCCGGTCTGTTCCAACCCATGCGGATTTTCCCGCCGTCTCCGGTGCCGACATCGCCGGCATGGTTCATGGCCAACGGATGGGTGGCGACTTTTACCACTTCCTTCGTGCCAACCCGAACCGAGTTGTGTTCGGCTTGCTCGATATCGCGGGAAGTCATGAGGAGAACCAACCGATCGTATTGGCGGCACGGCAGACGTTCCAGAAATTGGGCAGTCAGAGATTTGCGGACGGGGACATCAACGAGGCCGATACCATGATGGAATTCTGCCTCGAGCTAAACCTGAGCATTCGCCGGGCTGCCGCCGGAGTCCGCTCCTGTTCCGCCTTCCTCGGGTGCTACAACGAGGAACTCGGCACCATCTGCTACGCCAACGCGGGGCACACTCCGGGATTGTTGCGCGATCCTTCGGGGATCACCGAATTGCCTGCCACCGGCCTTCCTTTGGGATTGTTTTCTGCGTCTACGTACGAAGCGCCGACCGCCGCTTTGCAACCTGGCGCGTCTTTGCTTCTGGTGTCGCGGGGCGTGGTGGAAGCTGCGTACAAGAAGGAAGAGTTTGGACTGGAGCGCGTCAAACAGCAATTTGAGCGTTCCTCGGACGAAAACGCGAAAGGTATGGCCGCCGCGATCCTCGACGGCGTGCAGCAGTTCATGCGGGCGGCGCCCGCACAAAACGACTTCACGGCGCTGGCGCTAGTCCGTGCAGCAAAAGGCCAAGTCGCCATCGGCGCTTGAGCTGGATTCATGAACCTGAAAATGTCATCCTGAGCAACGGACCTGCTGGGGCAGGTTGAAACAGGAATGACAACTCTGCAAGATCGTCCGGCTAAATCCTTTGTTTGCGTTGTTGTCATTGGGAGCGGAGCGCCCGCAAAGAATTTCCGACCCGCTTCTTTTGCGGGTCGGGCGGGCGCGGAGTCGAAGGGCCCCTATTACCTCCCAAATCAGCAGCCCCACTCCGCCTCCCCGGGCTTGGCGAAATAGCGGCGCGAGTCATCCTCCATGCGCCCGGTCGTCTCCAGTTCCAGAAGCGCCAGACGCGCGGCGGCAACCATCCGATTGCGCTCCTCCGCCGGAATAGCATTCCAGTTCCCGAGCTGCATTTCAGGGGAGGGTTCCTCCGTTGGCGACAAAGCTACACGGTAATGATCGAAGAGCCTGGCAAACTGCTGAACAAAGACTTCCTGAGTGGACATAAACCCTTGGTGCCTTTCTGCGCATTGCGCGCAATTGATTGGACAACCTGGGGCATAAACCTTGAATAAGTGATTCATAAGAAGTTTGTAAGTGCGTCCGGCGCGGGTACGGGTAGAGCGGCGCTTCAGCTGGATTATTCATCTGTTTCGGTAGCTAAAGACAGCAAGCTTTGAAAGGGCACGGCTTCAGCCGTGCCGTTACGTGTGCGTGAGGAGTTGGGCTTCAGCCCCTGAGAAAATTCGCACTTCGTCTCAACACCGAAGTCCCTCAGTGGCCCCCATAATGAGAGCAGCTTACGGCACGGCTGAAGAGGCTGCTGAAAAATGAACCAAAGTAGTAATTTCGAGCGTTTCTTGACTCAAAAGTCACTCGTAAGTTATTGAATCGTCGTTGCGCAAAATGCCGAGTTTACTTGTTTGAGTCTTTTTTCAGCAGCCTCTGAAGCCGTGCCCCTTCAAAGCGTGAAGTCCTTATGAATGACCCAGGTTCAGCGCCGCGTTGCAGCGAAGCCTCCAGAAACGAGATGGCTTCAGCCGGCGGCACTGCTGGTTGATATAGCCCAGGTGGATGCTTAAACGGCTCTAGGTTTCGGACTCACCCGCCTGATTGCGATCCCTGCCAGGCAGGCAGAACGAAACTGTGCCGAATTACTCATCGACTGCTATCGGGTTCAGCCCGCCGCTCCCGAAAAAAGCTCTGCACCAGGTGCATGCACCGTGCGGCCAGCACTCCTGAGCTGACCTCCACCTTGTGGTTCAGCTTGGGATGATTGAGAACCTGGAGCATGGAGTGTACCGCGCCGGCCTTCGCGTCTTCCGCTCCGTAAATCAGGCGGCGAACCCTCGCATGAGTGATAGCGCCGGCGCACATCGAGCAGGGCTCGACCGTCACATAGAGATCGCAGTCGAGCAGACGATAGTTGCCGATGGCGGTTCCGGCTTCGCGCAGCGCAAGGATCTCGGCGTGTGCCGTGGGATCGTTGGCAGAAAGAGGACGGTTGCATCCTCGGCCCACGATTCGGCCTTGACTCACGACGACCGCTCCCACGGGAACCTCGCCCAGCGCCAGCGCACGCTGTGCTTCGCGCAGCGCTTCCTCCATCCAGAATTCGTCGGAGAGGGACATTGCGAAGAGGCTAATGCAGCGACTGGCGATTAGCAACTGCCGGGCTAAAGCGGTTTCAGAATTGGCGTGGTCCGGCGAGTAGGGGTAGAGCGGCGCTTCAGCGCCGCGTTGGCCGCGGACAAACGAACCGCTTGAGCCGTTGCGGTCATTGAAAATGACCGCAACGGCTCAAGCCTCGTAAAGTGGGGCGATCTTCGACGCCAGCCTGAAGGCTGGCTCTACCCGGTCTACGCCAACTCTGAAACTGGCGCTATTCCTGCCGCAGCATGATTCGCTGGACCGCTGTTGCCCGGCCGGTCGTGGGATCGCAATCGATCAGGGTGGCGCACAAGCGCACGTCGTTCGTCGCCGCCTCGAAGCGGGCTGGCATATTAGTCAGAAAGCGAGCGAGGATTTGTTCCTTTTGCACGCCGATGACGCCGTCGTAGGGGCCGGTCATTCCCACGTCGGTCTGCACGGCTGTGCCGCCCGGCAGCACCTGCTCGTCGGCGGTGGGCACGTGGGTGTGCGTTCCGAGCACCGCTGTTACTCTTCCTTCAAGGTACCAGCCAAGCGAAATCTTCTCCGACGTGGCTTCAGCGTGGAAGTCCACCAAAATTACCTTCGCGCTGATCCGATTGAGCAGTTGATCGGCAAAGCGAAAGGGGTCGTCGTTGCTGGTCATAAACACACGGCCCTGAAGGTTGACGACGCAATAGGCGACACCGCTGCGCGTGCGGCCTTCGTACCAGCCGAAGCCCGGGGATCCCACAGGATAGTTTGCCGGTCGCAGGACGCGGCGCGCCAGGGACGCCTCATTTCCGTTGGCGGAATTCAGGTACTCGATGATCTCGCGCTTGTCCCAGATGTGGTTGCCGGTGGTGATGACGTCGATGCCGAGCTCGAACAGCTCTTCGGCAATTTGCGGAGTGATGCCGAAGCCGCCGGCGGAGTTTTCGCCGTTGGCGATGGTGAGTTCAACGCCGTGTTGCCTTTGTAGTTCAGGCAGGCGCTCGTGAACGATGGTGCGCCCGGGGCGCCCGAAAATGTCACCGACGAAAAGTATGCGCAAGCTGCTACAGTCCTTGATTGACGCGGTATTTCGATGTTATCACGCGTCTATAGCAGTTTCACATTTGGTGTATAGGGTGGAGCACCGCTTCAGCTGCATTATTCATGAACACTGAGGTGTCATCCTGAGCGCAGCGCCCGCAAAGACTTTCCGACCCGCTTCTCTTGCGGGTCGGGCGGGCGCGGAGTCGAAGGACCCCTATAGCTGCGAGAAATCACATTGTAGCCGCGTGGCTCAGCAACAAGTCTGGGATTGCTGGCGGCGAAAGAGGCCCCTCGACTCCTCGCTGCGCTCGTCCGCTCCGTCGAAAAACGTGCCCGTGGAAAGTGAGTGGGCAGCATAGGGGTCCTTCGACTCGCTGCGCTCGCTCAGGATGACACCCAAGAAACTACGTGACTCATGAATAATCCAGGTTCAGCGGTGCAGTTAGGATTCGGAATGAATCGGCTTCAGCCACTGAGGTAACAAGACATTACCTCAGGCGCTAAAGCGCGATCCAGGAACTGGCGGCAATTATGCACGCCTGAAAGGCGTGCTCCACCCGTCGCCTATACATCAGGAATGAAACAGCTCAAAGGATTGGGGCTCCGCTCATCTTGCCAGCTCCGCCGTGCGCAAAAAATCGTAGTTGCCCGAGGGACTCAGCTCGATTTCCCGCACTCGCTTGGTGTGCACCAGCACGTTATCGAGATACCAAAGATTGACATACGGCAGGTCCTCCGCGATGATGCGCTGGACCTCGTCATAGATGAGTTTGCGTTTCTGCTGGTCAACGGTGCCGCGGGCTTCACGGATCAAGTTGTCCACACGCGGATTGGAATAGAAGGTGCGGTTGGCGCGTTTGGGCGCGAAGCTGCCGGAATCGAAGACGTGCTCGAAGATGTCAGGATCGAGATTGCTGCCACCGACCCAACGCAAGGAATGTATCTGGTAAGCGCCTTTGGTTACGTCCGCAAAAAACGTTGCGAATTCGAAGGTGCGGATATCGAGCGCGATGCCGGCTTCGCGCAGTTGCTGCTGCAACACCGCCGCTAGCAGCCGCGTCGACTCGTCGGTGGAAGTCTTCATCGTGAGGTGAAAGCGAATACCGTTGGTCGCCGGGTAGCCTGCGTCATCCAGAATCTGGCGAGCCCGCGCCGGGTCGTGAGGATACTTCGCAACATCGGCATCGTAGGCCCAGTGCTGGGGTGGCAGCACGCTGTACGCAGGGCGCGCCTGGTCGCGCAACAGGTAATGAATAATAGGCTCCACGTTGATGGCATACGCGATGGCGCGGCGGACACGAACGTCCCTCAGGATGGGATCGCGCAGGTTCATGGCAAGGTAGGCGTAAATCGTTCCGGGCGACTGCGTGACCGTGAGATCGCGATCGCGCTCCAGAGCGACCACCGTGTCGGCCACCAAGGAGTTCAGGGCAATGTCGGCGCTTCGCTTGCGCAGTTCCAGCGCGCGTGTGGTGGCGTCAGGAATTACCTTGAACTCCACGCGCTCCAGCTTGGCCGGCGTCGCCCAATAGTCGGGATTGCGTTCGATGATCACTTCTTTGTCCATCTGCGCACGCACAAAGCGAAATGGCCCGGAGCCGATGGGTTTGCGATTAAAGTCATCGCCACTGCCGTAAGGCACGATGCCGATCGCGCCGTCGGACAGATTCCACAGCATCGGCGCAAACGGTTCCTTCAAATGAAAAACCAGAGTGTAGTCGTCGGGCGCGTCAATGTCTTCAACGGGTGCGTAGGTACTTGTTTTAGCGCTGCGCAGTTTACCGCTAAGGAGCGAATCGAACGTCCACTTGACGTCGCGCGCAGTCAGGAGTTGCCCGTTGTGGAAGTGGACCCCATGATGCAGATGGAAAATATAGGTTTGCTCATTGGGCATTTCCCAACTGTCAGCCAGCCACGGCTTGAGGTTGAAGTGGTCGTCCCGTCGGACCAGCGAATCGAAGAGCAATTCGTCGATTCGCTCCGACTGCGCATCCACGCCGACCCGCGGGTCAAGATTCGTCGGACTGCTCTCAATGACCATCACCAGCGTGTTGGGATCGGGTTTGCTGGAACAGCCGGTGTTCAAGAGCAAGAGACAGAGTAGAACCACAGAGACACAGAGGCACAGAGAAAATCTGGATCTGGGACTTGGGCAGTACCCACTGCGGTCGTGTCGTCCAAGTTGGTTGGGCTTTTTGATCTTTTCTTCTTGTCGTTCTCTGTGTCTCTGTGTCTCTGTGGTAAATGACTTCTGGAATTTCTCCGTGCCCTCCGTGTTCTCCGTGATGAAAAGGAACCTACGCATAGGTGACCTTACCCAGAATCGCGGGACGCTCGGCTCCGGTGGCGGATGGGATGTTGGACGGCAGATGACGCCAAGTCTGGTAGGCCAGCATCGCGAACGCGACAGATTCCTTCGCTTGCGAGGCAAGTCCAAAATCGTCGCTGGTGCGCACCCGCATTTTCAGAGGCGCCAGCTCTTCGCGAATCATCCGCATCAGGGTCAGATTGTTCGTTCCCCCACCGGAGACCACGAGTTCGCGAAAACGCAGCGGAGGCTCTACCAGCGGCAGCACAAACTTGCGCACGGCGATGCCAATGGAATGTGCGGTAAGTGCCGTTGCCGTGGCGACTATATCGCGGTTGTCAGCGCGGCGGCAGAGTCGCAGAAACTCGCGCACGAACTCGCGGCCGAATTGCTCGCGGCCGGCGGTCTTCGGCGGCTTCTGCCGGAAGAATGGATTCCGCAGCAACTGTTGCAGCACGCGCTCGATGGGATCGCCGCGGGCGGCGATTCGTCCGTTGCGATCGAAGGGGCGCTCGAACAAGTGCTCGGTGACAGCGTCGATCACCATGTTGCCGGGACCGGTGTCGAAGGCAACCACATCCTGGGGAAGCGCGCGCGGCGGAATCGCCGTGAGGTTGGCGATGCCGCCGAGGTTTTGCACGATGCGTCCGTAACGGCGATGGCGGTAGAGCGCGTAATCGAGAAAAGGCACCAACGGTGCGCCCTTGCCGCCGGCAGCCATGTCGGCGGGACGAAAATCGGAAACCACCGGCACCCCAATTTTCGCCGCGATAATGGCCGCTTCGCCGGCCTGCCAGGTACAAGCAATGCGGCGGCCCAGGAAGAGCGCTGGACTTCCCTGGTGATAGAGCGTCTGCCCGTGGCAGCCCACTAGTTCGCACTCCAGACGTGCACGTCGCTGCGCGGCGCGGACCGCGTCCGCATAGAGTTCGCCAAGAAGGAAGTGCAGCCGCGAAAGATCGGGGACGCTGGCGGAGCCCGCGTTCATGGTTGCGAGAATCACTCGTCGAACATTGTCCGGATAAGGAAACTCGTAATGCGCCAGCAGCTCGAAGCGAGAGCGGAAACCGCGCCCCTGAATGCGCACCAGCGCGACGTTGATTCCATCGGCCGAGGTGCCGCTCATCACTCCCGCGACGATCAAGGCGCAAGCTCCGAAGAACCGTTTTGAAGGGGCACGGCTTCAGCCGTGCCGTAGGCGTTCGCCAAGATAATCGGCTTCAGCCGCTGAGGGCATTCGCCTTTCATGTACGTTAACGAGGTCGTCGATGTGCAACCAGACTTCATAAACCGAAGTCCCTCAGGGGCTGAAGCCCTTTCCTTTTTGTGGAATACGGCGCAGCTAAAGCTGCGCCCTTTCAAGTCTGATCAAGGAGATCGTGGCTCGACGATCACCCAGCTACCTCGCCGGCAGCCATGGTATGCACCCGCACTTCTTCGCTGAATTCCCAGATGTTGCGGCGGAGCTTGTCCACGGTTTTTTGCGTCGGAGCGGCAGCCACGCGTGACTTCAAGGCGCGAGACTTCTTCTTCGCCGCCAATACCTGTCGCGCCTTTCCGGCGATGAGCTTGGCAAATTTCCTGTCACTCTCGGCTTGCTTGTAAACCGCCTCGAACGCTCGCCACACGCTTTCTTCCTTCTGGCAGACGAGGAACATGTCGGCCCCAGCGCGAAGCGTCTCGACCGCGGCATCCTCAATCGAGGCTGCTGCCAGCACTCCACCCATGTCGAGATCGTCGGTGATGATGAGCCCACGATAGCCGATCTTTTTGCGCAGGATCTCGCTCATCCATTTCTTCGACAGCGACGCAGGAGTGAGGTCATCCGTAACCTGGGGATAAGCCGCGTGCGCCACCATCACGAATGGCAAATTTCGTCGCAGCTCACGATAGGGAAGCAGGTCTTCATTCCAGAGGCGCTTCCAAGCCTTGTCAATCAATGGCAGGTCGTTGTGCGAGTCGAGATTCGCTTCCCCCAGACCCGGGAAGTGCTTGCCGCAGCCAAGAATCTTACAGTCGCTGAGTCCGCGCAGGAACTCGCGAGCGTACTGGATGGTCTCATTTGGATCGGCCGAAACCGTTCGCGAGGTCAGGACGCTTTTCGATGGCTCAAGCTGAAGATCGAGTACCGGCGCGAAATCGGTGTTGAACCCTAACGCACGTACTTCTTCGCCGATGATGCAGCCGTGTCTGCGGAAAAGCTTCTTCGACCCTGCGGCTGCGACTTCGGCGACGGCTGGCGCTGGCGCGATCACATCGCGCAGGCGATCGACCGTTCCGCCCTCCATGTCCACGCACAGAAACATGGGAGTGGAAACCGCCTTCTGCACATCGTGCAGCAGCGCGTGCGTTTGTGAGGCGTCTTCGATGTTGCGCTGGAAAAGGATGATGCCGCCGGGATGCAGCGTGCCCACCATGGATCGTAGTCGCGCCGACATCGTGATTCCACCGCAGCCCATGATGAGCAACTGGCCGACCTGTTGGCGAAGTTCGAGTGTGCTTCTGGAAGCCATATAGGGATAAGAAAGTGTAACGCTTGGGGCGCAGAAATTCAGGTACGCAGTGAGGTACGCCTCAGGCCGCTAGGAATCGTGCGGATTTACGAGGGCGTGAAGAGGGTATGTGAGAACTGTGTCGTCCCTGAAGGGACTCGTTAGATTTTCGGACTTTACCCAGGGCTTACGCCCTGGGCTAGTATTATTTCGCCTCTGCGGGGCTTTGATTTGTGCGAACCTGAAGGTCCGCTCTACCCGAGCCTCAGCCAC
>Ga0209385_1001440_pt1 | contig 10122 bp, 9 predicted proteins | sample NGEPerB_FD_184506 | JGI IMG/M metagenome (GOLD analysis project Ga0209385, IMG submission 184506) | Arctic peat soil microbial communities from the Barrow Environmental Observatory site, Barrow, Alaska, USA - NGEE PermafrostAB12-B... | ecosystem: Environmental > Terrestrial > Soil > Wetlands >... | reverse complement strand
GCCCGCCTCCGCCGCGCCGGGCTCACCAGTTTCCCGAGGCCGCCTCCTTGAGGATCGCGATGTCCAGCGCCTGCTCCGCCACGACCTTCTTCAGCCGGCTGTTCTCCTTCTCCAGGCTCTTGAGCCTCCGCGCCTGCTCGACCTTCAAGCCCCCGTACACCTTCCGCCACCGGTAATAGGTCTGCTCGGAGATCTCCAGCTTGCGGCAGATCTCCGCCGTCGTGCGCCCACGGGACGACTCGACCTCCGCCTCCCTCAGCTTGTGGATAATCTGCTCGGCCGCAAACCGCTTCTTCGCCATTGCCTGCCCCTTTCTCGGTCCGGCTCAAAGGCCCGAAACTTTACCTCTGATCCCGGACTCGTTTCAGGGGGTCAGGTCACCGCAGTTCTGTTGGCCTCGACGGGCGCCGCGCCGGGGGTCGTGGTCACCGTTCTCGATCTCATCGAGCGGCCTATAGGCGCGGTGCCGGCCTGCGCGCTCCACATTGACGCTCCCGCCCCCGAGTTGCACCTCGATGTCCTTGAACGTGAAGGCTGGGACGAAGGTGATGCCACTGGCCACTGCGTCGCGGTATTCAGCCCATGCCTCGGGGCTCCGGTGGCGACAATGCAACATCATGTGACACCGGAAGCACAGCGGAAACTTCCCGCTGTGCTCGCCGAAGGGCTCCGTGTAGTCCTCAGAATGGGCGTGAATGCGTCCCTTCGTCTGACCGCACGCGCAGCACGTCGTCGGCCGTTCGCGCAGTCCAGCGTCGTACTGACGGTTCATCCAGTTCACCTCGCGCTGCCTTGTTGCCCCATCGAACCCGTTGTAGTCCTTCACTGTGCCACCTTCACGGCCCAAGTGGTGCACGGGAGGTGCCTGAGGTCGTCGGCCCGGTCGAGTTCCGCACTCGTAAGTTCCCGGTCGCAAACCCCGCACCGCGGCGAACTCATTTGTTCCGCGGGCGACCCGATTGCCGCTTTCAGTAGAGCCTCACCTGCGCTGGTCATTGCACGTTCACCTTGATCGCCTTGGCCTCCATGGCCGCCGGCAATTCGGCAACCCTGGACGGCGTCGGCTGTCCGGGCCGTGGCTTGTTGTCGGACTCGCGGCGAAGGTGCCACGTTCTGCAGGCCGCCTTCCAGTCTTTCATTCCGTGATTGCCCACTCGCCACCCGTTGCTTTCATAGAAGGAGCAGAACGCCGCCGCCGTGAAGTCTCGCTGCCACCTCTTTTCGACCAGGTAGGCCGTCACCTCGTCCTCGGTCGGCTTCACGAATCGCTTCACCCGAGTCTTGCCCTTGACGCGCCCTGTCGTTTCTGTCTCTGTCTCTGCCTCTCCCTCTCCCTCTGTCTCTGTCTCTGTAGACAGACTTTGCTTGCGCTCTGCTAGCAAGTCACTAGCACCTCCCTCGACAACTTCGAGAAAACCCGCCACGACAAGGGCTTCCAGGCCAGCCTCGATCTCGTCTCGGGACTGGCGGAGCCTGAATGCCAGCACGTCAATGTCGGCCGGAATCGACCCATCACCCGACTCAGAGGCCAAGAGCCAGACGCTCGGTGCGAGCGCCCGTCCCTCTATCGACATCCGCTGATAGTCGAAGTTGTCGAGCAGGGTCCGGTACAGCTTGATCCATGGCGGCCGGCGTCGTTTGTAGTGCTGAAACCTGCTCCAGTTCTTCACCCTGTAGTTCATCCGAACCCCTCCTCCGTGGCCGGCCCTGCACCCTCGCGGAAGGCTAGCCACTCACTCGTTCGTCTTGCGGTCATTCACCAGCCGCGTTTCCACCCCGCTCGCGCGCACCCACCGCCAGGCCGCCCGATTCGTGCTGAATCGCAGGAGGCCTCTGACCCCATCAATCAGCAGGTAGTCCGCGGCAGGCGCCAAGGTTTCCGTATCGTCAACCATAATACATGTATAATGACGTTCTGTCAATACCTAGCTGTACGCCGACCCCGCGCCCCCATTGACAAATTGTCATCTGCGTTGTAACATCAATTCGAGGAGGTTCACTAATGGTCACATTGCGGTCCAGCGCCGCCCGCCAGATCCGCCGTCGCGCCTCTGAACCCGAACTCAAGGAGCGGATGCGCCTTGCCCAAGCCATCAACGAGGCCGTCGTCCGCTCCGGCAGGAACGCCTTCGACATCGCCGAGACTATCGGTGTCGTGCCGTCCGCGCTGTCCCACTGGCGAAGCGGTCGGCGCTCCCCGGACGGCCCGCAGATAAGGGCCTTCTGCGCCGCCATCGGTATATCCGCGGACGACCTGCTCGACGTCAGGGGGCGCGTCGCTGCATGCGACCCGAGGCCCCCGACCGCCGTTATCATCACCCTTCCCCTGTTGAAGATGCCGCTGCTTCCCGGCGCCTCCCTCCCGAAGTCGGCCGTCTTCACCGACCTCTCCAGCACGACGCTCGGCCGGCACCGCGGACTGAATCACAACCGCCTTTACTTTCTCCATCTCACGGGCGCCTGGTACCAGGGCGACCTTGGTTCCTTCACGGCGCCGAAGCTCACCCAGCTCCTTATCGACCGCGGTCCGAACAACGAGGGGTTTCTCCGCGGCGATATCGAGGCCAACCCGGATTTGTGGTGGCTCATTCAGCAGGAGGGAAGGTTCCGCATCGTCCGCATCACGCTTCCCTCGAACGACTTGGCTATCGGGCAGGGATGGAATCCGACTCAGGAGGCCATCGCCTTTCAGGGGCTCGATGCGCAGCTTCCAGCAAGCCGCGTCGTCGTCGGCCGCGTTCTCTCGCTCAGGATGGACTGGTAAGCCATGGCTGGCTACGTCAACGGCATCAAACATGACGCGAACGGCTTCCACGTGCGCAAGCTCGTGCGAGGACGCATCTGCAAAGCCACCTTCTCCGAGGAAGCTGACGCCATCCGCTACCGCTCCCAGCTCGAGCGCGTCAAGGCGGGCCTCGCCGACGAGGACGGCGCCTACTCCATCACCCTTGCCCAGGCCATGGACGCCTACGGTGAGCGCCTCGAGCTGCTGTCCAGGCGCAAGAGCACCCGCGGCTTCTACGCCACGAAGTACGCGGCGATCCTCAACGTCATTCCCGGCGAAACCCCGCTCGGCGACATCCGCCAGCGCGACATCGACGCCCTCGTGCGCCGGCGCCGCGCTGACGGGCTCGGGGATGGCACCATCCTCCAGGACCTCCGGGCGCTGCAGGCGCTCTACCACAAGATCGTGAGTGCCGAAGACGGCGCCAAGGCGAGGCAGGCGTGGACCGTCCCCGAGATCGCCTACCGCCCCCTCTCCCGCTGGACGTACACCCCGGAGGAGATCGCCCGCCTGTGGCCGGCGATCCGCAGTGAGCAGGCCCGCCTCGCCTTCGCGCTCTGCCTCCTTGCCGGCATGCGCGGGGGTGAGGCCCTGGCCGTCCAGGGCTCGTGGGTTAGGCGCTCCGACTCCGAGCTGTGGGTTGAGGTTCACAAGACGCGCACCCGGAACCGCACCGCCCTTGTCAAGACGCTCGCCGACATGGTCCCTGTGGACGTCGAGGGCCGCGTCGTGAAGCTGTCGAAGTCCGTCATCGGCCGGTACCTGCAGCGCGCCTCCCGCGAGGTCGGACTCGACCCGCCCATCGGCGGCCACGGCTCCGGCCGGCATCACTGCGCCAGTTGGGCGGCCGATCTCGGGTTCACGAGGCCCGAGATCGCCCTGGTCCTCGGCCACGTCCTCGGGGGCGCGACCGCCCACTACATCCACTCCCAGTCCGTCTCGATCAAGCGTCGCGTCCTCGAAGCCGTCGAGGCGCGGTTCCTGCAGGCGCTTCATGGCGTCAAGCCTTGACCGCCGGTTTCACGTCCCAGTCGCCCGTCCGTCACACCCTTTTCGGGCCGGCCGATCTGGTTCCGTCCTCACAAGAGGACGTACCCACTTTATACCCGTGGGACGGTACGTTGGGTTCAATGGCTCCCAAATAAAGACCCCCTCGTAGGCTACGAGGGGGCGGCACCAGAGGCGGCGATAAGCCGAGTTCTGTGTCCCGCCAGAGGCGGGGTGGCGCTCATTCCTCTGACCGGGCCGTCGCCGGCCGGTTCGAGCGGCCTACCCGGGGATCGCCCGCCTTGCGACGGATCCGGTGATGGGCCCCGTCGATCCCCCTATTTGGCCTTGCTCCGCACGGGGTTTGCCGTGCCCCGGCCGTCGCCGGCCGGGCGGTGGGCTCTTACCCCACCTTTTCACCCTTACCCGGCGACGACCGCCGGGCGGTGTGTTTTCTGTGGCACTTTCCCTCGCGTTGCCGCGGCTGGGCGTTACCCAGCGTGCTCCCATCAGGAGTTCGGACTTTCCTCGGTCCCGCCCGAGGCGGGATCGCGAGCGCCTGCCGCCTCCGGTGCCGTCGACGATTGTATCCCCTATCCGCGGCCCGGGCGCCGCCGGGGGCGCGGCACGCGTTTGGGCGCATCCGGCAGCCTGTGGCCCGGGTCCCGGAAATAGGCGATCTCGTCCGCGGCCCCGGGTCCCGCTCCGGCCCCGCCAGGCGTCTCCGCGAGGGCGGCCGCCGCCTTCCGCCAGAACGCCGCGGCGGAAACCGCCTCGGCGCCGGCGTCGCGCGCCAGACGCGCCAGCTGGCGGTCGTCGGTCGCCACGCGCCACCCCCGCCCACGCGGGCGGAGGAACGCCACGATGGCGCTGTCCGCGTGCCCCACGTAGCGCACCTCCACCGCGCCCAGCATCTCCGAGTCGCCGGAACCGGGGGGCGGTGCGCCGTCGAAGAAGATCAGGATCCGGACTCGCTCACGCCTGGCCACCGCCAGCGCGGCGCGGCGGACCTTCTCGCGCGACCCGCCGTGCGCCAGGTTGTTGCCGTCCAGCAGCCAGGGCACCCCGAGGCCTCCCCGTCAGGAGCGCCGGCGCAGCACCTTCGGCCGCTTGAGGCTGGACAGCGCGCCGCGGACGTCCTCGTTGCCGGGCTCGTAGTCGAGGATCCGCTCGAGGCACTGCCTCTGCCGGTCCTTCTGCTTGCGCGTCGCCCAGAAGTTCGCGAGCTCGAGCCACGCCTCGGTGAACTCCGGCGCGAGCGCGACCGCATGCTTGAGGTGGTCGAGCGCCCGCTGGCTCCACATCGGGTTCTTGAACTCGGCGCGGGCGAGCAGGAGCAGCGTCTCTGCGGTCGGGTTCAGGCGCGCCGCCTGGTCCAGCAACTGGACGGCCATCCCGACGTCCCCGGCGCGCAACAGCTCCTTGGCGCGTTTCACATTGGCGTCCACGACCTCACCGCGGGCGGAGCGGCGCCGCTCCTCCGCCTGGAAGGTGTCGACGTTGTGGGACGCCGCGAGCGTCTTCTCGTAACGCGTCCGCCGCTCGCTGTGCCCTAGCGTCTCGTACGCCTCCTGGAGCGCCGAATAGATCTCGGCCAGCTCGTTCCTGAGCGAGGTGAGGTGCTTCTCGCGGGCGCGGTCGGGGTGGTAGAGCTTCACGAACTCGAGGTAGCGCGAGTGGAGCTGGTCCTGCGTCGCACCGGGGGAGAGGCCGAACCGCTTGTAGTAGTCGTGGTGCCGGATCTCGGCCGCGAGCTTGATCACCTCCGCATACTCGCGCTGCTCCTGCGGGCTGTACTGCAAGGCCTCCTCGGCCTCCGGTTCGGGTTCGCCCCGCCCCTCGACCTCGGCGGGCGCCAGCGGCCTGACTGCCGAGGTCGGGCGGATCTCGAGAAGCCCCGTCACCGAGAGGGCCGCCAGGGCGCGGGTGTACTCGCCGGGGGGCATCGGCGCAAGCCGCCGCAGCTGAGTCACGGTGCTCGTGCCGTCCACCCGCGAGAGGACGTACCCCTCCTGCGGCGTGAGGCGGAGCTGCTGGTAGAGCAGGAGCGCGTCCTGCGCAGTCCAGACGAAGCCGTCGCCGCCGACCAGCTTGTGCAGGTGCGCCTCGTCGGGCACCTCGCGCACGGCCGCCGCCAGCAGGGAGGCGGTGGTCATGTCCAAAGACACCGCGTCGACGGGCAGCTTCTCCCCGTCGAAGTACTTCCATTCGCCCGGCTCCATCAGCATGTGCGAGACGATACCGACCGAGAGCGCCTCGAGTTCCTTCGTGAGCGCCTCGGGGCCGAGGAGCCCTTCCTGCACGAGGAACGCACCGAAACGGACCCCGTCCGGCTGGCGAAGCAGCGCGATCGCCATACGGCTCGCGTCGAGCACTCCGCGGCTTACCAGCCACTTCCCGAGCTTCTCGTCCTCGGCGTCGGACGCCACCGCCCGCGCTTGGCCGGTCTCGAACCAGATGTGGCGCGTCTCGCCCCCGCCCACGATGTCCAGGCGTCCGACGGCCAGCCGGCGCACGACATCGCGAAGAAGCGGCGGCAACCCACCGGCGTCGAAACGCCCTTTCGGAATCAGGCCTTGGATCATCTCAGTGAAGTTTAGCCGCTTTTCAGGACACGCTCAAGGCGTGGTACCCTCGACCCGGACAACGTGCGGCGGAAACCCCCGCGCGACGACCCCGGCCGGCAGGTGCGCCATCGTGTCGTCCGCCGCTTCCTTCGTCGGGAAATGGCCCCAGATCAGGCGATAGCACTGTCCGTCCCCACGCCCGAACGGGACCACGCGCAGGTTCGCCTTGTCCTGTTCCTGGCGGCGGTAGAGGCGCTCGAGTTCGGCCGGCTGACACCCGCCGTCCACGGCCACGGCCCAGGGCCCGCCACCTCCGACCACGGCGGCAGTTTCCCACGGACGGAAGTACAGCAGCAGCGCAGCGCCCACGACGAGCGCCAGGACGAGCGCCACCCGGGGCCAGATCCGGCGCCGCGGCGCGAGGCCGAACCGAGGCGCCTGCGTCGTGGACAGCGGCGTCTCGGCGACCCTCGACACGGCCTCGACGAGACCGGCGCCGGCGGCCGCGGCGAGCAGGCGCAAAGCCAGGTCCCTGCCGTGCGGCGACGGGTCCGAGATCTCCTGCGCGGTCCGCTGGTCGTTGACCTTGGCCAGGATCGCCATCCCCTCCTCGGTCAGCCCGAGCGCACCCACCCGCTTGGGGAAGTCCGGGAGCCGGCGGAGGATCAACGCCGGATCGGGGAGGAACACGCCGACCAACTCCTCGCCGCCGGGGCCCAGCCCCAACTCCATCACGAGGTGCGGGTACGAGATCGTGAGGCCCTTGGGCTCGAACGGGAGAGCGCTGTCGAAGGTCGCCTCCGCGTCGGGCGCCATGAGGAACTCCCGCAGCCGCTCGGACACCGCCCGCTTGACGACCGCGTTCGCCTCGGCCTGCGAGACCTGGCCGCCCGCCACCGCCGCTGCCGCCTCGGCGAACCACTCGCCACCGTCGGTGAGGCCGAACGCGGCGGCGAGGCGCTCGTGGTCGTCGCCCTCGACCGCCACGATCTGCAGCCCCGACACGTGGAGCACCAGCTCGGTATCGGCCCATCGCAGGCGCGCCACGCCCTTCCCTTTTCGCCCGACCCAAAGGGCCAGCTGGCCAGCCGCAGATGTGCGTCCCATACCTGCAACAGTAGCGAAACTCGGTCTGGTCGTCAAAGGGTGGCGCCGTGGAGGTTCTGCCACAGTGCCGCCGCGGCCTTCGCCCCGACGGCCGCCGCCAGCGCCTCGGGCGTCGCCGCGCGGACGCCGTCGACCGAGCCGAACTCCCGCAGCAAGCGGCGCGACCGCTGCGGCCCGATCCCGGGCACCGCCAGGAGCTGCGTCGCGAGCCTGCGGGCGCTGCGCCGCCTCCGGTGACGGGTGATGGCGAAGCGGTGCGCCTCGTCGCGCACGCGCTGCAGGAGCAGCCGAACCGAGTCGTGGGCCTCGAGCAGCAACGGCCGCGCCGCGCCGGGGAGCACGATCTCCTCCAGCCGCTTCGCGAGCCCCGCAGCGGGACACTCGCACCCGACGGAGGCCAACGCGCGCAGCGCCGCGTCGAGTTGAGTGCGACCGCCGTCGATCAGGACCAGGTCGGGGAGCGCGGCCCCTTCCGCGAGGCGCCTGCGGTATCGCCGCTCCACGGCCTCCGCGATCGCGCCCGGATCGTCGGCGCCGAGGCTCGCGCGCACGTTGAACGAGCGATACTCGCCCTTTCTGAGCTTGCCCCGCTCCCACACCACCAGCGACGCGACCTGCGCCTCCCCCTGGAGGTGCGAGATGTCGAAACACTCGATGCGCCAGACGGGCCCGGCAAGTCCGAGCGCCGCCGCGACCGCGGCGGCCACCCTGTCCGCCTCGCACCGCGGGTGGCGGAAGCGCAGCCGGAACGCCTCCCGCGCGTTCTCCCGCGCCAGTTCCAGGACCCGGGCGCGCCTCCCCCGCTTCGGGACCGCGAGCCGGACAGGTGCGCCGCGCCGCTGCCGCAGGAACCCCGCGATCGCCTCGGCCCCCTCTGGCACGGCCGGGACCTCGACGCGCTCCGGGACGGCCGGATTGGCCTCGTAGAACTGGCCGAGGAACGCCGCCAGGAATTCGCCGTCGGCGGGTCCGTCCAGCCCCTCCCAGTGGAACTCGCGCTTGTCCACGAGGTTGCCGTCGCGGTAGATGAGGACGACCGCCGACGCATCCCTGCCATCGCCCTCGACGCCCACGACGTCCGCCGATCCGGAACCGGCGATCTCCACGTTCTGCGCGCGCGCCAGCTCCTCGAGGGCGCGCACGAGGTCGCGGTAGCGGGCCGCCCGCTCGAACTCGTGCGCCTCGGCCGCGCGCCACATCTGCGCCTCCAGGCGAGGCCGCAGCTCCTGGTGCCGCCCTTCCAGCAGGAGCGTGACCTCCTCGACGGCGCGCGCGTACTCCTCGGGGGTCGTGAGGGCCCGGACGCACGGACCCAGGCACGCGCCCATCCCGTGGTAGAGGCACGGCCGCGGCAGCGAGCCGTCGATTTCGATCGTGCAGGTCCGCACCTGGGTGCGGGTCCGGATCAGGTCCATGACCCGCGCCGCCATCCCGTGCCCGAGGAACGGCCCGAAGTAGCTGTGGCCGTCGTCGAGCACCCGCCGGGTGAGGTACGCGCGCGGCCACGCCTCACCCGTGGTCAACTTGACGTATGCGTAGGTCTTGTCGTCGCGCAACAGGACGTTGAAACGGGGCCGGTGGCGCTTGATCAGACGGTTTTCGAGGATGAGGGCCTCGACCTCGGTGCCGGTGACCACGAACTCGAGGCCCCTGGCACGGGCGAGCATCCCGACGAGGCGCGGTTCGAGCCGGCGCGAGAAATACGAGAGCACGCGGCGGCGGAGGTGCTTGGCCTTGCCGACGTACAGCACCTTCCCCTTCGCGTCCTGGAACTGATAGACGCCTGGCGCCTCGGGGGCTTGGCGGGCCCGCTCGAGCAGCGGGTGCGCGCTCTCCATCGTTCTATTCAACCACGAACCGGCGCCGGACATGTCCCCGGCGCTCCGGCGCGCAACGTCCCTGTCGGCGCGGCCCGGCTCAGTGCGGCGCCGGGGCCTTGGCGACCGGGACCGGCGGTTTGACGATGCCCAGGTTGAACGCCATGAACGCGTCGATGTCGGCCGTCTGGGCGATGCGCTTGTCGGTCGGCATGTAGCCGTGGCTCGTCTTCGTCTCGACGCGGATCAACACCGGGTTGGCGCACCCCTGGGCATGCTGCAGCGCGGCCGCGAATTGGTACGAGTGGCTCGGCACCACGCGATCGTCGTGGTCCGCGGTCGTGATGATGGTCGGCGGGTAGCACGTCCCGTTCTTGATGTTCGCCAGGGGCGAGTACGCATCAAGCCAGTGGAACGCCTTCGCGTCGCCCGACGTGCCGTACTCCGGAGCCCACAGGGCGCCGCCCGAGAACTTCTGGTAGCGCAGCATGTCCATGACCCCCGCGCCCGCGTACGCCGCCCCGAACAGCGCGGGGTTCTGCGTGATGCTCGCGCCGACGAGAAGACCGCCGTTCGAGTACCCCATGATGCCGAGCCGCTGGGACGTCGTGTACTTCTCCGCAATCAGGTACTTTGCGCCCCAGGCGAAGTCGTCGAAGACGTTCTGCTTGTGGCTCAGCATGCCGGCCTGGTGCCACATCTCGCCGTACTCGCCGCCGCCGCGCAGGTTGGTGACCGCGTAGACGCCGCCGAGCTCGAGCCATGCCGGTAGCCATGGGCTGAACGCCGGCGTGATCGTGATGTCGAAGCCGCCGTACGCGTAGAGGATCGTCGGGTTGCTTCCGTCGAGCTTCACGCC
>Ga0209385_1001438_pt1 | contig 10125 bp, 9 predicted proteins | sample NGEPerB_FD_184506 | JGI IMG/M metagenome (GOLD analysis project Ga0209385, IMG submission 184506) | Arctic peat soil microbial communities from the Barrow Environmental Observatory site, Barrow, Alaska, USA - NGEE PermafrostAB12-B... | ecosystem: Environmental > Terrestrial > Soil > Wetlands >... | reverse complement strand
GTGGGGGAGCGCCGACGGGAAGCCGCGGCGCCGGGGGGATCGGACGGCCACGTCACCGGGATCCGGACGCGCCGGTTGGGAGCGGGTGCGCCGGCGGTACCGATGACCCGGCTGGTGGTTGCCGACCTGTCGGCCCTGTGGGCGGGCCCACTGGTGGGGGCGCTTCTCCGCCGGGCCGGCGCCGCGGTGGTCAAGGTCGAATCGGCGTCACGGCCGGACGGCGCCCGACGGGGGCAGCCCGACCACTATCGATCGCTCAACGGGGGCAAGACGTCCACGGTCGTCGAGTTCGGGTCGTCCGAAGGCCAACGCACGCTGCGGAGCGTCGTGGAGGGGGCCGACGTGGTCATCACGGCGGCACGGCCGCGGGCGCTCGAGCAGCTCGGCCTCGATCCCGAGTCGACGGTCCGTGACCATCGGCCGCGGATCTGGCTGTCGATCAGCGGGTACGGCAGCTCGGCCGGCTCCGGGGGGCGGGTGGCCTTCGGCGATGACGCCGCGGCAGCCGGTGGCCTCGTCGTCTGGGACGAACGAGGACCGTGCTTCTGCGCCGACGCCGTCGCCGACCCGGTGACGGGGCTTGCGGCGGCGTCGGCCGTGTTCACCGCTCTCGAGGAAGGCGGCGATCACCTGATCGAGGCGTCGATGGCCGATGTGGCCGGTGGCCTGGTCCAGCCCACGCCAGCCGTCGACGGGTCGGCACGCCTGGCACCCAGGCCCCGATGACGGCGCTCCTGGTGCGCGACGTCGAACTGGCCGGCGGCCGGGTGGACATCCGCTGCGCCGGCGGCCTCGTCTGCATCTGATGGCCATGGCGGCCAAGTCGACGTCGGTCGACGTCGGCGGGGGCGCCGCGTCGGGACCGGGTGACCTTCGCCGGTTGCTGCGCGAGTCAGATTCGCGGCTGGCGCCGGGCGCCTGGCTCCGTGCCGTCGGGTACGACGGGACGTCCGGCGACCGGCTCGACCGGTGGGTGCTCGACGACATGGTGCCGGACCGACCGGTGCGGGTGCAGCATCGCTCGGGACATCAGTGGCTACTCAACTCGGCGGCTGTGCAGAGCTCGGGGTCGGGGGCGACCGGTCCGAGGGCGTAGAGCGGGACGGGCGTGGTGTGCCGACGGGCCGGCTGTTCGACCGGGACGACTCGCTCGCCGCACGCCTCCCCCGGGGCGGGTCACCCGACCTCGGTGTCGTGAGCCGTCGGCTCGCCTCCTATGGCGTGACCGGGGTGACCGATGCCACGCCGACCCGGACCGCGGCCGACCTCGAGGCCCTGGCCGCGGCCTGTCGCTCCGGCGCCGTCGTCCAGCGGGTGGGGGCCATGGGCGCCGCCGAGGCCCGGGTGCCGGAGGGGCTCGACCTCGGACCGGCCAAGGTGATGGTCTCCGACGGGCGGTGCCCCGGTGTCGACGGGCTGGCCGGACAGCTCGAAGCGGTGCACCGGTCCGGCCGGTGGCCCTGCACTGCGTGACCAGGGTCGCATCGGTCCTGGCCGTGGCCGCCTGGGAGCAAGTCGGGGCCCGGGCCGGCGACCGGATGGAGCACGGCGGGGTCCTGCCACCCGACCTGGTGGAGCGTCTGGCCGGCATGGGGATCACGGTGGTCACCCAGCCGTCGTTCCTCCTCGAACGGGGCGACGACTACCTGGTGGAGGTGGAGGCGGACGACCTCCCCCACCTCTACCGGTGCGCCAGCCTGGAGCGGGCGGGAGCGGGCCTGGGCGGGAGCACGGACGCCCCGTTCGGACCGGAGGACCCGGGGTGGCCATGACCGCGGCCGTGCGACGCCTTACCCGTTCTGGTCGTCCGATGGGGCCAACCGAGCGGCTGAGCCCCGGTCGCGCCCTCCGGCTCTTCCTCTCCGGTGGCGGGTCGCCCGGCGGGCCACCCCGCACCATCGGTCCCGGGGCGCGGGCCGATCTCTGCCTCCTCGACTGCGACCACCGCCGATCGCTCGAGGATCTGGATTCCGGACACGTGGTGGCCACCGTGGTCGGCGGGCGCCTCGTGCACGAGGCGTGACCCGAGGCCCGAACGGAACTCGAACCGGCGGCCGGCCCGGTGGTGGCGGCGACGGGTCCGGCCCGGCTGGGCCCCGGCGCTGCGACAGCCCCGTTCTCCTCCTGGGTCTGTGCGGTTAGCGCCGCGTGAGATGACAGCCACCAAAGGGTCTGCCAGAATCACCGTGTCCACGCCATGGGGCCAGAGGGGGAGCATGCCGATGGAGATCAACGAGATGGTGATGGTGAGCGTCGACGACCACGTCGTCGAGCCCTCAGGCATGTTCGACGGCCGCCTGCCCGCCAAGTACGTCGACCTGGCCCCCCGGTTCATCACCAACGAGGACGGGACCAACGCCTGGCTCTACGAGGGCCAGGTGCTCACGAACGTCGCGCTCAATGCCGTCGCCGGCCGCCCTCGTGAGGAGTACGGGCTCGAACCCACCTCCTTCGACCAGCTCCGCCCCGGCTGCTACGACATCGACGAGCGGGTCAAGGACATGGATGCGAACGGCATGGTCGGCTCGTTGTGCTTCCCGTCGTTCCCCCAGTTCTGCGGACAGCTGTTCGCCCGCACCGAGGACAAGGACGTGGCACTGGCCATGGTCCGCGCCTACAACGACTGGCACATCGACGAGTGGTGTGGCACCCACCCGGGTCGCTTCATCCCGTGCGCCCTGCCGGCCATCTGGGACCCGGAGGTCATGGCCGCCGAGGTGCGCCGCACCGCGGCGAAGGGGGCCCATGCGGTGACCTTCTCGGAGAATCCGTCCAAGCTCGGGTGGCCCAGCATCCACACCGACCACTGGGATCCGTTCTGGAGGGCGTGCAGCGAGGAGGAAGTGGTCGTGTGCATGCACATCGGTTCGTCGTCCGAACTGGTGATCACTTCACCCGATGCCCCGATGGACTGCCTGATCACGCTCACCCCAATGAACATCGTGAAGGCGGCCACCGACCTGGTGTGGTCGCCGGTCCTGCGGAGCTTCCCCGACCTCAAGGTGGCCCTGTCCGAGGGCGGAATCGGCTGGATTCCCTACTTCCTCGAGCGGATCGATTACAACTACGACCGCCACCACGCCTGGACCGGGCAGGACTACGGGAACCAGCTGCCGAGCGAGGTGTTCAACCGGAACGTGCTCACCTGCTTCATCGACGACCACTTCGGTGTAGCCAGCCGCGAGTACCTCGAGATGGACAACGTGATGTGGGAATGCGACTACCCCCACTCCGACTCGACCTGGCCGACCGCACCGGAGACCCTGGCCGCCAACCTCTCGGGCATCTCCGACCACGACCTCGACCGCATCACCCACCTGAACGCCATGCGCCACTTCCACTACGATCCGTTCGCCGCCCTGGGCGGTCGGGAGCGGTGCACGGTGGGTGCGCTGCGGGCGCAGGCGGCGGGCCACGACGTCTCGATCCGGTCGACGGCACGCGAAGGGATCGCCAAGCGCGGCACGCTGGCCACCGACCTGCTCTCGGTCGGCCAGTCTGACTGATCGTCCCGTCGACCGTCCGCTCACGACACTTCTGCCCCTGCGGTCGACCCTCAAGACGGCGGCCACCCGAGAAAAGGATCAGCCAGAATGGCGAACGCACTGTCCGGATATCGAGTCCTCGAAGTGGCGGCGTGGACGTTCGTCCCGGCGGCCGGGGCGGTCCTGGCCGACTGGGGCGCCGACGTGATCAAGGTCGAGCATCCCCAGACCGGCGATCCCCAGCGGGGCCTTGTCTCCATGGGCCTGATCCCGGGCGGGGAGAACGCCGTGAACTACATCATGGAACAGCCCAACCGGGGCAAGCGGAGCATCGGCATCGACATCTCCACGGATGCCGGGAGAGACCTCCTCTACAAGCTGGTCGAGAGCTCCGACGTGTTCCTGACCAGCTTTCTGCCGGCTGTCCGCCAGAGGCTGAAGATCGACGTCGAGCACATCCGGGCCGTCAACCCCAACATCGTCTACGCCCGTGGCTCGGGCCAGGGGCCCCTTGGCGCGGACCGGGAGAAGCCCGGCTACGACGGTTCCGTCTACTGGGGGCGCGGGGGGGTGGCCCATGCGTTGACTCCGCCCGACGCCAAGTTCCCGATCGGGGGACGGGCAGCCTTCGGCGACCTGGCCGGTGGCATGGCCATCGCCGGGGGGGTCGCCGCCGGCCTCCTCCAGCGTGCCACCACCGGAGAGGCCCCGATCATCGACGTGTCGCTGCTCGGCCTGGCCATGTGGGTGCTGTCGCCCGACATAGTGGCCTCCGGCCTCTACGGGGGGGATCCGATGCCCAAGTTCAATCGGAGCGCCTCCCCGAATCCTCTCGTCGGGAGCTACCGCACGAGTGACGACCGCTTCATCACGCTGATGATGCTGCAGGCGGACCGGTTCTGGCCGGAGTTCTGCACCTGCATCGGTCGGCCGGACCTCATCGACGATCCGAGGTTCGTCGACGGTGCCAGCCGCTTCACCAACCGCGAGGCCTGTGTCAAGGCGATCGACGAGGTGTTCGCCTCCCGGACCTACGAGGAGTGGAAGACGGCACTGGCCGACCTGTCGGGGGCGTGGGCCCCGGTGCAGATGGCCAGTGAGCTGGTCGACGATCCCCAGGTGGGGGCCAACGGCTATCTGGCGCACGTGGAGCGCGGGGACGGCCGCGAGTACGACCTCGTGGCCAACCCGGTGCAGATGAACGAGGAGGCCGACCACCTGCTGCCCGCTCCGGAGCACGGGCAGCACACCGAGGAGATCCTGCTCGAACTGGGCCTGGACTGGGACGCGATCATCGCCCACAAGGAGACCGGGGCCATCCTCTGACCCCGCACCGACGCGACCGCGGCGCCGGGAGCCGGGGCCTCGCGGCCTACTTGGGCGGGAAGCGCAACGCGCCGTCGAGCCGGATGTTCTCCCCGTTGAGGTAGGGGTTGGTCACGATGCTCTCCACCAGGCGGGCGAACTCGTCGGGCTCACCCATCCGCCGGGGGAACACGATGTTCTCCACCAGCTTGGCCTGCATCTCCTCGGGGGCGCTCTGCATGAGGGGTGTTCCCATCGTGCCCGGGGCGATGGCGCACACCCGGATGCCGACGGGCGCCAGGTCGCGGGCCAGCGGGAGGCTCATCCCCAGGATCGCCGCCTTGGCCGCGGCGTAGGCGACCTGCCCGGTCTGACCCTCGTAGCCGGCGATCGACGCGGTGTTGACCACCACGCCGCGCTGCCCGGTCTCGTCTGGGGCATTGGCGGCCATCCGGGCCGCGGCCAATCGGGTGACGTTGAAGGTGCCGAGGGCGTTGAGCTCCATGGTCGCCCGGAACGCGTCCATGGAGAGCGGTGTGTTGTCCCTGGACAGCGTGCGCCCACCCATGCCGCCGCCGGCCACGTTGACCAGCACCCCGAGCGGGGCCATTGCGGCGGCCGCGTCGAGGGCGGTGGCCACGTCGACGTCGTCGTTGACGTCCCCCCCAACGGCGGTGCCGGACCCCAGGTCGCGGACGAGCGCCTCGCCGGCCTCGAGCGCCCGGTCGAAGACCACGACCCGCAGGCCCAGGGCGGTCAGGCGGCGGACCGTGGCGGCCCCGAGGCCGCCGGCCCCGCCGGTCACGATGGCGGAGTGCTGACTCAAGTCCATGGCTGCTCCTGTCGTGGTGTCGGTTCGGTGCGCGGGGATGGGCCGGCGGACGGGACGGGGGAACGGTGCCACTCGGCTGCCGGTCCGGTACGGCTCAGGTGGCGGCGGTGAACACCATCGGGAAATGGTCGATCGACCGGATCGACGGGGTGTAGACGAGGGTGTGGCCTTCCGCGACCTCGTACTCGGGGATCCGGCGGTGCCACTCCCGCACGGCGACGCGGAGCTCCTGGCGGGCCAGATGCGACCCGAGGCACCGGTGCACGCCCCCGCCGAAGGCCACGTGCCGGTTGACCTCGCGGTCGAACCGGACGACGTCGGCATCGGGCAGGTCGGCCTCGTCGGTGTTCACCGAGCCGAGCATGATCATCACCCCGTCACCCTTGTGCACCGGGCAGCCACCGACCTCGGTGTCCCGGACGGCGACCCGGGCCACACCCATGACCGGCGTCTCCCACCGGAGCAGCTCTTCGATGGCGGCCGGGATGATCGAAGGGTCCTCTGCGATCAACCTCCGCTGATCGGGATGGGTGGCGAGGTAGCCGAAGATGCAGTCGAGCGTGGCGGTGACGGTGTCGAGCCCGGCGATCAGGAAGAGGAAGCAGATGTCGAGGATGTCCTCGCGAGAGAGCTCCTGGCCGTCCACGGTGGCGTCGAGGAACCGGCTGAGCAGGTCGTCCTGTCGCTGCTCCTCCCTCTGGTCGAGCACCACGTTGAAGTAGTCGTAGATGGAGTCGGCCGTTTTCTTCTGGTACTCCTGCATCGCCTCGCTGCCGTAGGGCTCGCCGATGACGATGTGGGGCCGGATGATCCCGTCCTTCATGGCCAGAAAGCGCGGCAGCTCCTCGAGCGGGAGCCCGAGGAGGCTCAGGAAGACCCGGGTCGGGAACGGCACGGAGAACTCCTTGGAGAAGTCGACTGCGCCGTCGTCGATGAAGCGGTCGATCAGCTCATTGACCGCCCGGGTGAGGGGCTCCTCGAGGTGGGCCACCTCGCGGGGGGCGAAGATGGGATCGAGCAGCTTCCGGAACTTCTTGTGCTCCGGCGGGTCGATCTGCAGCGGGATCAGCGGCCGGATGTTCTTCAGGTCCACCGCGTCCGTGTTCGACGAGAAGATCTCGGGATGGCGCAGGACCTCGTCGACGTCCAGCTTGCGGGTGAGGACCACACCCATGCCCTCGACCGGCATGACCGGCACGGTGTCCCGCAGCACCTTGAACATGGGCTGCGGGTTGGCCGCCATTTCGGGGTCCATCGCCGCGAACGGGTCGTCGTCGCGTGCCGGCGGATTGTCCATGTGTGCTCCTCGATGGCGTGAATCGATCATTCTCATGTTGGCACATACGCCGTTATCGGCGGACTCAACATTGAATCGGGTCCCGGCGCCCGACCGGCCCGTCGGCCACGGTCAGGACAGCCGGCCCCGGAGCAGGTCGAGAATCGGGTTGTCGTCGATCGGCAGAAGCAGGGGCCGGCCGGCGTCCCGCTGCAGGTAACCCAGGCGGGTCATCACCGCCGTGCTCCGGACCATGGCCAGCGTCTCGTACCAGGCGAGGTGCTCGACCGGGCGGCCGCAGTGGCCCTCGAACAGGGCGATGGTCTCGGCCCTGTCGGGAAACCCGGCGGTCCGCTCGCCGAACAGGTGGCCCATGGTGAGGTCGAGGCCGGTGAACCAGGCCAGGTCGTGCTCGGGTGCCCCAATGGAGGTCATGTCCCAGTCGAGCACGGCCCGGACCCGGAGGTCGTCGCCGATCACCGCGTTCTCGAGCCGGGCGTCCCCCCACAGCAGGGCCGGCTCCGGCTCGGCGGCCGGCCGGTGGTCGCGGCACCACCCGAGGGCGTCGACCAGGGTGGCCACGGGCGACCCGCCGCTCGACCATGTCAGATAGGCGTCCCAGTGGTCGAGCTCGGCCCCGTTGTCGCGACGAGGGATGGCGGAGTCGAGGGGGACGTCGGACCGGTGGATCCGGGAGAGCACGGCGACGAAGTCGCGGTAGAGGGCACCCCGGGCCGAGTCGTCCAGGGTGAGCAGCCACCGGTCCCGATGGGTGACCCCGCCCACCAGGTGGCCCTCCACCCGGGGCATCAAGAGGAACGGGGTGCCGATCCACCCTGTTCCGGGCTCGAGCACGGGGTCGGCGACGGGCACCCCGGCGGCGACGGCGGCCTGCTGGGCCTGCCACTGCACGGTCAGGTCGTAGTGCGGGAACGTGCCGTCCCCCGGGGGCGCCATGCGGAGCACGAGCGCCCGCTCGTGCCGGGCACCGTCGGACGTCCATGCCGCGTCGAAGAAGACCGTGTCGCTCGAGAAGCCCGCGGACGGGCGTTGGAACCCCGTCAGTTCCACCCCGGGGAGGTCGTGGTGGTGAGCGAACCATCGGGTGAGCCCGGCGGCCAGTGTCGCATCGTCTCGTCCGGAGCCGTCGGTCATGGGTCTCCCTCACTGTGCCCGGGCGTCCGCTGCCGGTCGGCCCGCACCCGGACCGGATCATCGCGCCGGTGCCACGGCGGCGTCGATCCGCGGGTGGCGGCGTCGGCACCTGGCGCCGGTCCCCACCGTTGGGGGAGGCATCGAGAGTTGCCCTATGGTGGCACCGGTCGCTCCGGAGGGGTCCGGAGTGCCAACGGACCATCGGCGACGGAGGAGGGACCGTGCGAGGACGGGTGGTCGTGTGCGGCCGTGCTGGCCGGATCCCTCGGTGCCGACCCGTCCGCCGGGGACTGCCCGGGGCACCCGCCGCCGGGCGACGGGGGTGGTCGGGGTGCCCGTGAGGCTCCGGGCCTCGTACCGCCAACGCGGGTCCGCTCAGTACCGGCTGCCGGGGGGTGCCTGGGATGTCCCGACACTGGACCGGCTGCTGTCCACTCCGCGGTCACCCGGTGCCCTGGCGGTGGTGGACGGGGATGTCCGGATCGATACCGGCACGCTCGATCGCCTGGCGGCGTCGGTGGCCGGTGGGCTGCGGGCGCTCGGCGTCCGACATCGCGACGTGGTGGCCTGGCAGCTCCCCAACTGGTGGGAGGCGCTGGTTCTCTTCCATGCGTGCTGGCGTTGTGGGGCGGTCGCGGCGCCGATCCACCATCAGGTTGGAGCGTCGGAAGTGGAGCGGATGCTGACGGATCTGGAGCCGGAGGTGGCCCTGAGCGCCGGCGGCCTGCCCCTGGCCGACGTCGTGGACGCCATCGGCGTGCGCAGCGGTGACCCCCGGTTCGAGGCCCTGCTCGGCGGCCGACCCGTACCTGCCGGCCACCCCCGGGGGTCCGACCTGGCGGTCGTGCTCTTCACCTCGGGCTCGACCGGGTACCCGAAGGCGGTGCTCCACTCCCACCGGGGCCTGGCCTACAAGGCCCACAGCATGGCCGCCGCCCACGGGCTGGGCGATGGGGACGTGGCCCTGATGCCGTCGCCGCTGGCCCATGTGTCCGGCCTCTTGAACTCGGTGCTCGTGCCGGGTGCGGCGGCCATGCCGGTGGTGCTGATGGAGAAGTGGGACGCGGAGCGGGGGGTGCACCTGGCCGGCCGGAACCGGGTCAGCTTCATGATCGGGCCCCCGACCCTCTTCATGGGGATGTTGGAGGTGGCGGGCTACCGCGAGCAGGTGGCGAGCCTGCGGGTGGTGTCGTGCGGCGCCATGGGCGTGACCCCCGAGTTCATCGATGCGGCCCGTGACGGGTTCGGGGCCATGGTCAAGCGCACGTACGGCTCGACCGAGGCGCCGACCGTCACCACCAGCACGTGGAGCGACGAGGCCGACAAGGCCCGGGACACCGACGGCCACTCGGTCGGCGGCGCGGTGATCCAGGTAGCGGACCCCGCCTCGGGCCGCCCTCTGCCGGCGGGGGAGCGGGGGGAGGTCCTCGTGCGCGGACCCGAGCTCTTCGTCGGGTATGGCGACGACGCGCAGACCGGTGACGCGGTGCGGCGGGGGTGGTTCGCCACCGGCGACCTCGGGACGCTCGACGACGACGGTTGGCTGACCATCGTCGGGCGCCTGAAGGAGCTGATCATCAGAGGAGGGGAGAACATCGCCTCGGCCGAGGTCGAGCGTGTCCTCGAACTGCACCCCGACATACGCCAGGCCGTGGTCGTGGGGTGCCCGGACGAGCGCCTCGGGGAGCGGGTGGCAGCCTTTGTGGTGGGCAGCCCCCGTGTCGACGTCGAGGAGTGCCGTCGCTGGTTCGCGGCCCGGGGGGTGGCCCGGTTCAAGACGCCCGAACTGGTGGTCCACCTCGAGGAGGTCCCGCTCCTCGGCGTCGGGAAGCCCGACCGCTCCGCCCTCCGCCGGCGCGCCGGCGAGCTGGCCGACCCGCGCTGAGACCCGGCCGACCGCTGGGGTCGGGACCCCGGAGCCGGTCCTGCGTCAGCGGAGGCGCCAGTCGATCCGCTCGCCCGAGGTGAATCGCTCCTGACCCTCGGCCAGCTGCACGGGGTCGGTGCCGACATGGGTGACGAGGAACGCGTGGTCGAGGGCCTGCCGGCGCGAGAGCTCCAGGCCCATCCAC
>Ga0209385_1001437_pt1 | contig 10128 bp, 4 predicted proteins | sample NGEPerB_FD_184506 | JGI IMG/M metagenome (GOLD analysis project Ga0209385, IMG submission 184506) | Arctic peat soil microbial communities from the Barrow Environmental Observatory site, Barrow, Alaska, USA - NGEE PermafrostAB12-B... | ecosystem: Environmental > Terrestrial > Soil > Wetlands >... | reverse complement strand
ACGGACCGTAACGGCCCGCCAGGCGTGCCTGCGAGCGAGCAACTATTACCGGGCAGCCATGTTCTCATTGCCCCATACGGACGCTCGTCTGGGTAGCTACCTGACATTAAGTCGTGAATGCTTTCATAAGGCGGCGACACTGTCTTCGCCGCAAATCGAGGTCGTGGATATTCCATTCGGCGATGCCCGTTTGCCGGGATATTTCCTGTCCGCCGGTCAATCCAGAAACCCCACGTTGCTTGTCCTCAATGGCGGCGATTCCACCAATGAGGAAATGGTTCATTGGCTCGGATTCGCGGCGGTGGCGCGCGGCTGGAATTGCATGACGTTCGAGGGTCCGGGGCAGTGGAGCGCTCTCCAATTGAACCCTGGGTTGGTGATGCGACCCGACTATGAGGTGCCGGTGAAAGCGGTCGTCGACTATCTCGTGCAACGCGATGACGTTGATCCCGGCAAGATCGCGTTGTACGGCCCATCATTGGGATCGCTCCTGGCAGCGCGCACGGCCGCATTCGAGGAGCGCCTGTGCGCATGCATCTGCGACGGGCTTGTCGTAGATGTGTATGAAGCCTGGCACGCCGTCTGGCCCCGCGTGCTTCAGAACGCTCCACCACGCATATTCGATATCGTATTTACCTTGCTGGAAGAGATGAGCCCGCAACTCCGCGGACTTAGCAACCGCTTCAGATGGATACTGGGTGTTTCCAAGCCACACGAAATTATCGAAGCTTGGCGGCCTTACAATATCAAGAATCTCGCTCCCAGGATTCGCTGCCCGCTCCTGGTACTGTACGGAGAGGCGGAACTTGCGCAAAGCAACCAGCGAGTGGCCCTGAGCGCACTTCGGTTCATAAAAGATTTGTCCTGCCCCGTTACGATCCGGATGTTCGGATTCGACCAGGGCTGGGCAGCGACCCACTGCCAAATCGGGGCTCTGGCCCCGATGCAGGCCCTTGTCTTCGACTGGCTGGACAAGGCGATGCGCGAAAAACAGCCTTTGCCAAGGCAAGATGTGGGTACCTCTCTTGACGTGTTCATGCGGTACGCGGGCAGCGGGGAATCAAGAAGAGAAGCGGATGAGCTCGTGAAGAGCATGCGTGCCGGGGGCGCTTGAGATGAGGGCGCTAAATAGGACTATGGCAGTGGGTAGTGATTCAAGCTCATACAAACAAGTTACTCTTGGCGATAAGTGGGACGTGATCGTCATAGGATCGGGCATCGGCGGTCTTACTGCGGCCACCCTGCTTTCAGGGTACGGCGGGAAACGCGTGCTGGTGCTGGAGCGCCACTACGCCATGGGCGGCTTTACGCATACGTTTAACCGTCCAGGCTATGAGTGGGACGTGGGCCTCCACTACATTGGCCACGTACAGGACGAGACCTCCGGCGTGCGGCGAGCTTTCGATCATGTGACCGAAGGCAAGGTGAGGTGGAACGCCATGCCGGAGGTCTATGACCGGATCATTGTCAATGGGCAGACGTTTGACCTGACTCGTGGGCTTGAGCAATACCGGGAGGGCATGAAGCGCTACTTCCCAAGCGAAGGCAGAGCCATCGACAAGTACATCGCCGCCGTGCAGTCTTCGAATCGGGCGGCAGGGCTTTACTATGCGGAGAAGGCAGTACCGGCGCTGATATCCAGAATAGCAGGCGGACTAATGCGCGCGCCGTTTCTTCGCTGGGCAAAGCGTACAACGGGGGAAGTACTCCAGGATCTGACGAGCAATCGCGAGTTGATAGGCGTACTTACTGGTCAGTGGGGAGACTACGGTCTTCCTCCCGCGCAAAGCAGTTTTGGCATTCACGCCACAATCGCAGGACATTACTTTGATGGCGGCAGCTATCCGGTCGGCGGCGCCTCCAGTATCGCAGCTGCGATTGTTCCGGCGATCGAGCGCAACGGTGGCCGCGTGATCACGGGTGCCGAGGTCGCAAATATACTGGTCGATGGCGAGAAGGCCACCGGAGTGAAGATGGCCGACGGACGCGAGTTTCTTGCGCCCATAGTCATCAGCGACGCCGGTGCTGCGAATACCTTCCAGAAACTGTTGCCAGGCGAGATGACCTGCCTCAGCTCGCTGCGAGTTGGGCTTCGGTCAATACCGGCCTCGGTTGCACACCTCGGCCTCTATGTGGGCATCAAGGCTATTGACGCGAACCTCGGTCTGAACGGGACAAATCTTTGGATCTATTCCTCGCTCGACCACGACGCGAACGTTGCGCGATTTGCCAACGACATCGACTCGCCGTTCGCAAGCCTCTACATCTCGTTTCTATCGGCAAAAGACCCGGATTTCGCCAATAGGTATCCCGGCAGAAGCACTGTGGAAGTACTGACGTTCGTCCCGTTCGAAGCGTTTGCAAGGCTGAGGTTCTTGCGGAGGACAACGCGAACGAAGTAACGATTCGCGCCGCCAATCCCGTGGAATCAGGGTTTTTTCGCAAATATGCAGTTACCCATGTTGTCGTTGGCTCTAGAAACACGAGTTTGGAAAACGTTTCAGCTAAGCTGCTCTCAGGTCGGCGAGCCTCAGGACAACCAGGCATTGCTGGTTGCGAGAGTTCTTGCTATGCGGTTTACTGAACGTTAACTGAAACTACTACAGTTTGCGTCGCCTGCGTGATCGCTCCTGTCGCAGTAACCGTGACCGTGTAGTTCCCGGGCTGGGCGTTGCTGATTCCTCCAAGTGAGGAACTCCTTCCTCCTCCTCCGCAGGATACCTGGCCAATGAGGACGAACAACAATAACAGGAAGCCGAAAGAGAATCTGAAGCGTTTCTTCTTGCGGGACGAAGGAGTGCGGCGCAAGTAGGGCGCGAGAAGCGCGAATCCCAGGAACGGCACCAAGAGCGCGTAAAGTGGACTGGACGATCTTCCGCGAGGGGCAGACTTCAATGAGGCGATTATGCTGAAGGCGTTTATGGTCAGCGTCGAAGATGCACCTTGGTTCGCTCCCAGGGCTACGCTCGCCGGGTTGAGCGAACAGGTTGCCGGGAATCCGGACGCTGGTTGCACTGAGCAGCTAAGATTAATGGTATCGGTGAAACCATTCAACGAGAGCATGTTCAGCCCGTAGGCAACTGATCCTCCAGCCGATACGACAAGATTCCCGGTTGGAGAAACAGCCAACGTGAAGTTTACAGGGGGAGGAGGCGCGACGGACTGGTTGAAGGTGGCAGTCACTCCCACCAAGGTCTTATTGAGCGTGATAGTGCAAGTTGTTGCTGTGCCGCAAGGCGTGGCATCCTCGCTCCAGCCAGCGAACGCGGAGCCGCTGTCGGGTGTTTCCACGAGAGTTACGACCGTACCCGGAGGCAGCGTGATACTGCAGGTACCCGGACAATTGATGCCGGGTGGACTGCTGCTCGTCACGGTTCCCGTGCCCGTGCCATTGACAGTCACGGAGAGCGTCTGATCTTGGCCGTTACTCGTAAAGTTTGCGGTCACGCTCTGGTCAGAGTTCATAATTACGACGCAACTTCCTGTGCCACTACAGGCCCCGCTCCAGCCAATGAAGATGGACCCGCTAGTAGCCTTCGCCAAAAGAGTCACGACCGTACCGTCGGGAAAACTGGCGCTGCAAGTACCGGGACAATTGATACCCGTAGGGGTGCTTATGGCAACCCCTTGCCCGTCGCCTCCTAAACTCACGGAGAGTGTGGAATAGTCAGTGCTCTGCGTGAACGTCGCCGAGACGGTGGTAGTGAAATTCGGGACGTTCAGTGTGATGACGCAAGTTCCCAGACCCGAGCATGGGTCGCCCCATCCCGCGAATGTGGAACCCGGGTCAGCCCTCGCCGTCAGAGTTACCACGGTGCCGGTGGAAAAGGTTGCTGAACAACCCCCTGGATTCGACGGGGAACAGTCGATACCCGGAGGTACGCTCGTCACAGTCCCGCTTCCATTCCCAGACAGGTTCACAACAAGGGTCGAGTTTGTGATGTTTATCGAAAAGTCTGCGGTCACGGTCTCGTCGGAATTCAGGGTGACAACACAGGCGTCCGTTCCCGAGCACGCACCGCCCCACCCGTTAAACGTAGTGCCAACGGTCGTCTCGCTGAGGGTCACGATTGTCCCATTCGCAAAACTGGCAGAGCACGGGGAAGTATCGAATGTGCAATCGATCCCATCCGGACTACTGGTAACGGTGGCGGTACCGCTCCCCGTAAGCTCGACGGTCAGTGTAGAGTTTTGTGGCGGTTGAGCGTCGATCTTCGCGATAAAGGCATCCTCGCATGGCGCCATCACCCCATTGATGACGCAAGTCCCGCTGCCCGCGAACCCCGGTTGAAATGCACCGGGTGTGGTGGGAAAGTCTGCCGAGTTTGTATCGCCGGTGACATAGACGTTCTGCGTTGAATCGACCGCAATCGAGCCACCCACCAAATCTTCGTCGCCCGAGCCGCCCAAAAATGTGGAGAAGGTAAGGCCCCCTGCCACCGGCTCAAACTCGCTAACGAAGGCGTCGTTACCGCCGCCTATCGTGGTCTGGGTCGGGTGCAGCACTGGAAAGTCGGGGGAATTCGTTTGCCCGGTCACATACGCATTATTAAGAGAGTCAATGACGATGCCCAAACCTGAATCTGTTCCACTGCCGCCAAGGTAGGTTGAGTACAGGAGTTCCGTAGCCTGCGGATTCAGTCCTGCGACGAAAGCATTCTGGACGCCCTTGAGGGAACTCTGGAACGCATTCTTCAACGGGAAATCCGTGGATGTGGTCTGGCCGGTGAGATAAGCATTGCCAGTCGAATCTGCCGCAATTGAAAGCGCTTTGTCCGTACCGCTGCCGCCGAGATATGTGGAATAGTTGTAGGAATACACTCCGGCCGCGTAACTAATCGATGTCACAAAGCCGTCATCCTGCCCGCCATTGCAGTTGGAGTCGGTGCCGCAGGTCGGTTGAACGACACCGGGCGTTGTGAAGAAGTCAGGAGAGTCGGTAGCTCCGCTAATATAAATGTTGTAGCTATCGCTCATCTGGTCGTTGATTGCGACGCCTGAAGCGAAATCGTCCTTGCTGCCGCCCAGGAAAGATGAAAAGACGAAAACGGTGCATCCTGGCGCCACTTCGGTTACAAACCCGTCAGCAGGCCCTGACCCTCGTCCTAGATTGATCTGGGTTTCTCCGGGTAATGGGTTCACGCTTGGGAAGTCGGGAGAGGTGGTTTTCCCGACCACATATCCGTATCCGTTCGCGTCGAAGGTCACGCCCGTACCGGTATCGGAGACGCTGCCGCCGAGGAAGGTTGCTACAAACTGGGTCGGATCGGTTAGGCTGACGATTTCTAGCAAGAATGCGTTCTGAGTTCCCGCCAGGAAGTTTTGGGCGCCTCCGAAAGCGGGAAAGTCCGCGGAAGTGGTTGATCCGGCGACATAGACACCTGTGCTAATGCCGGAACTGCTCACCGCGACACTTGTTCCAATATCATCGCCCAAGGCTCCGCCATACAACGCGGAGAAGAGTAAGTTTCCGGCCGGATCCAGCTTGGTAACAAAGACATCGAATCCGCCCATCAGGGACCCTGGTGGCTCCGTGGGGAAATCCACAGACATCGTGGCCCCCGTGATATAGGCATTGTTCTCAACATCGAGCGCGATACCCAGTCCCTCATCCTGACTGCTGCCTCCCAGGTAGGTCGCATAGACCACAGAGGGATCAATCACCAATTGGCGATGACGGTCGTAGCGGCCCAGAGCGAAGCCAACTGCACCGTGCTTCTCGATCACGAAACGGGCTTCGACCGGTTGCCGCCCACCTTCCGCATCTTCCTGGTAGGCCTTCGGTTTGTGGAATCGGAGTTCGCCAGAAGCTGAAGAGAGGACCAGGTTCCCAGCTGGGTCGATACGAATATCACGCTCACCCTCAAACTCAAGGCTTATCTTTCCAGGATCCTTCCTTGGTTTAACGATGTAGTCAAACTCTAACTGCCTGTTTTCGCCTCGATAAGTAAGATCTATTCCGGGATAGAGATCGAGATAGGTCGCGCGGGAAAATAGAGGTACACTTGTGTGCCAGTTCCTCGGATCGTTACCGATAAAGTAATATTTCGTGCCGGCCGCACGCCGCTGACCAATGAGTGCGGGGTTGGAACTGGCACCCACGAGTCGCATCCGGATTACGGACTCGGCCAAGGCCTTCTCCGATTCCTGCTGGGTGCCGTCGGCTTTCGAGGCCGTCGCAGACTGGTCGTGTTCTCCCAGGCTGCGGTCGAAACGTTGCGTCTGCCTTCGAAGAGTCGGCATGGCAAAGACCGCTTCGGAAGGTGTCAGAAAGAGCGTGAATTGTTTGTTGCGTGATATGAATTTCACCCGCGGATCGGTCTGACCCACGTTCGCTTCGAACGAAAGAGGAATTTGTCCGTAGGCCGCTAAGACCTGGGAATTCTCCGTAGCTGAAGCTGCCTTGCGTTCACGGCTAGATCTCGTAGACTGCCGGTTATCGACGTGGTTATGTACGGCCAGCGCGCTTGTAGAACTAGCGCTCATCCACTGTGCCGCCGAGGTAGTGACCAGCAATAAGCCCAAGACATACGCGCGAAGAGATATTCGTCTCCGGGCACAAAAATCTAACACGATGCCCCCATGAACGTGACACTGTCGGTTCGGGAATACATTAGAACCGCGTTCGTGAAATTAAGATGAACAATGAATTAAAGCTACATCAATCATCCCGCGCGGCCGCGCCGTCGAGATAGTTGTTTGTCTTACACGCGCTGAATTACAACCGCTCTCAACAAATTCTCAGATGTGCTCAGGAAAGCGTGAGCCAAGCTCTAAAATTTCACATTCATTTGATTATGTTGTAATTCTTGCGGTTCATACTCTGCGTCGGTGCCGGGATAATCCGGCATTCGGGCCCGCACCCGCACAGTGCAGTAAACATCTAGGGCCATTTCACCATTGACCTTCACCTCGACGAAAGGACATTAGCTTTATGACGAAGTTCACATCTGCGCTCGCGAAGATGACAATCATCTCGCTGGCGCTGTTTGCCACGAATTCCTTTGCGCAAGTTGTGCAGTATAACGGCGCAGGATCTTCGGCTATGTTTAACACCTTCGGATTCGCCGCACGTTTGGGCGCCAGTCCGGTTTGCGGCAAATCAGGCGTTGCCCACAACTGGTCCAAGAAGAACGGAGCGTCAGCGCATGACAGCCGGAGCTCTTCCATCGGCGACGTGACCGGCAACATCTGGATTGTGTGGGACAACTCGACTGCTCCCACCGTAATCTGCGCGTATCTGAGCATCGATTCCGGCATCGGCGATCGTGCCTTTTTCGCCGTGCCAACCAACACCATCGTTTTGGATGCCGCGGATAACGGCTCGCCGGGCGACCAGTTGGTTCCCACTCCGATGCCGGCCGACGAGAACCTGCCGTCAGCGGTGTTTAGTGCTCTCAACGGTACGGCGTTCAATGCCGCTATGACCGACATTCGCCCGGAAGATGCGCTCTTTGCAACTAACCGCGCGATGGCTACGCTCACCACCAACCGCTCTGGCTTGGGCTATGGACCACCGCCGATCGGCGTTCCGATTCTCAGTGCATTCAGTTCCAAGTCGGTACTGCCGGTGGGATTCGCCCTTACTGGCAACGATCCAATTTCGGGCCGGCCCGCCCGTAGCAGCTATGTAACCAGCAACATTGGCGCCGCACCAATCGTGGTGTTCGTCAATAAGACTAACAGCCTATTTGGGCACTTAGGCAATGGAGTCTTCATCAATGTAAACCGCTTCGTACTGGCCAATCTTCTGGCCGGTCCGCAGAGTGGGTACTACAATCTGACCCGCACACGGGATATCGTCCCCACCCTAGCGATCCCCCCGGTCGGAATCCACGTGCTGCTGCGCGAGCCGCTTTCGGGCACCTACAACACGATGGAATTCAACATTCCTAATAGCAAGGAAATTGGCAGCTCACAGGAAATTGGTGTAACACCTCCGGCCGACAACCCTCTAAACCAAACCTATGCTTCGGGTGGCAGCCGCCAGCGCGTGGTTGGCACTGGTGAAATGGTTGCCGAAGTTGGCAGCATCCCAGATAGTCTGGGATATGCCTTCTGGAGCTTTGGAAATTTCGCTAACGTGGTCTCTTCGACCAAATACCTGGCCGTAGACGGTGTCGACCCGCTTCGCGCGAGCTACACGAACGGTATCTTCCCAACGTGCCCGGCTCCGCCATGCATAGGCGCACTCACGTTCCCGAATGTCAAGAACGGCACATATCCAATTTGGTCGGTACTGCGAGTTGTCACTGCTAGACCAGTCCCGGTTGGAATTGCAAACCTGATAAGTGCTGCCCTTACGCAGTCGGTAAATATTCCTGATTTCATTCCTGCAAACCAGCTGTATGTTTTCCGTTCCCACTACAACCAGGCTGGGATTGTGGGCGCAAATGGTCACAAAAACGCCGAAGCAGGTGGTGATATGGGTGGGGCTGTCTATACGGTACAGGCCGACTCAGATTACATCCTCGACACAGGTCTGGAAATACTGGCCCAGAAACAGTAAGTCTGCGCTCTTCAGAGCCTAACAGCCAGTTGAGGCGGTCAGTCGCACTGACGTGGCCGCCTCGTTATTTCACGTCCGATCGCGATTTATTACGAGAGATGAACTTTTTCGATTTGGGAGTAATTGCTTTGGCGAGCCATAGGCTGTCTAGCTGGATGAATCGGGTTGTATGCTTCGCGCTAATCTTCAGTTCAATCTACCACAATTATGCTCATGCTCAACAAACAGAACCGCCGACTGGCGTGACTACTCATAATCGTGTGCGCGAAGATGGGACAGCTCTTTCGCTGGAGGGTAGCAACCTTCATTTGGATCAGCCGCTTGTCGGTGAGAAAGCCGAATTCCCCGCATTTAGTCGGGAGATGATTCAAGTCGGCTGGCGGTCCAATGACCCGATCGAGCTTTATGTGATACGACCCCGTGGTGTCCAGAAACCAAGGCCGATCTTATATCTTTACAGCTATCCATCCGAAACCAACCGCTTTCTCGATAATCGGTACTGCGAGCGGATCACCAAGGGAGGATACGCGGCGATCGGATTTGTCTCGGCTCTAACCGGCCAACGCTATCATGATCGTCCCATGCGGGAATGGTTCGTCAGCGAAATGCAAGAAGCGCTGACCAATTCTGTGCACGATGTTCAAGAAATTCTGAATTATCTATCCAGCCGTGGCGACTTTGATTTGACCGAGGTAGGAATGTTCGGTCAAGGATCTGGGGGGGCCATCGCGATCCTTGCGGCTGCCGCCGATTCACGAATCCATGCGCTCGATCTGCTCGAACCGTGGGGAGACTGGCCTGACTGGTTGGCGAAATCGACTCTCGTACCAGAGGAGGAGCGACCGTCGTATTTGAAACCCGAGTTCCTGGCGCGTTTGGCGCCCCTCGACCCGGTCCATTGGCTTCCTGAATTGAAGACACAGGCTATTCGCCTCCAATTTGTCACCGACAATTCGGTAACCCCGCTTGTCGTCAGGGAGCGCCTAGCGTCGGTCGCCCCCGCCACAGCACACGTTGTCCGCTATCAAGATACAAGAGAGCTCTATCAGGCCACCGGTGGGGGCGGACTTTTCGACTGGATCAAGGGAGAGCTAAAGTATCCCCCCACGGCACTCCCACAGAGCGCGCATAGCGCGGGAACAGTGAGCGCGGGCGAGAGGGGGGACCCTTGATCCCGAGAATCCCCGGCTTAGCAGGCTTGTCCGGACCTGCGGGTCGCACGCCGATGCCTGCGTGGGTGGTCAGTGAACCCTTTGCGGGCAAGTCACGAAACCAGCGTTGGTGCTCTGCACCTTTATGTTCGGAATACAGGCCCAGCGGCGGATAGGTACTCACTTAGCGAAGCGGCGTCTACTGCAGAAAGGTTGACGACAGTGAGGTCGTTAATAACTCAATTGTGCCTTCTCATACTCGTTCTTGGGTTGTCATCCAGCTTGTTTGGGCAAAAGACCGGCGGTATCGCGGGAACTGTCAGCGACTTGTCGGGGGCGGTCGTTGCTGGCGCCGAAATCTCGATTAGTAGCGGCGCGGGCTCAACTCAAACGGTGACTTCCGATAGTCAAGGTAAGTACGCCGTTGACGGCCTCCCCGAAGGAAGATATAGCTTCTCGGTTTCGACG
>Ga0209385_1001436_pt1 | contig 10133 bp, 5 predicted proteins | sample NGEPerB_FD_184506 | JGI IMG/M metagenome (GOLD analysis project Ga0209385, IMG submission 184506) | Arctic peat soil microbial communities from the Barrow Environmental Observatory site, Barrow, Alaska, USA - NGEE PermafrostAB12-B... | ecosystem: Environmental > Terrestrial > Soil > Wetlands >... | reverse complement strand
TTGGCTGTCTTGAGATTGATGAAGAACTCGACCTTCGTCGGTTGCTCGACCGGGAGGTCGCTGGGTTTGGCGCCTTTCAGTATCTTGTCGACATAGACCGCCGAACGGCGGCACATCTCGATCTGATCGGCGCCATAGGACATAAGCGCACCATCCACAAATGTTTCTCTCGAAAACGCGCTGAATGCCAGACGATGCGCAATCGCCAGTTTTGCGATGTTTGCCCGATACTGAAATGCCGTGCCGCCAGAGGCAGTAATCATCGCTTGCACACCAGCCGCCGTCATCCCGTCAAACGCCAGCTCCAATTCCTTGAGCGAGCGGGCTTCGAATATTTGAATAACCAATCCGAGCTCTTCGGCGGCAGCTTGGGTCTCTTGGATGTAGATGTGCGTGCTTTGCTGATCTGGATTGACGAGCAAAGCAACGCGGGACAGCCCAGGAACGGTCTCTTTCAGAAACTGCAAGCGTTTACCCACTAGATCTCGTCCAAAATTCGATAGTCCCGTTGCGTTGCCGCCCGGTCGCGCGAGACTCTCGACCAGCTTGAGTCCAACGGGATCGGGTACGAACATAAAAACGATTGGGATTTTTGCGGTTGCGTTCTTCAGGTAAATCGACCCGAGCGATCCGCCCATTAAGACATCGCAGTTCAATGCCACGAGTTCAGCCGCCATGCTTTTAAATCGCTCGGGCATTTCATTGGGAAAGCGGTGCTCCAGAATAATATTGCGCCCGTCGACGTAGCCGAGCTTCGTGAAGCCCTCCAGCAGCGCCCTGAAATATGGTCCTTCCTCTTGCGCGCTACCAGCGTGCCAAAGATAACCTACTCTCGGAATTTTAGCGGGCTGCTGCGCGCGAGCGGCGCTTGGCAGCCCAACGATCGCTCCGCCAATAAGCCTAATGAACTCGCGTCGTCTCATGGAGCCATCACCTGAGAACACGTCCTGGTGCAAGGCTCAAAGCCTAGCACTTTGCAGCGGGCGGCGAGTGAGAAATGGCACACAATCGGCCTAAAACGCCAATCAAGCGCGCGCTTACGCCTGCTTCTCCGGCGTTCGCACCACCAGCCCGTCGAGTTCGTCGGAAACCTTGATCTGGCAGGACAGCCGCGAATTCGGCCGCACGTCGTAGCCGAAGTCGAGCATGTCCTCCTCCATCGGCGAGGGCTCGCCGGTCTTTGCGCGCCAGGCCTCGTCGACATAGACGTGGCAGGTGGCGCAGGCGCAGGCGCCGCCGCATTCCGCCTCGATACCGGGAACATTGTTGCGGATCGCCGTCTCCATCACGGTGGCGCCGTTCTCGGCCGTGACCGTGCGGGTGGTGCCGCTGGAATCGATGTAAGTGATCTTCGGCATGAGGAACGGGTGCGGGAAGTCGCGCCGGAATTGGCGCTAAGCGGCGCCCCGTATATAATCATTCGGCCGGGCGCGCCAGTGCGCCCGGCGCGACGCGATTATGCGGAGACGGTCGCAGCCCTCAGGATGCGCTCAGCAACTCGGCGATCAGCGCGCGTGCCTCGTCCACCGCCTGGGCCAGGCGGTCAAGCGCGCGGCTGCACTCGGCCGCGCTTGCGCCGGCGGTAAATTCGGCTACGTCCGCCGCGCGCGCCACGCGTTGCGCGCCGATACCGGCGGCCGAGCCTTTCAGCGTATGCGCGAGCGAGCCGATCGCCGCCGCGTCGCCGCTGCGCATGCGCTCGAGCAGGATCGCGGCTTGCCGGTCGAACAGTTGCAATACCTCGCGCTCCAGGCTGCGGTCGCCGAAGGTCATGCGCGCGAGCTGGCGGCGGTCGATGGCCGACGCCGGCGCGGCCGGCTCCTGGTCGATGATCTTGCTGGCGAGTTGCGCCATGAAACCTCCCGAGGGCTCTACGGCCCCTTCTGTTGCCGCGCAGTTTGACCCGCGCGGGACCAACACGGGGTAAATGCGCGGCCGCCGCCGGCCGGGTTTCCGTGGCGTAGTTAATGGGCGCTGTAACCCCGCGCGCGGGCCGGAAATGCCATGGTTAATAGGAAGTTAACGATGATGAAAAAGTCCTTACCATCGCGGTTTCTTTCGCAATGCCAAGCCGATAGGATGGCCGGCCGGCGATATAAAGCATGATTGTGGCCGCGGCTGCGAACGTTCCTGCGCTCGTGGAGCGGCCCGCGCAAGATGATGGTTCGGGCCGCGACAGTCCGGCGTAATGACGAGGCGACGACCGAAATGGCGAATATCCCGCAGAAATCCCCGGATCCGACCGAAGAGGCGCTGACCGCCATCCGGGAAGCGCTCGATACCAACCAACCCGAACGCCGCGCTGCGCCGCCAGCCACGCCCACCGGCGAAAGCGATCTCGCGCAAACCCAACCGAGCGCGACCGCCGACCTGTTCAACGAGGAGCCGCAGGCGGGCAGCTGGGATTCCGACAGCAGCCTGACGCGCCGCGCCGCCAATGACGACCGCGCCAGCCTCGGCCAGATGCTGCAGGCCATCCACGGCCGCCCGGCGCGCATGCCTTATATCGTTGCCAGCGTCGCCGCCTTCATCTGGACCGCCGGCGGCCTCGCCACCGCCTATCTCTACGGCAGCGAATTGCAGGCGGTGTTCGCGAGCCCGCGCATGGGCTTTGCCACCATGATCGGGCTGGCCAGCGCCATCGCCGTGCCGGTGATCTTCTTCTACGTGCTCGCCCACTTGTTCCGCCGCTCGCAGGACCTGCGCCTGGTCGCCGAGACCATGGCCGAGGTGGCGATGCGGCTGACGCAGCCGGAGACCGCCGCGCGCGAGCAGATCGTGACCGTCGGCCAGGCCATCCGCCGCGAGGTCGCCGCCATGGGCGACGGCGTCGAGCGCGCGCTCGCCCGCGCGGCCGAGCTGGAATCGCTGGTGCACAACGAAGTCTCCGCGCTCGAGCGCGCCTATAACGACAACGAAGTGCGCATCCGCGACCTGCTCAGCGAATTGACCAATCAGCGCGAGACCCTGGTCAATCAGGCCGAGCACGTGCGCAACGCCATCGCCAGCGTGCACCTCGATCTGTCGCACGACATCACCTCGGTCGGCGATCTGGTCTCCGACAAGGTCAACGAGGTGGCGCAACGCGTCACCCGCGTGCTCACGGAGAAGGGCGAGCACATCACGATGGCGCTCGGCCACGCCGGCGATTCCATGATCGATACGCTGACCGAGCGCGGCGCGACCATGCTCGACCGGCTGGAGACCACCGGCGACCGCGCCAGCACCGCCATCTCGTCCGCCAGCGACCAGCTAACGAACAGCCTCAATTTCAAGTCCGAGCACGTGCACGACGAGTTTGCCGACCTCGCCGCCCGCCTGCAGCAGATGATGAGCGCCCGGCTCGACCAGGTCGCGCAGGGCTTCGCGCAGAAAGCCGCCGTCACCATCGAGGCCATGGCGAGCCGCTCGCAGCAGTTCAACGACGCCCTCACCCAAACCGGCGGCCAGATGGCCGAAACTATCGCCGCCCGCGCCGAGGAAGTGAACACCACGCTGCGTTCGACCGGCAACACGGTGGTCGACAACTTCCGCCAAAACACCGAAGCCCTGGCGCAGGTGCTCAACAGCCGCGGCGACGCGGTCAAGGACATGCTGGCCGCGCGCCTGCAAGCCTTCGAGGACATGTTCAACCAGGGCGGCACCGCGCTCAGCGAAAAGGTCTCGCGCGACGCCGGCACGCTTGGCAGCCTGATCATCCGTCACATCGCCGAGTTCGACCGCACCGTGAAGACCTATGGCGGCGAACTGGTGGAGCGCCTGGGCCAGCGCACCCAGGATGTAGCCGAGGCGATGCGCAATTACGTCGATACGTTCGATCAACGTCTGACCGGCCGCGCCGGTGAACTCACCGGCTCGATCGACGTGCGGCTCTCGCAGTTCGAGGAGCAACTCGGCTCACGCGTGTCCGATCTCACCGCCCGCCTGACCGACGGCGGCAAGCGGGTCGTCGATACGCTCGACGGCCGCATCGGCGCGGTGACTAGCACCATCACGACGCGCGGCGCCGAGGTCGCGGACGCGATCGGCGCCAAGATTGCCCAGATCGACCAGACCCTGGGCGCACGCGCGCTCGAAGTCGCCAACACGCTCGACAGCCGCGTCACCCGCTTCGAGGATCTGCTGGTCGGGCGCGCCGAGACCGTCACCAATCAGCTCGAGGCCCGCACCAAGGCCGCCGCCGACGCGCTGCATGCCCGCCTGGAGCAGGTCGGCCAATCGATCAAGACCAGCTCGGCCGACGCCGAACGCTCGCTCAGCCAGATCGGGCTCATCACCAGCGAGACGCTGCGCACCAGCGCCAGCGAAGTCGAGCGCACGCTTCTAGACGTGAGCACCGAGGTCTCCCGCAACTTCGTCGGCAAGGCCGACGAGATTGCGGACGCGGTCAGCCGGCGCACCAACGAGATGGCCACCGTGCTGTCCGACAAGAGCGGCGGCGTGCTCGCCGCCATCACCGAAAAGGGCCAGCAATTCGCCAGCGACGTCAGCAAGGCCACTGATGAGGCGATGAAGTCGATCGAGGACAAGGGCTTCACCTTTACGCGCTCGATGCTGGACAACAGCAGCGAAATCACGCGCATGATCAACAGCGCGGGCGAAGCCGCCTCCAATACGGTCAACCGCACCCTGAACGATCTGAATGACACCGCGCAGAAGGCGATCGAACTGTCGAAATCGACCGCGACCGCCACCGTCAGCGAGATGCTGGAAACGCACAACATGCTGCGCGCCGACACCACCGCCTTGTTCGAGCGGCTGCGCGAAGCCAACATCATGCTGCAGGAAGTGCTCACCGGTTCGCACGCGAACATGAGCGCGCTCGAGAACACGCTGGTGCTGCGGGTGTCGGAATTCGTCACCGCCATGACCGAGGTCACCGGCGCGACCGGCGCCGTCACCAATCGGGTGGAAACCAACATCGCCGACTTCCGCGAAGTCACCGCGCGGGTCATCGCCGATCTCGGCGAACTCGCCAGTCAGTTCAATGCCCATGGCCGCGACCTCGCCAACGCCGCCGAGCAGATCGACCGCAGCAACCAGCGCACCGAGGACGGCATCAACGAGCGCCGGGCCACGCTCGATTCGCTGGTCGCCACGCTCGACATCCGCACCGAGGATCTCGACCAGCGGCTCAAGCGCTTCTCCGGCCTGCTCGACGAGTCGCTTGAGGTGGCCTCCGCCCGCGCGCGCGACATCGCCCGCGTGGTGTCGGAGTCGACCGCCGAAGAAAGCCGCGCGATCAGCGAGCAGTACGAGCGCGTGCGCGAACACGCCGACGACGAACGCCGCCGCACCGCCGAGGCGATGCGCTCGATCTACGAGCAGACCGCCGGCGACACCCACGCAATGTTCAGCGACGCCAACGAGCGCTTCGCCGAGACGGTGCAGGGCATGAAGCAGATGGCCGCCGAAATGCAGCGCGAGCTCGAAACCACGCGCGCCGAACTGCGCCGCGGCATGTTCGAGCTGCCGCAGGAGACCGCCGAAAGCACCGCGCAAATGCGCCGCGTCATCGTCGACCAGATTGAGGCGCTGGCCGAGCTCAACCGCATCGTCGCCCGCCACGGCCGCAATCTCGACGCGGTCGAGCCGCGCCGTCCGCTGCGCGAGGAAACCCCGCGCGCCGCCGCCGGCAGCCGCGGCGAACTTTCGGCCCGCCCGGCCGCGCGCAACGACGTCGGCAGCTTCGCGCCGGCCGCCCGCCGCACTGAGACGCCCTCGCTCAGCCCGCCGGCGAGCGCCACCAGCCGCACCGGCTGGCTCACCGATCTGCTCAGCCGCGCCTCGCGCGAGGAAGGCGAGCCGGAGCGCGATCTGCCGCGCGAAACCGCGCGCGAGCCGCTGCGCGGAGGCGAGGAGCGCACGCCCCGGCACAGCATCGAGTCGCTCGACTCGCTCTCGGTCGATATCGCCCGCATGATCGATCACGACGCGGCGGCCGATCTGTGGGACCGCTACAAGCGCGGCGAGCGCAACGTCTTCACCCGCCGGCTCTATACCTTGCAGGGCCAGCAGGCGTTCGACGAGATCCGCAAGAAGTACCGCGCCGACCGCGAATTCAAGCAGACGGTGGACCGCTATATCGGCGAGTTCGAGCACCTGCTTGATGAGGTCGAGCGCGATGACCGCGGCCAGGTGGTGGCGCGCACTTACCTCACCTCGGAAACCGGCAAGGTCTACACCATGCTGGCGCACGCGGCCGGGCGTTTCGACTGAGTCGTTTACTCATAAACGGCTACTCGACGATGTTCGCCCGTGCCTGTTGAGCGGCCGTTATTCATTGCGGCCGCAAACTGCTGTTTCGTGCCAACAACAGACGTTCCGGCTGTGTGCCAGCAAGGAGTCAAGGGATCGCTACGCACGATGCAGTATTCTCAACTCTTGCCCTTGATTTGGTACAATGGCGGAGGCGAACCAATCAGGCCGCGCTTGCCTCGCACTCTACCATCTCAGCGCGCGGTGCAAGCAACGGCAATATTTCCGCGAGGGGTTTCGGACGGCTGAATAGATAGCCCTGCAATTCGGTGCAGCCCAATTCGCGGACTTTCTCCCGCTGCTCGACTGTCTCAATACCTTCAGCAGTAGTCGTCATATTAAGACGGTGCGCCATATCTATTACCGCTTCCACGATGGCCGCGCAGTCATTCTCTTCCGAGATCCCCTCGATAAAGGAGCGATCGATCTTAATCTTGTCGAATGGGAAGCTCCGCAGATAACTCAAGGAGGAATATCCAGTACCGAAATCATCCATCGCGATCCGCACCCCTATGTCGCGCAACTGATGCAGCATAGCGAGGCTCGCAAAGGTGTTCTGCATGAGAACTGATTCGGTAATCTCAAGCTCCAATCTGCTGGCTGACATTCCCGACGCCGCAAGGGCATTGATGACCACTGGCAGCAGCTTGCCACCCATCAACTGGGTGGGCGAGAGATTGACTGCAACTTTGACGCCGTCTGGCCAAGTGGCGGCGTCGGCACAAGCTTGCCGCAGCACCCACTCGCCAAGGGAGGCAATGAGTCCATTTTCCTCCGCGACTGGAATAAACTCGGTGGGCTCGACCATACCGCGCTCTGGATGGTGCCAGCGCAGCAGGGCTTCGCAGCCACTCACCTGGTTGGTTTGCAGGTTGACGATAGGTTGGTAGTACAACTCGAATTCACCATTGGCGAGCGCATCGCACAAATCGGTGTCCAGCTTATGCCGAGCCTTCACGCGCGCATCTAATTCTGGCTCGTAGAAGCAATAGGTGCCCCGTCCGCCACCCTTGGCTCCATAAAGGGCCATGTCAGCGCATTTCACCAACTGATCCCGATCGGCCGCATCATTTGGCGCGATAGCAATGCCAATGCTGACGCCCGCTACAACTTTATGACGATCAATATCGGAAGGCGCCTTGAGGGCTTTGCTGATTCGTTCTGCCAGCGCTGCTGGGTCTGAGGACGGCTCAAGTGTAGTTTGAATAATGGCAAATTCATCGCCACCCAGCCGGGCAATCAAGTCCGTGTCTCTGACGCAGCCGCGCAGACGGTCGGCGACAATTTTGAGCAACTCGTCGCCGATTATGTGTCCGAGAGTATCATTCACGCGCTTGAACTGATCAAGATCGAGATACAATAGCGCGAAACGCCCTCCCCGCTGGACTAGTGCGAGCGCCCTATCCAGCTCCTCCAAAAACAATGCACGATTAGGTAGGCCGGTCAGCGCATCGTAGTGCGCCATGCGTGCAATTATCGCCTCAGTGCGTCGACGCTCCGTGATGTCTTCGTGTGTGGCGATCCATCCGCCATCCACCAGTGGTTGATTCACGACGGAAATAATGCGGCCGTCGCCTGTCTCCACCTCTTGTTTCGCCGTCTCCCCTTTGGCTATCGTGGCCAGGAGGCCGCCAACGTACTTCTCTGGGTTGCCGGAAAAGGTTCCGTTCGCCACACGGGATTTGAGTAGGTCTAAAACAGCGCAGTCTGGCTTCGTCAAATCTGGCGAAATATTGTAGATCTGCCGGTAGCGATCATTGCACATAACGAGCCGCGCCGCCGAATCGAACATGACCAGCCCTTGGGACATGTTTTCGAGGGCGGTATCCCGTTGAAGATTTTTCTCACGAAACTTTTTTCCAACCTGCCATACACAGACGATAACCATGCCACCAATCAAGAGCCCTATCATGAGGGCCGCAGCGGTCATGGTGATGGCTCCGCGTTTCCAATTGGCAAGAGCTTCAGCGACCGAAGTCGTGGCCACCACCACAACTGGGTAATGGGCGAGCGCGCGAGCCGAAATCAATCGATCCTTGCCATCGACTTCGCCAATCTTTCGAATTGTGCCATATTCAAATTTCGGCTGCAGATTTTCGAACAGTCCGCTGCGGGGAATGGATTTGCCTATGATAGCGTCGGGACGGGGATAGCGGGCAAGCAGCGTGCCGTCGCGGCGAAAGAGCGCAATCGAGCCATCTGCCGCATTGGTAATAGCCTTGAAATGTTGCTCAAGTTGCTGCGCGTCAATAACGCCCTTCACCACGCCCAAGAACTTGCCGTCCGGGCCGGTGAACTTGCGTACGACCGGAAAAACCCAGGTTCCGGTAACAGGGCTGCGCATAGGCTTGCCCACAAAAGAAATCAGAGGTCGGTCAGATTTGAATAATTCGGAAGGGTCTTCATCGGGAATCTTCACGCTCGGAATCGGCCAAGAGCGGGAGAAGTTGATCAGTTTGCCTTTGGCATCAGTCAGCACAATGGCGTCGATATACGGCAATGCACTGATTTGATCTTTGAGACGTTGATGGGTGTCATAGCCGGACATCCACCGTTCAAGCTCTTCTGCCGACGCAATGCCGAGACTTTGCATGCGCTCGATCACCGCCGTCTGGATAAGCTCCGCTGACTGAAAGCTGTGATCGATCTGCTCGGCCAGTATCAATGTAAGTCTTGATAGCTCGCGCTTGCTTTCGGCAAGGTCACGGTCGCGGAGATTCAAAAGCAGGCCCGCCGTCACCGCAATGACGGCACCGACTAGTATGATTCCGCTGATGATGATCAATCGGATCGGACGAGAGTGCCACGCACTTGTTGCGGCTACTGAATTGTCCGCGATGTGCGCGGGCTCCTCAGATGCGGTTCGCATCCGGTCGCTTTCCGTTGTACCAAATTTTTTAAACGCCCGCCCCATCGGGCAAAAATGCACTACTGACAATAAAACACGTTTAATGGCGAATGATCTAGAATTGCAATTTAGGAACGTCAATATTTTTTTCTTAACGAATATCAATTCTTAACTCACATTTCTCAGATCTTGGTATCGTTAACTGGCCTGCACCCGGTTCCGAAGACACCGAGTTAGGTGTTTTAATGGAACCGGAGGTGCGTCATGGAGCGGCGGAAGTTTACGCGGGAGTTCAAGCTTGAGGCCGTACGGCTGATCAAGCAGCGCGGCGTGTCATATGCCCAGGCTTCGCAGGACCTGGGTGTGCATCAGTCGCAACTGCGTAGTTGGGTGAAGATGCTCGCGGATGATCCGCAGCATGCGTTCCCCGGGCAAGGTCAACTGAAGCCCGAGCAGCTGGAGATCGCGCGTCTGAAGCGCGAGGTGACCAAGTTGAAGGCCGAACGAGACATCCTAAAAAAAGCCGCGGCCTACTTCGCGAAGGAATCGACGTGAAGTTCTCCTTTATTGCGAAGCACCGGGGGATTTGGCCGGCGGGATGGTTGTGTGAGGCGCTCGGTGTCTCGCGGGGTGGATTCTATGCCTGGCTGACCCGACCGCGCAGTCAGCGTAGTCGGGGCGATGAAGAGCTGGGCGCGAAGGTTCGTGCAAGCTTCCTCGCCAGCGACCGGACCTATGGCGCCAGGCGGGTGTGGCACGACCTGCTCGCCGAGGGTGTGTCATGTGGCCTGCATCGGATCGAGCGATTGATGCGGTTGCAGGCTCTTAGAGCGCGTCCGCGACGGCGTCGCCTGCCGCCGGATCTGGGTGAGCGGCAGGCGGCCGCCGTCGCTCCCAACGTGCTCGATCGCAACTTCGAAGCGCCCGCGCCCAACCGCAAATGGATCGCCGACTTCACCTATGTGTGGACGGCGGAGGGCTGGCTCTATGTGGCTGCCGTCGTCGATCTGTTCTCTCGACGCGTGGT
>Ga0209385_1001433_pt1 | contig 10141 bp, 9 predicted proteins | sample NGEPerB_FD_184506 | JGI IMG/M metagenome (GOLD analysis project Ga0209385, IMG submission 184506) | Arctic peat soil microbial communities from the Barrow Environmental Observatory site, Barrow, Alaska, USA - NGEE PermafrostAB12-B... | ecosystem: Environmental > Terrestrial > Soil > Wetlands >... | reverse complement strand
AGGTCTTCCAGTTTCGACCCTGACGCCATCGCCTGCGAGGCAACGTCGACTTCCCCACAGTTGGTCACCGCCCATCGGTTCTCCCGCGGCGGGTCGGGGAGCTTGGCCAACAACTCCGCCGACACCGGGGTTGTGTGTTTCGAGTGACCTAACGCGACGACCTCGCCTGTGTTCCGGTCCACCGCGGCGCTCACCGCCGTGGGCGGCTTCATCCCCGCGGCACGAAGCCGGGCGGCTTCATTCCTCGCCGCCCTTAGCGCGGTCTCGGCGTCTTTCGCCTTGAAGCGACCCGCAACCTTCCGTCCCACGACGCCGAACTTCTTGATGGCCGGCTTCCGCAGAGTGAGTTCGAGCTTCCGGACCAGCTTCTTGAACGGACCCCGGAGGGCCTTGCTGGCGACGGTGAACCTGGCCATCAGGCGAGCAACTTCGCGATCGCCACGCTGATGGCCTGGTTGATGGCCCACTCGACGGCCTTCTTGATGCAGAAGCTGACGGGGCCGGCGGCGATGGCGGGCGCGATGAGGGCGAGCTGGAAGAGGATGACGCCCTTCATGACCACCACCAGGTACCCGCAGATGTCACAGCCCAGCGACGCGATCTCGCAGCCCTCGCTGAATCGGACCAACGCGTCGGCGTCGCTGTCCGACCCCGACACGTACGTCCCGAACGCCTCCGTTGCCGGCCCCGCGTTGTGGTCATGGACGTGCTGAATCGCGGCCAACAACTCCGCGTGCGCCCCATCCATCGTGTGGTCGAGCGACTTCAGGTGGTCGGCCCAAGCGTGCAGCACGTCCTCGTTGGACTGCGGGAAGTCGTACCCCAGAAAGGAGATCGCACCCACCAGCCAGTCGGGCAAGGTCAGCGCCATGGTGACAACCCCTGGCTGATCTGCGAGGCCAGCGCGACCTGGGTCTCCTCGAGCTGCTGGTACGCGACACCGGTGTCGGTCATGGCCTCGCCGATGCCGGCCATGTTGTCGGCCAGGTCCCGGCAAGCCGCGTCAAAGGCCTCCTTGACCGCCGGGATGACCAACGCCAACGCCTGATCCACCACGTGCGACCCCTTATCACAGCCGATCTGGGACACGTCAAGGACCGACAGGTGGTTGACGACGCCGGATACGAGATCAGCGCCCGCCTGCTCGTACGCCCTCCCGGCCTCCTGCCAGACGGACGGAGTGAAGCGAATCTCGCTCATTCGTGGGCCTCCAGGCGAGCGACGGCGTTCGCGTACGCGCCGCGGAACTCGACCGACAGCTCCTGCAGGCCGGCGGCGATCTCGCCCATCGGTGTCTGGTGGTCCTTCGCGTCCTGCAGCTCCTTGGCCCAGTAGTCGCCCAGCGCCGCGTTCACCGCATCCCGTACCGCCTGCTCGATCTGCAGGAGCGACGGGAGCCACTCCGCGTACCAGGTGTCATCGATATGCACCGCCGCCACCTTGAAGTCCTTCATCGTGACCTCGACCCGATGCGCCGTATCGGTCCTTGTCAGCTCACGATCGCTCGCCAGCTCGAACTCGGGTGGCTCCGGGTACTTCTCCGCCCACTCCTCCACCTGAGCCGTGAGCCTGTCGAACATGTCTGGCATTTCCCTATCGGTCATGGGGTGTGACCTCCTTCGCCACGACGCTAACGGCCCCCACAGACGCGTGGAAAAGTTATGCACAGGGATGAATGCCGCCCCGCTCGAATCGGCACACGATCTGACCCGAGGAGAAGACCATGGCCGCTGAGCAGCGCGTCTTCTTCTGCGACGTGAAGCCGTACGAGATCCCGGACGATCTGAGCACACTCCAAGGCCCCACCGGCGGCGAGGTGGTCCTGTCGCACTCCGTGCTGTGGGCCCCGGAGGCGGCCGGGTCAATCTCGACCGCCGGCACAGCGCGCCTTGGCCTACCGTGCGGTGTTATCCGAGGGGACTTCATGTTCCGGATCCCGACGCTCCGCTGGGCCGATACGCACGGGCCGCGCACGTGGACGTACGACTTCCGCTGGGCCAGCCCCGCCCTCGGGATGGCGTTCCACTGCCTCGATCTGCCGTTCACCTGGGACCTGCTCGGCGCCGAAGGGGTCACGGCGGTCGCCGGCCCCAACCCGCCGCAGGATCTGGCCGACGAGATTCACGCCGCGTGGGTGCACTTCATCGCCACCGGCGATCCCGGCTGGTCGGCCTGGAACGGCCACAACCCGCACGTCTTCACCGGGGAGCAGACCGACGTACGCGCCGAGCCGCCTGGTGGATGCTGCCCTGTAGCGGAACCGCCCTCCAGGAGCGCGCACAACTCTTGTGGTCGGGAAACCGGGTCACACTGGTTGTGCGGGCGCCCGAAAGGTTGTGCGCGTGGGCGACGGACGCGCCGACCGCCAGAGGAGCGCTGCGCACAGCCTCACAAGTATCTTGATGTCTAACAATTTGGTAACGACCTGTGGCTCCCTTGGCCCAGCCTCGCCGGACCAAACAGCCCCCGACGACTGGCCGTACGGGATGCTGCGAGCCTTCGCACCGGTGACCCTCGACCAGGGGTGCTGGCGGGCTCCGATGCGAACGCGCTCACGGCAGACGCACACGATCGCACGCCTGACAAGGGGAAATGAATGTATCGATCGATCTGGCGCGCCCGGAGGGACTTGAACCCCCAACCTGCTGATCCGTAGTCAGCTGCTCTATCCATTGAGCCACGAGCGCTTGGTGAACCGAGGGTTCAGTCTAGCCCACGCCTGAGGGGGGCGTGCAAACCGATCCCGGGGCAAGCGTTTGCCCTTGCCAGCACGCATATCCCCCAACGGATGGGCTGCGTCAAGAGCACGCCATCGGCTGGTCTACGCTGCTGCTGTCCCTCACAGCCGAGGAAATCGGAGGACCAGATGACCACCCACCTGATCACACTCAATGCTCCCGCTGAGGCTCCTGCGGACCTCGTGGCCTGGGTCGAGAAGATCGCCGAGCTCACCCAACCCGACGAGGTGTACTGGTGCGACGGGTCCCTCGAAGAGCGCGACCGCCTCAACGCCGAGATGGTCGCCTCGGGCACCTTCGTCAAGCTCAACCCCGACACGCGCCCCGGCTGCTACCTCGCACGCTCCGCACCGTCGGACGTCGCCCGCGTCGAGTCCCGTACCTTCATCTGCTCCGAGCACAAGAAAGACGCCGGGCCCACGAACAACTGGGCCGCGCCGGCCGAGATGCGCCAGACCCTCAAGGGCGTGTTCTCCGGATCGATGCGCGGCCGCACCATGTACGTGATCCCGTTCTCCATGGGCCCCCTCGGCGGCAACATCTCGCGCCTCGGCGTCGAGGTCACCGACTCCGCGTACGTGGTCGTCAACATGCGGATCATGACCCGGATGGGCGCCCCGGCGCTGAAGCTCATCGCCGAGAGCGACGACTGGGTGCCTGCGGTGCATTCGGTCGGCTACCCTCTGGTCGACGCCGACGGCACGGCCCGCCCGGACATCGCCTGGCCGTGCAGCGACGACAAGTACATCACCCACTTCCCCGAGACCCGCGAGATCTGGTCGTACGGATCCGGGTACGGCGGCAACGCCCTTCTCGGTAAGAAGTGCTACGCGCTGCGCATCGCGTCGGTGCTCGCCCGTGACGAGGGTTGGCTCGCCGAGCACATGCTCATCCTCCAGATCACCGGCCCCGACGGCCGCGTCTACCACCTCACCGCCGCGTTCCCCTCGGCGTGCGGCAAGACCAACCTCGCCATGCTGCGCCCGACGATCCCCGGCTGGACGGTCGAGACCGTCGGCGACGACATCGCCTGGATGCGCCCCGGACCGGACGGCCGCCTGTACGCGATCAACCCCGAAGCCGGATTCTTCGGCGTCGCCCCGTTCACGTCGCTCAAGACCAACCCCACCGCGCTGCTCGCGCTCGACCACGACACGATCTTCACCAACGTGGCGCTCACCGACGACGGCGACGTGTGGTGGGAGGGCATGACCGACGAGATCCCCGCTCACCTCATCGACTGGACGGGCAAGGACTGGACCCCGGAGTCGACGACGCCGGCCGCCCACCCCAACAGCCGGTTCACGGTCCGCGCCGACCAGGCGTCGTCCATCTCCAACGACTGGGAGAACCCGGCGGGCGTCCCGATCGACGCCATCCTCTTCGGTGGACGCCGCGCCAGGAACGTCCCGCTCATCAGCGAGGCGTACGACTGGGAGCACGGCGTCTTCGTCGGCGCGACCGTCGCCTCCGAGCAGACGGCGGCCGCAGAAGGCACCGTGGGCACGCTGCGCCGCGACCCGTTCGCCATGCTCCCGTTCTGCGGTTACAACATGGGTGACTACTGGGCGCACTGGCTCGAGGTCGGCAAGGTCCTCGGGGACAAGGCCCCTCACATCTTCCAGGTGAACTGGTTCCGCAAGGACTCCGACGGTTCGTACCTGTGGCCCGGCTTCGGCGAGAACTCCCGCCCGATCGAGTGGGCGCTGCGCCGGGTCAACGGCGAGGTCGACGCGATCGACGCGATCAGCGGTCGTATCCCCACTGCCAGCGACCTCAACCTCGACGGCCTCGACCTGACCGATGACCAGGTCGCCAAGCTGTTCGCGTTCGACCCCGACTCCTGGGCCGCCGAGGCCGACGTGACGGCGGAGTACTTCGCGCAGTTCGGCGACCACGCTCCGGCCGAGCTGTACGAGCAGCTCGACAAGCTCAAGGCCCGAATCGCCGCCCACAAGGGCTGAGAGTCCACAGACGCCAAGAGCCCCCGGTACGAACCGGGGGCTCTTGCGTGGTCATGGACCGTTGGCGGAGGCGGCGAGATTTGAACTCGCGATGGGATTTGTGTCCCAAACCCGCTTAGCAGGCGGGCGCCATAGACCGTACTAGGCGACGCCTCCTTTTGCCTTGGGAATGCTACCGGTCCCCGGCACGCGCCACCAACTGATCTGAGGCACCTCACCGGAACCCACCAGAGCTGTGCCCGTTACGATGACGGGCAACCCCACGGGAGGTCACCATGTCGGAGCAGTCGGACGCCGGCGGCGCTCGCCGTTCTGCCCCGCTCGTCCTCGATGTCGACGCCGACATCGAGGACGATGTCACGTCGTTCCCGGGCGCCATCGGCTGGACCATCGTCGGTACGATCCTTCCCGGCCTCGGGTTCCTCAAAGCGCGTCGCTGGTTCGAGGGGATCTTCACGCTGCTCTGCTTCGTGCTGCTCGCCGGTGGGGTTGGCTACCTCGCGTACCAGCGAACCTTCGCCATCCGCCTCACGACGAGCCCGATCACGCTGCTGGGCATCGCGGTCCTCTGCGGCATGCTGGGGATCCTGATCACCGGGATCATCCTGGCCACGTACCTCGCGCTACGTCCGCACGTCATCACTGTGGGGCAACGGATCGCCGGTGCTGTGCTGGTCCTGGTGCTGTGCTTCCTCGTCTGCCTCCCGCTCGCGGTCGGCGCCGGCTACAGCCTGAGCCAGGCGGGCCTCGTCCGCTGACCGGCCTGCGGCTCGACTAGATCCCGAGCCCGCTCCCGTACCCACGGTTCTTGTCGAGGTAGCGCGCCACATCGCTCTCGAGCCTGGTGACCTCGCGCCCGATCAAAACGAGGCGCTGCTCCTCGCCCTGGTGGAACACGAGCTGGGTGCCGTCGTCGGAGCGCGTCACGCGCGTGACCTGGTCCCAGGTGCCGTGCACATCGCCTTCCCGACTGTGGATCACGTAGCCGGTTTCGTCGAAGTCGACGGCGACCCGCGCACGGCGCCAGCTGATTGTCGTCATGAGAACCAGCACCAACCCGTCGGCGAGGACGAGCGCGCCGAAGACGAGGAGCCAGGGGTTCTTCCCGAACCCTGAACCGGCGACCATGAGGGCGCCGAGGGTCGCGAGGATGGCCGCGACGAGGTACGAGCGCAACGGCGGCGCAGGCCTCAGTACATGTGTCGTCATCCCATACCCCCCATCCCCAAGCGCGGCGAGGGTGGGATTTGAACCCACGAGACGTTTCCGCCTGGCCGCTTTCAAGGCGGCTGCACTAGACCACTATGCGACCTCGCCATCCGGCGTCCCCTGCCGGTCTGACCAATCTTAGTGCTCCGGCGGGGGGAGCATCCGCGGTTCGCTATGACAGTCTGTTGCTATGCGCGCCGTTGTCGTCACCGAACCGGGTGGGCCAGATCAGCTCACGATCGCCGAAGTCCCGGACCCTGTGGCCGGGCCGGGTGAGTTGCTGGTACGAGTGGTGGCCGCGGGGGTGAACCGCGCCGACCTGCTGCAGCGGCAGGGGTTCTACCCGCCGCCCAAGGGGATCTCGGACGTCATCGGGCTCGAAGTGTCCGGGCGGGTGGAGGCAATCGGCGAGGGCGTTGAAGGCTGGGCCGTCGGCGACGAAGTGGTCGCGCTGCTGGCGGGCGGCGGCTATGCCGAACTCACCGTGGTGCCGGCCGGTCAGTGCTGTCGTCCGCCGGCGGGCGTCGACCTCGTCACTGCTGCCGGGCTGCTCGAGGTCGCCGCGACGGTCGTGTCGAACCTCGACCGGGTCGGGTACGCCGATGGGGAGTCGTTCCTCGTCCATGGCGGTACGGGCGGGATCGGGGCGTTCGCCATCCAGTACGTGAAGGCGCGCGGCGGCACTGTACTCACCACGGCCGGTACGACGGAGAAGCTCGACCAGTGTCGGGCGCTGGGCGCCGACGTCGCGATCGACTACCACGAGGACTGGGCGGCGGCGGTGAAGGAGGCGACCGGGGGTCGCGGCGTCGATGTGCTGCTCGACGTCATGGGTGCGAAGTACCTCGAGGCCAACGTCGCTTCGCTCGCCCGCAACGGCCGCCTCATCGTCATCGGGCTCCAGAGCGGCCGCAAGGGCACCCTCGACCTCAACGCGCTGCTCACGAAGAACGCCCTTGTCACCGCGACATCGCTGCGGTTCAGCCCCCTGGAACGCAAGGCCGAGGTGGTCGCGATGGTGGCGCGTGAGGTCTGGCCGATGTACGAGTCGGGCCGCATTCAACTCCCGACCGAGAAGCGCTTCGCGCTCGACGACGTCCGCGCTGCTCACGAGTGGCTCGAGTCCGGCTCCGCGAGCGGCAAGGCGGTACTGGTCGCCTAGCGATCCGGGTTTTCGCCGCTGAGTGGCGTCGTCACACCTCGCAGGGCCTCGACAACGCCACTGAGCAGCGAAACTCCGGATCCGTGGCTACTGACGGGCGACGCGCCGGGAATCCCCGTGCGGCCAGGGTGCGAGCCTGGGAACCTATACGGGAGCAGCAGGGGGTGGAGAGTGTTCGGCAGGTACGCCGCCGTGCTGCGCGTACCGGCTTTCCGGAAGACCGAGCTCATCTCGCTGCTCGCGCGGATCCCGCAGTACGGCTTCGGCGTGACGCTCACCCTCCACGTCGTCACCACACTCCACATGAGCTACACGGCCGCCGGGGTGGTGGCTGCGGTGTACACGGTCGCCGCCGCGATCGCCGCTCCCTGGCGTGGCCGCCTGCTCGACCGGCAGGGCATGCGCCGTACGTTGCTGCCGTCGCTCATCATCGTGCCGCTGGTGTGGGGAATCGCCCCGTTCCTCCCGTACTGGCTGCTGATCGTCGCCTGCGCCGTCGGCGGCCTGTTCTCGCTGCCGCTGTTCTCGCTGGTGCGCCAGGTCATCGTCGCGAACGCGCCCGATGGCGCGCGGCGCACCGCGCTGTCCCTCGACTCGGTGATCGTCGAGATCAACTTCATGATCGGTCCCCTGCTGGCGATCGTCGCCGTCACCCAGTTCGGGACGCGGCCGACGCTGGTCGCGCTCACCCTGCTGACCTCCGTCGGCGGTGGGTTGCTGGCGCTGTACAACCCGCCGCTGATCGCCCCGCGCGAGGCAGACGACGAGAGGGTGCCCGAGCCTGCACCGCCCCGCCGGGAATGGCTCAGCCCGGCGGTACTCGGTGTGTACGGGGCGGTGCTGGCGGGAGGCATCGTGCTGGCGGGCACGGAGGTGTCGCTCGTCGCGGCGCTGCGGACGTTCCAGCACACAGAACTGCTCGGCCTCGTCATGACCGTGTGGAGCGCGGGATCCGCGGTGGGCGGACTGGTCTACGGCGCGTGGCACCGGTCGATCCCCGCGTCGATCCTGCTCACCGGGCTCGCAGCGCTCACACTTCCCGTCGCGGCCGCCACCAACGTGCCGATGATCTTCGCCATCGTCGCAGTCTCAGGCTTCTTCTGTGCACCCCTGATCTCCGCCACGGTCGACGAGCTCAACGGCCGGGTCCCCGAGTCCGTACGCGGCGAGGCCATGGGCTGGCACGGGTCGGCCCTCACCGCCGGCTCGTCGCTCGGCCCGCCAGTGGTGGGGATGGTGCTCGATGCGTTCGGCTGGCGCGCGGGCTTCCTCACAGCAGGTGGGGTCGGGCTCGCGATCGCCGCACTCGTGATGCTCGTCACCGCAGGTCGCCGTCGGCGGGCCAACGCCGAGGGCTGAGCACCCGTCCGCACAACCCTTAGGTGACGCGCACAACCCTTGTGGTCGGCAATGCCGTTCACAAGGGTTGTGCGCGAACCCGAAGGGTTGTGCGGACGGGTCAGGTCGTCCAGGCTCGCCACAACGCCGCGTACTCGCCGTCCAAGTCGAGCAGCTCGTGGTGCGAGCCGAGCTCGGCGATCCGACCATCGATGACGACGGCGATCCGGTCGGCGTCGTGGGCGGTGTGCAACCGGTGGGCGATGGCGACGACCGTACGACCCGTGAGCAGGGCGTGCATCGAGCCTTCGAGCGTGCGGGCGGTGCGCGGGTCGATGAGCGAGGTCGCCTCGTCGAGTACGAGCGTGTGCGGATCGGCGATGACGAGCCGCGCGAGCGCCACCTGCTGCGCCTGCGCCGGAGTGAGCTGGTAGTGGCCAGACCCGACGGTCGTGCCCAGCCCCTCGGGCAGGCGGTCGATCCAGTCGGTGGCACCGACGGCACCCAGCGCCTCCCGTACGAGCGCGTCGTCACTGTCTTCCCTTGCCAGCACGATGTTGTCGCGCAGCGACCCCACGAAGACGTGGTGCTCCTGGGTCACGAGCGCGACCTCGGTGCGCAGCACGGGCAGCGGCAGCCGGGTCGCCTCGACACCGCCGATCGTCACCGACCCCGCACCCGGCGCGTTGACGCCGCCCAGCAACCGGCCCAGCGTCGACTTGCCGGAGCCGGACGGGCCGACGATCGCCAGCCGCTCGCCGGGTTCGAGGTCGAGCGTGACGCCGTGGAGCACGTCGTGACCCTCGCGGTACGCGAAGTGCAGGTCGTCGCCCAGGAGCTTGTTGCTCTCCGGCAGCTCCTCGCCGACCTCCCGATCGGCCGGGACCTGCGCGATGCCGAGGAGACGCGTCGTCGACGCGAGCGCCATCTGCAGCCGGTCGAGGATCTGGATCATGTGGTCGATCGGCCCGTACATCTGCTGGCTGTACAACGCAGCGGCCGTGATCTGCCCCAGCGTGACCAGCCCGTGCGCGTACCCCCAGGTGCCGAGCAGCACGATGCCGATCAGCGGCCCCTGGAACGCGTAGTCGAGCGTGGTGAACAGCAGGTTCCGCAGCGTCAGCGTGTAACGCTCGGCCTGTCCGGACACGCCCAGGTCCTCGTCGGTGTGGTGCTGGCGCAGCGACTCAAGCTGCAGCGCCTCGACCGTACGGGACCCCTCGACCGTCTCGGTGACGCCCGCGTTGATCCGGCTGTACGTGCCGCCTTCGGTGACGTAGCCCTTGGTCGCCCGCCGCAGGTACCAGCGGACGACGAAGACCAGCAGGAACATGCTCAGCAGCGTCGGCAGCGCGAGCAGCGGCGAGTTGAGCACGATTGCGACGAACGACAGCAGGATGAGTACGCCCTCGAGGATGAATGCCGGCAGCGCGTCGCGGGCGGCGCTGCTCATCGTCTGGACGTCCCGCGTCACGCGCGTGACGAGGTCGCCGGAGCTCGAACTCTCGATGCGTGACAACGGCAGCGCGAGCACGAACCGTACAATCCGCTCGCGCGCACTCGCCAGCACACCCTGCCCGAACACGACCGAGACGGCCCTCGCGGCGAAGACCGCGACGGCTTGGACGACGACGATCAACGCCACGGTCGCGGCGATCCGGTCGAACTGCGCGACCTCACCGCCGCCTGTCGCGCTGTCGACGAGGTTGCCGAGAAGTTTCGGGACCAAC
>Ga0209385_1001432_pt1 | contig 10143 bp, 13 predicted proteins | sample NGEPerB_FD_184506 | JGI IMG/M metagenome (GOLD analysis project Ga0209385, IMG submission 184506) | Arctic peat soil microbial communities from the Barrow Environmental Observatory site, Barrow, Alaska, USA - NGEE PermafrostAB12-B... | ecosystem: Environmental > Terrestrial > Soil > Wetlands >... | reverse complement strand
GTCAAACCATGGCAAGAAGCACCGAACCGCCCGGCCTCCGACGGGCAAACGATCCCCCCCTTCTGATCCTGACGAGCCTCGCCGGAGGTCCGAAGCACGGCTATGCGCTCTCCAAGGACATCGAGGAGTTCGCCGGCGCCGTCCTCAGTCCGGGAGCGCTCTACGGCGCGATCACCCGGTTGGAGGAGCGTGGACTCATCGAGCCTCTGGAGGAGACCGGTCGACGGCGCCCCTACCGGATCACTGCCGCCGGATCGTCCGCACTCGCGGAAGCGGTCCACGAGATGAGCCGTGTCGCAAATGTCGGCTCAGCTCGACTCGGACTCGTCAGGGGGATACTCGCGTGACAGGAGGAACGGCCAGTCACTCGGGTGTCCTAAAGTGGTACCCACGAACGTGGCGAGATCGCTATGGCGACGAGCTGGTCTCTCTGTTGGACGACACCTACGGGGATCAGCAAGTCCCTCTGCGCACGCGTCTCTCGATGATGAAGGCGGGGTCGACCGAGCGTCTCCGTTGGGTTGGTTTCGTCGGGGACTCAGTGGAGCCAGATCGACGCGTGCGCGGCGCATCGCTGGTGGTCCTGTGTGCGTGGGCCCTTTTCGTCGTCGCTGGATCGGGGTTCGCCAAGTATGCCGAGCACTGGGACCGGGTGACTCCTCTGCACGACCGCGCAGTTCCCTCGGATGCGTTCACCGCGGTCCAGGTGGCTGCGTTCACCGGCGTCGTGATCTTCTGTGTGTCGACCCTTGTCGCTCTGCCCGCATTCGTAAGGTTCATCCGGGGGCATGGGTGGGCTCCGATCAGGAGGCCGCTGAGTGTCATGCTGATCACGTCGAGCATCGCGATGGTCGCCACCGTTGGCATCGTGGTGTGGTCTCACCACTTTGGTTCATCCCCACTCAACACCGGCCTGTGGCCATACAAGGCCGCTGGCATCTCGTGGGGGATCTTGGTGGTGAGTGCGATCACTGCAGGGGCCGGAGCGATCGTTGCGGTCGTCTCGAGGCTCGAGCCATCTCCTCGCACCTCGAGAGCGCTCGGGATTCTCGCTCTCTTGATGGCAATCGTCTTGGTCGTCGTCTTCGCTGGGATGCTCACCTGGTGGATCTCACTGGCCATCCACGCCCCCTGGTTCTTCGGCAGCGGCATCGTCGGGACTGCGGGGTCACGGGCCCCGCCAGCGATGATCATCTTCGGCGCCTTGATGGCTGTGGGACTAGTACTTGGAACCTGCGGTGCGAGCAGGGTTGTTCTGAACCTCGGCGAGTTCTCACCTTCGGAGCACGGATAGATTCAAACCAGCTGCGTCCCCCATCGCCCGGGCAGGGGCGCACGTCGACCGTGGCGCACCGCACCAGTTGGATTTCCTATTCCAAAGGGAATGCCTGGGCAATCCGCACGCTGATGAGTTTCTCGACGAGAGGTTTGGGCAGCGACGAGTCGATAGGGAACTGAAGCGCCCCACTCGATGTCCGGAAGGGGGCAACGTCCTCCTGCAGGGCTGGAAACACGGAACCACTGTGGGGCAGATAGCTGAGGTGGTTCTTGAACGCTGCAAATCCAGCAATGACTTTCCCTTGCAGCCTGAAAGCAGGAACTCGATACGAGATGCCCTGATCGGCATCAGGGACCACCTCAAGGATCGTCTCTCGCAGCTGCTGCAATGTGGACCGTTTGGGCTCTTCGAGGGCCGCCAGGTAATCGTCAATCTCGGCGCTTGACATAGAACGATTCTTGGCCCGCTGTCGAACAAGGTCAAGAGGACCGTAGGATTTGCGACCATCCCCTCCCGCCGGGCGTGTGAGAAAGCATGGCACGCCTGTTTGGGCAATGATTCACTCTGGGTGTTTTGGTACCGTTCGAGAATTCAGAGCACTACGAGGTATTTCTGACGGCAGTGGCCCCCCGTCACAGTTGACTGATTCGCTGAATCAGAAGGAGCGGCCATGCCCACCCGCGAGAGTGCACCACTCGGAGCGCCATGCTGGACCGATCTTTGGGCTTCCGACGTCGAAGGCAGTCGCAAGTTCTACAGCGACCTCTTCGGCTGGGAAGCCCAAGAGCCAAGCCCAGAGTTTGGCGGCTACTTCTCTGGCTGCTTCTGCGGTGTCTGCACCATGTACACCATCCTGGCACCTGGGTCGCCAATGCCGCCGCGGGGTTGGTTCTGCCGCCTACGAGAGTGGGGGCAGTTCAGACGTCGATGTCCGGCGTTCCTGGAGAACCACGTCAGCCGTCTCGGACGGAAGGTCACTCCCCGCCGAGGAGCTTGTGATGCAGCAACCTGCACCATGCAGCCTGGACCTCGTCTCCACGTTGGACGCCTCGTTTGGCAGCGTCTTCGACCGCCTTGAGCGACATGAGCAACGACAAGTTGCGAGCCTTGGGGGTGGGCATGCGGATGCAGCAGCCGAGGATGTCAGCGGCTGCCTCGGCAACAACCTGCAGGGCGTCAGTTGTGTCATTGACTGCACTGAGTTGTGCAAACTCAGCAGCGAGATGGTGATCCTCTGCAACCAGCCTGGCGTACTCGCCTGGGCTGACGGTTCGATCCGTCAGCGTCTGCCGCTGTCCGTCCAACACTCTGCAGCCGCCCTTTCCAGTTCCTGGAGAAGAACCACTTGTCTCATCGACCAGTGGCCACGGTGGCTTGAGGACAAGCACGAGAGCATTCCGGCTCCCACGCCAACCCGGGTGCCACGGATAGTCAGATGGTGGAACTCGCAATCAAGAACTTCTCGGCTGGGCCGATAACACATTGTGATGACTGCCGGTCAGGTGCCGCGACAGCACTCGGCAATGTCGTCATTCCGGCGGCCTGTGATCCCGTCGGCGACGGAGCACAGACGATGAAGGTGACTTGAGGAGCAAGAATGAAAGTACGGCGAGTAGTGACCGGGCACAGCACAGAGGGCAAGGCAACCTTCGTCGTTGACGAGTATGTGGCCCCCGTGACCTTGGATCTGATCCCCGGCAATGAGTTCCATCGCCTCTGGGGTGCTGATTCGACTCCCACGTTTCCAGATGATGGGTCGACACCCGAGTTCGCCGACTACTTCCCTCCGGTGGGCGGATTCCGTTTCGGCTTGTTCACCATTCCACCTGACGGCGGCACCGGCGCTCCGGCAAACATCGACATCGAGACCGCCTTTGCGGAGTTCGAGGAAAAGCTTCCGGGAATGGCAGAGCATCTTGAACTGGACCACCCCGGCATGCACACCACGGCCACGATCGACTACGGCATAGTGCTCTCGGGACGACCGGTTCTCGAACTGGACGATGGGGAGAAAGTTGCGCTGGAACCGGGTGACACCTATGTCCAGAACGGAACACGGCACCGCTGGTCGAACTCGGGCGATGTGCCCGCCGTCCTCGCAGTGACGCTCATCGGCGCAGTCCACAACCGGTTGACCTGATGTCGCAGCATCATCCGATTGGCATTGATTGGACTGCCGTTCTCCTGTCGGTCATCAGCTTTCCCTCCCAGGGGTCCACTACGCACCAAGAGCCGTCCTACCGTCTCCTCCTCGACCCACCTGTCTCCATCGGCGGCCCATTGACGACCGGAGAGGGGCTGACCACGGAGGAACGCTGCCGTCACCGGATCAGGAGGATCTGCGACTCCATGCCGGTGCTGAAGAGCGGGCGCCTTCTCGGCCCGCCGTCACTTGTCCGCCGGGACCGACGCAGCCACCCTCTGACCTGCTGGGGGGTGGCCCCCGTCCACAGCGCCCACTGGGCCGGAGCGAACGTCCCCGGGAGGTGCCAGTACCCGGTGAACCCGTTGAACGGTCCGCCGACGATCTCACTGGCCCAGGTGATGACGAAGGCGTGGGTCGACGAGTCGTAGGTACCTGACACCGGGGAGGTGAGGCCCGGACTGGTCCCGTCGGGCTTCGGCGAGCCCTGGTTGAAGTAGAGCTTGTTCCACGAAGCGGTCCGCTGCCCGGTGATCTTGCCGTTCTCGAAGCTGATGCCGGGGCGGGGACGGACTTGCCGGCCTGCGGGTCGGTCGCATCGGTGGAGATGCCAATGGCGGGGGCACTGAACGGGGTCGGCGCCACGATGTCACCGGCCAGAGCATTACCGGTGGCGCCACGCGGTTGCCACGTGCAGACCTGAACCGCAATGATTCGAGGTGCCACACCGACACTTCCTCCGAGGAGGCCACATGGCACGGCGAAGCTCGCTCAGGTCCCAGCTCTACCGGGCCGCTCGCGACCTGGGCAACGTCCAGGCCGCGGCGAAGGGCCCGGGCTCCTACGCGAAGCGCACGGTCCGACGCAAGGTGTACCGCACCACCAACGGACTGACCAACGAGCTGCTGCGTTCGACCGGGCTCATGGGCGCCCGCCGTCGCTACTAGGAGCGTCCGGGGCTCCGCGTCGATGGGGACGAGGTGGCCGGTCGGTGGAGGTCACACTGAGGAGAGCGTGACCTCGATGTTCCCCCGGATGGCGTTGCTGTATGGGCACACTGCGTGGGCACCGTCGATGAGGGTCGACGCCGTCGTCTCGTCCACCTCGGGGATGTGCGCCTCGATTGCGACCGCCAGACCGAACCCTCCGCCCTCGATGGTGCCGAGGGTCACCTTGACCGACACCGTCGAGCCGTCGACGCTCACCTTGCTCCGCCGGGCCACGACGCCGAGCGCGCTCTGGAAGCACGCTGCATATCCTGCAGCGAACAGCTCCTCGGGGTTGGTGGCGCCACCCGGGCCGCCCAGCTCCACCGGCGGCTTCAGGTCGAGGTCCAGTAGCCCGTCGCCACTGCGTACCCGACCTTCGCGGCCGCCGTGGGCTGTCGCCTCGGCGGTGTAGAGCGGTTTGGTCAATGGCGTGGCCATGGTGGACCCCTTTCCGGGAATGATTCGAGGAGGACACTCCCCGGTCTCCATGCCAACCCCGCCGGAACCGCCCTTCTTCCCGACCGTCGGCACCGCGTCAGGTCCGGCATCGAATGGCATCGTACGCACCCGCTGTGGTCCGGCGGAGCATGCTGCGTCCCGCTCAGTGATTCGTGGCGATCGGCGACCGCAGCTGCGTCGCCGGATTGATCGAGGTGCCCAGCGTCACCGTCACCGAAGACGTCACCCCGGTCGGCTCGACCTGCAGGTACTCGTCGGCACCGACCGCGATCGCCACGGTCGAGCTCACCGTCGTCGCCGGGCCCTTGGAGAACGTCGAACCGACCTGGGTCCCGGTGCCACTACCGCACTTGTTGCTCGACCAGGCCACGGTGCACGTGTACAACTTGAACGTGGGCGACCCCGAGGCGGGAGTCGAGACGGTGACCTTGTAGCTGATCCCCGACAGGGCGATGGTTCCGGTATTGGCGACCGTCGCAGTCTGGTCGGTGCTGGTCGTGAACGTCATCCCCGCGGGGCTCACCGTAGCCAGCCACTTCCCGCTGGCCACCGATTCGGAGCCGATGACGGTACCGCTCACCTTGCCGGCAGCTCCGGCATGGATGGGCGCCACGAACACCGCGCACAGCAGGACGGCCGCTGTTGCAGCCGCCCTGCGTGCACTGCGGTGTAGGTGATGCACTTTCACTGCTCTACTGACTACTGGTTGGTTGCAGTACCGACTCGCTGCTGCTCGGTGAAGGTGTAGGCCAGCGTGGTCGACAGGCCCTGGATGGTCGGCGTGGGCGCCACACCGTTGGTGGACGTCTCCGTGGCAACCAGGCCGAGGCTCACCTGTACGTGGGCCACCTTTCCGGTTGACGCTACCAACGAGGGAATGTTGGACAGGACGACAGCAGTTCCGGCGGTGTTCATGGTGTTGATCTGCGTCGTGGCCAGGATCGGCGTCGTGCTACCGCCGCACACGCCGGCCAACGTCCAGGCCACCGAGCACTGGGTGGCCGTCACGGACAGTCCCTCACCCGGCGCCGTTCCGTTGGTCAGGGCGTTGGCAGGCGTTCCCGCCACCCACAGCGTCATGCCGGCAGCGGTGGCCAGGGATCCGGTGTTGTTGAGATTCACATAGACGTTGTCGGTGTCGCCCGGGGCCATCAATCCGGTGAAGTTGCTGAAGCCGGTGCCGACATCGGGGCTCAGGGTCAAGTTGAGGGTCCCCGAGGTAACGGCCTCGGACCCGGTGGCAACACCCGACAGGGCCGCGTAGACACCGGCGGTGGTCAGAAGCCCGACCGACATGGCGAAGAGTCCGGCGACAACGGCTCTCCCGTGTCGTCCCGCCTTCATCCGGGTGTGGCGATGCTGACTCATGGTTCTTCTCCTTGGTAGGTACACGCATGAATGGCGATACGTATTGATGGATTGGTATTGGATTGGTATTGGATTGGTATTGGTTGGCAGGTCTCAGGAATCAAGCGCTCGTGCTCCGCAGGGTGGGCCGCGGGCGCAGGATCCAGCGGGTCCCGGCCACGGCTGCATACAGCCCGCCGGCAACGATCAAGAGAAGTTGGAGCTGGCCCCGGAGGCCGACCATCACCCGGCCCACCCACGGCACGGTGGCCACCACTTCCGGCACGGTGGCCGTGGTCAGCTGTGCGTGCCACGGATCGGGGGCGGGGTTCGCATCGCCCTTGGTGGTGATGATCGGCGCCAACGGGGGTCCGGTCACCGAGGTGATCCGGTGGGCGAACTCCGCATGTTCCCCTGGGGGGACGAACGCGACGATCATCCCCTTGTGCAGGTCCTCCACCGGCACCGGCCTGGTCACCAAGAGCGCTCCGGGGCCGTAGGTGGGACGCATGCTCCCGGTCAGTACCGGCCTGAGCTCGAGGTGCATCGTCACGACCACCATCGCCAGCCCGGCGCACACCACGGACAGCCCGGCGACACCGGCCATGCAGAAGGCACGCAGGACCTGGCTGGATCGCCTCGACCGTTTGGACCGCCTGGTCGGCGGCTGTCCCGAATGTGTCACCCCTGGGTCTTCGGCACCGGAAGATATCGGCTTGAGCGATTTTGACAACAGGTGTTGCTCAACAGGTGTTGCCCCCCAGGGATTGCGGGCCGGTCGTCGGCCCGCCGCCGTGGCGACTGGTTCGTCTACCCGGCGTGGCCCTGGGCTCATCGGCAGGGGTTGGGGGTTCTCGCTACAGCTGGCGGCCAGGTACGCCAAGAGGGCGCGAGGCGGGGCGGGTTCCGGGCCCTGAGTTCGGTCTCGCCGGGTCTTCGAACCCGTCCATCGCCCGGGTACCGGCCCGGTCATGGCGCGGAGCTGACCGTGGGTGCAGCATCGGCTGCGGCTCCGCTAGCGTTTCCCTCTCATGGCCGTCGCTGACGAGGACCGGCAGGCAAAGGCGTACGGCGCCATCGGAACCGGCCCTCGGAAGGGCGCCGAGAAGACAGGCTACCCAGGGTCGGACCCCGTCCGCCCGGACGGGAGTGCCGCCGGCGGCAGACATCGATCTTCTGCTTGGGCGGTCTGCCTGGTGGTGGCGTCCTACCTGGCCCTGGCCATCGCGTCGTACTGGTCCGCGTGGTCGACGAGCCCCACCACGCACATGCAGTTGGGCGGCGATCAGTTCGCCACGGTGTGGTTCCTGCGCTGGATCCCCTTCTCCCTCACCCATGGCCACAATCCCTTCTTCACCACCTTCGGGAACTACCCGTTCGGGGTCAATCTGCTGACGAACACAAGTGTTCCCCTGCTGGGGCTGGTCGGCTCACCGGTGACCCTCCTGTTCGGACCGATCGCCACCTACAACTTCTGCTGCACGGCGGCGCTGGCCGGTTCGGCGACCGCCGGGTACTTCTTCGCCCGACGCTGGACCACCTGGCGCCCCGCGGCGTGGGTGTGCGGCCTGCTCTACGGGTTCTCCCCATACCAGATCGCCCAGAGCCACGGCGGCCACCTCAACCTCACCTTCGTCGTGCTGCCGCCGCTGATCCTCCTCGCCACCCATGACGTGCTGGTGCGTCGACAGCGGACTCCGCCCACCGCGGGTGTGGTGCTCGGCCTGCTGGTGGTCGCCCAGTTCTTCGTCTCGAGCGAGGTGCTGGCATCGACGCTGGTGGTCGATGCCGTCTGCATCATCGCCATACTGGTGATGGGCCGCCGGTCGGTCCGCGCTCACCTCCGCCCCGCTCTGGTCGGGGTTGCCTGGGCCGCCGGCGTGTCCGCGGTCCTGCTGACCTATCCGGTGTGGTCCGCCCTCCGTGGGCCCGGGCACATCAACGGGCCCATCCAACTGGTGCCACAGGCATACCGGGCCGATCTCCTCGGACCGGTGATCCCGAACGCCTTCGTGTGGTTGGCGCCTGCCGGCCTGGTGCGGATCGCCGACGGCTTCGCCAACAGCACGGCGGAGAACGGTTCGTACCTGGGGATCACGCTGCTCATCACCCTGGCCATCGGCGCCGTCGTGTTGTGGCGCCGGTCGGACGTCGCCCGGACGGCCGTCATCGGCGGGATCGCCGCGTTCGTGCTCTCGCTGGGTGGCGGGCTGGTCGTCCGCCACCCGCCCGGGGCGATCGTGTCGGGCCTCCCCCTCCCGGAGCGGCTGTTCGCCAGGCTCCCGCTCCTGGCCAACACCATTCCGGTCCGCTACTCGCTGTACGTGGCGCTCTTCGCCGGACTGCTCCTGGCTCTCGTCCTCGACCGGCTGCATGCGACGGTGGCGACCCGATCGGCGAGCGCCGGCCGCTCCCCGAGTGCGTCCGCCGTCCTGGCCGGGGCCGTCCCCCTGGCCCTCGCTCTGGTCTGCCTGGTCCCCCTCGCCCCGGACCTGCCCCTGCCGGGGTTCGCCGATCCGGACACACCCGCGTACTTCACCTCGCCCTTGCTCGCCGCCACACCGGCGGGAAGTGTGTCGATCCTCTACCCCTATCCGTCCTCCGCTGCGCCCGAGGGCGAGCTCTGGCAGGCGGTCAGCGGGATGCACTTCAAGTCCCCCGGTGGCTACTTCCTGGTGCGCGACGGCCCGGGGCACACCATCGGGTTCTCCCCCGTCGTCTCGTACGGGGCGGACACCCTGACCGCCACGGTCCTCATCCAGCTCCACGCGGGCACTTCCCCGTCGGAGACTCCCCAGCTGCGCACCGCGCTCCTGGCCCAGTTCCGGTCGTGGAACGTCCGGAGCCTCGTGGCCTCCTTCGAGAGCGAGCCCCGACCTGATGGCGCGCTCCAGTTCCTCACTTGGCTGGTGGGGCGGTCACCGACGCGCGACATCGACGTCGACGTGTGGAACCTCCTCCCGGGCTGAGCCGGCCGGCGCGCCGTTGCTGACGGCCGCTCTCCAGTGGGAAGGTGGGCGGATGCGAGGCGTCCGCAGCACCGAGCAGGGCATCCGGGTGGTCGACCTGGTGGCCACTCCTGCCGACGGCGTCCGGGTGTCGGTGGCCAGCTCGGGCATCTGTGGATCGGACCTCCACCTGGCGTCGTTCGGACCGTCGAGCGTGACCCTCGGTCACGAATTCTGCGGCCGGCTCGATGACGGCACCCCGGTGGCGGTCCTCCCCATCGTGGCCTGCGGTCGGTGCGAGCGCTGCCTCGCCGGTGACGACCAGCAGTGCGCGTCGGTGCTGGGGGCGATGTACGGGATCAGCCTCGACGGTGGCCTGGCCGACGAGGCCTGGGTGGACCCCCGGTGTGCCACGGCCCTCCCGCCCGGGCTGCCTCTCGACCAGGCCTGCCTGGTCGAGCCCATCGCGGTGGCACTCCACGGCATCAATCGGGCCGGCGTGGTGTCCGGCATGCGGGTGCTGGTCATCGGAGCCGGCCCGATCGGGCTCTGCGCCATCGCCGCCGCCCGGTCGATCGGCGCCTCCGTGGACCTCGTGGCTCACCGGCCCCGGCGCATCGACGCCGGCGAGCGCCTCGGGGCCGGGACGGCGATCGAAACCGGGTACGACATCGTCCTCGAGGCCGCGGGCAAGCAGGGGTCCATGGACACGGCCATCGAGCTCGTGCGTCCGGGGGGGACCATCAGCATCCTCGGGAACTTCTGGGACCCGGTGGCACTGGGCCTGGGCTTCCAGCTGAAGGAGGTGACCCTGCTGCCGTCGTTCACCTACGGCCACCACCACGGGATGTCGGAGTTCGAGGACGCGGTGCGGGTGCTCGGCGCCACGCCGGACCTCGCCGAGACGATCATCACCCACCGCTTCTCCCTCGACGACGCAGCCGAGGCATTCCGCGTGGCCGGCGATCGGAGCACCGA
>Ga0209385_1001428_pt1 | contig 10160 bp, 7 predicted proteins | sample NGEPerB_FD_184506 | JGI IMG/M metagenome (GOLD analysis project Ga0209385, IMG submission 184506) | Arctic peat soil microbial communities from the Barrow Environmental Observatory site, Barrow, Alaska, USA - NGEE PermafrostAB12-B... | ecosystem: Environmental > Terrestrial > Soil > Wetlands >... | reverse complement strand
CGGCCGCGATGCGCATCTCGATGCCGGTCGGAAAGTCGGCCGAGGACGCGGTCACGTCCGCGCCGACGATGGCGTCGATGCCCGCCGTCGCCGCTCCCGACCCGGACTCCGAGTCGCCCACGATCACGACCGGCCGCCGCATGGGCGAGGCCGTGGCGAAAGCGGCCGGCGCCGCGGCGTCACCCCCGAAAAAGAAGGGTGTCTCGCCTTTCGTTCTGGGGGGCGGCCTTCTGGCGGTCGCGGCCGTCGTGCTCGGCGTGCTCGCGCTCTCGAAAAAGAGTGAAAAAGAGGTCGGCGAGCTTCCGCCCGTTCCGACCTCGGCGCCCGCCGCCTCCATCCCGGCACCGGTTCCGACCCAGCCGCCGCCGGCCGCGAAGGTGCCCGACGCGACCGGTGCTTCGACCGCCGGGCCGGCGGTGGCGGTCGTCGAGACGCCGGCCCGCGACGCTTCGCCGACCATCGCGCCCACGAAGAAAGCCCGCGTCACGCCCACGGCCGCGTCCCAGGAAGCAACCGCGGCGGCCATCGCCGTTCCCACGGCACCGAAAGCGTCCGCGCAGAAACCCGCCGACCTCACGGTCACGGTCCGCCGGTTTCTCAAGCTCAACGTCTCGCCGAGCCAGGCTCGCGTCTATCTCGACGAGCGGCCCATCGGCATCGGTGACGACTGGGATGACGGAGGCGGCGGCTCGCTCCTCGCGTTCAACCTCGAGGGCACCCACCGCCTTCGCATCTGCGCTCCGGGCTACCACGACCTGCTCTTGGACCTCATCGTGCAATCGACGGCCACCGACGACAAGGTCACGATCGATCGCAGCCTCGAAAAGGGGACGCCCGATGGCCCCACGGGCCCCGCCTGGCTCCCCGAGGGAAAGCTCAAGCACCCGAACTACAGGACCACGCGCGACGCCGTCTTCAATGTCGAGCCGCCCGAGGCGCTCGTCTCGGTGAACGGGCGCGTGCTGGGTCCAGCATCGAAGAAAGATTTCCAGTTCGCGGAGATGGCCGTCTACGAAGTCCTGCTCACCGCGCCGGGCTACGTGTCGAAGTCGCTTCGGATCCTCGTCGGCCCCGCGGCCGGAGAGGTGCGCGCGAACATAAAGGAAAAGCTCAAGAAGATGTGAGCGAGGGTCAGACGGGCCCCGCGAGGATGCGGAAGCCCGCGGCCTTCTTGATCGCCTCCTCGAGCCGCCTCGCGAGGACGAGCGCGATCCCCGCCAGAAGCGGCGCGCCTTTGGGCGCGCCCGATGCCAGGAGCTCCTGAAAGACCGCCCGCGTCAGGACGTAGACGACGGCGGGGCCGCCGTGCGCATAGATGTCAGCCGACCGGGGCGCGTCGTCCACGAGCGCCATCTCGCCCGCGATGTCGCCGCGACGGAGAATCGCGAGGGCCTCCTCGCCCGCGCCCGCGATCTCGAGCGACACGCGGAGTCGGCCCTCGGCGAGAAGGAAGGCTTCCTCTCCCCGCTCGCCCGCCGTGAGCAGCGCCGCTCCCGGGAGGACGGTCCGAGCCACGAGGCCGAGCGAGGGCAGGAGCGCGGGGTCGAGGCCCGCGGTCTCGAAGAGGTCGCTCGCGCGGGCCGGGTCGACCGGTCCGTCCTCGATCGTGCCGGCTGCGGCGCGGGTGTGAGGGGGCGGGGCCGCCATCCCCTCGAAGAAGCGGCCGAGCGCGGCGTTCGTCTCGCGGAGGGCGGCCGTGAGGCTCGCGAGGGCGAGCCTGCGAAAAGCGCCGCCGGAGGCCCCCGCATCGAAGAGAAGGGCGTTCGCCTCGTCCGCGGGAAACCAGGCGGCTACGCTGCCCGGTTCGGGCGCGACGCGCGCAACCCCCGGCGAGCCCCCGAACGCCACGCGCAGATCGAGGAGGGCCGGGGCCGAGACGCGCGCGACGGGATGAGGTCCGAAGGGAGTCTCGGCGAGAAGCGTCGCACGTCCTGTCAGAAAGAGATGCAGGGAGGCGGGCGTCGCGGTGTCCTTGAACTCATCCCCTGCGGCGAAGCGCCGGCGGGGCCGAGTGGCGGCGAGGGTGGCGGCGTCGTCGCCGGCGGACCAAACCATTCGGGAATTATCGCCGTCCCTGGTTCATTTGTTCTGTTGACGAGCCGGAGAGGCCGCCGTATCGTTCCGCGCGGCAATGACCGCTCCCCCTCCGTCTCCTCTCCGGCGCACGCCCCTGTGGGACAGGCACCGCGCTCTCGGCGGAAAGATGGTGCCGTTCGGCGGGTGGGACATGCCCGTCGAGTATTCCGGGCTGACCGACGAGCACCGGGCGGTTCGGACACGCGCAGGACTCTTCGACGTGTCGCACATGGGCGAGATTCGTGTGCGCGGGCCGAAGGCGTTCGAGACCGTCCAGCGCCTGACATGCAACGACGTCGCGGCGCTCGACGACGGCAAGGTCCAGTACTCGGCCTTCCTCACCGAGAAAGGCACGTTCGTCGACGATCTCCTCACGTACCGGATCGCCGCCGACGATTATCTCCTCGTCGTGAACGCGTCGAACACGCCGAAGGACGTCGCGTGGGCGAAGCGGCAGGAGTCTTCGGGCGCGGCGGTCGAGGACGAGTCGGCGATCTGGGCGCAACTCGCGCTGCAGGGGCCCCTCGCCGAGCGCGTCCTCCAGCCGTTGACGGACGTGAAGCTCGCGGACGTGGGCTACTACCGCTTCGCGACCGGCTGTGTCGCGGGCGTGACCGCGCTCGTCTCGCGCACGGGCTACACCGGAGAGGACGGCTTCGAGGTCTACCTGCATTCCGACCGCGCGGGCGCCATCTGGGATGCGATCCTCGAGGCGGGCCGGCCGCACGGCGTCATTCCCGCGGGGCTCGGTGCGCGCGACACGCTGCGCCTCGAGGCCACGCTCGCGCTCTACGGCAACGACATCGACGACGAACACACGCCCTGGGAAGCGAACCTCGGCTGGATCGTGAAGATGAAAAAGGGCGACTTCACCGGCCGCGAAGCGCTCGCGAAGCAGAAAGAGGCGGGCATCACCCGCCGCCTCGTGGGCTTTGAGGTGACCGGGCGCGGCATCGCCCGGCACGGGTACCCGGTTTCGGTCGACGCTGCCTCGAGCCCCGTCGGCGTCGTGACCTCGGGCACGCAGACGCCGACGGTGGGGAAGCCCATCGGCCTCGCGTACGTCCCCGCCGGCTTCGTCACCCCGGGTACGCCTCTCGCGATCGACGTGCGCGGCCGTTCCGTGGCGGCGCGCGTCGTGCCGACCCCGTTCTACAAGCGCAAGACCTGAATTCTCAGGAGAGGGACATGAGCGTTTATCCGGACGACCGCAAGTATTCACGGAGCCACGAGTGGATCCGCATCGACGGCGACGTGGGGACGATCGGAATCAGCGACCATGCGCAGAAAGAGCTCGGAGAGGTCGTATTCGTCGACATGCCCGACGTCGGCGAGATCTTCGACGCGGGCCAGGAATTCGGCACGATCGAGTCCGTCAAGGCGGTCTCGGAGCTCTTCCTGCCCGTCGCGGGCGAGATCCTCGAAGTGAACAAGGTCCTCGCGGACGAGCCCGGAGCCGTGAACGAGGATCCTCACGGGGACGGCTGGCTCGTGAAAATCAAGCTCTCGTCGGACGCCGAAATGGACACGCTCTTCAATGCGGCTGACTACGAAAAGTTCGTGGAAGAGGAAGCCAAGGCCTGACCGACGGAATGCGTTACATCCCGAACAGCCCCGCCGAGCGGGAGTCCCTTCTCGCGGCGGTGGGCGCGGCGTCCATCGACGATCTCTTCGCGACGGTGCCCCGCGCCGTTTACCGGAAGGAGCCTCCCGGCCTTCCCCCCCCGGCCTCCGAGATCGAAGTGCGGCGGGACATGGGCCGGATGGCGGCGAAGAACGCGCACCTCGGTGACTGGACGTCGTTTCTGGGAGCCGGCCTCTACAGCCACCACGCGCCCGCCTTCGTCTCGCAGCTGCTCCTGCGCGGCGAGTTCCTGACGTCGTACACCCCGTACCAGCCCGAGGTCTCGCAGGGGACGCTCACGGCCATCTACGAGTTCCAGACGCACATGGCTCTGCTGACGGGAATGGACGTCGCGAACGCGTCGATGTACGAGGGCGCTTCGGCGTTCGTCGAAGCGGTCCTCATGGCCGAGCGCCTCACGAAAAAGAAGACGAAGGTCGTCGTGTCCGCCGGCCTTCACCCCGAGTACCGGCAATGCCTCCGCACGTATCTCGTGAACTTCCCGTTCACGATCGTCGAGGTTCCCCTCGCCGCCGACGGCACGACGGATGCCGGAGCGCTTGCGGCCGCCGTGGACGACGCGACGTTCGCCGTCTCTGTGCAGTCTCCGAACGTGTTCGGCGTCGTCGAGAGCTGGAGGGTCGCGGCCGACGCCGCCCACGCGCACGGGGCCCTCGCGATCGGCGTCGTGAACGAGATGTTCTCCCTCGCGGTGCTCGAGGCGCCGGGCGCCTCGGAGATCGACATCGCCTGCGGAGAAGCGGCCTCGTTCGGCCTCGCGCCCTCGTTCGGCGGACCGCTCGTCGGATTTCTCGCGTGCCGCGACGCCTTCAAGCGCCAGATTCCCGGCCGCCTCGCCGGACGCACGACGGATGCAGACGGCAAGCCCGGCTTCTGCCTGACGCTCTCCACTCGTGAGCAGCACATCCGGCGCGAGAGGGCCACGTCGAACATCTGCACGAATCAGGGGCTATTCGCCCTCGCGGCCACGATGACGCTCTCCGTGCTCGGCAAGCAGGGCCTCCGCGAGACGGCGGTCCAGTGCCTGTCGAAGGCCGAATATCTGAAGGCGGGGGTCGAGGCGATCCCCGGTCCGTTCTCCGTCGCGTTCTCCGGCAAGACCTTCAACGAGTTCGCCCTCCGTTGTGGCGTCCCGGTCGACGAGGTCCTCCGCCGCGCCGAGGAGCGGAAGATCCTCGCGGGCGTCCCCTACGCGCGCCTCGAACCCGCGGCCGCTGAGCGCCGGGACCTCCTCCTCGTCGCGGTGACCGAGCGGACGCCGCGGAGCGGGCTCGACGCCTTTCTCGACACGCTGAGGTCCTTCTCATGAGCGATCACGGCACGCTGCCGTCCGCCCAACCTCCCCTCCGCGCGGACGCCCGCCTCGACCAGAGGCGGCATTTCGGCTCGCTCTTCGACGCCCCGCGCACGGGGCGCGTCGGCGTCCTCCTTCCGCCGCTCGACGTGCCCGAGGCCGATCCGGCCGCGCTCTATGGGAAGGCGCATCGGCCGGGAGTCGCGGGCGAGGTAGAGGCTTCCGAAACCGACGTCGTGAGGCACTTCACGCGCCTCTCGCAGATGAACTTCGCGATCGACACCGCGCTCTATTCACTCGGCTCGTGCACAATGAAGCACAACCCGCGGATCAACGAGGAGATCGCGCGTCTCGCGGGCTTCAACGACACGCATCCGTACGCGCCCGAGCACCTGTCGCAGGGCAATCTCGAGCTCCTCTACCGCCTCGAGGAGGCGCTGAAGGTGCTCACCGGGTTCTCACGCGTCACCCTCCAGCCGTCGGCCGGCGCGAACGGCGAGCTCACGGGCGCGCTGATGATCCGCGCCGCGCACGTGAAGGCGGGCAACGCGCGCAAGCACGTTCTCGTGCCCGATTCGGCGCACGGGACGAACCCGGCGACGGCGCACTTCGCCGGCTACTCGGTGATCGAGCTCGCGTCGTCGCCGCGCGGGACCCTCGATCTCGCGGCGCTCGACGCCAAGCTCACGGACGACGTCGCGGCGCTCATGATCACGGTCCCCAACACGCTCGGCGTCTTCGAGGAGAACATTCTCGAAATCGCGAAGCGGGTCCACGCCAAGGGCGCGTATCTCTACCTCGACGGCGCGAACTTCAACGCCTTCGTGGGGAAGGTGAGGCCGGCCGACATGGGCGTGGACGTCATGCACATGAACCTGCACAAGACGTTCTCGACACCGCACGGCGGCGGCGGGCCGGGAGCGGGCCCGGTCGGCGTGGGCGCGTCTCTCGTGCCCTTCCTGCCCGTCCCGACCGTGGAGCGCGCCGGCGGCGGGTTCCGGCTGGATTTCGACCGGCCCGATTCGATCGGAAAAATGCGCGCGTTCTACGGTAACTTCGGGGTTCTCGTGCGCGCCCTGACGTACATCCTGTCGTGCGGGAACTCGATCCACGAGGTGGCCGAGAACGCCGTTCTGAACGCGAACTACCTCCGCAAGCGGCTCGAGCCGTTCTACCACCTGAAGTACGACGCGCCGAGCTACCACGAAGTCGTCTTCTCGGACCGCCGCCAGGCGGCGGCCGGGGTGCACAACATCGACATCGCCAAGAGGCTCATGGACTTCGGGTTCCACCCGCCCACGATGTCGTTTCCGCACATCGTGCCCGGCGCGCTCATGATCGAGCCCACCGAGTCCGAGGGCAAGGACGAGCTCGACGCGTTCGCGGACGCGATGATCGCGATCGCGAAGGAGTGCGAGACCTCTCCCGAGCTCGTGACGTCCGCTCCGCACACCACGCCGGTCCGCCGGCTCGACGAGGCGGCCGCCGCGCGCGAGGCCTCGCGGCCCGGAAATTTCGCTCCCGTGCTGCGCGCCCCCGTCGCATAGTCGCGTCGTCGCTTAGTCGCATAGCCACGTCGCCCGGCTCGCCGGGACGCCCCCCGCTAGAATCGCGGGCTCATGCCCGCCGGCCGGGGTCTGACGCCTTCGTCGTGGAGATTGCTCCCGTGCTCGCGGCCCACACGGGCCCCGGGGCCGTCGCGGTCGGGTTCCTCGGCTTACGCGCGCGTTGGCGCGCTTTTGCGAATAGCACTTGACTCTTCGGTCATCCGGAAAAAAAATCCGTAATATCTGTCAGAGGATCTATATTCAGCTTTGCCTCTCAGTGTGACGAGAAGGAGGAACCGGTGTTCAAATCGATTCATAACCGGCTGGCGACCGTCGTGCTCGTCGGCCTTGTGGCCGCCGGATCTGCCGGCCGTGTCGAGAGCGCGGGTTTCGCGCTCTTCGAGCAGAGCTCGAAAGGTAACGCGGTGGCGGGGGCTTTCGCCGCCACGGCAGACGACCCTTCGGCGATGTTCTACAACCCCGCCGGAAACGCCTTCATCGATCGCTTCACCCTGGAGGTCGGCGGCTTCGCGATCCTCAGGCCCACGGCCCGGCTCGACGGTCAGAGCCCGTACCCGGGCGCCGGCTACTCGGCGAGCATGAGCAAGTCGCTCTACGGAATCGGTCACGGGTACGGCGTGCTGCCGCTGAGCGACGGCGTGAAGCTCTCGGTGGGCTTCTGGACGCCGAACGGCCTCGGCGTGCCCTGGCAGAACCAGGACGCGTTCCGTGGCCGTTTCATCAGCCAGCGCTCCGACCTGCGCCAGATCGCGGTGTCGGCCCAGCTCGCCGTGAAGCTCTCGGACGCGATCGCGATCGGAGCCGGCCCCGAGGTCCGCTTCACGGACGTGAGGCTCAGCCAGAACATCGCCGCCGTCAACCCGTTCACCCAGCGCGTCGTGGACGTTGCCCACGTGAGCGTCGTGTCCGACGGAGAGCCGGCCAAGGTCGGCTTCGCCGCGGGCCTCCTCGTCAAGCCCTGCGAGCGCGTGCGATTCGGCATCTCCTACCACTCGCACATGGACGTCGACCTCCACGGTCCGGCCGCGTTCGGACAGATTCCCTCGGGGAACTCGCAGTTCGACGCCGCCGTGGCACAGGAGCTTCCCTTCGGCAAGGGGGCCCAGGCCCGGACGACTCTACAGTTCCCTTCCGTCACGATGTTCGGCATCGCCTACGAGGTCACGCCGAAGCTGACGCTCGAGGCAGACGGGTACTACACGACGTGGAAGGTCTTCGACCAGACCGTCCTCCAGATCGACACCCTTCCCGACACGGTCCTTACGCACAACTGGCAGAACACGTGGGCGTTCCGCGCGGGCCTGACGTACAAGATGGGCTCGAGCTGGGTCGCGGGCGGTTTCGTCTACGACCAGACGCCGCAGCCCGACGCCGACGCCGGGCCGTTCCTGCCGGACGCCAACCGCACGGGCGGCACGATCGGGGCCGGATTAGCCCTCTCGAAGCACTTCCAGTTCCAGTTCTCGAGCCTCTTCCTCTGGTTCCACGAGCGGACGATCACGACGAGCAAGGACAACTTCAACGGCACCTACCAGACGTTCGCGATCCTGCCGAGCGTCACTCTCAAGTCGACGTTCTAAGGGAGCACAGAAGAACATGAAGACTCCCACTGCCCTCCTCCGCCTCGTCTCCGCGGCGGCTCTCGCCGCGACTTCCGCTGCCGTCCTCGCGGCTGCCGTCGCCCTTCCCGCGGCGGCCCAGGTCGACCTCACCCGCATCGCATGGGTCGGCGACTCCGAGGGAGCCGGCTTCTCCGCGGGCTGCCTCACGAAGCGCGTCCAGGTGGATTCGCCGCCCGCGGTCATCGCCCGCACGGCGGGTGTCGCCGACTTCCAGCAGCCGATCATCAACGACCCTGGCCTCGGCAACTGCATGGTCCTCACGTCGCTGGCGCCGTCGTTCGGGGCCGAGGCCGGAAACGGCACGCCCGCGAATCTCTCGCTGCCGCGCCCCTACAACAACCTCTCGATTCCCGGCTGCGCGATCGGCGACATGGTGCGCGCCACCACGGGCGCCGAGGCCAGCCCCGGGTCCTGCCGCTCGTTCATCGACCTCGTCCTCCGGAACTCGGCGCTCCACATCGGCTCGCCCATCGCTCAGGCCGTCGCGCTCAACCCGACGTTCGTCTTCCTCGAGAACGTGGGCAACGACTACCTCGGCGCCGTCCTGAGCGGCACCGTCATCGACGGCGTGACGGTCACGCCGATCGCAGCCTTCACGGCCGACATCAACACCGCCCTCACGACCCTGAAAACCAAGCAGCCGAAAGGAATCGTCTTCGGCGTCGCGGACGTCACGAGCATTCCGTTCACAACGACGCTCCCGCCCTTCCTGACGAGCGGCGGCAAGCTCGTTCTCGTCAACGGCGCGCCGATCCCGCTCCTCGGGCCGAAGGGCTGCACAGGTGGAGCTCCGGCCTGTCCGATCCCTGCGAACACGATCGTCACGCTGAATGCCGCGGCCTATCTGCCTTACGGCTATGGCATTCCGTGCGCGGTGGCGCCGACGCTCCCGAAGTGCAACAACCCCCTGCCCGCGGCGGCCATCGACGCGACCCACCCGGGCGCCCTCATTTACGCGGCTGACGTCGCGTTCCTGAAGTCGCGCGGAGTCCAGTACAACGCGGCCATCCAGGCGGCCGCGACGGCTTCGGGCTACAAGTATTACGACGTGAACGACTTCCTCCTGCGCCTGAAGGCCGGTTTCGACATCGGCGGCGCGACGATCAACGCCGCGTACCTGACGGGCGGGGCGTTTTCCTACGACGGCTTCCACCTCACGCCGATCGGATACGCGCTTCTCGCGGACGACCTCATCCAGTTCATGAACGCGAACTTCGGCGCGGCCCTCCCCCGCGTGAATCTCTCGACGTACCTCTTCAACGGCGGAACGAACGGCGGCCTCTCGGGTTCCTCCGCGCTCTACGTTCCGCTGAACGGAGAGGACTTCGAACGCGCCGTTCAGGGAATCTTCACGCCCGAGTTCGCTGCGCAGCTCGCGTCGATGTTCTCTTTCCCGAAGCCCGCGCTCGTGCAGGGCGACAGCGGCCTGGTTCCCCGCATCGAACCCCATCACCGCGGCGTCGAGAACCCGTGACCGGCCGAAAGACTTAGGAGGACGATGTGATCTCAGTTTCCCTTCCGAAATCGATTTCGAGGCGCGCGGGCGCGGGCGTCGCGCTCTTCGCCGCGCTTTTCATGGCCGCGTGCACGTGCACGACGGGCGGCGGGTTCAAGATCACGAAGCCGGCCGACGGCTCGCACGTGCCTCTCGGCACGCCCGTCGAAGTGTGCGTAACCCCCGTGGGCGGCGATTACTGCAACTTCCCCCCGAAGGCGTATGAAGTGACGCTCGACGGCGGCCAGAGCCGGATGATCGCGGTCGACGCCAAGCCGCTCTGCACGACCTTCACGGAAGTGGGCGAAGGTCCGCACGTGGCCGACGACGAACTTCACACGCGACGTCTCGGCGCGCTTGCCGCCGCGGATGACGAAGGCGTCGGCCACGTGCGGACCTTCGCCCACTTCCGTGAAGGTCGTGCAGAGCGGCTTGGCGTCGACCGCGATCATCCGGCTCT